>ENA-OFCE01000136-OFCE01000136.1-metagenomes-genome-assembly--contig:-NODE-136-length-54327-cov-7.573795_pt1 | contig 54327 bp, 32 predicted proteins | sample MGYA00153388_OFCE01 | MGnify analysis MGYA00153388 | reverse complement strand
TACTGCATATGCAGTAGGTGATACAGTAACATATAGCGGAAGTACTTATACCTGTCGTCAGACACATACTTCCCTCGTAGGTTGGGAACCATCCAATGTTCCTGCTTTATGGGAGCAAGGCGGCAGCGGATCTACACCACCACCACCAACAACCGGAGCGACATTCTATGCAGATATAAACTATGGTGGAACATATAAAACACTGGACGCAGGTACATACACTACAGCGCAAATGACTGCAGCAGGAGTTCCAAATAACTGGATGTCTTCATTAAGAGTTGCCAGCGGTTATACAGTAGAAGTGTATGACGGTGATGATTTCACAGGAACCCAATGGACGTACACTGCAGATAGTTCATGGGTTGGCTCAACTGTTAATGATAAAATGTCATCAGTTAAAATCATAGCTCCAGCACCTACAGGAGCAACTTTCTATGCAGATATAGACTACGGTGGAGCAGCAGTAACACTTGGAGTAGGCAATTATACACTGTCTCAGTTGAACGCAAAAGGAATTCCTAATGACTGGATGTCCTCTCTCAAGGTTCCAAGTGGTTTGACTGTAGAAGTATATCAGAACGATAATTTCACCGGAACCAAATGGACATTTACTACAGATACTTCTTGGGTTGGTTCAGCTGTCAATGACCAGATGACATCCGTTAAGATTTATATTGGTTCACCTGTATCCACTTTTATTACAACTTGTGTAAAGGATGATCTTAATAACGAGGACATGTACATATTTGACAGGGAAATATCCGGTCTCGGTTATAAAAAGGTTTTAGAAGATACAAATGTAACTAAGCAGAATTTAATCAATTATGTCCAAAGATCAGATGTAACAACCGTATATCATACGGGGCACGGTAATGAGGGGCTTGTTGCCACCGCAGACGGATATGTGACTTATGATATGATGACCCTGAATGCAGAAAATACTATATTTGCAACATGCCTCACATTAGTACCTACACAGTGGGGAAGCAAATTTGGTCCAAGTGCACAGAGCCTATTGGGCTACACTAAGGTTTCATATGATTGGACTGATAATGCAGTAGCAAGGGATTTGGTTGGAGCACTCAAAAATGGAAATAATTACATGAAATCATGGTATTTGGCCAATGCGAGTCAAAGTTCGTTAAGTGACCGTTGGTGCGGATATGTAAGGGAAGGATCCAATATTGTGGAATATTCAGTAAGAAATAATACTGTACCCAAATCAACAACAAGTACTACTATGCAACTGGTAAGTAAAAATGGAAAAGTAAAGGTTGCCGATAATTTATTAAAGGCCGCCAAAATATTCGATACCAAATTTAAACATATCAAAATACATGACTTCAACATGAATAAGGTTGGAGGTAAAGAAAAAAAGAAATCTGTATTCTTCGATACCGGAGATAAGTTCTTAAATTATGTAGATGCTTCAGCGGAAAAGGCTCAGGCTATAGCAGATAATTGGCTGCAGACTCAAAATTTGATGCAGCAGGATGCGAAGCTGGATGCTGTGACACCTGTACAGGCTGTACTTACTTCAGGCAGTGCATCTAAAATTGTTGGCTATATTGTTCGATATACCCGTGATATTGATGGCCTGAGTTTAAGAGCGACAGGGAAGGAAGATTTTATATCCGTACTTGTCAATGGAGATACTGTAGTGTCATGTTCAAAGGAATGGTCCGATATCAGCGGCGTTGATTCAAGCTTTAGCGACACAAAAGACTTACTGTCTGTTTCAGATGCAATAAAGATAGCTGGTGAATCAATTTCGCAAATAGTTAAAGCAGAATCTTTTGAAATTATAGATGCAAAACCATGCTACGGAAAGGTTCAAGATAAGGTAGTTCCGGCTTATGAACTGATAAGTCCGGATGGAACTGGGATTATAATCAATGCGATTACTGCGGAGATAATCTGAGATTAAATGAAAAATTACAGGAGAGGGTGTTAAATCATTGTGGGATCAGTACCAGCAATCACTTCAATAATTGATTGGATGGGGACCGACAAAAATAATTACTAAAGACTTATACTTTACTAAGGGCCGTTATTTTTATAGCGGCTCTTTTTTTAGATAAAATATGTATAAGGAAATATAAGTATGACCTATTTCCTTTATTTTGAAGTATAAACAGAACCTCTAATGGCAGCCTGGCGATCATAGCAAAAACTTTAGACCCATAGCTTTGCGTCCTTATCTTTCGATAAGTTTGCCATGTTTCATAAGTCTCCATTTATATCTCCTTATACTAAATGAAAAAATAAGAGGTAAAAACGTTAAAAAGTCAGTGTACAACTACTATTTTAATTCATAACAAACCAAAATACAAAACACTAAATGGTACAAAATAAGAACATATATACTTGAATTTAATATATAGCTTTATTCATTAAACTTCATAAATACTTTTATATTTGATTTATGCTGGTAACTTCAATTGTTTCCGTACAAAGATGCTGATTATCAACATTCAAATCTATTTCATAAGTACATCCAAAGGGTTTGTTCAGTTCAAACCACTGGCGTCTATGAATGATTCTCAGGTCATTGACCTCTACGTAAAGCTGAGGTAACTCCTTCTCTGCAATTCCCTTTAGAGCTTCCATATTCCCGTTGTCATAGCAATTCTTTATAATACTTCCGATTTCACCTTTACTCCCGAGTACTTTGGCAAGCTGTCTGGCAAATTCAAACAGTATACTAAACTCACTGCTTGCAATAGAATGCGCAGCCATCCTTTCCGCCACTGAAAGGTAGTGGTCCTTCATTTTCAAGCCGTCCACTTCCTTATCAAACAGTCCCATTAAAATATCCTGCCATAAGAGAAACTTTGAGGGATTGGATACCTCCAGCATAATATTGGCCGGTTCCGTGCCCGGAATCGCATCCAGCAGGCTTAACTCCATAAAGGAATCATAGTCTCCGCCAGTGCAGAACCTAAATCTTTTTTTGAGCTTTTCCATGTCTATATTTTCCGAGTACCCGTGCTCTGCAAACAACTGTAACCCTAACAACGCGGAAAGAAGGTTTGTTTCTGCACCGTTATCCCCCCACAGGGCAGCGAATACCTCTCGAACTCCTTCTTTCTTACAAGCACGTAAAGCCGCATGGGTAGTGATAAAAGTTTTATTGTAATTTACCATATTGTCCGCCCATGTCCAGATTCCTCCGACAAAAGCAATGGTATCATTGAATTTCTTATGCTTTCTTATATACTCCACATAGGTTTCTTCATCATTATGATAATAATCCCAGTACACCAACTGCACTTCTTTCGGATATTTTTCTATAACATCCTTGGGGATAACTGCCTGTGAATCATAGTAGTTTCCAGTTTTTGAAGCTAACCTGAAATACATGTCACTCCATATCATCGGCTGTAATCCATACTTTTCAGTAATCTTAAGCACCTTGAAAAGATGCTCATTCATGATGTCGAATCTTCTTCTGTATCCATTTCTATCAAGATACTTTCCTAACCCTAAATTATGCGCTTCATCCATTCCTATATGGATTTTTTTACTCCTGAAGGGTTCTGAAACTGCCTTTATCATGTCGTCTATGAACTGATATGTTTTTTCTTCCCCTACCAGCAGTATATCCTCCGTATCCCTTATCTCCGAGGCATAGCTCCACTTCAGCGCTTCCGTAAGGTGCGCCAGGGTCTGGATGCATGGAACAATCTCGGTCCCGAAAAGGAAGGCGTAGTCATCGCATTCCTTTAATTCTTCCGCAGTATAACGCCCCCTCATATAGCCGAAATAGGGCCTATCCTTGATTTCATAGGTATCTTCCGTATAAAGCATCATGAGGCCCAGCCCCATCAATGCCATCTTTCTTATGATATATTTTATACTGCTCACCTTTAAAACCGCATTTCTCAATACGTCAAGCATGGCTCCATTTAAACTGAACTGAGGCTCTTCTATTGTCTTGAAGCTTTGTTTTTCTCTTGCTGTTTCCACAAACAATCCAAGAGCTCGAAAGAAATGTATTCTTTCACTGTATTTTATTTTTCCCTGTCCATTTTCAAAAGACACCTCTATGCTGCCCGGTGCCTTTATTGCTTTTACAGGAATACCATCCTCCGATAACGAAATATTGATTTCCTTGCTTAGTATTTCTATCCCCTCATAGAGTCCGTCCACATCTCCGGTCACATTTATCTCCATGATGATTCTCCTTTCCGGAAAACTACTTATTTACTTTTGTCAAAAATGATCCTTCCCTGAATCATAGTTGTATGAACATTTATATGATCGTCAAATATAACTATGTCTGCATCCTTCCCCGGAACAAGGCTTCCTTTTCTGCTTCCTGCTCCAATTATTTCCGCTGGTACAGCCGTCATCATTTTTACAGCTTCAGCCAGCGGAACTCCTGCTTGCGCGATGATTGTCCGCACGAGCCTGTCTGCCGTGGCTACGCTTCCGGCAAAGGCACTTCTATCCATCAGCTTTGCCACGCCATCTTCCACAATAACCTTTTGGCCATCCTTCAGACTCCCCAGTACACTTTCTCCTTCCGGCATCCCTGCAGCCCTCATGGAATCAGTCACCAACGCAATCCTGCCGGCCCCTTTGATTTTGTAAATAAGCTTTAACAGGCTTGAAGGGAGATGAATTCCATCCGCTATGATTTCTACCGTCATTTCATCCATCAGGTAGGCTGCTTCAACTACACCGGCATGCCTGAAGGCATTGATCCTTCGTACGGAAGACATCGCAGAATACAGATGTGTAATATGGGTAAACCCATTCTCAAAGGCAGCTTCAACCACCTCGCAGTCCGCATCGGTATGGGCGATGGAAGGGAGTATGCCCCTGCTTCTCAGTTTCCTTCCAAACTCCATCGCACCTTCAAGTTCCGGTGCTGCACTCCACCGAAGGATATCCTCCGACCACCCCAGTATTTCCTCATACTCCTTCTTCTCCGGATTTCTTATATACCGTGGATCCTGCGCGCCCTTTTGGGACATGGCAAAATAGGGTCCCTCCAGATGCAATCCAAGAAGCTGCGCTCCCTTCTTGTTCCTGGACTTCGCTTCCTTAAAAGTTGAAAAGGTGTTTTTGAGCTCATCATTTGTACTTGTAAGTGTAGTAGGGACCATTGCAGTTGTCCCGTGAACCGCATGAGCTTCCGCAGCTCCAAGATATGCTTCTACCGTACCATCCATGAAGTCATGTCCGCCTCCGCCATGGACATGAATATCAATAAAACCCGGAGATATATATTTACCTGCTGCATCAATGATCCTGTAATCTTCTGTTTGTATATCCTTTTCGGCCACCTCGGCAATGGTACCGTTTTCTATAAGTATGCAGCCATTTTTTATAATTCTGTAAGGCGTGATTATATTTCCATTATAGATTTTTACCTTATCCATAGTAAAACCTTCTTCCCTTTACAGTATTAATTCTGCACTCTCTTTATCCGTGTACAATACGGCATTTTCATGGGTTCTTAAAATCGATGCAGGACATTTTTCCGTTATTTCCCCTTTTACGGTATGAAAAACTGCTTGTGCTTTAGTTTTTGCGGGAACCATGCAGAAGATAAATCTTCCACTCATAAGGGCAGGTATGGTAAGTGTAAGCGCATGGGTAGGTACTTTGTCTATTGTGTCAAAGCATCCATCGTTGACCTGCTGCTGTCTGCACTTCTGATCGAGCTCAACAATTTTGACCAGCGCATCATCATTAAATAGTGCGATATGAGGATCATTAAAGGCAATGTGCCCGTTTTCACCAATCCCCATGCATACAATATCTGCAGGATTGCTTTTCAGCAATTTCGAATACCACTCACACTCCCCTTCCCTATTCTCAGCATTGCCATTAAGGTAATTGAGGGATTTAAAGGGCAGTTTTCCAAAAATTTTTTCCCTCAAAAAATTGCCAAAGCCCTGGGGTGCATCCGGCGCAAGGCCTATATACTCATCCATATGGAAGGCATTTATCCTACACCATTCTATTTCCTTATCATTGATTAGCGACTCAAGAAATTCATTTTGAGAGGGTGCTGCAGCAAAAATCATATTTATTTCTTCCTTAGATTTCAAAAGTTCTTTAATTTTTGCCCCTGCATCCGCCGCTGCCGACGCTCCCATCTGTTTTCTGTTTTCATATACATTAACTTTAAGTTTTTCCTTTACAAAGCTCTTTATCATGTTCATGTTCCTCCTACGTAATCACGTTCCTTGGTTCGTGCAGCCATAAACCCTTTCAATCGCCGAGATAATATCCCTGCCATAGTGTCCCGTTATTTCAGGTTCCCTGTCTTCTTCTATACTTTTTATAAAGCTTATAAGCTGTCTTTCGAAGGCCTTTCCGTCTTGTCTGACAAACACCTCTTCATATCCTTTTCCCTTGTCCATATACAGCCCTTTGCCGGTACATAACGTAAGGGTTCCTTTGGTCATATATATCTGTGTTTCGTTCCTTATATCCCCTTTGTAGCCACATTGGCTTACAACTGCTGTAATGCCATTTTCCAACTCTACGATGGCTTGAGCATTTCCTTCTACAGACATTCCTTCTGCGTAGTACCCGATCTTTCCGGAGATATTCTTCACCTTACTATCCGTAAGCCACATTATTTTATCTAAGGAATGTGCTCCATAGTTCATGAATATGCCTCCTCCGGATACCTTGGGATTGAAAAACCATTGGGGTCTCTCCGAGGTAAAATAATCATTGTTTCTTATATCAACAATCATTGTAAGCTTACCAAATTCTCCCGATTGGATAATTTCCTTTGCCTTCCTATTCTCCGGGAAATACCTTTGTATATGCCCTACCATAAGCTTGACATCCTGCGCTTTCGCTGCTGCTATCATCGCTTCACATTCCAAACTTGAAACAGCCATGGGCTTCTCTACCAAAACATGCAGCTTCCTCTTGCAGCAGTCAATTACAACGTCCCTGTGAAGACTATGGGGTAGAGCTATTATTACTGCATCCAGCATCTCTGCATCTATCATTTTCCCATATTCTCTGTAAGATTTAATTTCGTATTTTTCTTCAAACTTTTCAACCCTTTCTGCAACAAGATCAGCCATACAGGTTATTTCAACGCCGGATAAATTCTCTGCCGCCGACATATATGAACTGCTGATGCCGCCCGCCCCAATAATGCCTGCTTTAATCATGCTTCTTCCCCCGATCGTCTTTATATTACAATCCCAACAGCTATACAGATAACTTTACATACTCAATATTGCAGCAAGCAGCTCTCGCCCCCCTGGGTGAGAGCTGCAAACCTAAATGGAATTGCTGTTCTTTTATTGGACCATACTTCTCCATTTACCATATAAAAGCTCTGCACTGCAATTAAGACTTCTCTTAGCGTCTTCTGAAACAAATCTATCCATAGCTTTGTTATTTAGGTGTTTTATGAAATCCTCCAGATGCTTGGTCGCTTTATCGTAACTACTTTTATCTATCATATGCTGCGCAGTCTCAAGTGAACTATAAAGCTGCGCGGATAACGACTCCTTCAGTTCCCCTGACTTTGCGTAGTTCTCCATTAGCTTTTGCATAGCTTCAATGTCCGGTATAACATCCGCAGTTATTGTATATCTCTTTTTAGTCATTCCATCCTGAGCAGTAACTATTATGGTAATAACATTTCTTCCTATAGTGAGATCAATCCTTTGGGATGGTGAATCACTGACTAAAGCGATTCCGTTTACTGTCACGCTGCCGTTTTTATCCTGAAGTGACGGTGTCACAGTTATACTTGTAACACTCGCTGGCACTGCTACATTATACCTTTGTACTTCATCATTAAACGCAGGCACAAGGGTTTCATCACTGATAATTAGACCGTTCAGATTAGCATTTTTTGAATACAGGTATGCAACATGAGTTTTGTCATAGGCTTGGGCCCAATAATAACCGTCAGCTAGTATCCTTCGAGGTTCAAAGCCAATCTGCCATCCTTCCAAACCGCTTTTTTTGCTAAGAGTTTCTCCTTCATTACTGGCAATCCCCTCCGGCGATATCTCGAAACTCCGGTAAATACCGTCAGCATTTGTAAATCTTCCGTATACCGATGCCTGTACCCCTTCCCCTGTCCGGTAGTCTGCAACCTTAAGCGATACTTTGGCTTTGCCGTCGGTATAAGGTTTTACCTCCATACTGCTTATAACCATCGGTTTTAGATTTGTACTTCCGGTGGCGGCGGAGGTTTCCGCAGATGCAGGTCCTATATTCCCGTAAGAATCCACTGCTGCCACCTTATAGTAGTAGGTGGTGTTCGGAAGCAAGCCTGTATCTCTGAAGGCAAGTCCTCTTGACACACCTGCAAGACTGGAGGAATCCGGAGTAAATCCACTCGTTGTACTTCTATATATCTTGTAGTATTCAACCTCATAATTATCCGCTGCTCTTCCATAGCTGATATTGATCGTTTGGAAATCCACAGCAGCAGCCTTTGGCGCTTCACTAACCCCAGTTGGCGCCTCATTGTCTTCCGGCGGCTGCCATAGGATTCCGTCTTGCTTCCAGCTGGAGGGAAGCTCCCTGATTGAATCGTAGTGATGCATTGCCACTCCGCCAAAGGAAGGATCGTCTTTAAAGGCATCATAAACAAGCTTTAGCTGCCCTTCCATATAGGCCCGGCCTTCTTCACGGAAGGTTATTGACTCCGGATCTCCGCTATTGGCTATGTCCAGAGTTTCTACTCCAAGTACAACTGAATTTGCCTTTCCTATTTTGTTCGCATAGTTTATTTCATTTTCTGCCTGAGGGATGATACCTGCTCCGGGTACTCCTCTAACCCCTGCTGAGTCTCTATAATCCATTATCGATACATAGTCGCAGATATCCTGTACATGCTCCGATAGTGGCTTTGTTTGTCCCTTCCATGTAATCTGCTGACAGTGAGCAGCCGTGTCAAACCATTTTGCTATTGCAGGTCCGAAGACAAGCCTGCTTTCTGCAGCATTTCTCCTTTGAATCATTTTGTCCAGCATATCCAGATACTGAAGCTGCAACGAAGGTGTTGCCGGTCCAAAATCGGGCAAGGTATAAGGCTCAACATCTACATTTACTCCGTCGAAGCCTTCATTCTCTTTTGAAGAAATATTATAGTTAATTATTTTCTCCATGGCTCTAACTGCGTTAGTATGATATCGTTCATAGGCTCCCATTTGAGCGATTCCCGAATCCGCTTCAATAAGAGCATACACTTTATAACCCCTATTATGTGCCCAGGAAACGAATTCCCTCACTAACGCCGGATTCTGCGTTACTATATCCTCTCCTCTATACCTCTCTACTCCAAGATATAACGTAGTTATTGCATTGGAATTAAAAGTCTCGGTATCCTTACAAAAGGCATCCAGCAGTTCCCTTGAGCCAGGATTATATAATAAGTTATAGGATGCGGATTCCCATATCCACATAGCACGGTCCTGTTTATCTACCCTTATAGTTTCTTTACTCCCGGTACCTACATTAACATAGTTTGTTACGGTTTTATTTGAATGCCCGTAAGAATCTGTTGCTTTCGCCTCAATACTGCAGGTTTTGTTTCCGATCCCGGTAGTATCCCAGTTATAAACGTAATCCTTTCCATCGAAAATCGTGTTCTGCCACTGGCCTCCATTCATTCTTACCTGCACGGACTGAATGGGGTTTTTCGATGCTACCGATACCTTTACAGGCACAATGCCGCCGACATTGGAACCGTCTGCCGGGTTGGAAATAATCACAGCAGGGACATTCGCCTGGGGGTTATCTACATTCAGATACACCAGCGGTGCTGCCAATCCGTACCGTGTTATGGAATCATTCCCTCTTATAAACAATTCCACCTTGCCATCATACTTTGTGGAATCCAGATCATAGTACCAATTACCCGATTCTCCGGAAGTCGCTTGCATTACAGCATCATATATGCTTTCTCCGTTAATATTTACCTTAATACCGTATGTATTTTTATAGGTTCCTGAAATACGTACCTTCCCGATTTCAATCCTTTGTCCATCAAAATGTGAATCGATGGTAATCCCATTACCAAGGATATTTATGGTATATTGTTTATAGGTTCCATCCGCTGCAGTAACTACTACATTTATGACATTATCGCCTACGTTAAGTCCAATCGCCTCTGAATCGGAACCGCTTGCCACCACCTTATCATTTACCTTGATGATTGCCTTGGGGTCTTCTGAAACGGGTGTTACTTTTACACTTGTTCCTGTCAAGCCCAAAATTGTAACGGTGGAAGTATAGTTTAAAATATCCTTATTAAATTGGGGTGAGATCGCAATACTGCTTGAACCGCTTTTCAAAGAGAGCGCTGATAGATTTGCATTATTTGAAACATCTATTTTCTCTGCATCGATTGCTAGATAAGGCTTGTTACCAATACTTTCCCTGCTGTTGATTTTTACGAGCGAAGCTTTCGTAGCCGGATCAGAGATTCTAAAGGAAACCATCTTATTATTTAGGCTTGCTCTAACCTGCTCCGACACATCAATGCTGTACCAACCTGCTGACGACACAGTAATTCTCCCGATCTCAGCCACCACCGCTGCAGTTCCTCTGTTGTTCCAATTTATAGTACTTTCAGACCAGTCATTTTTAACCAGTTCTATTTTAAGGCTAACTTGTGCTGTAACAGCCTCCCGAACATAAATAAATAACTTCGCTGAGTTAATGGATGTTGAAGAAAGATTTGAAAAATCCGCCTTCAAGTATGCCATTCTGTCCCCTGCACCATTAGCACTGGATATATCAACAACTTCCAACTGCTCTGAACCGCCATAGTTAGTATCCTGATAATTAATGGCATTATTGGTTGAGAAATTCTGGTGCACGTAGGCATCTTCCGTAATGGGGTATACGCTTTCTACCGAAAGCGGGTTACCTTCCTGGGCACCCTCTGCCTTAACAGGGCTTACGGGATAATATACCGAGCACATTAACATAAAAAGCACAACTTTACTTATAACTTTCTTAAGCACACTGATTTTCATAGCTCTTAGACCTCCTATTTTTTATAACAACGGAAGAAATTGCATAGCAATTTCAACACACCGTTTCAACGAGGCGGGAGATATGCTCACCGCCTATAAAATGAATCAGTACCCCCCACCTATAGAGGTGGGGGATATCTTATGCCTCGTTATAAAACCCTTTCATTGATCATTTCATCCAGCATAAACCTTGAATTTATAAACTCTTCAATGTCTTCCTCTCTATAGTTCCTGCACAGTATTTCTTTTATCATCGGTTTTACGTAGTTTCTCAGGCTTACAACTTCCTGAAGCCTTTTCCGTACCAGCATCTTTTCCGGTCCGGTAGTCGGCATAAACAATTTATATATTTCTCGATGGATCGCTGAACTTTTGAGCCGGTAGGCACTGACTAACGCCATGACCTTGTAAACTTCAGCAAGATACTGATGTCTTTTTCCCTTCTCTGCTACAGAACTAAATACTCTAAAACTGCAGGCGTTATTATTGTCCAATGCGCCTTTTTCAGCTTCTACACCAAAATAATTGCTCATGAATCGATGGTAAAATTCTTCCTTTGCGGTACCGGAGTTCCAGTATACTTCCGCAGAAAATACCACGGGGTACCAGGCTGTATCGAAGAAAGGATGCGGCGGTGCTATGGTCCCTGTATAGTTTGACCACAGCGTTGTAATAACCCCGGGCAGTTGGTATTCTTTCGACAGTTTGCCCCAGATCTCTATATTTCCGAGCCGTTCCTCCATGTAAGGCATGTCAAGATACAGAGGATTCACGCCCTCACTGCATTTTGCAGCTGAGGCACCGATAACTTCAAAGCCGGCGTCTTTATACTTTCGAATCAGCTCCAAGCCTTTTTCATAATCACTTCTAAAGTAGAGCCAGCACATCAGGACAATATTTTTATCCAGGAGCTCAAAATCCTCTTTTTCAAAAGGCCTCAACATATCATCCCAGATGATCGGAGTTTTACCCGCTTCCTTCACTAACCCGGCCATTCTGTTTATATGGTCAATATAAAGCTTTTTGGCTCCATCTTTTCCATATTTTCCTCTACAAGAACTGCAGGTGAGCAAATTCCATGCTTCATCACAACCTATATGAATATATTTGCTTTGCGGGTGCGCTGAAACAACCTCCCTGCAAAGCGCTTCAATAAGCGTATAAGCCTCTTCATTTGTAGCACAGATCTCGTCAATATCATTAAAGTGCTTGAATCCAACACCATTAAAGGAGAAAGGTAATTCCGTTATGATCCCGTCCTCTTTAACCTCTTTCAAGTGGTTATACGTATCCATTTTTAGAATGTATTCAAGATGTCCCAGGGTTTGCTGAAGCGGAATTATTTCTATAAACCGCTCCTTTGCATATGCCAGCATTGCTTTTAGCTCTTCTTCACTGAAAGCATGGCTGCTTCTGATATCCGGGTATTGATTATATGGAAATCGATTCTCGTACTCCATCAGCAGTGTGTTAAACTTAAACTGGGCTACTTCATCAATGATCTCCAGTACCCTTTCGAATTTCGGCATGGCATATCGCAATTCAAGATGAAAGCCTCTTATGGCATTGTCAGGCCAGTCGATAATCCTGACCTCTTTGCTGCACTCCTGCTCAATCAACTGTCTATAGGTTTGGAAGCCATAGAAGATTCCTTCGTCTGAAGAGGATGTTATCAATAAACCAGTCGCATTTACTGTTAGTTCATAGCCTTCACGTTTCTCCTCAAGTAAGGGGTCTAAGCGTATGGCACCAGGATCTATCTGATTGGAACCGATATAGAAGTATTTATATGCACCATTGTTTATATGTTTTATTTCCTTACCAAGCTTTCCTTCATAGTAACCTAAAAGGCTCTGTCTACAATTTGTATACGCCATTTGGCTGCTTTCCAGGTAGTCAATAAAAGCATCTCCTACTTTAATATCCTTGGGACGTGGTACGATATTCATAAAAACTCTCCTTTCACTAGCCCTTCACAGAACCAACCATTACACCTTTAACAAAATATTTTTGCAGGAACGGATATACTGCAATAATCGGTATAATGGACACAATGGCAGTCGCATATTTAAGTGCTTCCTCAACGACCACACCGTCGCCTCCGACGGAAACTACATCATTGTTAAAGCTGGAGCCTGATAAAAGTATCTCCCGCAGTATTATTTGCAGAGGATATTTATCGGGAGTATTCAAATAGATTAAAGGCGCCAGATAGGAGTTCCAAAGTGATACTGCGTAAAATAATCCTATTGTTGCGAGAATGGCTTTTGAAACGGGAAGCACGAGATACCAGAAGATTCCTATATCGTTAAGGCCGTCTATTCTTCCGGACTCCTCTATCTCTCCCGGGAATTGCACGAAAAAGGTTTTCATAACCATAAGGTTCCATGTGCTTACAGCTCCCGGCAGCACAATGGCCCAAAGGGTATCATAGATTCCTAGTCCCTTAACGGTCAGGTAGGTTGGTATCATCCCCCCACCAAAAAACATGGTTATTACAATCATGATACTGAAGGCCTTGTTAAACAGCAGTCTTTTCTTACTTAGCGCGAAGGCTCCGGCACAGGTTACCGCCAACGATATTACGGTTCCTACGGCAACATATAGAATAGTATTCCTGTAAGACGTAAAAATACGTTCATCACTGAATACGAAGCCATACATCTTTACATTGAATCCTTTTGGATAGAAGGTCACTTCATTTTTCAGGACATAGATATCCGAAGAAAGTGAAACTGACAACATATAGATAAAAGGATAGACGGTTGCCAATAAAATCAATAGCAACAAGCTCGTTCTTACGATCGTAGATACTGTTATTTTATGATTCGATACCATATGACCACCCCCTACCACAAACTGGTTTCCGAATACTTTTTAGCAAGGAAATTTGCACTGATTACAAAAAACAGGTTAACAACGGAATTAAATAATCCTACCGCGGACGCATAGCTTATATTTCCGGATATAAGTCCCTGTCTATAAACAAAAGTACTTATTACATCGGAAGTTGAATAGATCGCAGGGTTTTGCATCAGCAGCACCTTCTCAAAGCCGACTTCCAGTATACTGCCTGTTCGTAAGAGAAACATTGTTATTATTGTAGGGATTATACATGGAAGAGTTACATAGATCGTTTGTTTCCACCTGCTGGCTCCATCCATTATTGCAGCTTCATATAGCTGTGGATCCACATTCGTGAGTGCAGCCAAATAGACTATGGCTCCCCAACCCATTCCCTGCCAGATTTCCGATATTATATAAACGGGGCGGAACCAACCGGGCTGAACCATAAAGTTTATTTTTGTCCCACCGAAAAGCTCTATAACAGTATTTACAATACCATGCGTCGGAGACAGGAACATCATCACCATACCTACTACAATAACCTGAGAGATAAAGTGAGGCATATAGCTTATGGTTTGGGTGAGCTTCTTAAACTTTCTGCTCTTCACTTCATTCAAAATAAGCGCAAAAATAATGGGTGCCGGAAATGTCCATAATAAAGTTAAAATCCCAAGAATCAGTGTATTTTTAATAATTATAAAAGCATCCGGTGAGTTAAAAAACATTTCATAGTATTTGAATCCGACCCAGGGGCTGGCGAAAAACCCTTTGAACACTCTATAATCCTTAAAGGAAACCAGCACACCCCACATGGGAACATATCTGAATATAATATAGTACAACAAGCATGGTAAGAATAAAATCAATAAATATTTGCTATCATTAAAGTCTTTTCTAAAGCTGCTGCGTTTTGGATTTTTCCTTCTTCCAGGCACGAATCCGACTTTTGCTTCCATCTTATCCCTCATTTCACATTCTTTAAGCTGCCTGTATTTACGTGCAGATACCGAGCCGTTGGCCCGCTATCTGCACATTTTCTTTAAAAACTATTTGCTGTTTTTAAGCTGTCTTTCATAGGCAGTCTTATAAACATCCGTCAACTGTTTTAAACCTAGCTTTTCAACTTCCTGCACATACTTATCCCAGTCACTTAAAGGCCTGTTTGAGAGTATGAACTTTGAAATCTCCTGCTTCATATATTTATCGATACTTACCCCGACGGTCTGGAGCACCTCCCGCTCCTTGTCATCAAAAGCTACAGTAGGCCTTGCAGGCAAGTCATATTTTCTGCTCTCTGTAATCCCCTTGTTTAGCTCATCGGTAAAGGTTGACATATGGGAGTTAAAATCCGTCAGCAAATAGAAGCCATTGGTTGAGAGCCCATAATTTTTACGTACGCTTGCAACATCCATACTGTTAATAAACTTTTTATTTCCATTTTCAACTTTATAGGTTTTTCCTTCTTCTCCCCAGCTCATAAGCTGTTTAGCTTCATCCGTATACATCCAATCACAATATTTCAGTAATTGTTCAAGCTGCTTTGAATTTGCTGCTACATTAAATCCGGCTACGTTCGTAGCTGAGTCTGCCATTTTAGCAACACCATTTGCACCGCCTTTAAGGGGTGGCATGTATGCAAGGGTGAATTGCGGGTTGTCTTTTCTCAAAGATCCGTTAAAAAAGTCTATTCTTGACAGGTAATCAACAGTAATAAACGCTGAACTTGTTGAGAATGCATCCTGCCACACCTTCGTATTCATGGATAAAAAGTCCGGAGGCATTAATCCGTCCTTATACAATTTGTTGAAAAACGCAATCATATCCCTATAATTGGTTTCTACCGGCCCGAATCTCCATTCCTTCTTATCTTTGTCATAATACATTCCCGAATCCGTTCTCCAGCTTGCCGCCATCATTGCAAACTGCTCCAGGCCTTCCCTGAAGGTAAACGGATAACTCTTCGGATAAAGTTCCTTAAGCTTCTTGAGAACATCGTAGAGTTCCTTCTCATCCTTGGGTATACTTAGGTTATGTTTCTTAAATATATCCTCCCGGTACAGCCACCCTCTTCGATTGGTTTCTGCAATCCCTTGCTCCGGGAATAAATAAAGCTTTCCATCTGCGGAAAGGTAATTGGAAACAAATTCCTTGTTATTCTCTCTCCACTTTGTAAAGTTTGGAAGCTTGCTTATACTATCAAGCACATTGACAAAGGCTCCCTGTGCTCCATACCGATGTGCCACATCCAGTCCATTGGTGTACATCAGATCCGGTATGTCCCCGGAAGCCATAGTTATATTAATTTTTTCAGCATAATTTGTTGACACGGGAATCACTTCAAAATTTACATTTGTTTTTTCTGAAATTGCCTTCTCTATATACCAATCTTTCTGGTAAGGAAAACTGGGGTTGCTCTGCACCATCATCTTAAAGGTAACGGGATTTTTAAACAGTTTTCCTCCGGCTTGTTCAGCAGGTTCATTTTTTATGGGTTTTTGGGATGAACAGCCGGAAATGAATGTTGCAGCTGTTGCTACTATCAATAGTAAAGAAACCATTCTCTTTTTCACTTTTATCTTCCTCCTTAACTTCATTATTTGCTTAATTAAACAGTTACCGCTTCTGCAGAAGGTATTGAACGATTCAAGCGTAACACCGGGCGGTATCATTTTCAATTTTTCATTCTTAACAAATTACTCATATATTAAAAACTTTAAAAATTGATACATATATTAATTTTTGTTAAGTCGCCAGCATACAAAAAGTAAGGAAGGATTAATGACTATATCCTTCCTTACTTTTTTATATATTAACATTCTGGCGGTATTCCTTCGGTGATTTGCCTGTATATTGCTTAAAGATCCTGCTAAAATTATTGGGTGTATTATACCCCACTTTTTGAGCGACTTCATTTATACTCAGTTCTGTTTCCCGTAAAAACTCCTTCGCCTTCCGTACCCGGTATTCATTGAGATAATTAATAAGGTTTACGCCAGTCTTATTTTTAAAGTATAAAGATATATATTCCTTTGTAAGGTTAAGCTTTTCTGCAAATATCTCAAGGTACAAATCTTCATTGTAATGAGAATCTATATATTCCTTTATAAAATCAATGATATAATCCCGCTTCTTTTCCTTCTCAACAAAATTTTGAATGGTTTCATCAATAATATCGATGCATAACTTTTCGTATTCTTCTATCGTGCAGCATGCATTGAGCTTCTCCTGAATGTGGTTTATATCAAGAGAATGATTGACTTCTCCTTCCTCATTATTGATTGCAGTAATGCAGCAGTTTATGATTTCACTGCAAATAAGGTTTATATAAAATTGATTCACTTTGGTTTTTGCATTCTGCTCAAAAATCTCGTGGATTCTCTTTACACATTCATCTCTTTTTCCGCTGCATAGAAGTTCCGTAAACTGCTCTATTTGTTTAAGTGGAAGGTAGAATTTCTCGCCTCTTGTCTCCATCCCATTCTCTTCTATGATTTGATTTGTGCCGATAGGCAGTCTATATTTAATTGCCTCCATAAGGCTCGAATAACACTTATCAAATTTTGAAATATCATTGTAGATTTTACTTATTGCAACTGTAAAGAATACATACCGTTCCTCCTCCTTTATAGCCGTCAATGTCTTTTCTACAACTTCCTTCACATTCAAATTTTTATCGTTCATTTCTATCACTATTACAAATTCGTTATTCTGTGACTGAAAGCCGGAAACACTGTCCATATACCCCTTCATATGCATTTTAATCAGTTCCATGAGCCCATAGGTGCTCTTACCGTGATCGATTGCTACTTCTTCATAATACTTATCTTTAAAATGAATCCTGAAGCAGGCCAATAGGTAATCTTCCTTCACAGTTACTTCATCGATTATTTCATTCAAATGCAGATAGACATTTTTTATCTTCGAATGGTAGAACAAGGTTTCAAGCAGTGAGTTCCTTTTCTCAATCTCCCTGTTATAATCAAAGTTTTCCGATATGATCTTCCGAACATTGTTTCCTATGAACTGAAGATCCTCCTCATTCTCTTTATTTATGTTATGTTGGGACATTTCTTCAATGGTATCTATAATCTTTGCAACCGGCCTGTTTACTTTTCTGGATATAATGTAGGATATTACCAAACTCACTAGAACAGATCCGATTATCATCAGCGAAAACATTATGTTCACCTTTACCATGAGTTTCTTTATTTCGCCGTTTGGCAGGAACTTTACGTAAGTAATCCCCTCTGCTTTGGATTTCCTGCTGAATATATAGCCCTGTCCATTTTTATCCACACCCTTTAAGCTTTCCGGTTTAAAAGTCCTGGGGTTATCCTTTGAAGTCAAGTATATAAGTTCATTACTTTTATCATAAATATAAAAATCTTCTAAAAATTCATTTTCATTTGACATCGTAATTGAATTTATGTCCACCAGGGCTACCATAACAAAATTTGAGTAGTTAACCTGCTTAAAGGCAACCGGCATCAATAACCGCTTTGTAGATTGCCTCGGATCACTATTGTCCATAAACTCCACTGCTTCATAGTATCCGGTGTAAAAATTTTTACCGCTTTCCTTCAACCAAAAATCCTCATTATACAAGTGATTGTTGTAAAAGGTATTAAAAAACTTCCGTCTGTCATAAGATCCCTCAGAAGTTACTACCAGATTGGATTTCTCATTTAATATGAATATTGTTTTTATGTTGGAATTAAAATTACCATAACCTTTTAGCCTGTCAACAATGGATTTCTCCTGATAACTTGTTAAGTTCTCGTTATTGGCAATGGGCTTAAACTCATCCTCCATGTAAACCTTCAAAAGTGTATTCTGAACCTGCTGAAAGCTGCTGTCGAGTTTATTGGCCAGAACCTCCATTCTCTGATAGGAATTGTTTATCACTTCTTTTTCTATATAATTTTTATATAACGTATAGGAAAAAAAGTGAAACACAACTGCTATAAAAATTATGAGCAAAAAACTGAACATCAATCTTGAGAACAGTGATTTTAGAGAAAATATATTTTTAAACTTAATTCTCATGATTCCTCCACCGGGCTTAATGTAATATCTTTATTTATCATATCATTGGTATTACAGCCATTATAACATACCCCACATAGTATAATCCATCATTACCTACCCAATAATCATGGAACCACTTCTTACCAAAACTCTTACATCAACAGCGATTTTACAAAACTTATACTAATTTCAACATTATGTTACTACGTACGTAATCAATACCTTCCACCATGTAAGGAGCGATATAAATGACTATTTTAAAAATTGGAGATTCCCCTATAAAATGTTATCCCGTCCACACCTGTCATTTATCTATACTCACAACAATTGAAGTAGTATTCACCCGCAGCATTTCTACGCAAAAAAGGCGGCTGGTTCTACCAGCCGCCTTTTTTGTTTCTAATGGCTTTATATTATTTCTTCATTCCTGTATAAATCAGAATGGCATCTCTTAAAAATACTGCACTGCCTGGCTGCTTTTTATCATAGAATGCAGTAAACCGCTCATCATCCACATACATCTGGGCAAGACCTGCGTGTGCTTCCTTGCTGTAGCTGCCCCAAGCATAGCTTAGCCATTGGCGATGCAAATCTGCGGTTTTCTGTGCAAGCTCACCTGCCGGGTCACCTGTTGCAAACGCTGCCTCTAGTGTCTCAATCACATCATTGCCCAGTTTTTCCATTTCAGCATACTGTTCTTCGGTCATGTTTTTGAACCTTTGATTGGATTGATTCACTGTCTCATCACCATATTTTTCTCTAATTTCCTTACCGTATTTTTTTTCATTATCATCAATCATTTTTTGTTTGAAGCCCTCAAACTTTTCTTTGTTACTCATAGTAATTCTCCCTTCTGTCACTGCTATTGTTTTCTCAACATTAGCAATTAATCGGTCTAATTGTTCCCGTTTTTCAAGGAGCTTTTCATGGTGTTCTCTCAGTGCAGCTGCGCCATCGAAAGAGGGTGCGGTTACTATATCCCGTATACTTTCCAAGCTTACGCCCAACTCCCTATAAAAGAGTATCTGCTGCAGCCTGTCGACCTGTGCCTGCCCATAAATCCGATACCCTGAAGAACTAATTCTTGCCGGCTTAAGAATTCCAATTTCATCATAATATCGCAGCGTCCTCGTGCTGACACCTGCCATTTTTCCTAGTTTCTGTACTGTGTATTCCATGTGTTCCCTCCTGTATTCCTCTGCTGCACATCAAGTTTATCCATCATTGTGCCCCCCGACAACATAACTATACACCTTTACGTAACGTGAATGTCAACGGGTTTTTTAAAAATTTTTTAGTTTAGGGAGAATATAAAAATACATAAGAACAAAGGTGGCTTTACCACTTTTGTTTACGCATATGCCTTTCCGAAGCACGAGGAAAAGCTGGCACACGCATAAATTCAATGTTTTTTGTTTTCAGGAAAGAGAACTTTCCTGAAAACAAAAAAGGGGCATCCTGCCCCAAAGCCCTTAAAATAAGGTTATTCCTTTTGTAGCTTTATCATGCTCTCCATAATTCTTTATAAGTCCAATACAGCAATTGCCGCAGCATAATTTTTGTTCAGTCTACAGCAAATATCCCGCTTTCATAGCGGGATATTTATCATTTTACTTATTTTGCAGGTTCCCATTTGCAGCGAACCGGTGAAATAATAGCATTTTCCTTTTTTAAATCATTAAACGCTTTATCGATTTCCTTACGGTCCAATCCGGAAAGCTTTTCGACCTCACCGGCACTTACAGGCTTACCTGCTTCTTTCATAACTTCCAATACTTTTTCCTTAACACTCATTGCTTTCACCCCCTTCCATCAGTATATCAAAAAATCTGCTTTACCCTCTTTGCGATGAAGCATTTTCTTACTTCCTCATTATCGATAACTGCAGACAACATTCGCTTTCACCTTATTAAAAGTGCGGTTACAATTACAATTCCGGTTTTGCGGTGGGCTCTCCAGCCTCAACCAGCACTTTATTGCCCAGCAGGAAAAATCCCTGCACAAAAAGCAGCACACCGGTTCCCATAAGCAGCCACTCTATTTTAACCAGGTCGGATACTGGGCCAAATATGAGCATTCCCAGCGGCATCATGGAACTGGATATCATCCCTAATACACCAAATACCCTGCCTAGAAAATCCGCCTCTACCTTCTCCTGTAACAAAACCGTAGAGGGAGTATTAAAGATGGGCATAGCCACTCCAATCAGTCCCATGAAGATCAAATATACCCAAAAAACCGGGACAATCCCAAGTGCAAAGGTACAGACTCCAATAATAAGACTTGACAGTGTCATCGTGTGCACCTTGTTTCTTAAGCCGCCCCAGGAGGCCATGATGATACCACCCGCCATCATACCTATGGAAAAGGTGATTTCAATGGCCGTTAAACGCCAAACATCGCCGCCAAAACTACGAGTGACCTGCAGCGGTGTTAAAAATGCAGCGGGTGCGGCTAAAAAGAAGAAGAAGGCGCAAAACACAAAGAATCGTTTAACATACTCATGGTTTTTGATATAGACAAAGCCTTTATGCATATCGCTGAAATAGCTGATGCTTTGCTTTTGCTGGGCTTTTGCATGAGCAGGCACATGCAAGAACAAAAACAGGATTGAAACCGCGATGGCTGCTGTAATAACATCGATAAAAAATATTGTTTCAATGGTAGCCATCGTCAGCAATGCGCCGCTAAGCATCGGGGATACCAGCATAACGATTGCTTGTATGCTTCCGTTTGTTGCATTCACCTTGGTCAGCTTGTCCTCCGGCACCAGCTGCGGGAGAAAAGCTCCTATGGCCGGTGTTTGAATTCCCGACCCCAGTGCACGTATGGCAGACATCAAAAAGAGCAGCCACAGCGCATCGTATCCCATAAGAAATAGTATGGCTAAAATAAGCGTTGATAGCGCAATCATGGAATCCGACAGCATAATGAGTATCTTTCGATTATAACGGTCAGCCCATACCCCTGCAAAGGGAGAAAGAAAAAAAGTAGGCAAGAAACCGCAAATAATGGATATGGTCATCATTACACCCGACTGTGTTTTTAATGTAATATACCACATAATTGCATATTGAACCAGTGACGACCCAAAGAGCGACAGGATCTGACTGGCTAAAAAGAGTACTATATTCTTTTTCCAATTTTTATTCATTCGTAGATATTTCTCCCATCATTTTTAATAACATTTTAAGTACTGTCCGTTTATACGCAAAAATCACCGGACAGTTATCCTATTTATTCCCCCAATATTGACCCTACTACCACTAAAATATCTTTGACTAGACTCATCAAGAAGATTTTGACGCACCATCCCACCGTATGCATCAATATTATATACCAAAATTAGCTAATTATCTATCCTTTTAATTATTTTTTAACTTTACACTAATCTTCCATAAGGTTTTCAATACACTGGAAAAACAATAAGAAAAATACCCTGGAAAGAAATGAATTCTTCCGGGGCATTTATACAATCCACCTTATAATGTTATGCTGTTTTGCACTCATTATCCGAGTTTGGAAGAGACAAGCTGCATACTTGCCTCTTCCTTTCCAATCATTCTTCTATAACTAATGGACATAATGGTTTTACTATAAACCTATTCTTTGGCTGCATACATCTCCGCCGCTGTATAGAGATAATAGGAAAGGCCTGTTTGCTGACCTTCCAGCATGTTTCTATGAAAATCATCCTCTACCATAAATTTTGCCATAGCAATAAATAATTTTGCATCCATAGGAGTACCCTGCTCATTTAAAAATGCAATGTGCTCTTTCAATGCTTTCTGTAATCTCTCATCATTTGCTTTCCATCCATTTTTTAACCCGTTTACCAGAAAATTTGTAAATTGCTGTGCCTCCGCTGCTTGCTTATTCAACGGCTCCGGTTGAACCTCTTGTGTTTGCAGCATATCATACCCATACGTATCCTTGAGATACTCATTTTGTTCTGTAAGTGCTTCTGTCCATTCTTCCTTATTAAAACCTTTAAACATTTCTGATTTATCCATATATTCTCCTTTCTTTGTGAAGACTATCGATTCCTCAATCGTGCTTAATAAACGGTCCATTCTCTGCCTGCGCGCAGAAAGCAGTTTATGTTGTTTTGTCAAGCATTCAACTCGGCCCGGTTCATCCTCAAGCGCTCTTTTTATATCCCCGAGGGAAAAATCGAGCTCACGATAGAATAAAATTTGCTGCAGCCGTTCCAATTCCTTTATGCCGTAAAGACGATATCCTGCTTCCGTTACCGTATAAGGCGCCAACAATCCGATTTTGTGGTAATGATGGAGTGTCTTTATGGTCACACCGGTTAACGCTGCAATTTCCCTAACTGTGTAATATTGCAATATTATCACCTCGAATATAATACTAATGCCTTACCTAAGGTAAGAGTCAAGTTTTTTTGAAAACTTTTTTATGGTTTTAAAATTCTCTATAACAAAGTATCGCAAAAAGAAAGCAGCTGTATCCTTTTTTCGATACAACCGGCGATTTATTAGTTGTTGGGTTTGGAACCAAGCCCCATTATGAGTTTTCGGAAATTTTTCCAAAGTACACTTTCGTCAAAAGTTCCATATCCCCTCACCCGCATGTGTCCAATAACAGGAGGTCAGCCTGCAACTTTCCACACTAGCTCACCTCAGGCTGTAAACCTTTTAATCTTTCCATCCGCTATTTCTTGCAATTTATCCTTATCCTTAATAATAATTTCGCCGGGAGTTGCATCTTCAAGGAGATCATCCATTTCACTCAATGGTTTATACCGGATCCCTAGTAGGCTCCAGACAAATAATACCGCTCCTGCAATTAAAAGACTAAGTCTCATTTCGCGGCCTGCACCTGTGCCTAAAATCAAGTTAACGAGGGGTGAATTAAAAACACTATATTTCAGTACAGACGCAAATACCCGATCGGCTAACATACCTGCCATAATATAGCTGATCGGTGCCAATACAGCTACCAACATACGATTAACAGCAAATACCCGTCCTTGCAATTCCAGTCCAACCTTAACCTGTATCAATGACTGCCAATGAATATTCAGAATAGTTCCGGACAAAGAGGCTCCAAACAAAGCCAACACCGCAAAAACAGGCAGTGGCCTTATTCCTGCAATCATCATTGAAATAGCTAACGGAGCTACAAAACCAACCATACCTTTTGCTCTTTTCTTCATACCACCAGTTATTAACATAGCGATCGCTCCGCAGAGAACTCCAATTCCTGTAAATGCATTTATAACACCCAGCATGGATGAATTCGTGAAGGAAAGGATCAGCGGTGTCATTGTAACATCAAAAACGCTCAGCAAGAAGTTGACGATCATAAAAAATATAACCATTGCAACCAAACTTTTTCTTTTAATTATAAAATTCCAGCCACCCAATAACTCCTTCAGAATAGGTTCCTCTAACCTTGTAAACATGGTATCCGGAAATCTCAAGAAAATCAAAACTGCTATGGATATTATGAATGTTACGAAATCAATGGTAACAAGCCCCTTAAAACCGATGGAATCTATAAATACACCGCCACAGATGGATGCCAGTATTCCTCCTATTGCCACGGAAAATTGAGAAACACTATTTGCCTGCGGCAGGTACATCTTTGGCGTAATCTGTGTAATTGCCGCCATATAGGCCGGCTGCCGGAAACAGTTTGCAACGGATGCTATTATGGTAAACACATATACTTGCCAAATTTGAAGCCCGTTATCATATAACAATATAAGCAAACTTAAGGAACATACCGCTAAAAGTATATCACTGGCTATTAGGATTAAACGTCTGTCAAACCTGTCAACAATGGCACCTGCAAACGGAAGGACCAAAATAGTAGGAAGTATTTGAAGAAGAAACATTATGGCAAATTGCGATAGCACGTTGGTTTGCTGGAAAATCCATATCCCTGTTCCGAAGGTAGACAATATTGTGCCTATTTCAGAAATGATCTGCACAATGGCAACGATCAAAAACAGGTTCATACTTGGAACTGCTTGCTTTTTCGCAGGTGCTTTCAATCTTTCCGTACTTTCTTTGCTTTCCTCCGTTTTCCTGGTTTCAGACGCCTTCGAAGAAGGCTCCTGCCACAGGCCAACCTTCTCTTTAATAATCTCCGTTAGCTCCACTGCTTGGTTTTTAAAGAAGAAATGGCCTGCATGCTTGATTGTTTTTAAATCTACATTTTCACTAAAATACTCCCATTCCTTATATCTTTCCTCATAGAATTCCGTGGCCCTATCACTCTCTCCAATTACGCATGTTATTGGAGCCTTAAATTTCGTTTTTTTCTTTTCGTTATAGAATTGGGTATACCATTTTATACATTCCTTTGAATCATGCTTCAGATTCCTAAGAATAAATTCTGTTTCATCCGAACTAATTTCACTGTTTAAACCTCCAATGGTTATCAACATGTCTCGATTGCCCCTGTCTGTCAGCTGACTGGGGAATATTTTATCCCAAATGTTGAAAAACTTATTGGAAATCCTCGGTGTCGGGAACATCGCCCCTACAAAAACCCCGTCCACCTGAATGCCGGCCTCTTCCAGCTTAGGAGCAAGAAGTACCGCCATAGTGGCACCCAGACAATGTCCATAAAGAACTACAGGTCCCTTAACCTTTTGCAGGATTTCCTCCAGGCAGCGAGCTGCGCTCTCTTCAATTGAAGCCAATTCTTCATCGGCGCAGCTGTAGTCATGGCCTGGAAGCTCCACGGCATAAAGTGAATAATTCCTGGGCAGGGCATTGGCTAAGGGTTGATAGGAAATGGCACTTCCTCCCCCGTAAGGGAAACAAATGAGGGATGCAACTTTATTTTTTTCCTCCACTGGCTTTGTAAGCTCATGCAGCATGGTTCTTTTATTGGCTACATCCTTTGATAAATAAGCTACCAGCCCGCGAATGGTTGAGTTCTTAAACAGCTCCATTACCCCCAAATTGCTGCTAATGCTTCTTACCAGCCGAATGGCCTTAAAGGAATCGCCACCTAAATCAAAGAAATCGTCATCAATTCCTATTTTCTCAATTCCCAGTACTTTAGCCCAAATTTCAGCCATTTCAATTTCTTCTTTATTCCTTGGCGCTATAAAGCCTTCCTCCGAATCCCTTTGCAGCATATCAAGTTCAGGAAGTGCAAACCGGTCCACCTTGCCATTAGTATTCAATGGTATGGTTTCAAGCTGAACCAGTATAGCCGGAACCATGTATTGAGGAAGTTTTTTCTTTAGGTACTCCCTTACGCCCGCTTCGCTATAGTTCTCATCACTGTTTGTCTTTGCCACAATGTATGCGACTAATCTTTTTTCACCCGCGCTATCCTCGCGAACGATTACTACCGCGTCTTGAACGGAGGGGTGACTCTTGATGGTAGCCTCAATCTCCCCTATTTCAATACGGTAGCCTCTGATTTTTACCTGATGATCGATACGGCCTAAAAATTCTATATTTCCATCGGCCAGCCATCTTACAAGGTCTCCTGTCTTATACATCCTTTCCCCTGGGACAAATGGATTTGCTGCAAATTTTTCTTCTGTCAGCTCCGGTTTATTGAGATAGCCTCTTGCCAGTCCATCTCCTGCTATACATAGTTCGCCTGCTACCCCGACCGGCTGAAGTTTATGATCTTTGTCCAGAACATATACGCTATAGTTTACTAAAGGACGGCCAATGGGAATGGTATTCAATGGTTCCAGGCCCTCACTGTCAATCCGAAAGGCTGTCGAGTCCACGCAGCATTCGGTGGGTCCATATATATTGGTTATCTCAGGTTTTTTAGCGCCGCATAATGTGAAAAAGTCTTTCACTGCATGAACGGGCAGTTCTTCTCCCCCAATGATAAAATGCTTTACGGTAATATCCTTTATTTTTTCTCTGTTATCACTCAATATCAATTTCAGATGAGACGGCGTTCCATCTGAAATATCTATAGCGTTATCGATGTAGTATTCTATGAGTTTTTCCCCTATGGTTCTGTATTCTTCCGGAATAATATGCAGGCAGTCACCTCTCAATATACTGGCAAATATCTGCTTGACGGAAGCATCAAAAACATATTGTGCAATCAAAGCTACACGTAAAGGCCCGGTATATTGATCATATATTATTTTTCCCAGTCCCGTAACAAGATTGATAACGCTTCCATGCTGTATCATAACCCCTTTCGGCTTGCCCGTTGAACCGGAAGTATAGATTACATATGCAAGATCTTTTGAATGGTTTACTATTTCCAAATCAGTTTTATTCCCTTGATATAATTGTTTATCTTCTATATCGATTGCAATTCCATCAAACTCTATCGTATGCAAAAGATGTTTTTGTGTCAGCAGCAGGGTAGTCTTACTATCCTCCAGCATATATTTTATCCTGTCATCGGGATATTCCGGAGATATGGGCAAATAGGCTCCCCCGGCTTTTATTATTCCCATGATTCCAACCATCAGCTCCAGAGATCTTTCCACCATGATTGCTACAATGGTGTCTGCTTTTACCCCTTTGCCTCTTAACACGCCTGCCAATTGATTTGCTTTCTCATTCAGTTCCCTGTAGGTTAATTTCTTATCTTCATAGACTACGGCTATATTGTCCGGTGTCTTTTTTACTTGTTCCTCAAAGGCTTCGCATATGGTTTTATCCTTAGGATATTGTGCTTTCGTGTTGTTGAACTCCACCAGGATTTCCCTTTTCTCTTCCTCTGAAAGCATATCAATTTCGCATAGCTTTATTTCCGGATTCTCTGCTACGCTCTTTACGATATTTTTAAAATGCCCAATCATTCTTTCCATGGTCTCTCTTTTAAACAGCCTGGTACAATACTCTACCTCAAATTTTATTTCCTCTCCCTTTTCTTCTGCAAATAAAGTCATATCAAACTTGGATACGCCTCTTTCAAATTGAAGCTGTTGAATCCTTGCGTTATCCAATTGAATTTCTTTATTTTCCGTATTTTGCAGTACAAACATGGTATCGAATAATGCATTTCTACTTAAATCTCTTCTGATATCCAATTTTTCTACCAACTTATCAAACTGGTACGCCTGATTTTCATAGGCACTTACTGCATTTTTCTTAACTTCCTGCAGAAATCCGTTAAAAGTCTTCGTTCTTCCGGGGTAGTTTCTCATGGCAAGGGTGTTTACGTACATTCCTACCATAGTATACAGATCGGCATGCGGCCTGCCCGCAATCGGTGAGCCTACGACGATATCTTCCTGTCCGCTGTACTTTGATAACAATACATTATAGGCCGACAATAAAGTCATGTACAAGGTGGCTCCGTTATCCTTGCCTACTTTCTTCAGCTTTTCCGTTACATGCTTGTCCAGCCCGAATTCTATGCTTTCTCCCTCAAAACTCTGAAAACCCGGTCTCGGGTAATCCGTCGGCAAATTCAATACAGGGATTTCATCGCTGAACATCCTTGTCCAATATTCTTCGTGCTTTTTCATCGCCTCAGAAGCCTGCATTTTATTTTCCCAGGCGGAATAATCCTTATACTGTACTCTCAGCGCTTCTAAGCTTTCACCTTTATACAGCTTCGTGAATTCCTCCATGATAATGCTCATGGAAGTACCATCCGTTATGATGTGATGCATGTCAAACATTAAAATATGCTTCTCTGCTGCAAGCTGAATAAGCTTCACCCTTAGCAGGGGAGCTTTTGACAAATCAAAGGGTTTTACAAATTTATCCACCTCAGACTGGATGATCGCTTCTGCGTCTGTGCTGATCTCTTCATATTCCACCTTAAATTCAACAGACTTATGAATTCTCTGCTTTATTTCTCCCTCTTCCAATTCAAAGGAGGTTCTGAAGGCTTCATGTCTTTGGACAAGCTTTTCAAAGCTTTCCTCCAGCTTGTTCCTTTCCAGTCTGCCTTCGAAAACCAATATGTACGGTACGTTATAATTTATTTCCTCCTTTGAGAACTGGTTTAAAGCAAACAATCTCTTTTGCGCCGAGGATACCTCATACAGCTCCCTTTCTTCTACAGCTTCTATGGATGAATATACAGCTTCCCCGGTATTTCCTACATATTCTCCCAGCTCCCTTACCGTTGGGTTTTTAAATATTTCATCTACGGATATTTCAGCCATTAAGTCTCTTTGTACAATTGCCGCCATTTTTATAGCCTTTAATGAATGTCCTCCCAAGGTAAAGAAATTGTCGTTTATTCCTATTTTCTCTACTCCAAGCACTTCCTCCCATATCTTGACCAATTTCTCTTCAATCCCGTTCCTTGGCGCTTCATATTCCGTTCCTGTTTTCATGCTTCCATCCGGCTCGGGTAACACCTTTCTGTCAACCTTGCCGTTCGGTGTCAGCGGAAACCTGTCCAGTTGTACAAAGTATGACGGTATCATGTAGTCCGGTAATACCTTCGATAAAGATTCTCTCAGCTCTGCTACGGTCAGTTCCCTATTTCCTACTATGTATGCACATAAGTACTTGCTTCCGCCTTCTCCCCTCGCTACGACTACTGCTTCCTTTACGTTTCCATGGGAAAGCAGCTGGTTTTCTATCTCTCCCAGTTCGATTCGGAAGCCTCTTATCTTGACCTGGTGGTCTATCCTCCCCAAGAATTCTACGTTGCCGTCAGGCAGCCATCTTACCAGGTCTCCTGTTCTATACATCCTGGTTCCCGGTTCAAAGGGGTTGGGCACAAACCTCTCTTCCGTCAGCTCCGGTTTGTTTATATACCCTGTTCCCAGACTGTCACCCGCTATGCACAGTTCTCCCGGTTGTCCAACTGTAAGCAATTTATAATCCTTATTGACAATATACAGCTTTACGTTGTCAATTGGCTTACCGATAGGTACTACTTCCATCGTATTGATCCGTTCATTGGGTATTCTGTAGTACGTCGCTATATCCGTGCACTCTGTCGGCCCATAGGTGTTTACGATCTCCGCCTTATAGTAGGGTGAATTTATCCAGCTTGACAATTTAGGTATGTTTATAGGTTCGCCGCCTAAAAATACCCACTTCAAGTGCCTTAATTCACGATAGTCCGACGTTGTATCAATAAGTAACTGAAACGCACTGGGAGTGCAATTCACTATCGTGACTTTTTGCCGGTCCATCAGTGTAAGAACATTTCTATAGCTGTATATCTTTTCCGGAAGCACGATCAGCTTCCCCCCTTTTATGAGGGACGCGTAAAGATTCTTTTGCGCTAAATCGAAGCCTACAGGTGCTATTAACAGTACGTTGTCGCCTTCACTTATTTCAAACTCCCCGGTAAACCAGTGAATAAGGTTAGTAAAGGAATCGGACCTTACAGTGGCTCCCTTTGGACTTCCGGTAGAGCCTGAGGTATATATAAGATACATTTGCCGATCCGGGCTATATTTGATATTCAAATTATCTACGGATTCTTCGGAGGTTTCCAGAATTTTTTCTATACCTACTATTTTTATGCCCAATCTCTCGGTGTGCTTACTGTAGCTTTCCTGTGCCAACAAAATACTTGTACCGCTATCCTTCAGCATATGTTCAATTCGATCCGCCGGGTATTCCGAATCTATCGGCAGATAGGTTCCTCCCGCCTTCAACACTCCAAGTATACCTATGATAAGTTCAGCGGATCTGGAAATGATAATCCCTACGGTCTTGTTCTGCCCGATTCCCTCTTTTCTCAAAGTTCTTGCAACCTGATTCGCCTTACTGTTCAGTTCCCTGTATGTAAGTTCCTTATCTCCATCTACGATTGCTATAGTATCCGGTGTCCTTGCAACCTGCTCCTCAAACAACTCATGAACAGACTTCTCCCTTGGATATTCCGCATAGGTATCATTGAACTCATACAGCAGTGTATGTCTCTCTTCCTCTCCCAGCATGTCGATCTCGCATAGCTGTATTTCTGGATTCTCCGTTACTGCTTTTACTATGTTGATATAATGCTGAATCATTCTTTCTATGGTTTCTCTCTTAAATAACCGGGTACAATACTCCAAATTGAATTCTATTTCTTCCCCTTTTTCTTCCGCTTCTAAAGTGATGTCAAATTTGGACACTTTGCCTTTAAAGGCATATTCTCTTGTGCTTATATTTTCAAGCTCAATTTTTTTTGTATCCGTATTCTGTAATACAAGCATCGTATCAAACAATGGATTTCTGCTTACATCTTTTTTTAGATTCAATGCTTCCACCAATCGATTAAATGGATAATTCTGGTTTTCATAGGCACTTACTGCATTTTTCCTTACCTCTCCCAGAAATTCATTAAATTTTTTCTTTCCTTCAAGATAGTTTCTCATGGCCAGGGTATTTACAAACATACCCACTATTCCCTGCAAATCATCATGGGATCTGCCTGCTGCCGCTGCGCCTACGACGATATCTTCCTGTCCGCTGTATTTAGATAACAATATATTGTAGGCAGATAATAACGTCATGTACAAGGTGGCTCCGTTATCCTTACCCACTTTCTTCAGCTTTTCTGTCAGACTCTTGTCTAGTTTAAAGCCGATACTTTCCCCTTCGAAACTCTGAAAGCCTGGTCTCGGATAATCCGTTGGTAAGTTCAATACGGGTATTTCATCCCTGAACATCTTTGTCCAATATTCTTCGTGCTTTTTCATCGCCTCAGAAGCCTGCATTTTATTTTCCCAGGCGGAATAATCCTTATACTGTATTCTCAGTGCTTCCAAGCTTTCACCTTTATACAGCTTCGTGAATTCCCCCATAAAAATGCCCATGGAAGTACCGTCGGATATGATGTGGTGCATATCAAACAGCAACACATGCTTTTCTTCTCCTAGCCTAATAAGCTTCACTCTTAGCAGTGGAGCTTTTGACAAATCAAAGGGTTTTACGAATTTCTCCGCCGCAGACTGGAGGATGGCTTCTGCGTCTGTGCTGTTCTCTTCATATTCCACTCTAAATTCAACAGACTTATGAATTCGCTGCTTTATTTCTCCCTCTTCCAATTCAAAGGAGGTTCTGAAGGCTTCATGCCTTTGAATCAGCTTTATAAAGGTTTCTTCGATTTTATTTCTTTCCAGTCTGCCTTCTAAAATCAATAGGAAGGGTAGATTATAGTGGGTCGCCTGCTTTGAAAACTGATGTAAGGCGAACAATCTCTTTTGTGCCGAGGATACCTCATACACTTCTCTTTCTTCTACAGCTTCTATGGGGGAATATACAGCTTCTTTCGTTTTCCCTATATATTCTCCCAGCTCTCTTACCGTCAGATGGCGAAATATTTCACCGACGGATACTTCAGCCATTAGCTCTCTTTGTATCATTGACACTATTTTTACAGCCTTTAATGAATGTCCTCCCAGGGTAAAGAAGTCATCATCGATTCCGATCCTGCCTACTTCCAATACTTCACTCCATATTTTGATAAGTTTTTCTTCTACTTCATTTCTTGGATCGATATATTCCACTCCTGTTTCTATTTCTCCGTCCGGTTCCGGCAGTGCCCTTCTATCGATCTTTCCATTGGCTGTTAAAGGTATTCTTTCCATTTGCATAAAATATGTCGGTATCATATAGTCCGGTAAGCTTTGAGCCAGGCTTTTCCTTAACTCCGGTACTGTTATCTCTCCTTCGGATACTATATAGGCACATAAGTACTTATTGCCTTGTCCATCCTGTCTATCCAGTACAACGGCCTGCTTAACCCCTTCATGTTTCAGCAGTTGGTTTTCGATTTCTCCAAGTTCTATTCTATAGCCTCTTATCTTCACCTGATAATCGATCCTGCCCAGGAATTCTATGTTTCCATCGGTCCGCCATCTTCCCAAATCTCCTGTTCTATACATGCATGTACCCGGTTCATAAGGATTTTCCACAAACTTTTCCTTGCTTAAATCTTCATTGTTTAAATATCCCCTTGAAATACCGCTGCCGGATATACAGATCTCTCCGGGAACTCCTACGGGCTGAATATGATTATTTTTATCGACAATATAGATCTTCGTGTTACTTATGGGCCTTCCTATGGGGATGTTTTCATATTCCCTGTCGATCTTAAAGCTTGTCGATACAACAGTGTATTCTGTCGGACCATAGTTATTGTATAGATCATACCTCTTATTCTCCGTATATCTGAGGGTATCCGCTCCTGTTAACAACTTCCGTAGCGAATTATTTTCCAATCTTATAAATTGCTCAAAAACTTGCGTAGGCAGGAAACCTATAGTGATTCCCTTCTCTTCAAAGTAGTTATTCAACTTATTGACATCCAGCTTCAATTCGTCGCTGATTATATGTAGGGAAGCACCGGCTACAAGATATGGGAATATCTCCCAAACGGAGGCGTCAAACCCGACTCCTGCATATTTTGCTGCTTTATCGGATTCATTTACTTCATAATATTTGTTATGCCAAAAGCATAAGTTAACCAAGCTTGCATGTTCTATCATCACTCCCTTAGGCTTTCCTGTAGATCCGGAGGTATATATCAAATAGGCCAATGTATTTGATCCATTTACGCTTTTTAGATTTTCTCCTTCCGATGAATATGTTTCTTCATTGTCCAGTTCTATTATTTCTCCCCTGAAATCTATTTCCAACAAATCCTTTTGTGTAATTAATATGCTTGTCCCGCTGTCTTCAAGCATATATTGTATCCTTTCCTTAGGATATCTGGTGTCTATAGGCAGGTATCCTCCACCCGCTTTTAGTGTGGCCATTATTCCTATCAGCATTTCTATTGATGGTTCTACCATTATTCCTACGATGCTGTCCGGCACTACACCTTTACTCCGCAGCACCCTTGCCAATTGATTGGCTTTCTCATTCAGCTCTTTATAGGTTAATTTCTTATCTTTGTAAACTACGGCTATGTGATCCGGTGTCCTTTCAACCTGGTCCTCAAATAAGGCATATATAGTTTTATCTTTAGGATATTCTGCCGTAGTGTCATTGAAATCTATTACTATTTTCTTCTTCTCTTCCTCTGAAAGCATGCCGATTTCGCATAGTTTTATTTCCGGATTCTCCGTTACTTCTTTTAGTATATTGAGAAAATGTTCACAAAATTTTTCAATTTCATTTTTATTGAAAAGCCTTGCGTTAAATTCTATTCTCCCATGTATTCCTTGCGGAGTTTCACAAAACCGAATCCATATACCAAACGTAAGCTCCTTTAACAAAGGAATTTCCTTCAGCATGGTCACTGTATCAAAAATAACGTTGTGATAGTTGTCTTCCCTATTAAAACCATCTGAAAATTCAGTAAATTGAATGCTTGTTTCCAAACTTGCACTTCTAAAGGTTTCTTTTTCGTTGATGGTATTCTTAATAAAAGCATAACTGTATTGATCACTGGTATTCTCAGTTTGAACTATAGTTTCAATAATGCTTTCTTCTTCACGGGTATACTTAAACAATAAAACAGTAAACGCAGTAAACAAAAAAGCGTTCACTGAATTTTCATCTTTTTCCGCAATTGCCTTGATTCTACTTGTAATTGAAGTATGAATAGTAAAATCCACACTTTCTGGAGAGAACTCTATCTCTGTACTATTCCCAATGCAACTTCCTAAAGTAATACCTTCACTTAAAAATTTTTTCATTGATTATTCACCATCCCGTACATTTTATTTCGCCCTATAGATCATCTTAATTCCGCTTATTTCACTCCCTTTATAATCTTTAAATTTCCTACTATATCTTGTTCACCCTTAGAATTTCACTTTTTAAAATAAGTCATCCGATCATTGGATTCGCATACTCCTCGGTAACAACCCTCCATTTTTACTGTATAAGAAATATTTGGCAGATAATGTATTATTCCGAAAGTAATTCGACACAAAATGGTAAAATCCTTTTATTTTTACTAAATAAACCATGTTAAATAATTCCTCATAGATACTGCCCCGTCCATATTCCGGTAAAACATTGACCTTACCATCAGCTTCCATGATACAATAGCAGTACCAGAAAAGGTGTACTGGAAATGTGTATCTTATATAAGCTGAAAGAAGAACTTTTATTGGTATTAACTTTCTTTTAATGGCCTTTAATATATCAACTACACTCATTTAGTATTGAAACTCAGAATATTATATGTTATACTTTAGCCACTCAACTTGAATGGAGGGATTACGTGTGTTGATTTTTTCCCGATAGAGAAAGATTGCAAATAATTGCACTTTTTTAACTCTGTCTGCAGCAGAATAATCGGGATTGGTCTGCCTATACGTGATACCTGTTCATTTTTTTGTCAGAATGAAAGAACTTCTCCTAAGCCAAGGAGCGGTTATCTTTTGTACTTTATTTTACGAATCATAGGGCGCTCTTTCTCCGATTGCATTCAGCACAGGCAGTGAAATGTCTGTGCTTTTTATATTTCTTTTTAGAAGGGGTGTTTTAATGAACAAGAAAGTGACGTTTAAACAAATTTCACTTTACTCTGAGAGTTTTGGTAATTCTGATAATCCTGCAATTCTTTTAATTATGGGTGCAGCAAGTTCCATGATATGGTGGGAAACACCTTTTTGCGAGTTGCTGGCTGACAAGGGATTCTTCGTAATCCGCTACGATAATCGGGATACAGGAAAATCGACTTGTTATCCTCCCGGCAAACCGGAATATACTTTTGAAGAATTGGCTGATGATGCAATCCATGTGCTGGATAGTTACAAGATAGGAAAAGCTGTTATTATGGGAATGTCTATGGGCGGCATGCTGACGCAAATGATAGCGATGCGTCATCCTGAACGTGTTTGCGGTATTATCCTGCTATCTTCCATGTATTTTGCAGCAGGTGCTGAAAATTTGCCATACTCATCCGAGGAAGTTAACGAATTTTTTGCCACATTTGGGCAAAAAGAGCCGGAGAATGATAATGAACTTATAGAATACGCAATCAGTCAATGGCGGATTACCAATAAAAGCAGCCGCCCAAAAGATTTGGAGCACATCAGAGATATGATTAAGTTGGATATTGAAAGAGCGACCAATTATGCCAGCCGCATCAATCATTCTTATGCTCAAGTAACAGGTGACGAGCTTGGCAGAATTACTGAAATCCAAACTCCTGCACTGATTATTCATGGTACGGAGGATGTGGTCATTCCTTATATACATGGTGAAATGTTGGCGAGAACTATCCCGGATTCAGTTCTTTACAAGATGGAAGGGGCAGGCCATGAACTGCATCCACAGGATTATATACCCGTGGCAGAGCAAATTGCCCATCGGTTTGCACAGTAATCGTTGTATCTACTTTAGTTCCCGAAGTATAACGTGCAGTAAAAAAGTCGAGTATTTAATGCTCGGCTTTTTTGCATGTTTGAGTACGATTCTTCCGACTCCGGATATAAAAACAATACTGTTATATCAAATAGACGCATGAATACCTGCGAATGAATAATGAAGAATATTATCTTCCTTCTAGCGTTAATCATTCAGTTTATTATTCTAACATACAATTATTGGTGTTGCATGGAAACTCAGAAGCGTCTTTTATGAAAGTTCACGAGTTTTCAAGAGCGGTGCCAAAAAAACAACTGAAATTAAAATTATCAATAAGGCAGCTGTTAATTCAGTCCAATGAACTTCAACCCTGTTAAGAACAATTCCATATAGTAATGCACCCAAGGGCATGCCGCCCTTGCTAATCATTCCTACGATTGAAAATATCCGGGACATGTATTCGTTAGGGGTTGCCCTTTGAATAAAGGTCTGCACCGGAACGTTTATGAACATGATAGCGACGCTTAACAGACTGAGAACTCCTGCAAACAAGGCAAAGTATAATACCGTATCATTTCCTAGCACGGATAGAATCTGTGGGAACAGCAAAACCGCAAACACCAGCATTGTACCCATGAGCAGGCTGCAGCCGGTCACCAGCGATTTGGCTACTTCCTTCTCTTTGTTAAATAGCATACCCACCAGAATGCTGCCAAGCAGTGCTCCCAATACAATTATCACTTGCAAGTAACCATATTGAGTATCTGAGTATTCCAGACGGGTCCTGAAAAACAGAGGCAGCACTACGCCAAATATAGGTTGGATTAAAGCGTATATTATCAGGAAAAAAACACATAATTTACGGATTACTTTATTAGCCAAAATGAATCTGATACCCTCGGATAAATCTCTTGCCAATCCTGACACACCGATGGCTGAATCCCGTTTGACATGCTTATACCTTATCAGCAGTTCACTGCCTCCTGATAATAAAAACGAAATTCCATTGATGAAAAACAGCACCGCAATACCCGGGCCTGCATAGAGGGCAGCACCGATTACAGGACTTAGCAAACCGGCCAATATCCTAAGGGATGCGACAGTTGAGTTGGCCTTTGTCAGTTCTTCCTGAGGCACCAATTGGGGCAGCATCCCTTTGGTAGCCGGATCAAAAAAACCGTATAGTAAGGCTGTCAGAACCTGCACTGCAAACAGCAAAGTCAAGCTCATTCTGCCCCAATAGGCAGCAAAAGCCAAACCCAGTATTACTACGCCACTGGCTAAATCGGTTGCCACCATGATGGCCTTCCTGTTCAGCCTGTCTCCCACCACTCCGGCAAAGGGATAGACCAATAGAACCGGTATCAGAGACAGGAAGGAAAACAATCCCACTGTGGCTGCCGAGCCGCCGGCATCGATGATATACAGGGGCATAACCACCGCCTGGATGCCCGTTCCCGTATCGGACACCATTCTCCCCAGCATTAGCAATATAAAATTTGTATTTAAAGGTTTCTTTTCTCTATTCATCATCTCATCCCCCTACAGGACTTCCACATACCCTTCTGTTCCGTTTATCCGTATCCTCTGTCCGTCTTTAATCAGCTTGGTAGCATTTTCCACGCTTACGACTGCAGGCAGGCCGTATTCCCTGGCAACAACGGCACCATGGGTCATCATCCCACCCACTTCGGTCACCAGACCCTTAATGGATATAAAAACCGGGGTCCAACTGGGGTCAGTATAGGTGGTGACCAAAATATCGCCTTCCTCCATGTCGGCATCCTCCATTCTTAAAATGACCCGTGCCCGGCCCTCAATGATTCCGGATGAAACGGGTACGCCCGCCAAAGCACCTTTCGGGATGTTGCCAGTATCGTATTCACCGGATATGACCTCGCCCTCGGAGGTAATAACACGGGGAGGTGTCAGCTTCTCGAAAACCCCATGGTCCTCTTTTCTTTTTGTTATGATGCTATAATCCACCCGGTTTGTCTTGACCACCTCTCGGAGTTCCTCTAATGTTAGATAATAGATATCTTCCCTTTCCCGTACAATGCCCTTCTGCACCAGCTTGTCGACTTCCTTCAGCAAAGCTTGCTTAATGATCCATAGATAACACACAATAGTATATTTGTTGTATTCCCTATAACCTGCAAAATTGCGCAAAACGCTTATAACCTTCTTTGCCTTTTTGGCCTTGTTCCTTCCACCGGGCAGCTGTTCCAGGCGCCTTGAGATCTCCTGTTCCTTCTGCTTTGCTTCCAGCAAGCCTTGTTCAAATTTCATATTGTGTGCATTTGGCCCAAAAGTCTTGATATTGCTAAGAATCATTGGGATGAGTATCGTCGGCTTTTCATTCCACCGTATCCTGGTTATATCAATTTCTGCTGAGCAACGCATACCGTATTTTTTAAGGTACGATTTAATTGAATCACTGACAGCTTTTCCACCTTCCAATTTGATTAAATCTTCAAAAAAGGTCTTGTCACTGGCGTGTTCAAAATATTCAATAACCTCCGGATACTGCCTGACGACATCCGCCACATCCAGAAGCTCAAGCCCCATTTCGGTTGTGACATTATTAGATACCGATTGTGCAAGGACATCGGCTGCATTCTTTTCGCCCAACCACTTCTGCATGTTTTTATTGATCCAGGAAGAGGCATAGGCTACCGCAAAAACCGCTCCATATCCTGCAAAAAGAGTGTTTTTTACCTCTTCAAAGTCCTTGAGAATAAAGTCAAACAGTTCATCGCCCGCTAAATTTGCAATCTTTAACTCCCGACTGCGTATTAAGGCTTCGTTTTGAGCAATCAGGTTTTTAACGATAATCGGGTCATTTTTGCGATAGGTTTTTATGGTATCGATACCCCATTTCAACCACACTGAAGCTCCAGGTATGGAAGTCTTCCCCCGATACAGGTTTTTGATAAAATCCTTCCGTTTGATCAAATTGTAAAGGGCCTTTTGCATCAGAATATCCACTGTGTCAAGGCTTTTGAAAAGAGATTTGCTCATTAAAGGTGAGGCAAGATCATTGGATATATCCATATATAGCCTTCCACCCATCGCAGTCATTGCTGAGCCGGATATTTGTTTTGTGAATTCCTGGTAAAATGTCAGACCTAATGGCTTCATGGCTTCAGTCATCATCTGCCGATGGCCGAAGGAGATATACACATGGTTTTTCCCATCCTTTACCTCCGGTATGGGGTATAAGGTAGTGATGGGACGGCTCTGAACGATAAAGAATTTATTTTCATACAGGCACCATTCGATATCCTGCGGACGGCCGAAATAGGCCTCAATCGTTCTCCCCATGCGTTCAAGCTGTAAAATCTGCTCGTCTGTCAGCGTCTGCATATTCTGATGTTCGGCTTCGATCTTCTTCTCCTCCGTTTCCCCTTCTTTTAAGGCATAGATAGCCAGCTTCTTAGTGGATATCTTCTTATCAACGATTCTGCCATCACGTACCTTATAGATATCTGCGTTTACCAGGCCGGAGACCAGCGCTTCACCGAGCCCAAAGCTTGCATCGATGGATGCAACCTTCCGGTTGGAAGTGATAGGATCTGCCGTAAACATTATCCCCGCAGCCTTCGGGAAGACCATCCGCTGGATGACCACAGACAAATGAACCTTACGGTGGTCGAAGCTGTTTTGCATGCGGTAGATTACCGCACGGTCGGTAAACAGCGACGCCCAACACTTGCTGATATGTTTCAATATGGCTTCTTTGCCGATAATATTTAAATACGTATCCTGCTGTCCTGCAAAGGAGGCTGTCGGAAGATCCTCCGCCGTGGCGCTGGAACGTATGGCATAAGCATTTTTTTCACCAAGTTGTGCAAGATGGCGGGTGATCTCATGATCGATGTCTTTCGGAATAGCTATTCCTTCGATGACCCTGCGGATTTTTGCACTGATTTCACCAATACCTTCCCTGTTGTCCGCTTTTAGATGGGACAACTGATCCAGCAGTGAATTGAACTCTTCGTTATTCCCAATAATTTCTTTATACGCTTCGGTAGTAACACAAAAGCCCTCCGGCACTTGTATCCCCTCAATCCTGGATAGTTCCCCCAGGTTAGCACCTTTGCCCCCAACCATCATGAGCTTATGTTTATCGATCTCCTGAAACCTGAGCACATATGAATTCATACACATTCCCCTTTCTATTTATTTTGAATGTCAAACCGGCCGGGCAATCATATCTGTCAATCCTTAACCACTGCAATTCCTTCCTTGATAATTTTGATAACATCGTTGAGTTTCCTTAAATACCTTTCCTCGTCTAATCCGTTCCTGTAGTACTCATTTAAACCGAATGTGAAAATCATATTTATAACAAGTTCGGAATCAACTTCCGGTTTGATGAGACCGCGCTCTTTATCACGCTCAATCATTTTTACATATTTTTCAGCGGATAACTTTCGGATTTTCATAATAAACTCACTGTTATCCAACTCCATCTGCATCCCTATCTCGGCATATCCCGGTTTTACTCTGCTTAGTTCAAGGGATTCTTTGGTTCTATGCTTAATCACTTCAAAAACGTCCGCATCCGGGTCCACTCCTTTTACGTGGCTGAGAAGTTCTTTCCTTTCTTTTGAAATTACTTCCATCATATAAAGGTAGATATCCTCCTTATCATTAAAATACTGATAGAAACTGCCCTTCGGGATCCCTGCATTCTTGATGATCTGGTTAATGGACGCCTCGCTGAAACGCCGGGTTGAAAACTCCTGTACGGCAGCATCAAATATTCGGCTTTTCTTATCATCACTTAAATTATAAAAAGTACTTTTTGGCATTACTTTCATCCTCCTTTAGCGACTGGGTAGTCATATTATGTGTAAAAAAATTTACCCCTCACTTATGACCAGGCGGTCATATAATAGTTCCATTATATGACCGCCCGGTCACATTGTCAATATATTATTTATTCATTATACAGATTATACGTTTTTTTGAATCAACATTTTATCTCGGTTTAATTATTATTGTTGCATTCTAATAAATACTTGTTATCGGAAAATCTAATATGATCATTTACTTTTTTCAGTAAGATAATAAACAAATGCAAGAACCGGCAAGCTAAATCCTATTATAGACGCTGTTGCCCAATTCCCATGGGCATAAGCCCAGCCTCCCAAAGCAGACCCGATTGCACCACCAGCGAAATAAACTGCCATGAATACTCCATTTACACGTCCGCGTATTTCGTCACCCAGCCCGTAAATTGCTTGCTGTCCAAGAACAAGATTTCCCGAAAACGCCATATCAAGGAGAATTGCAGCTACACCAAATATGATGAGTGATACTGTTTGGTTGTTTTGTAAAAGATGAGTTATCGCAAATGAGGAAGCGGCGGTTATAAATGCGATACCCGTGAGCTTTCGGGTCCAGCCCCTGTCTGCCAGCCTTCCTGCAATGGGTGCCGCAACAGCACCTGAAACACCCAGAAAAGCAAATACTGCAATTTCTTTCTGTGTCAGATGAAAATGATGTGACAGCCGTAAGGGAGCAACCGTCCAAAATAAGCTGAAACTGCCAAATAAAGCTGCCTGGTACAGCGACCTTCTGCGCAAAACAGGGGTTGTTTTAAAAATATACCACAACGATTTTATGATAGTGCGGTAGCTGTCTTTGGGCGGCGGATTCCTTTTTGGGAGCCGACGGCTTAGCAGGAGCATGAGTATTCCCATAATCACTGCGGAGATGAAAAACACTGCATGCCATCCCCAAATACCGGTAACAAGGCTTGCTGCCGGCCTTGCGAGCATAACCCCCAGAAGAAGACCGCTCATTACATTTCCAACAATTTTGCCCCGTTGTTCTGCAGGTGCCAGATTTGCGGCAAAGGGCACCAATATCTGAGCTGAAACAGAGCCCAGCCCGGTCAGTGCTGCGGCAATGAAAAACATATATGAGTTTTTCGCAATTGCTGCTGTAAGCAAACCTAAAATAGCAATAGCTAATACGGATACAACCAATCGCCTATTTTCCAACAAATCACTTAAGGGAACAAGAAACAAAAGTCCTACTGCAAAGCCAAACTGCGCCATGGTTACAATCAGCCCTGATGCACCGGCAGAAATTCCTACAGCCGCACTTATGGGACCTACTAAGGGCTGTGTATAATATTGATTTGCCACAATCAGGCCGCACGCACTTGCCAGTAAAAATACAAGCCAACGGGAAAGTTTTTTTTCTTCGGATAATTCAATTTTCATACAATATCCTCCATTCTTATCAATAAAAACAATTTATATACTATACGTCTAGTTTACATTTATATAATAAACGTTGCGTTTAGCTTTGTCAAGTCTTTCTTTTTAAAAAATAATATTGTATAATATACGTATAGTTTTAATATTACTTCTAAAAATTAATATTAAGGAGAATTCGATGGATAAAAAGATAGGACGACCTCGTAGTGAAGAAACAAAAAAAGCTATTCTCACCGCTTCTTACGAGCTATTGCTTGAGAATGGCTTTAATACCGTAACCGTTGAAGGTATTGCCGAGAGAGCCGGGGTAAGTAAAGCAACAATTTATAAATGGTGGCCTAGCAAAGCAGCTGTGGTTTTAGACGGTTTTTTTGCTGCCACAGAATCAATGCTCCAGGTACCGGATACCGGTTCAGCAAGAGAAGATCTTTTCATTCAAGTAAATAATCTGGCATCCTTTATTACCAGTCCCAAGGGAAAGGTAATAAAGGAGCTTATTGCAGCAGGCCAATTTGATGCTAACATCGCTGAAGAATACCGCAACAGGTATTTCACTCCACGCCGTCTCATTTCACGGCATATCATTGAGCGTGGCATTCTAAGAGGGGATTTAAAAAAGGACCTGGACGTAGAACTTACTATTGATCTGATTTTTGCCCCGCTTTTCTATCGGTTATTAATAACAGGAGAAACGGTAGATTCTGCTTTTGTTAAAAGCTTGATATCCTATGCACTTATGGGGCTAGGTACACAAGCATAATCTCCTGCTGCAACAATTTTTTCCGTATCATTCCACAACTGCTTTTGCATATGGATATCCCCTCTAGGTTATATAGGTGCAATAGGCTTATCGCTACCGACCTGAAAGTATCCTCCTGTTACTCCCTGATATTTCGGATCAATGGCTAAGCGAATAGTAATATCGACACCTTAAAGAAACGAGTTTTAGGGTTGTCATCCTTAGAAATACCCGATGTCATCTATAAAACAGACAAAAAAAACGGGTTGAAAAGCGCACTTTTTCAACCCGTTTCTCGCTCTGCTATCCCGTCAAATTAATATTTGACTTTTCATAGCCGGTCTTTCCATTCTTTTATTCACAAATTTACTGCTGTTTCAAATCCTTCAAGAATATTATGATGACCATCCTTCACTTTAAGTGCATCACCAATAGCGATAGTCTGACAGGATATTCCATCCAATTCACCAATCAAAGCATTTTCTGAGCGGTATCCTACTGCTAGAATAATAGTATCAATATTTTCTAAGATAGTAGTTTCTTCACCTTGAATAAAAGTAACAGAATGCTCGGAGACCTCAGTGACGTTGCTATTTGTATAAATATCAACTCCAAGCTCCTCTAGATTACTTCTTAATTCTAAAATGGGATTTAGCATTCCACCTTCCTGTGCTATGAGCGGTAACCGTTCAATCACGCTCATCTTACAGCGCATAACAGCAGATAGATACTGTGCTGTTTCAGCGCCTACCAAACCACCACCAATGACCACTGCTCGAGGTCCGCATAGAACCTTGCCCGAAAGCACATCTTCTGCCAGTACAAAGTTGATTTGATCCAATCCTTTAATACGGGGAACCAGTGGCTTACTGCCAGTAGCAACTATAACTAAATCCGGTTTCATTTCCTCTACGAGTTCTTTAGTTACAGTTACTCCTTTTTTTATTTCTACGTTTAGCTTGTGCAATTGTCTTTGCTGCCATGCTACGAAGTTTCCAAAATCAGCTTTTCCTATAGGTATGCTTGCTGCATTCCACAAGCCCCCAAGTTTGTTGTCTTTCTCATAGACAGTCACATGATGGCCTTTGGTTGCCGCCACATAAGCAAATTCCAAGCCAGATACGCCACCGCCAGCCACTAAGATATTTTTAGGCTCTTCCACTTTACTTAAATCATACTCATCCTCATGGGCAGTCAATGGATTCAATATACAACGTACGCCCCCTTTATTTTGCAAACCATGGCAACCTTGCTCACAAGCTACGCATTGGATGATATCATCAAATTCTCCGGCCTGCGCCTTGTTAGGCAACTCTGGATCTGCTAGTGAAGCACGAGCCATTGTAACCATATCAGCCTTTTTGGAGACAATAATTTCCTCTGCGAGCCAAGGATCATTCACATGGCCACCTACGCCAATTACCGGAACGCTCACTACCTTTTTTATTTCTGCTGCATTGTTGATATAACTGCCTTTATCCATTCTATTATATGGAGGTGTAATATTGGTTTTCTTATAAACTATACCTTGGGTGATGTGTAGCAAATCAACACCAGCCTGCTCTAATAGCATAGCAATCGTTTTGGCTTCTTCGATACCCAGACCCATACCACCTGGCAACATCTCATTAGCCCCCATGCGATAGAGAATAGGAAAATCAGGCCCTACTTTTTCTCTCATAGCTTTGATTACCTGACATGAGAATTTTGCTCTCCGATATGTGCTTCCGCCATATTCATCTGTCCTCTTGTTGCTGAAAGGAGAGCAGAACTGCTCCAGTAAATAACTTGAAGCACCGTGCACTTCCACTGCATCAAACCCTGCTTCTTTTACTCTGCGAGCACCCTCTGCAAAAGCTTGGATAATTTCATGGATTTCCTCTACTGTCAATTCGTTAGGTGTTTCATACTGAGGAAAGTGGTAAAGTGCTGGTTCCTTAATACTAGAAGGCGCAACAAGCTTTCTACCACCAGCAGCTCTTGGTACGGCCAGTCTGCCTGCATGGTAGATCTGACAAGCAATTTTTCCGCCCGCTCGATGGATACGATCTGTCAATATACGATTTTCTTCAATCACATCATCGCTAAATATGCCTGGCATGGTTCCTGATTCTGCTCCCGCAAAAGGAGCAATTTCATAGTCACCAGTAATGATGAGACCCCACCCGCCTTTTGCTTTTTGCTCATAATAACTATAAACACGTTCATTCAACCTTCCGTCTCGTGCATACCCACTAAGCATTGCAGATACCACCAAGCGGTTTTTGACCTCTAATTTGTTAATAGTAATCGGTTCAAATATTTTCATCATTTTTTCTCCTCCTTATAACATTAACACTGTACCAATGGGATATAGTTTCTTAATTAATTTTGATTGCGCTGATGCTTCAGTCTTCCAGGACATTTCGTCGGATCAACACGCCACATACAGGTTTTGCAATAAAGGCAAGTTCCAACATCCCGTCCTGTTTTTGCATCATTTGCCCAGTTGTAATTCACCAATGTACCACGTCCTATATCAACCATATCAACATTGGTCTGCTCCAAAATTTTATCTGCCAGTTCCGGACTATTGATGCCGTTAACCGCGAATACTGGAATAGAAACCGCTTCTTTAATTTTTTGTGCGGCGTAAATGATATCCTTAAAAGGATATTCTTTGGGTACAACCGGTGTAGTTTCCTGTACAAATCCATAAGAAATGTCGAGAAAGTCAACTCCGCTTTCTTCAAATATACGGGCGAATGCGATTCCATCCTCTAATGTTGGTTCAAACCCACCGAGCCGTATGCCAATGATAAAATCCGATGGCATCTGCTGGCGAATTTCACGGATGATTTCCAGCGCAAAAAGCTCCGGCTTCTGACCGTACCTATCATCACGACGGTTGACTCTTCGGTTCAGGAACTGAGAAATGAGGTAGCTATGGCATGCATGGATCTCCACCCCATCGTATCCGGCCAGATACGCACGCTTTGCAGCTATAATAAAATCCTGTTGTATTGCATGCAACTCTTCAATGGTTAATTTACGGCCTTTTTTGAGCTGTCCTTTTATCATACATTCATAATCACTTGGACAAACCACTTCTTCTGCAAAGCCGGCAACACCTGCATGATGTATTTCAACCAGAATTGGCGTTCCATGACGGTGCACTGCATCTGTTATCTTTTTGAGTCCCTCCACCTGCGCATCTTCCCAAATACCAAGCTGCGTGTCCGTTAATCTTCCATTTTTATTGACGCAAGTTCCTTCCTGGATAATGAGCCCGGCACCGCCTTTAGCAATGGCTTCATAATGATCGACATGTTTCTGCGTCACACACCCTGTGTCATCAGACCACGTGTAAACCACCATTGGTGGGACAGCAATACTGTTTTTTACCGTGATATTTTTTATTTCTACTGGTTTAAAAAGCTGATTCATGTAAAATACCTCCCATAAAATAAATTATATACTGTACGTTTAGTTTATGTTTATATAATAAACGCATCGTTTATTTTTGTCAAGTCTTTTTTTAAAAAAATAATATGATATAATATACGTATAGTTTTTATATTGTTTTTTGAAATAAATAGTAAGGAGGATTCAATGCACAAAAAGATAGGACGTCCCCGTAGTGAAGAAACAAGAAAAGCCATTCTCACCGCTTCCTACGAGCTATCGCTTGAGAATGGCTTCAATACTGTAACAGTTGAGGGTATTGCTGAAAGAGCAGGTGTGAGTAAAGCCACCATTTATAAATGGTGGCCTAACAAGGCAGCGGTGGTTTTAGATGGTTTTTTTGCTGCCACGGAGTCAATGCTCCAGATACCGGATACCGGTTCAGTAAGGGAAGATCTTTTCATTCAAGTAAATAATCTGGCAACCTTTATTACCAGTCCCAAGGGGAAGGTAATTACGGAGCTTATTGCAGAAGGACAATTTGATAAAAATATAGCCGAGGAATACCGTATCAGGTACTTCAATCCCCGCCGTCTCATTTCACGGCATATCCTTGAGCGTGGCATGTTAAGAGGGGAGTTAAAAAAAGATCTGGACGTAGAGATAAGTATTGATCTGATTTTTGCCCCTCTTTTCTACCGGTTATTAATAACAGGAGAAACGGTAGATTCCGCTTTTGTTAAAAGTTTGATATCCTATGCCCTTATGGGGTTGAGTACGGAAGCATAATCTCTGCTTTGCAACGATGGATAAATACGGATGGCTTTGTTTGATCGGTAAACAATCATTCGATATAGCTTTCCTGCAGCAACAATTTTTCCGTATCATTCCACAACTGCTTTTGCATATGGATATCCCCTCCAGGATATATGGGCACAATAGGCTTACCACTGCCGACCTGAAAGTATCCTCCTGTTACTCCCTGATATTGGGGATCAATGGCTAAGCGAATAATAATATCGGCACCTCTCTGCGGGTTTCCTATATGCAAAAAAGTTAATATTTTTGCCAGTATAGATGAAAATCCTAACTCGCGGCCAAGGCCCGTGACGTTGAAGCCCGGATTCAATGCATTGACAGTAACCCCTGTGCCATTCAGCCGACGCGCCAGCTCTTGACTAAACATGATGTTCAGGAGCTTAGTTTTTCCATAAATCGCGGAAGATCCTCTGGCAGTGAAAGCAGATGTATCCGTCAGATCCTCCGGCAGTTTAAGCTCACCATGATTGCGTGATGCTTCGGAAGCGACATTGACAACCCTTGCATTTCCAGATTCGATGAAGGATGGAAGCAGTATATGAGTTAAGAGCCAGGGTGCCAGATAGTTTACCGCTATCATTTCCGGAAATCCCTCTGAGGTTGTTCTCTGTTCAAATCCATGGAGTCCAGCATTATTCACTAATATATCAATTTGAGGGTAAGCTTCTTTTATTTCCTTCCCGACACGCCTGACATCTTTCATCAGTGAAAGGTCTCCGAAAAAAAATTCTACTTCTGTATCCGCCACGCGGTCTTTTAACATAATTTTTGTTGCCTGGGCCCGCTCTTCATTTCTTGCTGTCAAAACCAGGTGCATCCCACGCTTTGCTAATTCAATCGCTGCTAATTGTCCAAGACCGCTGGTTGCACCGGTGATTACTGCAACAGGTTTTTTCGCCATAAAACTCCTCCTTGAAGTTCATAAAATTAATACTTACATAGCGTATCTTCTGTACTCAACATCTCTAAATGTATTATCTTTATGCTTGACTTTTATCCGATGTGTATTATACTTGACATATATCAAATATATTATTTTATTTGATATATGTCAAGTATTTTATTTAATAGTAATGAGGTTAATAATGAATAATATATCACAATCCCAAAATCAAAATAGGGTTACGTTGGAATTAAAACTTGGAGAACAACTCAATGCCCTTATTAGTGCATCCCATGCACTCAATGTCAGAACGGCTGAACTGTTCGATCCGACCTTGCAGCCTGCAGCTTTTCTGATTGTACGCTGGCTTCTTTCGTATGGTCCCGCAAGCGCTACAATTCTGGCAGAGTCTACTGCTATGGATCGGAGCTCTGTCAGCCGCCTTGTTGCTCAGCTTAAACGCTTGGGTTATGTAAAAAGTGAAACCCATCCTGAAGACCGTCGGGGAGTGCTATTATCTTTGACAGAACTTGGGCGTGAAAAAGCCCTTTGTGCCTTGAAAGAAAAAGAAGCTGAATTTTATAAACGAATCTCACAGTGGGAGGATTCCGAACTTGAGAAATTTATCGTTATGCTTACTTGCTTTAATGGGTATGATAGTCAATAAAACATAGCTTCTAAGAACACAAAAGGTCACAAAATTCTTTAGCTAAAGAATTTTGTGACCTTTTAGGAAGTTAACACCTATAAAACACCCTATTTTTCATTTTGACCATAATTCGTCATCAGAACCACGACTCCACGTGTGCCGTTTGCGGAAACATATCTACCGGTTGAACCTCTACCGTCCGGTATCCGTTTTCCTCCAGGTACTTCAGGTCTCTGGCCAGCGTAGATGGTTTGCAGGATACATAAACAATCCTTTTGGGCTCCATGTCCACAAGAGTTCTTAGCAGCGCCTCATCGCAGCCCTTCCGTGGAGGATCCACTACCACCACGTCTGCACGCACGCCTCGGCTGGAACGAGTCAGGTGACGGTTCCTTGACTCACTTGACTCGTTGGATAATGGTTCAGTCGATTCCAAGGATGCCCGCCAACTGTCGAACCATAAACTGGACTTCGCTTTTAAAAGTTTTATAAGCTCATTTCTTGTTGCCATATTTTGCTTTTGCCTTAATGTATCCAGGTTCTGACCCCTACTGCCCAAATATTCTCCAATAAATGCCCTTGTATCCTTCTCACTTTCAATTTCAGTATCCTTCTTTATGTCTTTATACTCAATAAAATCATTATTTGATTCATTAATCAGCAGGTGTACGTGATTGTCCATTAAGCAGTAATTTTCCTCCTTTTAGGAAATTATAAATCAAACGAGTCAGTGAACCGTCCCCTGACTCATGAAATCCATCCTTTGTCAGTGTGCATGGGCTGCTGTCCGGTCGCGTAAAAGTAAGTTTGCTTTATGGTTTTGGTCTCGTCAGGGTAGGCTAGGCAGAAAAAAGGCTATTATTGCTGTAGCTAGAAAATTATTAGCAGTTGCTTATACTCTGCTAAAAAAAGACGAGTTCTACGACTCAAATGTGGGCTGCTTGACCCTATCATAGCTAACGCGTAATAATAGCCAATTTAAATATTACAACTTTCCTGTTGCTTACGCAAGCAGGGTTTATTCATTCTGTGCTTTTTTCATCACTCCACACATATTGTTTTCACACTAACCGTCCCCTTGTTAAATTAAAAACTATAACAGCTGCAAGCAGGATAAAAAAATCCTTAAATTACTGATTCTACAGATAGTATGATTTAGTGTACTCATTTCCAAACCTCCAATTTCAACTAACTTTTATCTGCTTGCCAAAATTATAAGCTTGTTTAATAATTTTCTCCTCTTTATGTTTTGAGAATTTAAAAAGAGTGTCTGTATAAACAAATGTCTTTAACACCTTTCCCTTCATTCCATAAATGTATTTTTTAATAGATTTTGTAAACAATGAAGCTTGCTTCATAAAAATATCTGTTATTGCAAAGCCAGTCATGGCAGTAACAATGATGAACTTTTTATTCTCAATTCCACTCCTTAATTTGACTTTCTTCATTTCACTTAAGACTGTACTAAACTTTTTAAAAAAAGGCAGTTTTTGATACTCATCCCCTCTTGGAAACATGTACTCAACTGACATATGCCGGTCAAAAAAGTTCTTCATGATTCCAGAAACATTTCCCCAATAAACAGGACTTCCTAAAATAATAATGTCGGAATCTATTATTTTATCAACTATTTTTTCAAAATCATCATTTTGGAAGCACTTACCCCTGCCGTCTTTGGAACATGTCCTACATCCTATACAGTAATTAATTGTATAGTCAAATAGGTTAATTAATTCACCCTCAATTCCATTAGCTTCAGCACCATCAATAATACTCTTGCATATCCGGCTTACATTTCCGTTCTTTCTACCAGTACCTACTATTCCTAATATTTTCATTTCATGTCTCCTCCTGTACCTGTAGAGACAAATTTCTTCTTTTATGGTATTCACCATGGGTTTCCAAATAAGACTCTGAAAAATCTTTTTCAAGAGTTCCCATATCAATACCAAAATAATTACACCATGCATCCTTATAGCACACAAAACCAACGCTTGGCAGAATACTCGTAAAAAACTCCGCAACCCACCTTTTGTGATTTGACGGGTATTGGGTTGGATCTAAATTATCTTTAATCTCTTTTTCATAATCCATAAGCATTTCAACAGCTTTAAATATTGATGGTAGTTTTGTATTCTTTTTTAATGATTCAATTATTATAACCCGAAGAAGATCACTGTTTTTATCTAAGAAGTCCATGTATTTATTCTTAGTAGCCATTTCAGCATCAGTTTTTGACCTTAATAAGCTTCCATAGTCTTTAAAAAACATATTCAAAATTTCTTGCAGTAATTGATCTTTGCCTTCAAAATGGTAATATATTAATGATTTTTTTACACCAGCCCTTTCTGCGATTTCATCCATTCTCGCACCATCAAACCCTTTTTCAGCAAAGATTTGTTTTGCAGTTTCTAATATTAAAAACTTTTTGCTTTTTATATTTGCATTACTATCGTCCATTGTTTCACCTCTATTATTATACCGACCAGTTAGTACAATATTATCATTTGTTTAATACATAGTCAATATTTTTTAAATATCATCTGACAAAAAATGTTTATCTAATCAGTGAAATGTTCTCTACCCTATCAGTTCAATTGGCTTTTCGGTTTGTCACATGATACCCATTTATGATCTGGTCAGTATCTGCAGAATTTAAAGTTTTCATTGCATGTCCCCTTATGAAGGTTTCTACAATTATATTAAGCGGAGATTTACCGTCTGTAAAATACATTTCACTTATTTCACATTTCCTGATTTGAAATATCTAACTGTACCAACAATAAGTTTTTTTCATTTCTTGACTCGTTTTTCAGCCAACTTAAAGTTTTCAATTACAAAACACAGTCAACTGATATCGTGGCAATCATTCAGTTGTACTTGCATTTATATAAAAAAGGCATCAAGATTTTTCATCCCGTTGCCTTAGAATTTTCACATTTGAAATTGTATTTTTCATCAAAAATATCCGATGTCATCTATAAAATGCGCCAAAAAATCGGGCCAAAAAATGCACTTTTTCAGCCCGATTTTTGTTCATTTTTTGCTTCAAAACCACTACATATAGTGGTTGACTCGTCTTATTTGCTCTTCTGACCACTATTCGTCATCAGAATTATACTCTCAACGTGCGATGTGTGGGGGAACATATCCATCAATTCCAATCGCTCCACCTTATACCCTGCCTTCACCATGTCCGCCAGATTCTCTACCAGGGTCTTTGGATTACAGGAAACATAAACGATTTCCTTCACTCCATAGCCTATAATCTGTTGCAACGCCTTCGGGCCAATCCCCGACCTCGGCGGGTCCACTATGATCAGGTCCGGCCTCTCACTGATTTCCCTCAGCTTCTCCCCAACATCTCCGGCAATAAACTTCACATTGTCAATTCCGTTCAATTGCGCATTTTCCTTGGCAGCCTCTACGGCTTCCTCCACCAGTTCGATTCCATATACCTTTTTGGCCTTTTGCGATACAATCTGGGTAATGGTCCCCGTCCCACAGTACAAATCATAGACCACTTTACCGTTGGCATCACCCAGATAGGCCTGGGTCATGCTGTACAGCTTTTCCGCTCCCAGCGAATTGGTCTGAAAAAAGGAAAAGGCCGATATCTTGAACCGGAGTCCCAGGATTTCTTCAAATATATAATCTCTGCCATACAGAACATCATAGCCTTCATTCGTAACAGCATCGGCGACAGAGTCATTCCGAGTCCGAAGTATGCCTATGATATCGTTTTGCAACTCCAGAGACTTCAGCCTCTCTACGAGTCCGGAAAAGTCATGCTGGGTCTGTGTCGAAGTCACCAGGTTAATAAGCAGTTCCTTTTTGCGAAAGGATTTCCTCACAATAAGATGGCGCCAGAATCCCTCATGGCTCATTTTATTATAGAAAGGCAGTCCCGTCTCACGGCAATAGCCTAAAACAGCTTGTATAACCGCATTATAGTCATGGTCTCCAATCCGGCAGTCATCAATGGACAGAATGCTGTAAAAGCGCCCGGACTGGTGCATGCCCAGCGTCATTTCGCCGCCCTTTTCCATGTTCCCGAAAGTAAACTCCATCTTATTTCTGTATTCGTATTCCAATGGACTGCCCTGGATGCCATCGTAGGTAAAACCGGCGATTCCAGCCTCCGTAAAGAGCTTCAACACTTCCCTTTCCTTCCACTTCAACTGGACATCATAGGGTATGTGCTGATGAGAGCATCCTCCGCATTCTGCCGCATGGCGGCATTGTGCCGGAGCCGCTTCCGGATTGGGTTCCAAAACCTCCACCAGCTTGGCTTCCAGCATATTTTCACGTTTTCGGGTAATGCGCGCCAAAACCTTTTCCTTCAGCAAAGCATTCTTTATTTCAATTTGCTTTCCATCAACCGTTCCAATCCCTGTGGACGGATACTTTGTATCTTCAATAAAAACTTCTACTGTCTGTCCTTTTTTCATCGTTTATTACCTCTTTAGTCCCTATTTTAATTATTTCAGGATTGCGGATGAGTAACCCAATGGATCAAAAGCCTGGGGCATTCTCAGCTATACCTTATAATGAGTCTATGTCTTACTAAATATTCCTACGCTATTTTCCTGCAAACTCCACAGCAATCCCCACCAGTAAAATGCAAATGCAGGCAAACTTTGCCCTGAGGTTTTTTTCCTTGAAGAGAATTCCCCCGATAATTGCCGATACGATAATGGAAATCTTCCGCAAGGGCATAATAATGGAAATGGTACTATCCGGCATTTTTACAGCCGTGAAGTAAATCCTGTCGGATACCACTAGAAGAAGGCTCATTAAGGGAATATACCAGCTGAACTTGATAAGGGCTTTTTCCCGGTCCTTCCAGCGCATAGCCATCAGGGTTGCCAAATATAATCCGGCCACAAACAAGCTGAACCAGAATTGCATCTGGCCCGTGGTTACCTTTTTCAAAACAACTTTATCGATCAATGCACTACAGGCACTCAGAAACATGGCCACTGCCATAAAGTAAAGATTCCTGTTCTTAAAGAGACCCGTAATTTCTATGGTTCCTATTTTCCCTATAAAGTAATAGGAGGCAAAAATCAGCCCCAGACCTGCGACTTGTATCCACCCGAGCCTTTCACCCAGTAGGGTAACACCCATAATAACAGTAAATAAAGGACTTAAGGTACCGAAGGGCGTAATAATGCTGATAGGAAGACCTTTAATCGCAACAAATCCTAATATCCAGCTTGCAAAGATAACAAGAGATTTTATAAATATAATCCCCAGACTGAAACCGTCAATGTGAATTGCCTTTGGGAATTCATAGCTGACAAAAAGAAGGTTAAATAGCGAGTATAGTGCCAACACGCAAAACAAAGAGCTGCTTTCCAGGGCCTTTTTTTTAGCGATATCATAAAGCCCTAACAAAGCCCCCGATACTATCGTCAACCATAACCAAAGAACCATTCTTTCCATCCCTTTCACACACACTTTGCCCACTCTAAAAGCCACTATTCCTTATATTAGCATAGATCTATAGCATCGTAAATAGAAAGGGATTGATTTAATACGGCAAAAGCATGAACCCATCTCCTTCCAAAATCTTTTTTAAAAGAATTTTTT
>ENA-OFCE01000135-OFCE01000135.1-metagenomes-genome-assembly--contig:-NODE-135-length-55086-cov-7.055769_pt1 | contig 55086 bp, 43 predicted proteins | sample MGYA00153388_OFCE01 | MGnify analysis MGYA00153388 | reverse complement strand
GGAGGTTCTGCGATCCAGATTGCCAACAACTATGCCTTCCGGTCGGATGCTCCTGTTACCGACGATCTGGGTCAGGTCTGTGTGAGGACTGCCGGGGCTGACAATCAGATGAAGGTAGCAAACCATATCGTATATTAAAACGACATAACTGAAATTCATTTAAAATAAGCAGCGCCCCCAGGAGTGATGGACGGAAGCCCTTCATTCAAGGGGGTGTTGCTTTGCTTTTGTCATTTTATGTCATAATGGGAGCCTTTTTGTAGGAGGATTGTTAATTTAAAAGGTAAATTGTTAACGCCTTCAAAAGATTTTGTTAATGAAAAACTGTAATTCATCATTTACTGCGGAGGGCTAAGCAAGTACAATCTAAATATAACTTGGCGCCAATAAAAAGTTTCCAGGAGGTATAGGAATGAAGAAAAGCATAGTCAAAGGTGTTTCCATTTTGCTTTCAACTTTATTTATAGTTAACGTATTCACAGCATGCAGCAAAAAAAATGATGCGAATGGTACTGAAAAGGAGAAAACCGCTGCCCAGACCAAAAACGAAGGAGGAATCACATTTCCTTTGGAGAAGCCCATCAAATTACGGTACTGGGTTCCCATGTCATCCGGATCGGCAACCATGAAGAACTTTAGTGAGCATGAAATGTACAAAGAACTGGAGAAAAGAACAGGTATTAAAATTGAATTTATACATCCGCCGGAAGGACAGGGGAAGGAACAGTTGAATTTGATGATTGCATCAAAGGATCTTCCGGATATTATTGAAGATGGGATTAAGCATTATCCGGGCAAATATTTAAAAGCTTATGAAGATGGCATTATTGTGGATATTAAGGATTTGCAAAAGCAGTATGCGCCGAACCTGACAAAGCTTTATACCACTTATCCGGAGCTTTTAATGGATATTGAAACGGAGAGCGGAAATGTCTTCTTTACTCCCTTCATCCGGGGTAATACGGCAGGACGCATATTTTATGGACTGTATATGCGGAGCGACTGGTTGAAGGAGCTCAACATGAACCCTCCTACCACAATGGATGAAATTTACCAGGCTTTAAAGGCATTTAAGGAGAAGAAAGGTGCAAAATCGCCATTTACGGGTGCGGGGGGTAAATCAGGCTCATCCGACCGTATCCGAAACGATGCGTTCCTGGGAGCCTACGGACTTGGACCGGAATTCTTTGCGGAAAAGGGAAAGGTTCTGTATGGGCCTTATGATCCCCGATTTAAGGATTATGTGGCAACCATGGCCAAATGGTATAAGGAAGGGCTTATTGACTCAGAATTTGCTTCCATTACCGGGAAAAATATCGACGCTAAAATGACCAATGGTGAAGCAGGTGCTTCCTACGGATTGCTTGGCGGTCATTTCGGTACCTACTTGCAGTTGATGAAGGAAAAGGATGCAAAATATGATCTGGTAGGACTTCAGCCGCCTTCCCTAAAGCCTGGAGAGCCGTCCTTATTCATGAAGCAGGACCCTATCGTTTCCGAGTTGAATGCCACAGTAATTACCACTGCCAACAAGTATCCTAAGGAAACAATGGCACTCCTGGATTATGGTTACGGTAAGGAAGGCCATATGCTGTTCAATTTCGGTACGGAAGGTGTATCCTACAAGATGGAAAACGGATATCCCAAGTTCACCGACCTCATTACAAATAACTCGGATGGAACGCCGATGGCATCAATCCTGGTTAAATACACCCGGTCAAAATCAAACGGACCCTTTGTAACGGATGGAAGGTACGGAGAGCAGCTGTCCCAGTTCCCACAGCAAAAGCAGGCTTTACAGTCATGGACAAAATGGTCCAAGGAAGCAACGGAAGCCAATACCAGGGTCTATGAAAACCTGACTACGGAAGAGAATGCCAGGATTGCACCGCTGATGACGGAAATAAATACGTACAGGGATGAAATGTTCCTCAAATGGGTCATGGGGCAGCAACCACTGGATAATTTCGAGCAGTATAGACAGCAGCTTCAGAAAATGGGTATGGATGAGGTATTGAAAATAAGGCAAGCTGCCTACGACCGGTTTGTGAAGAAATTCCCGCAGGCTTTGAAACAAAGAAATATCGAAGTAGAACAGTTTTATACAAAATAGCATACTGGGGAGGAGGGATCCTCCCCTATTCATTACAGTATGCTTCACGAGGTGAATAGGAATGGCACAGGTTAGAATAGAAGGTGAACTGAAGCAGGCAAAAAGCAACAGGATTTTTACGGCGGTTGCACGGGACTTTAAAAGGAATAAATTTGTAATACTTATGGCACTGCCCGTAGTGATCTGGTATATTATCTTTCATTATGTTCCCATGTATGGGATCGTCATTGCCTTCAAAAGCTATAGCCCGATGAAAGGAATCCTAGGCAGCAAATGGATCGGGCTTTTACACTTTAAGGATTTTTTCAACAGCTATTATGCATGGAGAGTTATAAGGAATACACTCCTTATTAACATATACCAATTGATTTTCGGCTTTCCTGCCCCCATTATGCTGGCGCTCCTTTTAAATGAGGTGAGGAATAATGTGTTCAAAAGAACAGTGCAGACAGTGTCGTATCTGCCTCATTTTGTGTCTATGGTGGTAATATGCGGTCTTATCGTAGATTTTACATCAAAAAACGGGTTGGTAAATGATATCGTTACGTTATTCGGAGGTGAAAGAGCGAACTTTCTCCTACAGCCGGAATGGTTCCGCTTCATTTATGTAAGTACCGGAATCTGGCAGCAGATAGGCTGGGGATCTATCATTTATATGGCTGCACTGGCAGGGATAGATTCTGAACAGTACGAGGCAGCTACCATCGACGGAGCTAACCGGTGGAAACAGTTTTTACATGTTACATTACCGGGCATTGCCCCAACCATTATAATTTTACTGATCCTGAATATCGGACGGTTAATGAGCGAAGGCTTCGAAAAGGTTATTCTGCTTTATAATCCGGGTACGTACGAAACGGCGGACATTATCTCGTCTTTTGTATATAGAAGGGGATTGGTAGAGTCAAACTACAGTTTTAGTGCTGCTGTGGGGTTGTTTAATTCCGTAGTGAATCTGACATTGCTTTTGGCGTCCAATTGGATCAGCCGCAAAGTAAATGATATCAGCTTGTGGTAAAGGAGTGGAAGCATGGTTTATAAAAAAACAATCGGCAGCGTTCTGTTTGATATGGTAAATGCCATCGTATTAATTCTGCTTATGATCGTAACATTATACCCTTTTCTTTATGTAGTTTTTTCTTCTGTAAGTGATGCCAAAGAATTGGTGGCACATTCGGGATTGCTTATAAAACCGGTAGGATTTTCCTGGGCCGCCTATGAAGCTGTCATAAAAAATGACATGATTTGGCTGGGCTATAGAAATACCCTGTTTTATGTTATCGTTGGAACAGCCTTTAATATTATCATGACATCCATGGGGGCCTATGTTTTGTCCAGGAAGGATTTTCTCTGGAAGAATGTGCTGACAACCATGGTGGTTATTACCATGTTTTTTGGCGGCGGCCTTATACCTACCTACTTGTTAATGCAGAAGCTGGGATTTGTCAACAGCGTGTGGGCGCTTATCATACCCGGCGCCATCAGTACCTGGAACCTGATTATCATGAGAACCTCTTTTTCTTCCATCCCCGCCAGTCTGGAAGAGTCTGCAAAGATGGACGGAGCCAACGATTTTACCATTCTGTTTAAAATCATTATCCCCCTATCTTTGCCTGTCATTGCGGTCATGGTTCTTTACTATGGTGTAGCTCACTGGAATTCATGGTTTAGTGCCATGATCTACCTGCGGAAAAGGGAGTTGTATCCTTTGCAGCTAATACTCCGTGAAATATTGGTAGACAGTAGAACCGAGGGCATGATGACAGATGTCAGCATTCTGGAGAAGCAGTATATGAGTGAGACCATCAAACATGCTACGATCGTAGTGTCGACCTTACCGATTCTGTGTTCCTATCCCTACCTGCAAAAGTATTTTGTAAAGGGAGTTATGATCGGAGCCCTAAAAGGTTAAGGAACATAAAAAAATATATAGGTATGAGATGCAGAGGGGCGAACCCTGAAATGAAGATCGGGTTACGCCTCTTTACAAGACGCAATCTTTTATATTAGAATAAATTACGCAATCATAAACAATTGTACATGATCATATGCGCTTGATAGCTTATTACCTTCTGACAAATCCGTTTCCGGGAGGTAAAGTGGGAGGGATACTTGTGGATCTGAAAAAATTACTGTTTAAGAAGCGAAGTTTATTCACTTCCTGGCTATTGTCCTATGCCTTTATCTTATGTGTTTCTGTTGTTATTGGAACCATTGTTTACATACAGACACAGAAAGTGGTTGAAAATGAGATTAACCGGGGAAGCATTGCGTTGTTGAAACAGGCCCAGGTGGAGATTGATGGGAAAATGCAGGAAATAGAAGCCCTGAGCCAGCGAATTGCCTTAAACCCCAGGGTGTTGGGATTTTTAAATGTCAAGCCGCCCCTACAGGGGGAAGGGTCTTATCGAATGGCACAAATCTGCAGCGATTTCGTGACCTATGAAATGACCAATAATTTTATGGACAGTTTTTATGTCTACTTTAAAAACTCCGATCTCGTGCTGGCGCCACAAGGGTACAGTGCCAATAGTATCCTATATGATTCACTTCATGGCAACACGGATTTAACCTATGAAGACTGGCAGGCCATGGTTGCGAAGGTGCATGAAAGGGATTGCTTTGCACTTCAAGACCTTTCCGCGGATAAAAAGGCCGGGAGAACCATTGTGTATTCGCAGTCGCTCCCTCTGCATGATTCCCGGCAGGCATTGGCGAACATCGTAGTTGTAATGAATGAATCAAAATTTATTAACTCGATCCAAAAGGCAAACTGGATTAAAGATGCACAGTTTATGATCATTGATAAAAACGGTAGGATTATGGCCTCATCTTCCTCCTACCAAACTTTGATTCCTTTGGAGTACGGTAAGCTGACCGGTTCGGAAGGTGTCATCAATGATCGTTTAAACGGCCGTAAGGTGGCTGTTTCCTATGTAACCTCCCCGTATTTGGGGTGGAAATATGTATATGCCATACCCGTAAGCATATTCAGGGAGAAAATGGCCTATGTCCAAAGATTGACAATACTGGCACTGGTATTGTATCTGCTGCTGGGAGGAATTATCGCTTTTATACTGGCAAGAAGAAACTATTCCCCCATCAGAAACCTGATCAAAGGACTTGCAAATAAAACACCGATCCATGGGGATGAGCGGTACAGCGAGTATCAGACCATCCAGGAGATGATCGATACCACCCTCAGAGAAAAAAAGAGAATACAGGATGAAAAGAATGAGATTTTCGGCCAACTGGAAAGGCTCAATCCTGTACTGCGCTCTAATTTTCTCATGCGGCTGCTAAAAGGTAAAATTGATGACAAAATATGCTTTGAAGACGTGCTTTCGTCCTTCGGTATTCATTTCCATTCCCAATATTTCGCAGTACTTCTCATCTTCATTGATGATTTCGAAGAGATGTTCTCCATGGAAAGCCAGGACAGCGAAATGGAAAAATTGAAGCTGGTGCAATTTGTTATTACCAATGTGGTGGAAGAGTTGGCAGGAAGAAACCACCAGGGCTTTATGGCGGATGTGGATGATATGATGGTTTGTTTGATCAATCTGGATAGCGGAAAGATGGAGCAGGGCGAAGCTGAAATACTGAAGATTGCTGAGGAAGCCCAGTGTTTCCTCAGGGAAAAGGCAAATATTCATACGACGATATCGATTAGTGATATCCAGCAATCCCCGGAGATGATACCGAAAGCATATCAGCAAGCACTGGAGGCAATGGAATATAGAGTGATTTCCGGACGGGGGAATATTATAAAATACAGTGACATTAAGCCGTCAGGGCAGAATTATTATTACCCCTTAGAACTGGAGCAGCAACTGATCAATACTATCAAGGAAGGGGATTTTGATACTGCCAGGGCATTACTGGAAGATGTATTCGAACATAATGTTTCCAGGAGGGTACTCTCCATCCAGATGGCAAAATGCTTTATGTTTGGCGTTGTGAATACCATGATCAAGACAATGGATGAAATCAGCATTGTCTGGCAGCATTCCTTTTTTGAAAAACTGGATCCTGTGGAGCGCCTTTTAAAGTGTAATACAATTATGGAAATGAAGACGGAAATCCTGGACATATTGAGCCAGGTCTGCGAATTTATAAAAAATTCCAGGAAGAGGACGCAGAACGATTCCTTGAAGGGGAATATCATCCAATATATCGAGGATCACTATAATGACAGCAATCTCTGCATAGCGTCCATCGCAGACCACTTCAATATGAATCCGGTGCCTCTGTCCCGCTTTTTTAAAGAGCACATGGGACAGGGATTATTGGATTATATCAATAAAGTGCGGTTAGACAAGGCAAAGGAGCTTTTACGTCAAAACGAATGGAGTATTGCGGATATTGCCAAAGAAGTAGGATATTACCACAGCAGTGCCCTCATACGTGCATTTAAAAAATATGAGCGGCTTACACCGGGTAAGTACAAGGAGATGATGGCCAATAAGCCATGAGTCGATTCAAAATAAAGGAATACCCTATGAAGAGCCCTCTCTGCATAGATTGCAGGCACATGAAACGCTGAACGGCTTCGAAGCTGCTCAGCGTTTTTCTTTACATCCTGACTGCACTTTTATTATAATACTTATGAAAAAGTTTCGTGCAGTCCATAAAAACGAAACACAAGGAGGTCGTAGGAGATGCAGCACCCATTCTTTCCTGCAACGGAAAAGGAAAAAGTAAAAGCAGTTAGAGCAGATCACTTACTGGAAGAATACAACGAGGATCAGTGGCTGGAGTTTGTCCCCAAACAGTCTCCAAGGGGTGTATGCCCAAGTCCCGTACCCGGTTATGAATATAGCATGGCGTGGGAATGGGACCCCCATAGCCCGAACCAGATCCGATGCGCCGCCAGCGGTGTTGTTTTTCCCAATGACAACTATCCCCCTGCGTTCATGTCTGTTAAAGTTTTAAGCGGGAAGATGGTGGAGGTTCCCTACTGGCAGACAAACAACTTTAAGCAGACGAAAGCAGGGATTACGCTGGTACAAGGGCAAATCAACTGTTCCAAAAGGAACTTTCTGGTGGAAACCCTTCCGCTGCTGGCTGCCCGGTATGAGGCAACGGGAGATGAAAGATTTGCCCGAAGGGTGGTTCTTACCTTCGATGCCTGGGCTACCTATGTTCCTGATTATTTTATCACCAGGGGCTGGAACCAACTGGTGCCCTTAAGCCCGGAAGAAGCGGAAGAAGCAGGCTGGGTTGTGGAAAGGGTCAGTACCCATAACGGTTTTGCCCACGAGTTGAATGCCGAATTGATTGCGGCCTATGATCGCGTACGCTCCAGTGAAGTTTGCGCATGCCTGTCGGAGGAGCGGGGGTATGATGTCCGCGCCCATATTGAGAAAAACTACTTTGGAAATATCCTCGATTACCTTATAGAGCAGATTCCCATGAAAGCCCTGACAGCTACAAATCTTTCCACCCCCTATGTTTGTGCTGCCCAGACAGCCATCATGCTAAACCGGCCGGATGTGATCCGGTGGCTGGACAGGTACCTTTCCGTGATGATTCCGCGGAATTTCATGCGGGATGGAATGTACCCGGAATCCTTTCTATACCATAAGCAGTATGCAGTAGCAAATTTTGAAGTATGCAGGCAGATTCGCCGGTATTTTGAAGTGTATCCTCCGGTTGAGGAAAGCATGAAGATCATCGAAGCCAGAATGGAAAAAAGGCTGGCATTTCTTCAGAAAGCCATTGATGCAGTGGACAGGGTATCCTTCCCTGATGGAGATATGGCCCCCTTTAGTGATACCAGCATGCTGATCATGGTACGTTTTCTGGCCTTATTGAAGCTGTATGAGAGTGAAGTCCTTCCGTCCTGCGATACAACGGAAGGAGGCCCGGGACCCCGCAGCATCACCGAATCCCAACTGCTGCCATCCTATGGGCATTTGACGCTGGGAGACGGAAGAGACCATCAGCAGGTGCAGCTGAACTTCACTTTTTATGATAATGCAAACCACTGCCATCAGGATACCCTTTCCTATACTCTGTATGGTTTTGGCAGGGAATTGATCGGAGACATTCGTTATTCGAAGATTCCGGGGCGTGGTTTTGGAATTTGCAGCATGGGGCATAACACCGTAGTCATAAATCAAAAGACCCAATATGCCGGTACCCGGCAGGAGTACGGAAATGCAGGCCACCTGTTTACCGGCGGTACTCTGACGCTGTTCGAACCGGGCCTCAAGGGAATTGCTGCAGCGGAGGTGAATGGGCAGCGTTCCTACCCGGAGGTGGCGGAAAGATACCAGCGGATGCTGCTCTTAAACACCATAGACCCGGAACATCCTTACGTGGTGGATCTTTTTAAGGTGAAGGGCGGACAGACCCATGACTATTTCCTCCATGGAAGCACGAAATTCGAGCAAACTGCCGGCATCAGCATAAACCTGGAACCGATTCAAAAGGACTACCCTCTTTTAGGGGAAGATGAAACCTGGGAGGAACCACGCCACGAAACGGAAACTCCAAACTGGTATGGGATGTTCCGGGAAATGAGCATGGGTAAGTCCCCGGGAAACTGGAATATGACCCTGGTGGATGCGGAAACCGGACGAGGTCATACACGGCTTTTCATGGCAGATGACGGTGATGTGCAGGTATACCTTGGAAAAAGTCCTGCACCATACCGTGACAGGCCTCCCAAGACTTTCTACGACCACTGGCGTCCTTCCTTGATGGTGCGACATCAGGACCTGGCAGCCGAAAGTCTGGAAAGTGTTTTTGCCGGAGTAGTGGAGCCGCTAAATGGTGAATCCGTGATCCGCAGCGTGGAGAAGCTTCCAGTTACAGAGAAGGATTCGGATTCTCTAGCTTTGAAGGTCCGATTTGTAAATGGCCGGGAAGACGTTTATTTGATTAATTTGAAAGATTATGACGCGGCGCAGGATGAATCGGGAGCCACCCATACCGCTGACGGGGCGTTTGCATTGGAGGGGAAAATAGGAATCTTCACCCGGTCCGGTTCAGATGTAAGGAGCTTTCTGATTTCGGGAAGGAGCTTTGAAGCCCCGCAAAAAAGCCTTCACAGGGAGAAGGGCTTCTATAGCGGTGTCATCACCGGCGTATGCCGAAAAGAGGAAGGGGCACCCAGCGACGCCTTCATTACGGATGAGATTTTGCCGGAGGAGGGCTTGTTGAACGGACGCTGGCTGGCGTTCCGGTATGGAAGCCTCAGCATCATTCCTGACGCCCAGGGCCGTTACCCGCTGGGGATCAAGGAGCAAAAAGGATTGAGCCAGATGTACCGGATTCGCTGTGTAGAACGGGTGGAAGAAAAGACCTACATCCATCTGGAAGAGGACCCCATGCTTTCTATCGAGGATGGCTGTATCCGTGAGCTTATGCGGCCCCACAGCAAATTTGAAGGGCTCGGCTCCTTTAAAATCGATGTGAGCTGGTGTGAATAAATGATTTGAAATGATAAATACTCAATGTTGTAAATATATTGATATGACAATATGAAGGAGGTATTTATGAAAAATAGAAAAGTAATCCTTTATATAGCTATGAGCCTGGATGGCTATATCGCCCGGGAGAATGACGACATAGACTGGCTGTCCATGGTGGAGAATCCTCCGGAAGACTATGGCTATGCAGAGTTTGTTCAAAATGTGGATACCGTGATTATGGGAAGAAAAACCTACGATAAGGTGTGCTCCTTCGGCATTGAGTTTCCCCATAAGGGAAGAAAGTGCTTTGTACTGTCAAGAACAAAAACCGGAGCGGATGAAAATGTGGAATACTACTCCGGTAACCTGGAAAGTTTGATTCTGGATTTAAAGAATACGGAAGGCGGCAACATCTTCGTTGACGGGGGAGCCGAGACTGTAAATGAATTAGTAAAGCTGGGAATGATTGACGAGTTCATCGTATCCATCATTCCGATATTTTTAGGCAGCGGTATTCGGCTTTTTAAAGACGGGCGCCCGGAGCAAAAGCTGAAATTCATGGGTTCAACGGAATACGCTACAGGGCTTGTCAAACTTCGGTATGAAAAGGAAAGGTAGCACCCTGCCTGGCTATCCAAAGCTCTTTTTGCAAATTTAACTTGAAGTATAAAACCATTTGGTATAAAATATATGTACGGACATAGCAACGTTGACAGCGGCGAGGGTTCCCACACCGCTGTCAAACAGCCCGAACGGTCCTTTTACTGCCAAAGTGCAGGAAGAAGGAAGCCTTTACAAAGAGATTGTAGAATTAACTTTTGATAAGGATAGAACAAATGGGTATAAACATTCAAGAATTTGAGCTGAATAAGGATATTCCGGTACCATTGTATTATCAACTGAAACAGATCATCCTTGCCAAATTAATGGCCGGGGAACTGAAAGTCGATGAATGCCTGCCGACGGAAATCGATTTCGTGCATACTTTGGGAATAAGCAGGTCTACCGTACGCCAGGCCTTTAATGACCTGGTGAATGAAGGGTACCTGTACCGTGAAAAAGGTAAAGGCACATTTATATCCAAACCTAAAATTGATGAAGGCTTTTTACAGAAGCTGGATAGCTTTAACCGTGAGATGGTGCAGAAAGGGCTAAAACCCTCCACGAAGATCATGGATGCAAAAGTGATTCCCGGTATTGCAAATGTCAACAGAAGCTTGAATATTCCTGAAAATGAAGAGTTGTTCTATCTGTGCAGGCTGCGGTATGCCAACGAGGAACCGGTGGTATATCTGGAAACCTATCTTCCCTATGAGGAACACAAGGAACTGCTTCACGAGGATTTTGCCACGCAGTCCCTTTATGCAGTGCTGGAAGAGAAGTACAACAAAAGGATTGTAAGAGCCGTAAGAAAAATCGAAGCGGTGAACGCCAATGCCCAGGAAGCCAAGCTGTTAAACATCAAGGCCAATGCAGCAGTATGCCTGGTAAAAACCACAGCCTATTTATCGGACAATACCCCTATCGAGTACTCGGTGGCCCGGTATCGCGGCGACCGAAATCAATTTACGGTGGAACTGTCAAGAAAATAGTCGATGTACGGTGTGAAAATAATTTTTACTACGTTTTTTTAAATTGATATGTACGGACATAGGTACATATATTGTTATTATATAGGAGGGGATATAAGTGAAAAGCTTAGCGGTAGATAAAGATGGAAAGTTGTTTTTGTGTGAGGTTCCCCTACCCGGGATTGATGATTACAAGGTGTTGGTAAAGATGGAATCCTGCGGTGTGTGCAACGGAACGGATACGAAGCTGATTCATGGGAATTTTAAAGGGTTTGATACATATCCGGCAATCCTGGGCCATGAAGGAGTAGGAAGGGTAGTAGAGAAGGGGAAACATGTGAAGAGCTTCGAAATCGGCGATCTCGTGCTTCTGCCCTTTCTGGAAGGCATGACGGAGAATTATTATTCCGGCTGGGGTGCCTATTCGGAGTACGCTGTAGTAGGAGACTGGAAGGCGATGGTTGAGGGGGGGAAAGGGCCGGGAACACCGGAGTTCTCAGAAGGCTACTATGCCCAGCAGGTTGTTCCCAAGGGGATTGATTCTGTCGGTGCTTCCATGATCGTAACTTTCCGGGAAGTACTCAGTGCTACAAAGCGCTTTGGATTTACGCCGAACAGCAGCCTGGTGGTTTTCGGTGCAGGACCGGTGGGGTTGTGCTTTACCAAGTTTGCAAAGCTGCTGGGACTGGGACCTGTCATTGTATTTGATATTATCGATGAAAAGCTCCAGGAAGCTGCGGCTATGGGAGCTGACTATGTATTTAACAGCATGAAGGTAGATGTAAAGGAAGAAGTAAGAAAAATAACAAAAGACGGTGCGGATTTTGTGGTGGATGCAGTGGGAATCAACCAATTGATCAACCAGGCCATGGAGCTTGTCAAGTACAATGGAAAAATATGCTGTTACGGCATCTCTCCAAAGCTTTCCATGGAACTGGATTGGAGCAAGGCTCCCTATAACTGGACCTTGCAGTTTGTTCAGTGGCCTTCCAAGCTGGAGGAAGCGGAAGCACATACGCAAATCATCAGCTGGATCCAAATGGGTGTTATCAACCCCCATGATTTTATATCGGATGTAGTTCCGTTTGAAAACATTTTGGATGCTTTCGCCATGGTGGAGGAAAGAAGAGCCAGGAAAAAAGTCGTAATTGATTTTAAAGGAGAGTGAAAATATTACTTCATCTTTTTTGCGGGCCCGCCATGGTACCCATGAAGGGTGTAGCAAAAGGATAGATGAAGTTATATTTTCACTGACCTAAATAGAACAGGAAATGCTGCGAGGGGGAAAAGAAAAATGCCAACTAAATTTTATTGGTCCAAAGCATTGGCTGAAACACTCATAAAAAGATATCCGCACCCGGACAATTATCCGTATATGTCCTGGTGTTATCCGCAAGGGTTCATCCTCTGGGGAATGATATGGTTATGGGAGACGACAGGCGACAAAAAGTATTACGATTATACCATGAAGTTTGCAGAGCATCATGTCAGCCCGGAGGGGGATTTGTACAGGTTTAAAGGCAACAGCATGGATGACATGATGGTGGGCTCCATTATTGTATGGGCTTACCAACAAACCGGGCTGGAAAAATACAAACTGGCCTGTGATAAAATCAGAGCTTCCTATGACACCTATCCAAGGACATCCGATGGGGCATTCTGGCATGGAAGAAAGGCCGTCGGCCAATTCTGGGTGGATGGCGTATTTATGGGGCAGATGTTTTTAACCAAATACGGTAAATACATCGGTGACAGCGAATATTGCTTTGATGAAGCTGCCAAACAACTGGAGTTAATTGAGAAACACTGTCAAAAGGGAGATACGGGGCTGTTGTACCATGCATGGAGCGAAGATAGAAGTCCGGCTTGGGCAGATCCCGAAACAGGACTCTCGCCGGAGGTGTGGAGCGAAGGGCTGGGCTGGTATGCGCTCATATTGGTGCAGGTATTGGAAATTTTCCCGGCAGAGCATCCGAAAAGAAATCAGATCGTAAAACAGTTGGAGCGATTGCTGAGTAGTTTGAAGGACACCCAGGATAAGAAGACCGGGCTGTGGTACCAGGTGGTGGATAAAGGGGATCAGCCGGGTAACTGGCATGATACTTCCGGCAGCGCCATGTTTGTTTATACAATAAAGAAAGCCATCGAACTGGGACTGGCGAATGCCGCCGTCTATGGACCTATTGTAGACAAAGGCTATGAAGGTATTACCTCCAAGGCGAAAATCAATGACAAAGGGCTTGTGGATATCTATGATGCCTGTGATGGCCTGTGCGTCCAAACAAGTTATGATGTATACATCAACTATACAAAAAAGGTCAACGCCAAAGAAGCAGTGGCAGCATTTTTATGGGCTGCCTGGATCGTGGAAAAACCGGAGTAGGGTACATCCTACGGTTTTCCGGCAAAAGAATCTCAAGAGTCAAAAAAAGTGAATTACATCCGCCGCCATCCATAACCCTCCGTTATGGATGGCGGCAGAAACCCGACATCACGGATACAGCTTGTGTAACTGCATTGTAAACCCACAGAATTGGCCTGTTTAATTTCTAGGAAGAGGTTTATTATTATAATGAGAGACAATGATTTGATAAAATCGCAGATTATAAACATGCAGGAAGAAATTAATAATCTGATAGAGGAAAAGGGCTTGGCACAGGACCGTGAACTATATTTTCTAAGCGTGAAGCTGGATAGGATTATCAATGTTTGGTTGGAAAACAGGAAAAAACACACTACTATGAAATAATTTAAATGGCTCTATATAGCATGAATGTAATAATTCCGAGCGAATCTCATCTCTAATTTTATTATACGATAAAACTAAGAAGCTTTGGAGATTTGTTGCATTATAATGTACGTACATAAGGACATATAGTGATAAATGCCTCTAAGGATAGAAGAAATGCTAAAAATAAAAAATAATTACTGAATTCTACTATGAAAGGTGATGGACGGATGCAAACACCAAAATTATTTGCCTTATTGCCGGAAGAATATGCTTGTACGCCGGACGGCATGGCCATTGATGCGGAAGGAAACCTTATACTGGCCTGCCCTAACTATGCCGACACGACGAAGCCCGGCTGCATTTTGAAGATTGATGAAAACAAAAATATTAAAAAGTGGGTGGATGTACCGGTATTAAAGGAAACCGGCCTTGCCTGCCCCATGGGGATTGCTTTTGGGCCAGACTGGGATATTTATGTCTGCGATAACCAGGGCTGGTCGGGCGCTCCGGAATTGCAGTTCAAAGGGCGTATTTTACGGCTGAAAATAGAAGATGGCCAGGTGGTGAAGACAACCGTTGTAGCCGAGGGCATGGAACATCCCAACGGAATACGGATTCGCGGAAACCACATGTATGTAACCCAAAGCATGCTGTTAAAAGTAAAGGATCCTTCCGGCCTGCTTGTAAGCTGCGTGTACAAGTTTGCGCTGGAGGATGAGAATATAAAGGTTACGAATACCCTGGAAGATAAGAATATCCTCACAACCTTCATTACACTGAATAAAGAGTGCCAGTATGGAGCAGACGGGATTGAATTTGACAAGGAAGGCAACCTTTATGTCGGCAATTTCGGGGATGGTGCCGTACACAAGATTACTTTTAATCCGGACGGTACGGTGCAGGAGAACAAGGTCTGGGCAAAGAACCCGGAGCAGCTGCAGACAACCGATGGGATCATCGCAGATGAAAAAGGCAATTTGTATATTGCCGACTTTTCAGCCAACGCCGTTGCAAAGGTGACTCCCCAGGGAGAAGTGATCCGTATTGCCCAGAGCCCGGACTCTGACGGCTTCAAAGGTGAATTGGACCAGCCGGGCGAGCCTATTATCTGGAAGGGGAAACTGGTATTGTCCTGCTTCGATTTGGTAACAGGGCCTGACAAGGTAAATACAAAACACGAACTGCCGGCAACCTTATCCGAGCTTGTGCCGGAATAGTTCCGTAGAAGGAAATAGAGAGATAGATAGAAAGGGAGGTCACACTAAAAATGAAAAGCTCCGAAACCTACGGAAAGTCTATCATTACCGTCAAGGGTCCCGTGGAAAAATCAGAATTTGGATTTTGCCATGGACATGATCATCTTTTTATTGAGAATGGACAGTCCTTTCTAATCAATCCGGCGTTGCGAATGGATGAGCCGGAAAAGACAATTCAAGAGTTAAATCTTTTCAAGGAGGCCGGTGGACAGAGCATTGTCGATGCACAGCCTTTAGGGTGCGGAAGGATGGAAAAGGAGCTGCTTGCTGCATCCCAAACCACCGGGGTGAATATTGTTGCATCTACAGGGTTTCATAAATTGGATTTTTACCCGGAACATCATTGGATTTATTCCACCGGGGAAGAAAAACTGTCTGAAATCTTTATCCGTGAGCTGACAGAAGGGATGTTTGAAGATACAAACCGGAATTTTCCTTCCCACAGAATGACAGCAAAGGCCGGCGTTATAAAAGTAGCTTCAGGGGCCGATGGAATCAGCGGAACCTACCGGAAGCTTTTTTCTGCTGCTGCCATTGCTGCAAAGGAAACGGGAGCTCCCGTACTGACGCATCTGGAGATGGGAAAAGGGGCTTTTGAGCAAGTGGAGTTTTTTACCCGAAGGGGAGTTGAACCCAATGCCATCATACTCAGCCATCTGGATCGAAAAATCGGTGATATGACCTATCACCGGGAGGTGGCGGAAACCGGGGTGTTTTTGGAATTTGACACCATCGGGCGGTTCAAATACCACTCCGATGAAGAAGAAGTGTCGTATATCGCAAAGATGGTGGAGTCCGGTTTTGAGGACAAAATCCTCCTGGGGCTGGATTCAACCCGGGAGCGCATGAAGAGCTATGGAGGATCTATCGGACTGGATTATCTGCTAAAGCACTTTATTCCCTTGTTAAAAAGTTACGGACTTTCCGAAGCGATCATTCACAAGTTTACAATTCAAAACCCGGCCAACGCCTTTAGCAACAGAAAATTATTATGAAAGAGGGACAGACTATGATTCTTCCAGCAAAAGCTACACAACCTACCATGTACTTTATTGGTGTAACCACAGGAAAATCATCCATCATGAAGGTGTTTCCATTATGGGCGGAAGCACTCGGATTGAAGGATGCGGTAATTAAAGGGATTGATATCGAAATCCACGCAAAGCCGGAAACCTACCGGGAAGTAGTAGATTTTATTAAAAATGACGAATTGTCTTTGGGCGCGCTGGTTACCACACATAAAATCGACTTGTACAATGCGGCTGCGGACATGTTTGAATACCTTGATCCTTACGCGACCATGTTTGGAGAACTCTCCTCCATATCCAAGAAGGAGGGCCGGCTGGAAGGCTTCGCAAAGGACCCTATTTCCAGCGGACTTTCCATGGAGGCTTTTATCCCGGAAAATTACTGGAAGAAAAACGGCGGCGAAGTGTTCATTATGGGAGCCGGCGGCAGTGCCATCGCCATCGGGGCCTATTTGATGAACAAGGAGCGTGGGGACAATCTGCCTTCAAAGATCATTGTTGCCAACAGAAGCCAGCCACGACTGGATTCCATCAAGGAGATCTTCGATAAACTGAACCCCGGTATCGAAATCGAATACTACCTGACACCGGAGATGGAACAGAATGATGTCCTGCTGAAAAAGTTAAAACCTTATTCCCTCGTTGTCAATGCTACGGGTTTAGGAAAAGACAGGCCCGGTTCGCCGCTCAGTGATGCTTGTGAATATCCTGAAAACTCTTTGGTATGGGAGCTGAATTACAGGGGAGACCTCCGGTTCATGCACCAGGCCAAGGAGCAGAAGCAGGCGAAGAACCTCCATGTGGAAGACGGGTGGATCTATTTTATCCATGGCTGGACCCAGGTGATTGCTGAGGTGTTCCATATTGAGATCAAAGGTGAAGTGTTTGACCGGCTAGAAAAAATTGCAAATAGTTTAAGGTGAGTGATAAAATATGAGCAGCAATGTAAATAAAATAAATGCGGATCTTCCCTTTACAATTCCCTTTGATTTCATAAGCGGGCTGTCGGAGGGTAAAAAGCCTACCCAGAGAAGGCTGTCCAATATGAAGGGCATGTTTGATGATACAAAAGCCTTTGAGGCTGTTTTAACCAAAGAGGACCCTCTGGTGTATGAATTTTATGAACTGGGGCTTCCCGAGGATGCGGGTGACCTGGCATTCGGAACCAGCATATTGTACCCCGGAAAAGTAGGAAATGAGTATTTTATGACCAAGGGCCACTTTCATACCATCCTGGAGACGGCTGAAGTGTACTATTGCTTACGGGGCCACGGCTATATGCTTATGGAAAACCCGGAGGGTGAATGGGATGCGCAGGAGCTGACCCCCGGAAAGGCTGTGTATGTGCCCAAGCGGTATGCGCACAGAAGCATTAATATCGGTAACGAACCTTTCATCACCTTCTTTGTATTCAGAGGCGATGCGGGGCATAATTACGGAACCATTGAAACCCAGGGGTACAGGAAGTTGATTGTAGAACAGGATGGAAAGTCCTTGATCGTTGACAATCCAAGATGGAAGGGAGCGGGTAAATGATGAAGATTCTCGTTACACCTACTTCCTTTTGTAAAGAAGCTAAGGAGTTGTTGGAAAAGTTTGCGGATGAAATCATCTACAACCCCTATAACAGGCCTTTACATCCGGAGGAGATCCTGTCTTTACTGGAAGGTGTGGATGGGTACATAGCGGGCCTTGACTACATCACGGCAGAGGTCATAGAAAAAGCGCCTGCAACTTTGAAGGTGGTCTCACGATACGGAGCCGGATATGACCGGGTGGATATTGCTGCCGCCTCCGGGAAAGGAATTCTCGTTACCAACACACCGGGAGTGAATTCCCAGGCCGTTGCGGACCTGGCATTAGGATTGATGCTTTCCGCAGCCAGGAGAGTGCCTGCATTGGACAGGAAAATCAGAAATAACGAGTGGCCCAGATCCACAGGGGTGGAATTGTATAAAAAAACTCTTGGAATTATTGGCCTGGGTGAGATCGGTAAAGGGGTTGCCGTGAGGGCAAAGGGATTTTCCATGGATATTTTGGCCTATGATCCCTATGCGGATAAGACATATCTTGAGGCTAACGGCATCAAGGAGGCTTCTTTGGAGGCGATATTTGAACAAGCGGATGTTATTACACTCCATGTTCCCCTGAATGAGCAAACAAGAAATATGATCAATGGTGAAGCCATAGAAAAAATGAAGCAGGGCGTTATTTTAGTCAATACGTCCCGTGGAGGGCTCATTGATGAACAGGCAGCCTATGAGGCTTTGAAATCAGGAAAACTCGGAGGACTGGGATTGGATGCCTTTGAAAAGGAACCGCCAGGAGAATCTCCTCTTTTTGAACTGGATAATGTGGTGGTGACACCGCATTCCGGGGCGCATACCAAGGAAGCGGTAAACAATATGGGCGTTATGTCCGTTCAAAATCTGATGGATGTACTATCGGGAAAAGAGTGTAAATATATAATAAATAGAAAGTAATTGGGTAAAACATACCTGAATTGATAAGAGTGCGGAGAGAATCGAGGAATTCTCTTGGACCAACAGGGGATATAAGGAGGAGAGTAATGATGAAGTTTACATCTTTGGGACGTACTGGGATGAAAGTGAGCAGATTATGCCTCGGTACTATGAATTTCGGAGTTTCCACCGACGAAAAAGAGGCTTTTAAAATCATGGATGCAGCTCTGGATGCCGGTATAAATTTCTTTGATACCGCAGATGTATATGGCTGGGGTACCAATGCAGGCGCTACGGAAAAAATTATCGGCCGTTGGTTTGCACAAGGCGGCGGCAGAAGAGAAAAAGTTATCCTTGCAACCAAGGTTCATGAAGTCATGTGTGATCCCTATGAGGGACCCAATGACGTAAGAGGCCTTTCAACCTATAAAATAAGACGGCATCTGGAAGCTTCCCTCAAGAGGCTTCAGACAGATCATGTAGAGCTTTACTACATGCACCATATCGACCGGAATGTTACCTGGGATGAAATGTGGGGCGTTTTTGAAAACCTCTTTCAACAGGGGAAGATCGATTATGTAGGTTCCAGCAACTTTGCCGGATGGCATATCGCCGTAGCCCAGGCGGAAGCAAAAGCAAGGCATTTTATGGGGCTGGTGTGTGAACAGCACAAGTATAACCTGCTGTGCAGGCTCCCGGAGCTGGAATTGCTTCCGTCTGCAAAACAGCACGGACTTGGCGTGATTCCTTATAGCCCTCTGCAGGGAGGCCTGCTTGGAAGAAATGCATTGAAGGCGGAAGCTGACACCAGAAGCGGGAAGGCGATGCAGCGGAACGAAAAATACCATCAGCAGTTGGAAGCCTTCAGCCAATTGTGCAGTGAGCTGAACGAGCATCAGGACAATGTTGCGCTGGCATGGCTGCTGGCCAATCCGGCAGTAACGGCACCCATCATCGGGCCTAGAACCTTTGAGCAATTTGAGGAATCACTGAAAGCGGTGGAAATCGTTCTGAGCGAAGATGTAATGAAGAGACTGGATGAAATCTTCCCAGGCCCGGGGAAACCTGCACCGGAAGCCTATTCCTGGTAAAAACGGATTCATAAGAACATGTAAATGAGGAGAGGTACATATGGGTAGTTATATCTTGGCCCATGATTTGGGCACCAGCGGAAATAAAGCTACTTTATACGATTTCAACGGGAATTTATGTTCCAGCACCTTATATGAGTATCCCACCTATTATCCGGATACCAACTGGGTTGAACAGGACCCGGAGGATTGGTGGAAAGCCGTATGCATTTCGACGAAAGAGCTGATTGAAAAATCGGGAGTCAACAGGAATGACATCGCGTGCATTACCTTCAGCGGCCAGATGATGGGATGCCTGCCGGTAGATTCGGAGGGAAGACCCCTGCGGAAAACCATTATCTGGGCGGACCAGAGAGGGGTAAAACAGGCTGATTTCATGGAAAGTGTCCTGGGAATGGAACCCGTATATGGAATCACCGGTCATCGGATCAGTGCTTCCTATTCCGCTGCCAAAATCCTCTGGATCAAAGACAATGAACCGGAAGTATATAACAGGACCTATAAAATTCTGCATGCGAAGGATTATATCATTTTTAAGCTTACGGGCCAGTTTGTTACCGACTATAGCGACGCTTCCGGAATGAACCTCTTTGATATCCGCAGGAAGGTTTGGTCGGAGGACATTATCCGTGCCACCGGCATCAGGAAAGACATACTTCCCGCCCCTCATCCCTCAACGGATATCGCTGGAGGCATCACCTGTGAAGCCGCCAGGGAAACGGGCCTCCTGGAAGGAACTCCCGTAATCATCGGGGGCGGAGACGGGTGCTGTGCGGCTGTAGGGGCCGGAGTTGTGGAGGAAGGCAAGACCTATAATGTAGTCGGCTCGTCTTCCTGGATTGCCCTGGCCACCAGGGAGCCCATCTTTGATAAAAAAATGAGAACCTTTAACTGGGTTCATCTGGACCCGGAGCTTTATTCTCCCTGTGGGACCATGCAAACGGCGGGATACTCGCTGAACTGGTTGAAAAACACCTTGTGCGGACTGGAAGTAAGAGAAGCAAAGGAAAAAAATGTGAGCCCCTATAAGCTCATTGATGATAAAGTGTTGGCTTCAAAGCCGGGAGCAAACAATCTCCTGTTTCTACCTTATTTGTTAGGGGAGCGGAGCCCCCGGTGGAATCCCGATGCAAGGGGAGCCTTCATCGGTTTGAAGATGACCAATACCCATGAAGACATTTATCGGGCTGTAATGGAGGGTGTAGGATTTAATCTCAAGGTTATACTGGATATATTTAATGAAGCGGTTCCTGTCAATGAAGTGATCATGATCGGAGGAGGAGCCAAAGGGAGTGTCTGGCTGCAGATTCTTTCGGATATCTGGCAAAGAACGCTGCTGCTGCCCCAGTATCTTGAAGAGGCTACATCCATGGGGGCGGCCATTTGTGGAGGCGTCGGAATCGGTGCTTTCCAGGATTTTAAGGTCATTCATAAGTTTAATACCATAAAAAGTGAGATTACGCCCAGAGCGGAACACAAGGAGGTATATGACAAACTTTACAATACCTTCAATAAAGCATATGAAGCCATGCTGCCCATCTATGCCGATCTTCTGTAGCTGGGTAAGCCCAACAGGACTGTTAGAAAGTTTGTAGTAATGATTGCAGGAATTATCTTCGGCGTAGGGGACTCGAAACTATGCGGAAGGTAGTCCCTGCATTTTATTCAGAAGGGATAAATAAGCAAATCAGGTGTTTGCTTCCAATGCGAAAGGCAGTATCGTTGAGATGGAAGCGGTAGCTAAAGGAGCTGAAGAAACCGATGAGTATTTTTGAAACAATCAGGGCAAGAGTGGAGAGCCCTCGCTATGAGGATATATGGGAACGGAGAATGGGGATTTTCAATGAACCTCCCCAAAGGATACCCTGCACTACTTTTATAGATGCCCCCCTGCTGGGAAATGGAGATGTCGGCGTGGCTGTAGGAGGTGTTGCCTCAGCGCTGACTTTTTATGTTGGAAAGAATGATTTCTGGGTACAGGCGCATATGGGGGAAACCTGGGAACAAAGGAAAGAACGCCTTCTTAACGATAAAGGCAGGAGAACGGGAACCCGGATCATTACCGTGGGGCAGTTGGTTCTGCAGATACCCCGGCTCTCCGGGGCATCCTACCATATGGAGCAGGATATTTTTCATGGGGAGGTACGAGGGACTTTTCAAAAAGATTCCATAGTAGTAAAGACGTGCTCCTGGGTGTGTGCGGAGAGGAACCTTTTGGTGACTGAAATCTCCTATGAGGCTTTGGAACCACAGGAACAGGAAAAGGGAGACGAACTGGATATCACGATAATTCATCATGCCGGAGAGCCAGGGACTGATGAGGTTTCCAACTACGAAAACGGTTTAACGGAAGACTGCATGTGGTTCCAATATGCTGCGAATTCAGCCCATGTACCTGAAACAAGACGTGTTGCTGTTGTCACAAGAGTGCTGGGACAAGCAGCAAGGTATGAAGATCGCTTTCAGGTCCTTGCGGCTGTCACAAAACTGGTCCCCGGTGAGAAAATCACTCTTGTCTCTTCCATTCATAGCAACCTGGATGAGCGTGAGTTTTTGGAGTACTCCCAAAAAGAGGTACTTGGATTTGAATGGAATGATATCCGGACCGTGAAAGAGGAACATGCGAACTGGTGGAAGAATTTCTGGTCCAAATCCTATGTGGACATCGGAGACCCTATTCTGGAAAAGTACTATTATGGATCATATTATATTCTGGCATCCTGCATTCGAAATGGAAAAACCCCTCCGGGCCTCTTCGGAAACTGGATTACAACCGACCGCCCGAAGTGGACCGGGTCCTATACTTTGAATTATAACTATGAGTCGCCGTATTGGTGTCTCTATGCGGGAAACCATACGGATATCGCCGAAGCCTATTGTGAGCCGCTGCTGGCTGTGATTCCTCTGGGAAAAGTATTCGCTGACCACTTTTTAGGCTGCAGGGGAGTGTACCTTCCTGTGGAAATGGGACCCTGGGGGACGATCTGCTCCATGGTATTCCATGATCAAAAGAGTAATGCGGCATATACTACCGTTAATTTACTCATGCATTATTATCATACTTATGACATTGAATATGGGAGAAAAGTCTATCCCTATCTTCTGGAAGTGGCGGAATTCTGGGAGGATTACCTGGTCTTTGAAGACGGAAGGTATGTGATTTATGACGATTCCATTCATGAACGCTCCAAGGACAGAAAGAACCCCATTTATAGCATGGGCCTGGTTCAAATGCTATTTAAGGGGCTTCTCGATATGAGCCAGGAGTTCGGTATCAATGAAGCCCGGTATGAAAAATGGGAACATATTCTTGCCCACTTTAGCCCCTATCCATTGTTGGAGAAAAACGGCAGAACCGTATTCCGCTACACGGAAGAGGGGATGGCATGGGGAAGAAGTAATTCCGTGGGCACCCAGCATATCTACCCGGCAGGAATGATCGGGCTTGACAGTGACCCTCAGCTTCTGGAAATTGCACGGAATACAGTGGATGAAATGCAGCGCTGGACGGACCATAACGCATTTCCTACTTATTATACCACGGCTGCCAGAGTCGGGTATAACCCGGAAGCTATACTGGAAAATCTACGCCGGGAATGTGTGGAAAAATCCTTCCCCAATCTGGGCATTCATCACGGGGGTGGGGGAATCGAGGACTCTAACGGTGTGCCTTCCTGCATCAACGAAATGCTGCTGCAAAGCTTCCAGGGAACCATACGGGTGTTTCCGGTATGGCCTGGGAGAAGGGATGCCCATTTCCACAAACTAAGAGTTGTTGGAGCTTTTCTGGTTTCCAGTGAGTATGAGAAGGCCCGGGTGAAGTATATTCTTCTCCACAGTGAAAAAGGAAGGGAATGTTCGGTTCTGAATCCCTGGGGGGATGTGCCTGTGCATGTCTACAGGAGCAGGGGGATATCCGGTCAATATTCCGGAAGTCGTATTGTTTTAAAGACAGAAATCGAAGAAGATATTCTTCTGGTACCCGAAGGAATAGCTGTAGAGGATGTTTTGTAAGTTTCAAAAGTTATGCAGGGGGTATTGCCTTGAAAACAAAATGGAAGGGTAGAAAAAACAGGCTATTGAGACGGTTTCTGATTTCCTACATTATTATCCTCATTATACCCATGTTCATTGCAGGTCTCGTTTTTAAAGAAACTGCAAGTATGGTTAAGGAGGACTCGCTGAGGGAGAACCTCAATTTACTGGAGCAAACCATGTATATCATTGACCAGGGCTTGAAGGAAATGGATACGCTATCCATGAACATCACAGCCGACTCCAGTCTTCGCTGGCTGCTGTACAAAAAAAGTCCGATACAGCCATCGGACGTTCCTACCCTGCGTGAAAATCTGGAAAGACTCCAGCTTCTCTATAACCTGTCAACAAATTTCATTATGAAATATTATCTGATTTATCCCAACAGCAACACGGTATTGACGCCCAGCAGTACATACAACCTCCGGGACTTTTACGGAAACCTGTATATAAATGGCGAAATGTGCTATGAGGATTGGAAAAAAGAGATTTTAGGAAAGTCCCACAATAAGGAGGTCATTCCCTCCCAGTCTGTTTTCGTTGAAGGAAGCAGTCGTCCTGTAATCACGTACCTCAGCTCGATGCCCTTTGAGCAGTATATGGGCCCTCTCGGTACCGTTATGATCTTGATAAACGAAGATGAAATGCTCAAACCCCTGCGCGGTATCAATACCGAAGGCGGGGGGAATGTCTTTGTTCTCGATAGCTCCGGAAGGGTTGTGGCTTCCAAGCATAAGGGCGGTAAAACGGATATTCCGGAGGATATTCTCAAGGGAAATACGAGGGGATACAGCGAAAGAAGCATGAATGGGAAAAGAATGCTTTTCTCCTATACTACATCCCAGGCAAACGGTTGGACTTTTGTTGCGGTTTCCCAGGCGGAAGTGGTACTGGCAAAGGCAAACCATATAAGGAACCTTGTATGGGGGGCCAGTGTCCTGTGCCTGCTGCTGGGGCTGGTGGCAGCGTATTTCATGTCCTATAAAAATGCAAAGCCCATAAGGGAGATCATCCGAATGGTTATGGCACGGACCGAGGCCGTATCGTCAGAAGCTGCGGATGAATACAATTATCTCCACTCTACCTTTTCAAAGCTGATGGACAATGACACGGCGCTGAGAGATAAGCTTAAGATGCACATTCCTTTTGCCCAGGCGCAGTTTATCAGCCGCCTCATTAAAGGGGAACTGAGCAGTATGGAGGAAATCAACTTGAATATGCTGCAGGTGGAGCTGAATCTAAAAGGAGCGTGGTTCAATGTGCTGCTTGTGAATATAAAGGGGTATCAGGGACAGTTGCCCATAGAGACCTTGAAGGAACTCAATGCGATCAAATTAATAGTAAAGAATATTCTTGGAGAAGTTTGTAAGGATGGGATCGATGCGTATGCTTCCGATATGGACGAAGCAACGGTGGCTTTTTTGATGGTATACCCGCAGGAGAGTGAAGGCGCTTCCAGGACAGCTTTGCAGGAAGTCATGGAGTTGGTAAGGGAGCGGCTCAGTCAGGAATACAATGTGACGCTTTTTTGGGGTCCTGGGAATTTTTACAGTAGCTTGCTGGATATCTATTACTCCTATAGTGAAGCAAAAAACGTAATCGACAATGAAAAAGCGGCGAACCATGGAGAACTATCCCTGTATGAAGAGCTCAATGGAGAGAATTGGCTTTACTATTACCCTGTGGACCTGGAACTGCGCCTTATCAATCTTGTAAAAGCGGGGAACAGGCAGGAAGCCGGCAAGCTTTTGGAAATGATCTACCGGGAGAACTTTGAAAAAAACAACATGTCCGTTGATATGGTAAGCAATCTCCTCAACGAGATGAGAGGGACCGCGCTGAAAATATCCAAGCAGGTCTGCGATTCCGACCGCGCGCATATCTACCATATCAGCAGCCTGCTTAAAAAGCTCAAGCAAAGAGATAACGCAAAGGAGGCCTATGGTATAGTAGGCGATATTTTCATGTATATGTGTGATATCGTGGAGGAAAGAAAACGGAATCGTAATTCGAAGCTAAGAGAGGGGATTTTCAAATTCATTGAGGAAAATTATATGAAGCAGGAACTGAGCCTCAGTTATGCCGCCGCCAGATTTGATTTCTCCGACACTAACTTTTCGTACTTTTTTAAGGAGCAGGCAGGGGAGAATTTTTCCGACTACGTGGAAAAGTTACGGATTGAAAGAGCCTGTACCTTAATGGCCAATACAAACCTGTGCATAAAGGAAATCGCCGAAAAGGTAGGGTACTGCAGTTCGGGTTCCTTCAGCAGGGCTTTTAAGCGCTGCAAGGGGGTGATACCCAGTGAGTACAAGAAGGTGGAGGGATTCTTTTAAGACTGACCTTATTCAAAAATTGTGAATGAACCAAGAAATGCTCTCTGTTAATTTTATTAAATGTGCAGGAATCAAGAAATGCTTCTTGGCTTCAGGCCCGGTAGAGAGTATGATGGGAATTGCTAGCAGCAGATGCTTTTATCCGGCCGGATAAGCCAAGCACGATACTTCCAGATAGAAGTTATTTTCCTTGCAAAGTCTTTTGCTATTTTTTATGCATAGCGATAAAAGATAAGGCATCCGCGGCTAAAAAATTTTCATAAGGAACAGGGGGAATTTGTAATGAAGAAGTTCTCAACAACAATCATAAGCTCCATTTTAGTTTTTTTACTGATCCTTACAGGCTGTACTTCAAAAGGTGAAAAAGGAACAGCTTCATCCAATACTACCGGAAAAACCACAGAGGAAAAGGTTACACCTCCAGGCACGTTTCCTATAGTAAAGGAAAAACAAAATCTTGTAGTTTTTGCCCCGCAGGACCCCTATGTAGAAGATTATAATACCAATGAATTCACGAAATGGTATGAGGAAAAGACCAACATCCATGTCGTCTGGGAAATTGTACCTGCTGCAGGTGCGAAGGAAAAAGTCCAGCTTAAACTGGCAAGCAGCGATCTTCCCGATGTATTTCTGCAGTCGAAGATCACAGATGCTGCATTGGTTATGTATGGAAGTCAGGGACTCTTTATTCCCCTCAATGAATTGATTGAAAAATACGCTCCCAATGTAAAAAACATGCTGAAGAAATCACCCCATGTACTGGATTTCATGGTTACTCCCAGTGGGAATATCTATCATGTACCCAACGTAGGCGAGGTCTTCCACAGTACCATGCCGAAAAAGGCATGGATTTACCAGCCGTGGCTGGATAAGCTGGGATTGAAGATGCCTACAACGACGGATGAGCTTTATGAGACATTAAAGGCCTTTAAGACAAGGGACCCCAACAACAATGGCAAAGCGGACGAAGTCCCGTTTGCAGGGGCTGACGGAGAAAAAAATGGGAACAACGAAATCGATAGCTATCTTTTGCAATCTTTCCTGTTCTATGAGCGGGGCAGCTATCTGAGGATAAACAACGGGAAGATTGAATTTGTGGCGGATAAGCCTGAATACAGGGAAGGGCTTAAGTACATCAAAAAGCTGATCGATGAAAAGTTGGTTTTGGCAGAGTCCTTTACCCAGGATCGGAAAGCGCTGACTGCCCTTGGAGAAGATCCGGGCGGCACCAGGCTTGGAGCTGCATCTTCCCTTTATTGGGCCCATTTTACCGTAGATAAGGGACCTAGCGGCCGGTATAAGGAGTATGTTCCCATGCCTGTAATGAAAGGACCTTCCGGAAAAGCTTTTGGATATGACCGAGGTTACACTCCTTCCATCGGCTCCGAAATCGGTACTTTCGTTATAACAAAAAATTGCAAGATCCCTGAAGCTGCAATGCGATGGATGGATACAATCTACGATCTGGAAAAGGATCTTGAATTGGAATTTAATCCTTCCATGGGTAAGCTGGGCGTAGGCTGGAAGCGGCCGGATCCGGGAACTAAGGGGATTGATGGAAGGCCTGCTACCTATGAACCCATCGTTACTTTTGGAACCAAGCAGAATGTACACTGGTCTCAGACCATGAATGGCTACAACTCTAATGACTACAGGTTATCGGGTTCTGCCAAGGATGAAATAGAAGTCCGGTTGTACAATGCAACAAAGGATTTATACAAGCCCTTTTCGGCTCTCGACCAAAAGGTTCCCTTTATGTTTTTAAGTGAGGAGCAATTGACGAGATCAGGAGATCTAAGGACTGCCATGCATAAAATTGTGCAGACCTTCATGGTAAAATTCGTCACCGGCAATTTGGATTTGGATAAGGATTGGAATACCTACTTGAAGGAATTAGAAAATGCGGGTATGAAAGACTATGTAAAGGTATTACAGGATGGGTATAACGAAAACCAGAAGTCTAAAAAGAAATAGGGAAATTTGCATGTAGCCTCTGAACATGCCTGCCCGGGTAATGAGCTCCCTTACAGTAGTTTGACTGCGAATTGCCCGGGTGTGCTATTTTTATGAGCTATTATGAGATGGAGTTGATAAAATGGATGTAACCCGTATGACCCAAACGGAAAAAAACAAGCCGGTTGTACCTAAAATCCAGTGGAAGTTAGTGAAACAGCTTCGGATAAACTGGGAACTTTACCTGCTGATACTGCTTCCCTTTATCTATGTAATTGTATTTCATTATATACCAATGTACGGCTTGCAAATCGCATTTAAAAATTTTAACCTGGCAAAGGGGATGTTTGCCAGTAAATGGATAGGCCTGGCGCACTTTGACCGTTTTTTTCATTCCTACCAGTTTGTACTGCTGCTTAAAAATACACTGGTATTGAGCTTGTACAATCTGGTGGTAGGGTTTCCTTTTCCGATCCTGCTGGCCATATCCCTAAACTATCTTAGAAATGAAAGATTCAAAAAGGTTGTGCAAATGACGACCTATGCGCCTCATTTTATATCCGTGGTTGTCATAGCGGGTTTGGTTACCCAGATGTTGTCTGTAAGAACCGGCTTTGTAAATAATCTGATTGAGCTGCTGGGAGGAGAAAGAATAAACTTCCTGGGCAATTCGGCGTACTTCAAATCCATCTACGTATGGTCCGGGGTATGGCAGGAGGCAGGATGGGGGTCCATCATATACCTGGCGGCATTGGCCGGAATCGATCCACAGCTCCATGAAGCTGCGCTGATGGATGGAGCCAGTAAAGTCAGGCGGATATGGCATATCGACCTTCCGGGCATTGCACCCACCATCATAATACTGTTGATTATGAATATTGGAAGGATCATGAATGTAGGATTCCAGAAGGTATTGCTGCTTCAGAACCCGCTGAATATGGAGTCTTCGGAAGTCATTGATACCTATGTATATAATATTGGTATAGCCTCGGGATTGCCGAACTTTTCCTATGTGACGGCCATCGGCATGTTTAAGTCTGTCATCAGCCTTATATTGATAATCTGTGCAAACAAAATCGCAAAAAAAATCAGCGACACCAGTTTGTGGTAAAGAGGAGAGGTGAATCGCATGAAACAACGAAGGAATAAACTAATCAAGGAGACTGGAGCCGATAAGGTTTTTAACGGGGTGAACTATGTATTTGCCTTTCTGTTTTTCCTGGTTGTATTGTATCCCCTGCTTTATGTTGTCAGTGCATCTTTCAGCTCGCCGACTGCACTGGTTTCCGGCAAGGTATGGATACTTCCGGTGGAACCCAGTCTGGAAGGCTATAAGGCGGTCATAGAGTATAAGAACGTATGGATCGGCTATGGAAATAGTATTTTCTATACGGTTGTGGGAACTTTGATCAATATCGTCATAACCATTGCCGCGGCCTATCCGCTGTCAAGGAAAGACTTTTACGGAAGGAATATCATCATGATGATATTTACCTTTACTATGATTTTTTCCGGCGGAATGATACCTACTTACATCCTGGTCAATAACCTGGGACTGAACAACTCAAGGCTGGCCCTGCTGATTCCGGGGGCTATGAGTGTTTATAATGTCATTGTCACAAGAACCTATTTTGCTACCAATATTTCGGATGAACTGCTGGATTCGGGCAGGATCGACGGCTGTACCAATCTGAGGTTTCTGGTCAGCATTGTGCTGCCACTTTCAGGGGCCATCACGGCAGTCATAACCTTGTTCTATGCTGTGGGGCATTGGAATAGCTTCTTTGATGCCCTGCTGTACCTGTCGGACAGGAAGAAGTTCCCCTTGCAAATCTTCCTGCGGGAAATTCTGTTGATGAGCAATGCGGCCAGTGATTTGACACTGAATGTAGCCGATGAAAACCGAAGGCTGTATTTGAACGAGCTTTTAAAATATTCTTTGATTATTGTTGCCAGTGTACCTCTGCTTGTTGCGTATCCCTTTGTTCAGAAGTACTTTGTCAAAGGGGTTATGATAGGATCGGTAAAAGGTTGATTTTAATAAATGAGGCAGTCAACGATATTTATTCGAGAATTAGAAAACCCACAGCGGACTGTGTAGAGTCTGCTATGGGTTTTTTTATTGTCCAGGAAAGTTCTCTTTCCTGGACAGCAAAAAACATTGATTTATGCGCATGCGAGCTTTTCCTCGTGCTTCGGAATGGCACATGCGCAAACAAAAGTGGCAAAGCCACCTTTGTTCTAGAGATTCAATCGAAATAGTTACTGTACGGGTTTACACACCAATACCCTTCCGGAGTGAGGACCCATTTTACGCACATCCAGCTTGTCGGTAAAGGTACCCATTTCCTCATCGGTCCAGAAATCAAAAACCTGGTAGCATCCATTCAGGCTGATTTCAATGTCTCTCAGACTTTCCTCCCAGTTGAATACGCAAAGCATCATGCAATCCTCTTTATGAATCCGTCCTACGGTGAAGGAAGTATCATCGAAAGCGGCTGCCACGCCGGTGGCAAGAAGGAGCTTTTTTAATACGCCGATATTCTTTTCCGATATGTGAGGCAGTCGGTCGCCGCTCAGTATCATGCCTCCGGAAGCTGCAATAAAGGCTTTATGGAATTCAAATTCGTCATCTGTCAGAGAGGATTTCCTTTCGATGACTTCGCCGTTTCTTATGCCGAACAGGTCCAGCTTTTCCAGCACGATGCAGTCAGGGTCGTTAACCCATAAAGTGCTGTTCTGCCAGTTACGCCAGAAGAGTTCCCTGGCATTTCCGGAAACATGCTTCCAGTCTCTCAGGATATCATTGGTTACCCTGTTTCCGTGAATGAGACCGAGAATCGGCCAGAATGGAGCGTTGCACCCCAGAATAAAGCTGTCGTGGCCCACTTCGTCTACGATGGCCTTTATGCCCATACGGAAAGCCTCGATCCGTGTTACGTTTTTATCATAGCGGCATCCGCCGGGGAGAGCCCCGTAGGCAAGAAAGTCCAGTTTGAAATACCGTATCCCCCACTGGTCGTGCATGACTTTGGCGATATGCCGGAAATAGTTCTGCACTTCCGGGTGTGAGCCGTCCATCATATACCATTTGCGGTTGTGTCCGATTTCATTATAGGGGTTGCCCTGTTCATCCTTGACCAGCCAATCCGGGTGTTCCTTAAAAACAGTGGATTCCGTTTCCACGATGAAAGGAGAGATATAACCGGCGGGCTCTACTCCCATTTTACGGATTCCGTTGCAGATGGTATTCATATCGGCACCCAAGGAGGGTCTGGCTGTCAACCAATCCCCGTTGTACGCCTCGTATCCGCCGTCGATTTGAATGCGTTTCAGCTCCGGAATTCTTTGGGCCATGGCATAAGCGTTTTCTATCAGTGCTTCTGCCGTCATGCGGCGCATACAGTAGTAGGAACACCAGCCGGAAGGGATTTCCGGATAGACCCTGGGGGGATGGTTTCTGTTAATGCCTTCTGCAAGTGCTGAAAAGAGCCTGTTCCGGTCCATGCCGCAAAGAACTGTGAACTCCTCCAATTCCCAGGACTGACCGGATTCAAGCAGTAAATCTTCGGTGTCCATGACAGCTTCCATATAATTGTCTTTAAATCTGAACTCGCCGGAAAAACGGTTGCAGGAAGTGAAGGCCAGAAGAGTGTGCGCTTGATCCTCGGGGGATAGCAGCAGCAGGTTGTAAACGGTCCATAAATTTTCATTGAAAGCGTTTTTCGGTATTCTGAAAAAGTCCCAATCCGTGCCGTAAGCGCCGATGACCTGCGGGGAGGAAAGTGTTCCGGAATACTGGCAAAGCATTTGATAGCCTTCGCCATAAAATTTCGTATCGGGACGCAGGGGCATATTCCCGGAGAAAAGGACGACTTCCTTTATTTTTAAAGCTTTGTTGGAATTGTTTACTACTCTGGTTTTGAGAAGATTCCCGTCCCAGCTTTTTTCCACAACAACCTCATTTTCTGAAGCGATGGTTCCATCCGACAGACGGACACAGGAGTGAAGCCCTTTGATATGATTTTCATTCAGCATGATGGTGCCTCCTTTTAAGATTTATGAAAAACGGAGAGTAAGCTTGGAAGACTATTGGACAAAATTAGAATTTCAGAGACTTGCCTCCACAATTTCATATACATGCAGCTGCAATGTTATATAAAAAGGATACCATGTACAACTGCTTTTATCAAGTGAAAGAGGGAAAAAACGGGTGTAAATTCCGGGACGAAGGAGGTAAGATAAGCAGTTGTAGAGGGACGATGAATGAGATGCAAGTGGCGGATGCAGAAAGGGCAATAAAAAATTAAAACCTACATCCGGGATCACCTGGATGCAGGTTTTATAGGCCGCAACTAAAGAAGTTTTTCGATAGCCTCTTCCATGTCCAGCGGAGATGTTGTAGGCTCATATCTCCCAACTATTTCTCCGCTGCGATTAATTAAGAACTTGGTGAAGTTCCATTTTATTGAGTCTCCAGCCATGTACTCGGGGAATTTTTCCTGAATAAAGGCATGGAGCATTTTTCCCATGGAATTGTTTAGATCAAAACCTTTGAAAGGTGCATTTTCGGTCAAATACTTAAACAGCGGGTGCGCATCTTTACCCCGTACTTCAATTTTTTCAAAAAGCGGGAAGGAAACTCCGTAATTGATCAGGCAGAAGTTCTTAACCTCGGGATTGTCTCCCGGTTCCTGTTCTCCAAACTGGTTGGACGGAAATGCTAAAATCTCAAAGCCCCGCGCCTGATGCTTTTTATAAAGCTTTTCCAAGTCCTCGTACTGGGGTGTAAAACCGCATTTGCTTGCCGTATTGACTATGATTAGCACTTTATCCTTATAATCGGACAAGGATAATTTTTCACCATCGATAGAATTAGCTGTAAAATCGTAAATACTCATTAAAAAACCTCCTAACAATTTTAAAACAAAATATGGCTATAGGGGAAGTGATAGAGAGCACCTCCCTTTTATTTATAATTTATTACCCTGATTTTGTAGAAATAAACAGTATAGCCTACTTCTATAATACGATTACTCACCGGTTTTTATGCTTTTTAGCTTTTCCGAAAAAAATACAGTCTCAAAAGGGGATTGGCTCTACAAAATAACGAAGTCTGAAATATAGCCTCGAAAAGGAACACAAAAAGATGGACAGATCAAGGAGTAAATGGTATTATTTTCCTTGGGTATAGTCCATTTTGTAAGGAGGCGTACCATGATAAGAGTAATTGAGTTGTACTCCGGATTGTTTAAGGGAAATATTCAAGAGCAAATGGAAGCCGTTATACAGGAAAAAGGTATTACACGAGAAAAGCTTATTGACATTAAATACACGCATGATAGCGGAGCTTCCTTTGTTCTGATTATTTATGAAGAGTGAGAATTTTGTACCGGAAAGGCAGGTTGATGGGCAGCCTGGGAGAAAGAACCGAATATGGCTACTGGAATGATATGAATGGGACTGTGCAGAATCCTGCGCAGTCCCATTCTATTACACAAGCTTGTTAATCCAATTCAAGATATGACTGAATACCTCATCTCTGTTGGTTTCATTCAGAATTTCATGTCTTGCGCCCGGATAAAGCTTTATATCTACATCCGCCATACTGATACCCTTGTACATTTCGTAAAGCTTTTTCACGCTTTTTCCATAGTCTCCTACCGGGTCCCCATCACCGGCACAAATGAAAACAGGCAGCTTTTTCGGTATCTGCATGATTTTATCCTTGCGGTAGAGCTGGGACAATCCGTTGAAAAAGAAGTAGAAGAAATTAGTGGTAAATACCGTGCCGCAAAATGGATCTTTCTCATATTTGTTTACTTCCTCTTCATCGCGGCTCAGCCATGCAAAAGGCTGCTTCGGATTTTCTATCCTGCTGTTAAACCTGGAAAAAGCCAGAGAATCGATCAAGCGGCTTTTTTTCCTGCCGCCATAAAGCTTCATCTCAATGGCTGCAATAGTTTTTGCCGCAGTAACATCCAGGCCGGATTTACAGGCGGATCCCGAAAGGATTACACCATTTAGCTCACTGCCGTACCGGGTTATATATTCTTGCCCTACAAAGGAACCGAAGCTGTGTGCAAATACAATCACAGGGAGTCCTGGATGATTGGACTTAATCCGATGGGTTAGCAGATGTTCATCTTCCACTACGCGGTTAAAACCGTCTTCTCCCAGATATCCAAGTTCCTCCACCGATCCGGCTGTTTTCCCATGCCCTCTGTGGTCATCGGCATATACAATGAATCCGTTCCGGTTTAAAAATTCTGCAAACCGTCCGTACCTTCCACCGTGTTCGGCCATGCCGTGAAATATCTGCACCACACCGCGAGGATTTTGTACCTTATCCCAGCAGTGAACAAAAATCTCTTTGCCATCCTTCCCCTGAATACAAAAAATTTCTCCTTTTGCTGTCTCATCCATATACTATTTCTCCTTTCCTCAACCCCTGTTAAAATCGAGCTTTATGCAGCGATAACAGGGTTCTCCGTTTCAACTGTCTCAACATGACCGCGGCGGAAACTAACGTCTGCCTTGCCGGTATGAAGCTGCCACATGTGCCAGAATACATAGGGGACGATCATAACAAAGTTTAAAATTCCCCAGTACTTCATGACGGTCGGGTTAAACCACGAAGATGCATCCATCAGTACAGGGAATAAATCGCTGAAGCAGGCCCTGAGAAGAAGATGCGTCGCCAGTGTATAGACGCGGGCGGTGATATACAGTTCAGGACGTTTCTTTGCGATGGGATAGAGTTCTGCGGCCAAAAGAATGCAGATGGAGCTTGCAAAGTAGACCGGACTTTCCGCATAGACGAAACAGGCATTCCAGGTGGTATAAATGAAATTCCAGGCTATTGTGGTATAGGCAATCAGGTCGCCGTGTTTCTCGGTTGAAATCTTCCAGAACTTTTTCTTTGCCGGAAATGGAATGGTTACGCAAAGCAGGAAGCCGCAGGCGGCATTAAAAATATTGCCCATGGTGAAGTCTTTGATGGTGGCTTCCATAATATTGAGAAAAAGAACACCGTACAGCACCCAAAGAACCCAATCCTTCTGTAGTGAGTTCCAGACATTGCCTTTGCGTTTTTCGTAATTGGCAATGCGGGAGAACCCGACAAAGATAGTGGGAATGATAACACTTAGGATCTTTGCCCAGCGGAACCACCCTACCACACCTCCCATCAGCCATAACGGGAATGTCAGTAAGGATGCGATCCAGAAAATATTGGCAAAACGGTAGTACTTTCGCATGGTGCTTACTATCAGCATAAGCAGGGTGATGTACCCAATCATGGAAACTACATATTGCCATGCAGGAATGTTCATGAAAATTTCCCCCTTCCGATAACGTTAGTGTATAAAGCAGAAGACTGATTCGGCAACGACACGCCTATGACATTGTGTATTAAAAATAAAACATAACAAGCGTTCGGTTTTAATGTAAGTGTATCAAGTTTTACTATATCTGTCAATATGGGAGCACAGGCACAAAGTTGATGCATACATATACTCTTTTGTGCTATCATAGTATCAACAAGCAGTTTACTTGGAGGGACAGAAACCATGGCAAAAGAGGGGAAGGCCCGTATTATTGAAGCTGCCCTACGGGTAATCAGCCGCAGCGGAATCGCTGGAGCCACCATGCGTGGGATCGCTGAAGAAGCAGGAATGAGTACGGGGGCTATTTACCATTATTATACCAGCAAGGAAGAAATACTCTATGCTGTGATGGATGAGAGTCTGTCAGTGTCAAAGCGTATTGCCGAGGAGGTGCAGCAGGGGAAACGCAGCCGGGACGAATTTCTTGATGAGATTCATGGTAATATCCTGCTCCGCTTTGAAAAGTCGGAGGAAAACCGCCTGCAGTTCTATCTGGCACAGGAATCCATGCTGGGCAATGAGGAATTAAGAGAAAAATTCAAGGCTAAGTACAAGGAGTGGATCAGTCGGACGGAGGAGCTCATAGCAAATCTCTATGGAAGTCGGCAGAGCCGGCTGAATCATGCATTCGCTTCACTGCTCATCGGTGCTATTGACGGTATGGTGCTTCAGATATTGCTGGGGGCTAACACGGCTACATCGGAGGATATTGCGGAAGTGTACCACTTGATACTCAGAGATGGCATTCCCAAGTTTTTAGTTTATCTGAACCGGCAAGAGGAACAAGCGTAGCAGCGCAACCTATAGAACCCCTTTTTTCACAGCCTCCTATAGGAACAATATAAAAAGCAATAAGTCGGATATACTTTCCATAGTATCCGGCTTATTGCTTTCTAACTGTTACCGGCATTCTGGCCAGGGGTTTTAAAGGTAGCCCGGCATTTTATTCTAAAAAAGACCTTTTGTTTGGTTAATTTCCTTTAAAATTGCGAAAATTATTCCTAAAAGGATTTGGGAAGCAGGAGATCCTCATGTTTAAGCGATTTGGGAAAAGTGCAGAGAAGGTCTGTGTGGAAAAGAAAGCGGATGGTAAGGAGAGTCCCAGGCTGACAAAGTCGTTAGAGCAAAATATGGGACTGTTTAAAAATATATTTTCAAATGATGATACCTTTATGGTTCGGGAGCTCCAAAACAAATATTCGGAAAAAGTGAAGGGCTGTTTGCTGTATATCGAAGGGATGGCAGATAATGAAATAATGAATGAAAATATCATCCAGCCCTTGCTGGTTAGCGACTTTAAGGAATATATCGATGAAAGGGACCTTCTAGAGGAAATAAAGGGAAAAATTATTGCTTCCAACAGTATCAAAAAGTCCTCTGATGTTTATGGGATTATCAGTTCCATCATAAACGGGGATACGGCTCTTTTGCTGCAGGGGTACGACCAGGTGCTTGTCATCGGTTCACAAGGCTGGCAAACAAGAGGGGTAGAGGAACCACAGTCCGAGAGGGTGGTCCGTGGACCGAGGGAAGGCTTTAATGAGGCTCTCATGACCAATTTATCTCTGGTACGGAGGAGAATCAAAAACCCGGATTTGAAGTTCAAATTCAAGGAATTGGGGGTTCGGACACGAACAAAGACCTGCATATGTTATATCGAAGGACTTGCCTCCGATCAAATACTGAAAGAACTGAATATCCGTCTGGACAAGATTGATTTGGATTCCATACTGGACTCCGGATATATACAGGAATTTATTAAGGATGCCCCCTTTTCTCCCTTTGAAACCATAGGGAGCAGCGAGAGACCGGATGTGGTTGCGGGAAAGCTGCTGGAAGGCAGAATCGCGCTATTTGTGGATGGAAGTCCCTTCGTTTTGACGCTGCCATTTTTGTTCATTGAATATTTCCAAGTCAACGAGGACTACTATAATAATTACATATTTTCTTCCTTTATCAGAGTACTCCGCATTGTCGGAGCCTTCTTGTCGGTGAGTGTTCCGGCGGTTTATGTTGCATTAATCACGTTCCATCAGGAAATGATACCGACTCCCCTTCTTTTAAGCATATCAGCAGCAAGGCAAGGGGTGCCTTTCCCTACGATACTGGAGGCTCTTCTCATGGTATTCATCTTCGAGGTATTACGGGAAGCAGGAGCGAGAATGCCCGCAGTTATCGGCCAGGCCATCAGTATCGTAGGTGCGCTGGTACTGGGGCAGGCCGCTGTGGAGGCAAAAATCGTAAGTGCTCCCATGGTCATTGTTGTAGGCTTGACAGGGATTACTTCGCTATTAAGTTATAAAATGCAAGGCTCGATGATCTTTTTCAGATATGCTTTTCTACTGCTGTCCGCCTTTTTAGGCATGTACGGATATGTTTTCGGGTTACTGGGTTTAACCATCCATCTGATGGATATCCGATCCTTTGGCGTTCCCTATACCATGAGCTTTGGTTCCATGAAGCTCCAGGACATCAAGGATAGTACGATCCGCGCTCCGTGGTGGTATATGGATTTGCGGCCAAGGCTCATCGCTGCTAAAAACGGTATTAGAAAATCAAGAAGATAATGAGGGAGAAGAGGAAATGAAGATACTACGGGTACTGATACCGGTTATTCTTATCCTATCCAATACATGTATGCTTACGGGATGCTGGAACTATCGGGAAATAGAGAAGCTGGCGGTGGTAGCGGGACTTGCTGTAGATAAAAGCGAGGAAGAAGGAACATATGAACTGACAGTGGAAATCGTGGATATCAAAGGAGGAAAGGAAGCGATTACAGGTTCCAAAATTGCCAGTGCCAAAGGGGAGACCATGTTCGACACTGTGCGGAATATGATCGCTTTAACGGGTAAAAGGCTTTACTGGAGCCATACGAAACTGATTATTGTCGGTGAGGATGTAGCAAGGGAAGGAACCCTGAAAATCGTTGACTGGTTCAATAGAGACTCGGAAACAAGGGAAGATACCGAATTACTCATAGTGAAAGAAGGAAAGGCAAAGGAAATTTTTAAGGGAGAGAAAAAGACGGAGGAAGTGTTGTCTTTTGAACTGAGTGAAATGCTAAGGAGTGAAAAGAGCCTGTCCAAAGCACCCAGGATGGAAATCTGGGAATTTATCAATGATCTGGAAGGTGAGGGGGTTTCGGCTTTTGTACCGGCAATTGAAATGAGCAAAAGTGATGGTGGCCTTTCACCGCGTATTTACGGAGGGGCTATCTTCAAGAAGGACCAGCTAGTGGGTTTTGCCGATGGGGAAGAAACGAAGTATATTCTATTTGCAAAGAATGATATTAAGGGGGGAGTTTTAGTCCAGAACCAAAAGGAGAAGGAAGAGATTACACCGGTAACCCTTGAAATCTTCCAAAGTATGACAAAGATAAGACCCGATATGTTAAATGGAAATATTCAAATGAAGGTTGATGTCAAAACAACAACTGCCATTGATGAAATACAGGGAACACGGAACTATGTTGAAGAAGAAGGAAAAGAAAAATTAGAGAAGGATGCAAGCCAAATGCTGAAGACACAAGTGCAAGATGTAATTAAAAAAGTCCAGGAGGAATATGGCAGTGATATTTTTGGTTTTGGAGCGAGAATACGGGAGGAACTGCCGGAGGTATGGAAAACCTTAAAACCGAAGTGGGATAAACAATTTAAAACGCTGCAGGTAAGTGTGGATGCAAAAGTAAGGGTTAAAAACAGTGCAATGTTGTCAAAACCACTTGAAATGGGGGATTGATCAATGTTTATCCTGGTTATTCTCGCATATGTTTTTATAGGCTTGATCGAGTTGCTTCCACTGTACCGGAAAAAGCATAAGAAAGACTTTTGGGTTGCTGCGGGGATCACCATAGTGTCCCTTGTAATTGCTGTGTGCTTAAGCTTAGGGGTAGACATACCAAGTCCGGCAACACCTATAAAAAATGCAATTAATGCTATTTCGGGAAAATAGCTTCAAGATCATTAGGAACAGGAGGAAGAGTGAATGAGTCAAGAGCATATTACGGATGGGCAGGCTTTTTGCACCTTAGCTTTTTTTATCATGGGCAGTACTCTCATTATTGGAACAGCCGGGGAAGCAAAAAATGATATGTGGATAAGCATTGCTCTGGCAATCGCAGCAGCGATCCCCTTGATGCTGGTTTATGCAAGGGTGATTTCCCTTTTTCCCGGGAGGGATTTATTTGAAATGTTACATATTCTCTTGGGCAAATTTATGGGAAAACTGGTCATGCTGCTCTATATCTGGTATGCTTTCCATCTCGGAGCCTTGGTAATAAGGAACTTCGGTGAATTTATCAACACCGTTGCCATGCCTGAGACCCCTTTTCTGATCCCTATGCTGTTCATCGGGGTATTAAGCATTTGGGCTGTTAAAGCCGGAATTGAAGTAATCGGAAGAAGTACAATATTCCTGATGCCTATAATCATGGTAGTGACTATAATCATTCAGTTGCTTGCAATCCCTGAATATAAATTCCATTTTTTAAAGCCTGTATTGAGCAATGGCTGGGGACCTGTTTTAAAAGGCGCCTTTTCCGCTTTTTCATTTCCTTTTGGCGAGACAGTGCTTTTTACAGGCATTTTTTACTCCCTAAGGAAAAGGAACTCGGCCTATAAGGTATATCTTGGGGCGGCGCTATTTAGCGGGGGACTTTTAGTATTTGTTACAATAAGGAATATTGTCGTTCTGGGAGCGAATATGGTAGTCCGGTTATATTTTCCTTCCTACGTAGCAGCATCCAGGGTTAATATTGGGGACTTCATTCAGAGGATCGAAGTTACTGTGGCCATTATTTTTGTCACTGCGGCCTTTGTCAAAATAAGTATATGCTTATTAGCTGCCTGTAACGGGATCGGAAAGCTTTTCGGATTACAAAACTACAGGTCGGTTGTAATGCCGGTGGGGCTTTTAATGGTGTATCTGGCGTATTTTATTTATGACAGTATCTCGGAAATGCAGTTGTGGGCATTTAAAATCTATCCGATTTATGCATTGCCTTTTCAAGTGATTTTACCGGTATTGATCTGGATTACAGCAGAAATAAAGACCAGGAAAAGGAAGGCCCCTGCCTGTTGACTTTACCGCATCATTATTGACACTAGAGAGCATTATAATTATAATTAAAGCGTAGTAGAGCCGCACTGGGGGGAATAACCTGTGTGACGGCGGAATTCCAAGGCTTATAGGAGAATTCAACCCTACATCAAATCAGCGGAAGCCAAGCAGAATAACTTATTTTCTCATAAACAAATAGATATGAAACCGGAATAACGGATCGCTGGGGGAAAAATGATGTTGAAGTCATTTAACAATAAGATTAAAAAATTTGTCCTTGATTCAAAAATGTCTACAAAAATGATTGCTTTTAATATTCTCATTGTCATACTTCCCATGCTGCTTATCAATATCATCCTTGACAAGCGAATGGAACAGATTATTACGGATGAAACCAGCGCCTCCTATGGACAGGTTGTAAACCAGTATGTATCCACGATCAACTACAAAATCGACATGTATCATACGTTGCTGGAAAATATTGCATCCAACCGGACCATTGAGCAATTATTATCCTTCAGTAATGACATTCCAACGTATGAAGCATACGACGCAGGCTATAAGATTTCCAATGAAATGGATCTTCTCCTGGGCTCAAGAAATATCAAGGAACTTAGCAACATTGTCATTTACTCCATGAATGAAGAGATACCGATTTATGGGCCTAAGATCAGTACGGTAAAGCAAGCGAGAGGCGAGCAATGGTTTGAAAAAATGCAAGGGGGCGGCTACAGGGAAGAGTACTTTTCCTATCTGTCTACAGGAACGAAAAAACACATTATTTCATTCATAAAGCCCATTGTCAATGTGGAGGGTAAAAAATACGGGCAAAAATCAGGTTTTATCAAATTGGATATTGATTTAAAATCATTCTTTGATTCCAAAGACAGCTATCAAAACAAGCAGAATGCAGAGATTCTAATTATCGATGACACGGGGAATGTGATCTTTGGTACGAACCCCGCCAGAGCAGCCGATATGAATGCTGCCGACCTGCGTTCTGTTATGGGAGCGGCTACGGGAAGAATCTCTACAAGGGTATCCGGGGAAAATATGATGCTTGCCCATAAGAATATCTCCAGCTACGGGTGGAAAGCCTTATTTTTGTTTCATTATGGCGAGATTGACAGAAAAGCAAAAGGGGTAAGAATGACCATTATATCCTTCGCCATTATATCCACCCTTGTCCTGTGCGGACTCACTACTTTGTTTTCAAAACAGTCCTCCAAACGCATTGACATACTTATTAACAAAATGGAGAAAGTCGAGAATGGGGATTTGGATATAACGGAAAAGATACAGGGTCTGGATGAAATCGGAATCGTAGACAACCACTTCAACAAAATGGTCAGCCGGCTGCAAAGCCTTATCAGAAACAATTATATACAGCAATTGGAGAGAAGGGAAGCAGAGCTCAATGCGCTGCAGTTTCAGATCAATCCGCACTTCTTGTATAATACCCTTGAATCCATCAATTCCATAGCTTCGGTGGCCAAGTGCTTTGAAATCTGTGAAATAAGCCACAAACTAGGGGAAATGTTCCGGTACAGCATCAACATCAGCCGCAGTGAATTTGTAACCCTGGGTAAGGAATTAAACCACATCGAAAATTATATCTATATACAGAAGGTGCGGTTCAGTGACAAGTTTGAAGTGTTTTACAATATAGAGGAGGAAGCCAGAGACTGCAAGATTCTTAAGTTCATACTCCAGCCTATTGTGGAAAATGCCATAATCCATGGATTTGAAAACAGGACCGGAACAGGATGCATTGAAATCGGCGCCTACGTTAAGGATGGATGTCTGTTCATTCAGGTGGAGGATGATGGAAACGGTATGACGGAGGAACAGGTGGAGGAGCTAAATAGCAGGATTAACAAGAAAGAGGACATCGTGTTGAAGAAATATAAAAAAAGTATCGGCATCAGAAATGTAAATATGCGCATAAAGCTGGCTTGCGGAGAAGATTACGGAATTACTGTTAAAAGTCAAAGCAATGCAGGCACCCAGGTTATCTTGAAACTTCCTGCCTATGGGGTTGAAGAGGAGGATTTGCATGTATAAGATCGTAGTAGCGGATGATGAGGCGCTAATAAGAAAAGGGATTATTTCTAAAATCGAGCACCATGCGTTTGAATTTGAAAAGGTGTTGGAGGCCGCAGACGGAAGGGAAGCGCTTGAAATTATCACCCGAGAACAGCCCGATATTGTGATAACGGACATCCGGATGCCTTTTTTGGATGGGATTGAACTGATCCGGCAAACCAGGGAATTATATCCTTCCATCCGGTTTATCATTATAAGCGGCTATGCGGAGTTTGAGTATGCAGAACAGGCCTTGAACATGGGGGTAAAAGGATATTTGCTGAAACCCATAGGGGAAAAGGATTTTGCGGAAACGGTAAAAAAAGTAATTGCAGATTTGGATAACGAAGGCAGCGTAAAGGAACTAAGCAGCCGGAAGGAGATGCTGGAAAGGTATTGTGAGGCCCTTACCGTTGAACAGAAGCTAAACCAGATCATTCATACCGTAAGGAAGGAAAATTCGTTGGAAGATCCGATGGATTATAGCGAACTGCCGGAAATCGATAAAAACTCCAGGTTTATCCTTGGCCTTGTTAACGTGGATGTCAGCAGTTATTATGAATCCTCCTTCAAGTATCAGGATTTGGAGTTGATAAAGTTCGCTATCATCAATATCCTAAATGAAGTTGAATGCGAGTGCAAAAAAATTGTAGCCAACAACTTGAAGGATAAAAACCAGGTATTGATACTGCTGGCCCATCCTGAAAAAAATTATTTAAAAGCCTGCGGAGATAAATTCATTACCAAAGCCTATGCTTCCATCAAAAAGTACCTGAATATCTCCATTACCGTTGGAATCAGCGGAGTAGAGGAAAACTTGTCCAATGGACTCTACAGGCAGGCTAAGGAGGCTTTTGACCTGAGACTGATCTACGGAAACAACCAAATCTTTAAGTTCGGCAGCCTCCCGGCAACACAGGACTATACATTGCCGCAAAATGAAATCCGACTGCTCCGCAAGTACATTGAACGTTATGATGTGGGAAACATAGAGATTATTCTGCGGGAAATATTCTCGGAAGAGAATGTCAAAGGCTTGTCAGGGGTTTATTTGCGCATGCTCTGGATCGAGATCATCAATATACTGATTTATACCTGCAGTGAATTAAAGCTGGATACGGCAAATACCTTTGATTCGAATTTGCTGAGTGAAGAGATCCTGGACAAGTTTAACAGTATTGATGAAATCGTCAGCTATTTATATACAACTATTATTGAAGCCTTAAAGCTGGAAAAGGTTGCCGACATGAACTGCAAGAACAAAATCAGGATGGCGATGCAGTACATTGAACAGCATTATCACGAGGATATTACGGTAAATGACATTGCCTATTCCTTTGCCATGAACCCCAACTATTTTTCTACTGCGTTCAAAAAGGAGGCAGGAAAAACAGTGATAAACTATATTACGGATATACGCATTAAAAATGCATGCAAGCTGCTGACGGAGACGCAAGCCAGTGTTGTGGACATTTCACGCAGTGTCGGATACCAGGATACCCAGTACTTTTTTAGAGTTTTCAGAAAAAATACCGGAAAAACTCCACTGGAATACCGTAAAAGATAAGCAAGCAAGTTTACGAAAGTCCACTTCAAACCCTGAGCTTTCAACGGCTGCACCGATTATGCGCGGAAACGGTGCAGCCGTTTCCCATTGTATACGTTAAAAATGTCCACTATAACTCGAAGTTTATTCTATTGTTCAAAAGTATCCAGGTTGATACAATAAAACCGTAATCATTCATACAAATTTATCTGGAGAGGGACGTACTATGGCTACGAATCTTCAAAGCAATGCAAATAGTAAAAAAAATACGAAGGAAAAAACGGGTATTTCAACTACCCTTCGAAATATCCGCAAACATTGGATTCTGTATCTGATGCTGCTGCCGTGTATCGTGTTTTTTATCGTTTTTTCCTATATCCCCATGGGGGGGCTTGTACTGGCTTTTAAGGAATACAAATTCAACATGGGCATACTCCGCAGCCCCTGGGTGGGAATGCAGTACTTCAATGAGTTTTTCCGCAACTATCAGGCACCGGAATTGATACGGAACACCGTTATCCTGGGTTTTATAAAGGTGGTTCTCGAATTTCCGGCACCCGTCATTCTGGCCTTGATGCTGAATGAGGTTAAGAATGAGAAGTTCAAAAAGGTGACGCAAACAGTATCCTATCTTCCGCACTTTATCTCATGGGTCGTGGTGGTGGCCATCGTACAGAGAGTACTGGCTCCCGATACCGGACTGCTCAATTCCTTCATCAAGCTTTTGGGGGGCGATGGAAGTACGTTTTTCATGATGGAGCCCAAATACTTTTATCAAATCGTGTTCTTCAGCGACATATGGAAAACCATCGGATGGGGTTCCATAATCTACCTGGCTGCAATGTCCGGAATCGACCCTGAGCTCTACGAGGCGGCGCGATTGGACGGAGCGCACAAGGGACAGGAAATATTTTATATCACCATCCCGGGAATAAAGACCACCATAGGAATTCTTTTCATACTTGGATTGGGCGGACTTATCTCATCGGGCTTCGAGCAGGTTTTCCTTTTAAGAACCCCTGGGAATATGGCGCTGGCGGATACTTTGGATGTTTACGTAATCAATACGGGCCTTTCGGGAGGGCAGTACGGCTATGCGACAGCAGTAGGCCTTATACAGGGAATTGTAGGGTTGATTCTTGTTACGCTGGGAAATAAGGCGAGTCGTAAATACACGGAAGTTAGCGTTTGGTAAGATAGCTTGCATAAGTTTGTTAAGAAGGTATCCGACCTTCTTTGCAATAATACAAAAAATTGAATGGGGGAAAAAAGATGAACAAAGGTATCACTAAAAAGTTAGTAGTACCGATTTTATCAGCATCGCTGTTATTCACGACCTTGGCTGGATGTGGAGGCAGCAAACAATCAGACGCAGACAAAACAGGAAGTACGGACGGACAAAAAAATGGAAAGCCGGCGACATGGATTGCGGACAGGCATATTAAAGCAAGGGCATTTGTGGATGACCTCGGCGTTTCACTTCCTTCCGACCAGATCAACAATGATGTTGCCAAGAAAATAAAAGAACTTACCGGAATCACCCTGGAATGGCAGTATACTGCGGGCAAAGACCGTGAAATGCTTATGGCGGCCATTGCAAGCGGAGATCTGCCTGATGTTATCGTACATTACCTGAATAACTCCAGCCGTCCGGAATTCCCTATCGTTTTAAAGGCTGCGAGAGAGGGGATGTTTACTGACCTTGCACCGTTTTTAAAGAAAACAAAAGTATACAGCAAGTACTTCCAACCGGATTACCTGCCGTCCGACTCAGCGAAAAACATCGTATTCAGGCCGGAGTTTAACGGTGCGGTGTACATGGTTCATATGGACATTCCCAGAGTGGAAGGAGCCAATGAGAGGGACTACAGAGGCGGTATGTACATTCAGAAGAGCATCGCCGATGCCCTCAAAATCGAGTCCTATGCAATCAAATCACAGGATGATCTGTATAACCTGCTAAAGAAGATCAAAGAAGGCAATTTCAAAGATAATAACGGTAAGCCGGTGTACCCTCTCGGACCTTCCATATGGGGTGGAAACAACCACTGGATGGGATATCCTGTAAACAATTATGCCTTTTCGAACGTTAGTGAGGGTTTTGCAATCATTGATGGCAAAATCGTACACGAATCCGAAACCGGTTACGGTTTAAAGCAGGTTGAATTCTATCAGAAGCTGCTGAAGGAAGGATTGGTGCACCCGGAACTGTTTACCATAGACGCTACAAGAGCGGAAGAAGGTGTCAGATCCAATTCCTATGCCATCATTTCAGACACCCACAACTATATGGACTTCCTTGAAAAAACCGCTTATCTGCCGGTAGGCCCCCTGGAGGATGTTGCCGGTACTACCATCGACTTCAGAAACGGTAAAGCCGGATACGGTGCATGGGAAATTCCAAAGACCACAAAGAATCCGGAAGAAATCGTAAAATTTGCTGACTTCCTTGCATCCAAAGAAGGAAAGCTGTTATGGATGTACGGTATCGAAGGCAAACACTACGATATGGTAAACGGAAAACCTGTTCCTAAAAAAGAAATCATGGAATTAAAGGAAAAGGATGCAAAGGCTGCTTATGATACCGCTATCTACATGGGAGGTAACGGAAGCCTGTGGGGCTGGGCACTGGGTAATACCGACGTAGATGCAAAGGCTGACTTTGGAGAACTGGAATATGGACAGAATGCAAATCCTAAAAAGCTGGAGCTCCCTTTATCCCTGTTTAAATACGGCACTGACAAGAGACCGATACAAAAAGTGTATAAATCATCCTTTGGTCCATTGTCCTTTATGGGTGAATTCAGCCGTCAGACGGAACTCAAACCGCTGCTGGACAAATATGATGAATACAAAATAAAAGCAGTATTTTCAAAATCCCCGGAGGAAGCAAAGAAGATCCTTGACAACTACAAGATGCAGCTTGACAAAGCAGGCTTTAGTGAATACAAGGAAAACATTATGAAGATTCACAAGGATGATCCGAAACAGTACTTCATAAGAGAACTCAAGTCATCCGATCTCAAATACTAGAACACCTGGTGAAGGTGGCAGAATGGCGGGAGCCTGCCTGCCACCTTACATTAAAAGGAAGAGGATATTTATGATGAAGGAAGCAAGGAAAAAAATAAATAAAGATAGAGTATATTATATTGAAAAGTTTTTTCATGGCTTGAATATTGCACTGCTGATTGCTCTTTCGCTTTTAATTCTATTGCCGTTTATGAATATAATCGCCCTATCCTTCAATTCAGGCAGGGACGCGGCGACGGGGGGCGTTTACTTCTGGCCCAGAGTTTTTTCACTGGAGAATTATAAGGAACTTTTCAGTGACAACAGGATTGTTAACGGATATAAGATTACTCTTTTCAGAACCATCGTGGGAACTGCTTCCAGCGTTTTTCTTACTGCAATGGCCGCCTATGCATTGAAAAATAAGACACTTCCCGGAAAACAGGTATTTAACTTCATTATATTTTTTACCATGCTTTTCGGAGGAGGAATTATACCCTATTATATTCTTCTTAAAGCACTTCACCTTAGGAATACCCTGTGGGTCTATATTGTACCCGGACTTTACAGTGCATGGAACATCATTGTCATGCGGACATTCTTCGAAGGGATCAGTGTAAGCCTGGAGGAATCGGCAAAGCTGGATGGTTGTAATGACTTTCGAATCTTCCTACAGATTATTCTGCCTTTAAGCAAGCCTGTAATCGCGGTTATCGCCCTCTTTAACGGTGTAGGGCATTGGAATGACTGGTTTACAGGGAATTTCTTCGTTATGGATAAAAGTTTGCAGCCGGTGCAGACCATCCTGCAGGAAATGTTGACGACCCAATTAAAACTGAAGGAGTTGGCCGTAAATTCCGTGGAAACCTCCATGTCTGCCAAAAGGCTTGTTACGGGAGAATCCTTGAAGATGGCCACCATTGTTGTTACAACACTACCGATTGTTTGTGTGTATCCCTTTATTCAAAAGTATTTTGTAAAGGGTGTTATGATTGGAGCCGTAAAAGGCTGATTTAACAAAGAAAACAAGTTTCTGGACAACTTCAGAAACATTATGGAGGAATATAAATGAGCAAACAGGAATTGCGTTTCAGACAGGTGCACCTGGACTTTCATACAAGTCCTGACATCCATGAGATCGGTGATGAATTTGACATGGAAGAATTTGCATCAACATTAAAAACTGCAAGGGTGAATTCCATAACCTGTTTTGCAAGATGCCATCACGGAATGTTGTATTATGATTCAAAGCGATTTCCCGGGCTGGTACACCCGAATTTAAAGAACAGAAGCCTGCTCGAAGAACAGGTTGAAGCCTGCCATCGCCAGGGAATCCGTGTTCCTATCTATACAACTGTAATGTGGGATGAACATATGGCTAATGAGCACCCGGAATGGCTTGCCCTGGATGATAAAGGAAATGTCATCACGTGGAACAGCTTGTATGAGCCTGGATTTTACCGGTTCTTATGTCTGAATTCTCCCTACCGGAGCTTTTTAAAGGAGCATGTCGGAGAACTTCTGGAGATGTTCCAGCCGGCAGACGGACTGTTTTTCGATATCCTCTTTCTGACGGATTGTTCCTGTAAATATTGTCGTCAGAAAATGAAAACGAAGGGGTATGACCCCATAAAGAAGGAACAACGCTTGCAATTTGCGGCTGAAACACTGGATGAATTCATGCTGGATATGACATCCTTCATCCGTAAGTATAACGCCGACTGCAGTATTTTTTACAATTCGAGCCACATGGGACCGACTGTACAGACACGAATCAATGCCTACTCTCACTTCGAACTGGAGTCCTTACCCAGCGGAGGCTGGGGGTATATGCACTTTCCCGTTACCGCACGGTTTGCCAGAAATCAGGGACTTGATTGTGTAGGACTGACAGGAAAATTTCATACGGAATGGGGGGACTTCCATTCCTTCAAGAACAAGGCAGCCCTTGAATACGAGTGCTTCAGAATGCTGGCACTGAATTCCAAATGCATGATAGGAGATCAGCTCGAACCTAAGGGGAGACTCTCAAAACCCGTATACGAGCTGATAGGATCCGTCTATTCATCCATTGAAAAAAAGGAGCCCTGGTGTACCCATGCCAAGGCTGTTACGGATATAGGCGTACTTACCCCGGAAGAATTCTGTACTTCCGAGGATACCGGTCTGCCTGCTTCCATCCTGGGGGCTACTGCGATGCTGGCGGAAAGCGGGCATCAGTTTGATATTATCGATTCCAAAAGTGATTTTTCCAGGTACAAGGTATTGATATTGCCTGACCATATCAGTGTATCGGGGGAGCTTGCCCGTAAATTTGAAAAATACATTGAGGCTGGAGGGGCTATGATCGCTTCCTTCGAATCAGGACTGAATATAGATAAAAAAGAGTTCGCTGTAAAAGAACTGGGTGTTACAGTGAAGGCGAATATAACCAGGGATACCTACGGAGAGCCTGTGAAGGGGAAGGTGTTTCCAAGAGCAGCTTACGCGGACTATATTCTCCCGAAAGGAGATATTGCCAGGGGCTTGCCGCAAACGGAACATGTTATGTATATAAAAGGGCTGGAAGTCGAAGCTTTGTGCGGGAGCGAGGTTTTGGCAGAAGCTGTTCTTCCGTATTTTGACCGTACCTATGAGCATTTCTGCTCCCATCGCCAGGCGCCCTCTTCGGGTAAGGCCGGATATGCAGGAATCGTGAGGACGGGAAGGGTGATCTATTTTGCACACCCGATCTTTACCCAATACAGGGAAAATGCGCCGCGATGGTGCAAGCAGCTTCTTTTGAACGCTCTTGAAATGCTGCTGCCGGAACCAGTTCTTCGCCACAACGGACCCAGTACCTTAGAAGTGACCATTAATGAACAGAAGAAGGAAAACCGGTGGGTGGTGCATACTCTCCATTATATTCCCCAGCGCAGGTGTGTGGATATAGACATTATTGAAGATGTAATTCCGCTATACAACATAAAATTATCCGTCAGGGTGCCGGGAAGTGTATCTGCGGTTTCTCTCGTACCGGAGCGAAATCCTCTTGCCTTTGAGAGGAACGGAGACAGGATCGAGTTTATCGTGCCGGAAATCAAAGGGCACCGGATGATTGAGCTGCAACTGGAAGAATAAATTTGAATAAGGCATTCATAGGATAAGGAGAACCTACAAAAATTTACTGGTAATAACCGGGAGGGATTATAGATGAAACTAGCAGTTTTAGGCGGTGGGGGAGTTCGATCTCCGCTGCTTGCGAAATCAATCGTAAACAGGGCGGAAAGCCTGAACATCCGCCAAATCGTATTTATGGACGACGACGGTGAGAAACTGAGAATCTACGGGGGGATGGCGAAGAGGATCGCAGCACTCATCGATGATCAAATTGAATTCCAGTTCACCACCGATCCTGTGGAAGCGGTAAAAGATGCAGACTTTATCATAACAACACTGCGGGTGGGCCAGGATAAGGGAAGAACCCTGGATGAAAGAATTGCGTTGAATCATGGCATTCTGGGACAGGAAACAACCGGTGCCGGCGGGTTTGCCATGGCCATGCGGTCCATTCCTGTATTGAAGGAATACTGCGGACTGGTCAAGCAGCATGCAAAGCCTGGGGCGCTGGTATTCAACTTTACAAATCCTTCCGGACTGGTAACACAGGCGTTGAGGGATGAAGGCTTCGACAATGTCTACGGAATTTGCGACGGACCCAGTGAGTTTATCAAGGAACTGGAGCAGCTCATCGGTGAAAAGCATGAGGATGTATCCATTGAATGCTTTGGACTGAACCACCTTTCCTGGTTCCGGAGTGTAAAGGTACGAGGAGAGGAAACCATAGAAAAAATTATCGAGAATCCCCTTCTGTATAAAAACACGGAAATGCGTTTCTTTGACCCTGAACTTGTCAAAGATATGGGAATGCTGCTGAACGGCTACCTGTACTATTATTATAACAGGGAGAAGGCCGTTGAAAACATCACTAAATCCGGTAAAACCAGAGGGGAGACCATACTGGAGATTAACCGGGATATGCACAGGGACTTGGAAGGCATGGATGTCGAAAAAGATTTTGACCATGCCATGGAAATCTACTTGAAGTATTATGACAAAAGAGAGAAAAGCTATATGGCCATCGAGTCCGGTTCAGCCCGCGGCGAAACCAAAAAGATCATGCTGGATTTGGGGCTTAAAGGAGTAGACGATGGAGGCTATGCGGGAGTAGCCCTGAACTTTATTGAAAGCTACATCACCGGAAAACCGTGTGAAATGGTCTTGTCGGTACCGAACTGCGGCTCTATGGAGGAACTTCAGGATAATGACGTGATTGAAGTAACCTGCCACATTGATAAAAATGGGGCAACGCCCATCAAGGTTGGAAAAGTGCCGGACCTGCAGATGAACCTGATCCGACAGGTAAAACTCTTCGAAAGACTGGCTGTGGAAGCCATAAAAATAAGAAGTATAAGGAAGGCGACAGAAGCTTTGATGGTACATCCGCTGGTAAACTCCTATACGCTGGCAAAGGAGCTGGTGAGAGAGTATATTGCAGCACACGGAGAATTTATCGGACAGTGGAAATAGACAGGGGGATGGATATGTACGATGTACTTTGTACCGGGTTGACATGCTGTGATTTGCTGTTTTCGAATCTGGAGAGCTTCCCGGTATTGGGGAAGGAAGTAGCCTGCCAGGACTTTTTAATAAAGGCGGGAGGAGCGGCCAATACGCCGGTAGCACTGGCAAAGCTCGGGATGAAAACTGTCTTTACCACTACCATCGGTACGGATGTTTTAGGAAAGATCACCTATGAGTATTTGAAAAATACTGGGCTGGATATGTCGGCAGTACTCTATGACGACAGGTTCCGTACCAGTGTTTCGGCAGTCCTGTCCGATGGCAATGAACGGGGTTTTGCGTCCTACTTTGCAAAAGGCGACGATGCTGAAACCGTCCGGCAGATAGAGAAATTCGCACCCCAATGCAGGCATATCCATACCTATATCGAGGATTGCTTGAAAATGCCCATTGTAGAGATTGCGGAGAAAAACAACAAAACCATTTCCATTGATACCTCATGGAATGAAAATATTAAGCTGGATGGGATTAAAGATATCATAAAGAAGTGTGATATCTTTTTGACCAATGAAGTGGAGGCTTGCAGTATAGCCGGAACCGAAACGGCGGAAGAAGCTCTTGCGCTATTCAGTGAATATGCCAAACTGGTGGTTGTGAAGCTGGGAAGCAAGGGAAGCATCATAAAACAGAAGGATACGATCCTACGGGTACCAGCCGTAAAAGGAATCCAGGTGGTGGACACCACCGGAGCGGGAGATCTCCATGGAGCGGGGTTTGTTTACGGGACGCTCAAAGGATGGGATGTTGAGAAGGCCGCTTATTTTGCATCCGCTTCCGGCAGCCTTGCAGTAACCTTCTACGGTGGAGTGGACGAAGCCTATACTCGGGAGGCTGTTTTAGACTATTATTACCAGCTTGAAAAACAAAAAGCATAATAGCTGGAAGCGTTATACCATAGGGGACTATCTATTTTCTGGGGGGATAAAAAATGACGACATTGGTTTTAACGGAAGGGCTGCTGACACCGAGCTGCTCTAAAAGCCATATTACCTATAGCTTTAACGTGCCAAAGGAAAGCAGCCGGCTGGACATTCATTTTTCCTATGATCCAAAGAAGCTGGATCACCGTGAAAAATCAAAAGAGTTAATCTGTGAAGGGATTTGCAATTTTGTCGACTGCGGCCAGGAAAGGTATATAAACGAATGGGAGTCATTCCTACCTGTTCAAAACCTCTTAACCCTTTCCGTGGATGACGGTCGAGAATTCAGAGGATGTGTTCACCGCCAATCGCCCGAACAACACTTGTATATCGCAGGAGATAGTGCCTCTCCGGGGCTGATACCGGGGACGATCCCTCCCGGACAGTGGAAGGTAACCATCAGCGTCCATGCGGTTGTGACGGACGTATGCAGGTATAAATTACATGTTATGGGGGCGGAGTAAGATGATCAAATGGATTCCCTGTGAACTTCATACACATACGGTGAATAGTGATGGAAGCTTGACTTTGCGGGAACTGGCGAAAAAAGCGAAGGAATTGGGACTGGAATGCATTGCTTTGACAGACCACAATACGACCTCGGGGCAGCTTCAAATTCCTTCCGTCACGAAAGAAACGGGAATGCCCATCGTGCATGGGATGGAATGGACTACTTTCTATGGTCATATGGTCGCCATGGGGACAAAAGAATATGTAGACTGGAGAAATCGAGGCCCCCTGGACATTCATGCAGGAATCGCAGACATTCATGAAGCCGGAGGGCTGGCCGGTGTGGCACACCCGTACCGCATGGGCAGTCCCATGTGTACCGGCTGCTACTGGCAGTTTACCATCAGCGACTGGAAGGATATAGACTACCTGGAAGTATGGTCGGAAACCTTTCCTTCCGTAAATCCCGTAAACCACCGGGCTTTTGAATTATGGACAGGACTTTTGAATGAGGGCCACCGGCTAACGGCTGTCAGCGGCAGAGACTGGCATGGAAATGGAAGCGGCAGCGAACCTATTGCCGTAACCTACCTGGGGATTGACACAAAGGATGAAAATGATATTGACCGGGCCGTGATCAATGCTCTGTCGCAGGGGCGTGCGGTATCAACCATGGGACCTCTGATGCTGTTGACAGCAGAATTGGAATCGGACTATGGGGTAGGAGAAGAGGTCATGCTGGTCGGGGAAGGAAATGAAGCTGAATTTAGAGTTCAGTTTGATTTTTCCACAAGAAAAGGAATGTGGGAAATCGATCCGAAGCCCATGAAGGTAGTGCTGATGAGCAATAAAGGCCGACAGCAGGAGATACAGGTAACAACGGAGTCCGAGAGAATACACTGTACTTTGCAGGTGCAGGAACTGGACTGGGTACGGGCGGAGCTTTACGGCAGCATCTGTGGAGCCGAAGCAATGATTGCTTTTACAAATCCGGTATATTTTAAACGGTAATTCCTTGGGTGCATAATAAAGCTGGAAGAGTGGTGAAATCATATGAGCACAAACAACGTCATGAGAATTATGTCTTTCAATATCCGCTACGATAACCCGGAGGATGGATGCAACGCATGGAAATACCGCAAGGATATGGCAGCCAGCATGCTTCGCTTCCATCAGGCGGATATCGCAGGATTGCAGGAGGTTTTAGTCCATCAATTGAAGGACCTTGCGGAGAGGCTGCCCGAATACGGATGGGTCGGCGTGGGAAGGGACGATGGAGAGAAGGAAGGGGAGTTTGCTCCCATCTTTTATAGAAAAGACCGTTTTACGGCATTGGACCATGGAGTATTCTGGCTGTCGGAAACACCGGATGTGCCCGGCAGCAGGGGATGGGATGCCGCCTGTGTGAGAATTGCCACTTGGGTAAAATTCGCAGACAAGCAAACGGGAAAGTCCTTTTATTGCTTTAATGCGCATTTTGATCACGAAGGCCGCACTGCCATGCGGGAGAGTGCGCATTTGCTGCTGGAGCGGGTAGAAAGTCTCGTAGGTGGGTTGCCGGTTGTATTGACGGGAGATTTTAACAGCACCGAAGACTCGGAAACCTATGGTGTACTTACAGGGAGAAATTCAGCACTGGGCTTATCCGGTAAAACACTGAGGGATGCATGCTATGAATCTGAAAACGGGCATCATGGGCCCAGCATCACTTTCCATGATTTTGAAGCAGCGGAGATACTGCTCCGTATGTCCCATAAATCCTTGGACCCGGAAGAAGACAGGGACGAAGAGACGTTAAAACTCATTGATTTTATTTTTATAAAAAACAATATGAAAGTGCTGCAGCACGGAACGTTGGCCGATACATGGGATGGAAGGTATCCCTCCGATCACATGCCGGTTGCAGCAGATTTGCTTCTATATTGACCCCGGTAGCATTTTGTTTATGGTAAGGAAACCCCCATTAAAAGATTTTCACAAAGTATGATGAAAATAAAGAGAGGA
>ENA-OFCE01000134-OFCE01000134.1-metagenomes-genome-assembly--contig:-NODE-134-length-55195-cov-6.742818_pt1 | contig 55195 bp, 44 predicted proteins | sample MGYA00153388_OFCE01 | MGnify analysis MGYA00153388 | reverse complement strand
CGGAAAGGCACATGCGCAAACAAAAGTGGCAAAGCCACCTTTGTTCTTTTTTTCGTGAATCTGGCAATAAATCACACATTGTCAATCTTACATCGAAAGATGTGGTAAAAGCATAAAAACTGAGGTGGGAAATATGGAAAACCAAAGTCGGCCGGAAAAGCTCAAGGGATTTTTATACTATCTGCCTAAAGCTGTAAAGTTTTATGATTTGAAGAATGAAAAGCTGACCCGGGCAGTATTCGTTGTAATTTTACTTACCAGCTTCCTGAGTACCCTTGTTCCTGTAGAGGCGGACAGTGGTATGAGTTTTCGGGACATTATCATTAATGTAGTTACCATTGCTGTAATATATCTTGCATCGACGGTTTATCTTGTTGCCTATATAAGAGAACTGAAAAACAAGGAGTATACGGCGCAGGAGTGTTTTCGCCGTGTGATGCGGAAGGCATCGCGTATTGTGATAGCGTCCCTGTTGTATGGTGTTGCCTTTGTAATGGGATTATTTGCCCTGATTTTACCGGGGCTTATTATAGCGGTCATATACATTTTTTACATCTGCTATATTACAGACCTTGGAGAGCCGATCACTGATGCTTTCCAGGCAAGTAAACGCATTACAAGAGGATACCGGCAGCAAATCATGATGATTCTGATCCTGTTTAACCTGGTACTGATCCTTCCTGTTCTTCTGCTTTTTTCCTTTGCCGGGTCTTCTGGAAGCCCCATCATAGTAACTTTTGTTACTGCCTTTACCGGAGCTGTTATTAATCTGATGTATCAGCGTCTGGTGGCTCTGTTGTACATGGATTTGGAATATGGAAATTCAAGCGGAAGCATATAAGGGGAAATTCAGCTGAAAATCAGTATGCCGATCACTCCCGAGCCGAGTATCACAAAGAGCGGGTGAATCTTGGTCCGGGTAAGGAGCAGGAAGGATGCAGCGGCAATCAACACACTTTTCAGCTCCAATAGATTTGTTTGTCCCAGAGTCAGATTAATTCCATTCTGTATGAGCGTTTTTCCGGTGGCGGCGAAAATTCCGTTTTTTACGGCTAAATCTGCTGCTGCATAAAGGATAATGCCTGTTATGGTCGCTCGAAGTGTGTAAAGGGCTCCTTTTACAAGGGGATGCTGGTAAACCTTAAAAAAGAATTTGGCTGCAAGAATCACGATCACTGCACAAGGGAGTGAGATGCCAAGCAAAGAGACGGCAGCACCCGAGAAAGATGCCAGCTTATATCCGTAGGCTACAGCAATATTCATCGCTACGGGGCCGGGAGTCATACCGGCCAGAGCAATGATGTTGGCAAGCTGGTCTGCTGAAGCCCATCCCTTTGCTTCCGATTGCCGGATCAAGCCGGATATCATTACGTAGCCTCCTCCAAATGCGAAGGTTGCCAGCTTTGCGAACATAATAAAAAGATCAAATAAAAACTGCACCGTTTATTCCCCTTCCTTGTCTTTGTACGACTTTCTGCCTGTTACGTTTCTTAAAGGCTTGAAGGCCGTTATAACGACCCCCAGCAGGGCTCCTGCAATAATAACAGTAATAGGGCCAAGATGGAAAAGCATCATGCAAATAAAGGAAGCAGCCATAATAAATATGCATAACCAGTCACTCACAGCTGTTTTTCCAATTTTCAAGGCGGCATAAGCGATGAGTCCTACAATTGCAGGCGTAATACCTCTGAAGGCAGAAATAATATAGGGGTTACCGCTGATTTGGTTCAAAATCATGGAAAGAGATAAAACAATAATAACCGAGGGAGCCATATTCCCCAAGAGTGCTGAAATTGCACCCGGAATACCGGCAATACTATAGCCCACGAATGCTGATGAGTTCAGTGCCACTGCCCCGGGCAGCGACTGTGAAACTGCAAAAATATCAACAATTCTTTCTCTGTCTACCCATTTCTTTTCTTCGACAACTTCACGTTCCATCAGGGGGACAATGGAATATCCGCCTCCAAAGCTAATGCTTCCAAGCTTGAAAAAGCATAGAAATATTTCTATCAGGAATTTTATGTCCAATCTTTTCAAAATCTTCACTCCATACTACTATTTTCTATGACCATGGCAGCAGCACCCAATGACAGGGAACTATCGGCAAACATCCTCCCTCGCTGAAGACAAGGGTACTTTTCACCCATCAGTAAGGCCTTTTTTATGTTGGATGCTTATATCCAAATTGGTTAAAAGTATTGGAAGGAATATGAATCTTGGAATACCAATGCCTTCGACAAATATCCAGAGGGATTCCTTCTGTGAAAAGGGGGTTTGGGCCGATTGCCAAGGTTTCTATTGCAGTTGGCTTTACTTACTTTAATTATATGGTTATTTAACCGATACGGCAATAAGCAGGAAGGCCATTTTCAAAAAAAGTTTGACAAAGCTGGAATTTTGGTGAAAAATATAAATATATGTTTTGCATTTATTTAATTGGAGGATAAACTATGTACGGTAACAAAAGGCGGGGAAGGATAAGACCTCTGATAGCATACCTGCCAAAGGTTTTAAAATTTTATGATGTAAAAAGAGATGGGATAAGTCCCCTTGTTTTTGTATTGATATTGGCAATAGGCTTTGCTGCAAACTTAATCCCTATGAAATTTATCGGTGAAATCAGTATTTCTTCCGTTTCTGTAAGTACAGAGGAACTAATGAACCTTTTACGGGCGACGCTTATTATGAATGGTATAAGTCTGGGATCGTTTATTTTCTCAAACCTCTTTTCCTCTGCCTATTTATTTGCGTACATACGGGACCTGAGAGGCGTCAGTTACACGGCTCGGGAATGTTGGAGCTTTATTGGACGCAGATTCGTGGCCATCGTGGTGCTTTCCATTATAAATATGCTGGCCATCTTTACGGGGCTGTTTCTATTTATCGTTCCAGGCATCATTCTATACCTTATGTTTGTTTTTTCGAACTGCTATATGATGGATAAAGATACCGGGATTATCCGTTCATTGAAATCCAGTCTGGATTTAACACATGGATTTAAGGGACAGATATTCAGGGTAATCGTATTTTTTAACGCCATTATCATCCTTATTCCCATGATGATCGGCTCTTCCGGAGGACCTTTAATTTATGCCTTTGTTTCAGCCTTTATTTCAGCGATTATCAATCTCATGTCTCAAAGGCTGCTGGCTTTAATGTATGTTGACCTCGAATATGTACCCAGCAGCTTGGACGAGGTAGAAATATGAATGAAACCGTTATTCTGCTGCTAAAGATATGTCCTTTTATTTTCCTGGCAGGATTGGTGGATTCCATCGCAGGCGGGGGGGGATTGATATCGCTCCCTGCGTATATGTTTGCGGGTTTACCCATACACTTTGCCTACGGAACCAATAAATTCTCATCGACCTTTGGTACTTTTTTCTCCACCTTGCGTTTTGTTCGCAGTGGGAAGATTCATTATGTATCTGCTATTATTTCCGCTGCCGCTGCCCTTTTTGGGTCACATTGGGGAGCAAAAGCCGCTTTGGCACTGGATGAAAAATACCTGAAATACTGTTTGGTGGTTTTACTGCCTGTCATCGGAGTGTTTGTCCTTACCCGAAGGGGCTTTGGAGAAAAGGAGACTGTTGCAGAGTTATCCAAAATCAAGATGATTCTGCTGTCTTTTCTGTCAGGATTGTTGATAGGGGCATACGATGGGTTCTTTGGTCCGGGAACGGGGACTTTTTTAATTCTGATATACACCGGAGTCATTGGGTTTAGTCTGATTACGGCATCAGGAAATGCCAAGGTGGTAAACCTGTCGTCCAATATCGCTGCACTCATTACCTTTATCATGGGCGGGAAGGTTAGCTTTATAGTGGGAATTCCAGCCGCTCTGTTTGGAATTCTGGGGAACTGGATTGGGTCCGGGCTGGCCATCAAAAATGGGGCAAAGGTGATAAAGCCTGTTTTCATAGGGGTTCTAGCCCTTTTATTTATTAAAATTGTTATTGATTTTATATAAAGAATAAGAAAGGCTTATGGGAGATGCTTTGACCCCATAAGCCTTTCTTTGTTTTATGCCTGTTACCAGTCCAGCAGTGCCGGTTCGCTGTCCCGCAAGGATTTCCTCACATCGATAATACGTTGGTTTTCAGACCCTCTGAAACGAAGCAGCAGATTTTTCTTCTCGATATCGAAACGTCCATCCACCAATATGTCGGTCTGATCCAGCAGTTCAGCCCAGCCGGAATGTGCATCGGCATTTGCTAGTAGATATTCGAATTTATAACCTGTATAGGTCATGATATTCAGTCCCAGGTTTTTGATTTCCCTGGCAAGTTCCGCCAGAATTTCTGCCTGCTCAAAGGGTTCTCCACCGCTTAAGGTGACTCCATCCAGCAGGGGGTTGTTCTTGACCTGTTGGAGTATGAAACTGATATCCACCAGTGTTCCTCCTTCGAAGGAGTGGGAGTTTGGGTTATGGCAGCCGGGACAATTATGCCGGCATCCCTGGGTGAATACCACTAAACGAATTCCCGGACCGTCAACGATGGATTCCTTTATAATGCCTGCAATTCGCAGTTGTCTATTCATATGATATCACCCTATCGGAAATAATGTTTCACGGATTAAAGCAGGGGCGGACATGCAGACCCCCCCGCCCGTGTATTTATAACAACGGAAGAAATTGCGGAGCAATTTCAACACACCGTTTCAACGAGGCGGGAGATATGCTCGCCGCCTATAAAGTTAATCGGTACCCGCCACCTATAGAGGTGGGGTCCATCTTATGCCTCGTTATATTTTACAGGAAAAGTGTTTTACTCTTTCGCGTTCTTCCGCTTTTTTTGCGTCGTTGAAACGCTCCAGGGTACCTACCAGATATCCTGTGATACGACGGATTCTTTCAAATTTAACATCGCCTTCTTTTCTTCCGCAGAAGGGGCAAACTTCACCGATAATACCGGTATATCCGCAAATCGGATCTCGATCTACAGGGTGGTTGATGGATCCATAACCAATGCCTGCTTCCTTCATGGCCCTTACAACTTTTTCGAAGGCTTCCACGTTCTGTGTCGGATCTCCATCCAGTTCCACATAGGTGATATGCCCTGCGTTTGTCAGCTCATGATAGGGGCCTTCAATGTTGATTTTATCAAAGGCATTCAATTCATGGTGTACAGGTACATGGAAACTGTTGGTATAATAGTCTCTGTCAGTGACACCCTCGATGGATCCGAAAATCTTACGGTCCATTTTTACAAAACGTCCGGCTGTGCCTTCCGCTGGAGTGGCAATCAATGTAAAATTCATCTTGTATTTTTCACTGACTTCATCCATGCGCTTGCGCATGTAGCCTACGATTTCAAGACCGAGATTCTGAGCTTCTTCGGACTCCCCGTGATGTTTTCCCGTAAGAGCCTTCAGGCATTCTGCCAGGCCGATGAATCCCATTGTGAGGGTTCCGTGCTTGAGAACCTCTCCAATTTTGTCTTCCCAGCTCAGATTCTCAGAATCCATCCAGATGCCTTGCCCCATGAGGAAGGGGAAATTTTTAACCTTTTTGGCTGCCTGGATTTCAAAGCGTTCGAAAAGCTGTGCAATTACCAGATCAATCTTCTTATCCAGTTCCTCAAAGAAAATATTGATATTTTTGTTGCTTCTCAGGGCGATACGGGGGAGATTTACAGTGGTAAAGCTGAGGTTACCCCTTCCGTAAATGGTTTCTCTCTCAGGATCATGGCTATTTCCTGCTACTCGTGTCCGGCAGCCCATGTATGCGATCTCGGTTTCAGGACGGCCCGGACGGTAATATTTCGCGTTAAAGGGCGCATCCATAAAGGAGAAGTTCGGGAACAACCTCTTGGCGCTTACCCGGCAGGCCAATTTGAACAAATCATAATTCGGATCTCCCGGGTTAAAGCTTACCCCTTCCTTCACCCTGAAAATATGGATCGGAAAGATGGGAGTCTCACCATTACCCAAGCCGGCTTCTGTTGCCAGCAGTACGTTCTTTATTACGAGCCTGCCTTCCGGCGTTGTATCCATGCCATAGTTGATGGAACTGAAGGGGATCTGAGCGCCTGCTCTGCTGTGCATGGTGTTGAGGTTATGTACAAAGGCTTCCATTGCCTGATAGGTACTGCGGTCCGTTTCGACCTCTGCCTTGTTTCTTGCAAATTCCTGTGCTTTTTTTATGACGGCTTCATCATTGACAAATTGAGACAGATAACCTGCTTCAATCCGCGCATACTCCTCGTTTCTGCTCAAATTGGGGAGTGTGCCGTGCTCTTTGGCAATGGTTTCAAAGGTTTCCAAAGCATAGGTTTTGGCATTCTGGTCGTCGGTTAGGAGTTCCAATGCCTTGATAAGATTCTGCCGATACAGTTTTACATAGGTTTTGGCAACGCCTGGAGCCATTCCATAGTCAAAGTTGGGTATGCTCTGGCCCCCGTGCTGATCGTTCTGGTTTGACTGGATGGCGATACATGCCAGCGCCGAATAACTTTGTATGTCATTGGGCTCTCTGAGGTGGCCGTGCCCGGTACTGAACCCGCCATCGAACAATTTCAGCACATCAATCTGGCAGCAGGTGGTGGTGAGGGTCAGGAAGTCCAAATCGTGAATATGGATGTCGCCTTCCTTATGAGCATTGGAATGCTCGGGTTTTAGAACATACATTTCATAAAACTGTTTTGCACCTTCGGAACCATATTTCAGCATGGTTCCCATGGCTGTATCACCGTCAATATTAGCATTTTCTCTCTTAATATCATTATCTTTCGCTTCTTTGAAGGTTAAGTCCTCAAATACCTTCATGAGCCGGGTATTCATTTCTCTTACCCGTGTCCGGTCCGCCCTGTAGAGTATAAACTCCTTGGCAGTGCGGGCATGCCCGGTTTCGATGAGAACCTTCTCAACCGCATCCTGGATTTCTTCAACAGAAGGGGTCTGCCGATCCAGATTTCTCTCTATGTACTCTACTACCTTCTCCGCCAGCTTAAGGGCTGTATCGTAATTCTTTCCGCCTGTGGCACTGGCTGCCTTGAATACGGCACTGGCAATCTTTTCAATGTTGAATGGAACTTCTCTACCGTCTCTCTTACGAATCTTTGTAATCATATAAATGTATCCCCCTAAAAGTAATAGAAGCAGTATAAAGCGGAAACCTTTCCTACGATGGGGTATTGCATAAGTGTTGTATCGTTGGTTAAGTTTACCACTATATATAGTGCGTTACTAATTATAATTCACTACATATAGAAAAGCAAGTTCGCAATTTTAAGGTGAATCTAAATCTGGACCGATTGTTTTCCTTTCGCTTATTATATCGTCAAAATGAGAGTAATTACACAATAGGATTGGTAATTTTCCAATAATGGAAAAAGAACAACGGCGGCTTTACCACTTTTGTTTGCGTATGTACCTTTCCGAAGCATGGGGAAAAGCTGGTACGCGCATAAATTCACTGTTTTTTTATTGTCTGGGAAAGAGAACTTTCCCAGACAATAAAAAACAGTCTGTGGATTTGCAGACTGTTTGCAAAATATAGTATTGAAATCAAACCTTTAACAAGGTATATGTTCGCAGAAGCTCTTCAAACTGGGAGGCGGGAATGGGCCGGCTCAAGAGGTAGCCTTGTACCTGCTCGCAATTATGGTACTTCAAAAAGGAGAACTCTTCTATGGTTTCTACTCCTTCGGCAACGATTTTGTGCTGCAGGTTTTGTGCCAGTGCAATGACTGCGGATGTTATGGTAGCATTGCCGGAGTCGGCATGTACATTGTTTACAAAGGATCTGTCAATCTTTAAGGTATCGATGGGAAACCTCTTCAGGTATCCCAGGGAGGAATACCCGGTACCGAAATCATCCAGAGCAATATTGACTCCAAGTTTTTTTAGGCTTTCAAGAATGCTTAAGGTATAATCCACATCTTCCATCAAGGTACCTTCCGTAAGCTCCAACTGGAGATACTGCGGGGGAAGCCCAGTTGTATGCAGGACTCGTTTTACCGTGTCAATCAACTTCCTGTTTTGAAAATGCCGGGCGGAAATATTTACGGAAACCGTCAAATCCCCAAAGCCCAGAGAATGCCACTCCATATTTTTTCTACAGGCAGCTTCCATGACAAATTCATCAATCAGTACAATCAATCCCGACTCTTCTGCAATGGGAATAAAGTCAGAGGGAGGCACAAGTCCGAGGTCCGGATGGTTCCACCGCACCAAAGCTTCCATGCCTGTGATGTTTCCGGTTTGCATATCTGCCTGCGGCTGGTAATAAACCTCCAGTTCCGAGTCCTTAATGGCATGCCTGAGTTTGGTTTCCAGTGAAAAACGTTTGAAAACGGTAGCATTCATAGTTGCCGTATACAGTTGATATCCATTTCTGCCATTTTCCTTTGCCCTGTATAATGCCGTATCCGCATTTTTTATGAGTGTTTCCGCATCTTCTCCGTCCATAGGAAACACACTGATACCGATGCTCACCGTCACAGTCAATTCCACTCCTTCAATGAAAAAGGGGGCCGTCAGGTTTTCGATAATTTTGTCGGCAACCAGTGCGGCATCCTCGATGCTCTTCAACTGCGGCAAAATTACGGTGAATTCATCTCCGCCCAGACGAGCGATGGTATCTCCTTCACGCAAGGTATTGCTGAGACGCTGTGAAACCTCTTGGAGCAGCTTGTCTCCCAAACCGTGCCCCAGACTGTCATTGATGTTTTTGAAGTGGTCAAGGTCCAGAAACAGGACTGCGAGGAGTTCCCGGGTACGCTTTGCTTGTACCAGGGCCAGCTTGAGCCTGTCATTGAACAGAATGCGGTTGGGCATATCCGTCAAGGCATCATAGTACGCCATATGGTTGATGGTCTCCTCGAACTTTTTCCTGTTGATGGCGATAGCAATCTGGCTGGAGACAAATTTCATCAACTCCATATCTTCAAGGGTGTAGGTAGTGTCATCCGTATAACTCTGTACGGCAATCATTCCTATGGCTTGATTGTCAATTTTTAAAGGCGTTCCCAGCCACTGCATGGGGATTTGCCCGAATATTTCGATTTCGCCTCGAAGTGCCATTTCTTCGACATTTTGGTTGTTTAAAAGCAGGGTTCGATCCGTTTTGATAACATGCTCTGTAATGCCGTTTGCAAACTTTCTGGAAGGGGTATCTGCATACCCCGTATCAGGCATGGTTTCATCCACCAGGTATGGAAAATGCATCATGTCCTGGTGCGGGTCATAGAGCGCGATGTAAAAGTTCTTAGTGTTGATAATAGTGCCAAGGGCTTGATGAATATATAGGATCAGAGTTTGCAGGTCACTGCATGTGTTTGTGGCAGAAGCGATATTATAGGCTATATTTACCCACTCGTGCTGCTTCCGTAATTCATAGTAGGTTTTCTGCAGTTTCGTGCGCAAAGACTTAATATATGTATTCAGAGATAAGAAGATAATGAGGGTTATTAGGGTTACCGAAATGATAATAACCGTAACCTTCAATCTTTCATAGCGCGTATAGTGGTCGGAATGCTGGAGAAAATGGCTTACATAAAGCGTTTCATAAACTCCCGAATTTTGAAGCTCCCGGATCCTCTTGTTTAAGAATGTGACCAGCTGCGGGTTGGATTTGCTGACGCCAAAGGCGACATCAATAGGAAAGAGGGAAGTCCGGTTTGGAACAATGTCTCCCTTTAAGCCGGTCTTTACGAGAAGGTAGTTTATGACCTGCTCATCTTCAAAAATAACATCAATATCCCCGGATTCCAGGGCGCGTACGCATTCTTCGGTGTTTTCGAAAGCGGTATATGCAGTAATGTTAAGTTTTTTGGATAATATGTATTCAGGGTAGTTGCCTCGTCCTACTCCGATTCTGTATTTCGTCAGACTCTCTATGGAAACCGGTTCCACATTTTTTCTGGTGAAGGCAGCAATGCTTGTTTTAAGGACTGGAACGGAAAATAGGATATCCTGCTTGTTTTCAGGGGTCATAGCGGTTAAACCGCAGCTATCGATGTTTCCTTTAAGGACTCTTTCTTTGACTTTATACCATAGGTCTGCCGAATATGTCATCGGATAGGGGCTTTGCTGAAAAATTGTATTGGTAAGATCAACGGTAAAGCCATATACTTCAATTCCTTTCATATAACTGTAGGGAGGATAGTTGGCATCATGTTGAAATTCAACTTGTTTGTTTTCCTCTGCGGCATGAATTGTGACCGGTGCCCATATCCATACGAATAAAAATAAGATCAAAGCAAACTTTTTCATCATAGCATTCCTCATAAACCGTTGTAATGATTTCTATTTATACAATTATAGCATGCGGATGAAGCGTTTTCTACATAATTTACCAAAAAGCCGGCAGCGAATGTAAAAAAAGTGAATACGCTGCAAAAGGGGATAAATGAGGATGCTGTTAGAAAAGAAGAATACTTTTTGTAGTCTATATGCATCCTGTCTCCATAATAGGATGCATATAGACTACAGTGTGTTTAAGGAATGGATGAACAAGCCTTGAGAGCATTTAAATTTCTAAAGCATTCAAGCTGTACTTCGTAGGGAATGGTATTCAAACCGCTGGGATTCGAGCAGATATAATCGGTACTGCTCTCGAACAGACGATGGGACTGAGCACCGGGGACAATTTTAATTTTAGAATGGGGAATCCCCAGGAGATTGGAGACAAAAGCACGGTAGACTCCAAAACCGACATAGCATACAATGGAAGGCGTATAATCCCGTATCAGGTTTGCCAATTCCTTACTTCCGGCTGTAAATTCCTCAGCAGAAATTTCGGCAGCAGACTTTGTAGGCCGTGGAACAATATTGGTTGAACCATAACCGTATTTCAGCAATTGATGATCCTCTTCCGGTTTTAATAAGATGGGCAAAAGACCGGATTCATGGAGCAGTTTCCAGAACCTGTTGCTTTTCCCTGCGTAATGGTGGCCAGCAGCCGCCGAGTACAGGCCGGGGTTATATCCAACGAAAAGAATGGATAGGTTGGGTGCTATGATATCAGGGAGCGGTTTTTCAGGTATTGCATTTATCATGGTTTACACCTCCGAAGTAATAAAATACGCACTGCTGTAGGAAGTGATGAAAAGACTTCATAGATTTTACTGCACCGCCCGTGATTCTTTCCTCCAGCGGCCTGCAAAAGAACCCCTATGTTTTTCTCATCCTTCTATAGTATTCCATAAAACACAACGAGTAACACTTACGGGAAAGTTATGGTTTTTATCCCCTCATACCGATGATATAATAGAGTGAAAGGGATATTGAAGGAGGTCGTCATGTCTACGGTTTGGAGAGAAATCAGAGAAAAGCAGGAGGAGGTATTGAGTCCTTTTGCAGCCAAAAGCAGTCAATCAAAGGGAAGGATTTTCGAAGAGGAAAAATGCCCTGTTCGAACCGACTTCGAGAGGGATTCCAATCGAATTCTGTACTCCTATGAATTTCGAAGGCTAAGGCATAAGACCCAGGTGTTTTTCAATGCAAAGAATGATCACATCTGTACGCGGATGGAGCATGTTTTAAATGTAGGCTCCATTGCCGTTACTATTGCAAGAACATTGAATCTCAACCAGGATCTGACCTATGCCATCGCATTGGGACATGATTTGGGTCACGCACCTTTCGGACACAGCGGAGAGAAGGTTTTGGACCGGTGCTTAAAAAAGATCAATCCGGATTATTCCTTCCAGCATGAACTTCATAGCTTGCGGGTGGTGGACCGGTTGGCTTCGCGCATACCCAGGGAAAAAGTCAATGAAAACGGCGGGTTAAATCTGACTTTTGAAGTCCGCGACGGAATTGCCTGCCATTGCGGAGAGAAGTATAACGAGTACCAGCTTAAAAGAGATACGTCCAAGACGCTGCAAAGCCTGACCCGGTTGAAAGCAGGTTCGCAGAATCCTCATACGCTGGAAGCCTGTGTGGTTCGGTTGGTGGATAAGATTGCCTATGTGGGCCGGGATATTGAAGATGCGGTTCGTGTAAATCTGATCAATATGAATGATATTCCCAAAGATATAAAAGAGGAACTGGGCTATACCAATGGGGAAATTATCAACACACTGGTCTGTGATATTATAGAGAACAGTTACGGCCAGGATTGCATCCAGCTAAGCAGAGAGAAGGGAGAGGCACTGGAGCGGCTCATTAAGGAAAATGTAAGACTGATCTACAGGGCGGATAAGATTGTTCGATATGAAAAAACTGCGGAAAACGTAATGGAAGGCTTGTTCTTTAACCTGATGGAGGTCTGCAATGATCTGGAAAAGTTGAAAAACAGCGAACTGAAGGTGCATCATAAATTTTACAGTTATATGAAGGACATCGGATACAATGAAGAGGAGACAAGGGAGCAGAAGGTCATCGACTTTATAGCCGGAATGACGGATAGCTTTGCCTTAAACTGTTTTGAGGAGATTTACTGGCTATAAATGATAATAGGGGGAATGGAAAAGTGGCCGGACGGAACTACCATTTTTTTGCTTTTTTATCAAGGATGAAACATATTACACGGTGGGGGCTTATGCGGAATACCCAGCCGGAGAACATACAGGAGCACAGCCTGCAGGTAGCCGTGATCGCCCACGCGCTGGCGCTTATCCGGAACCAGCATTACGGTGGAGATATCAATGCCGACAGGGTGGCTGTGCTGGGGATGTATCATGACTCCAATGAGATTTTTACGGGAGACTTGCCCACGCCCATAAAGTACTATAATCCGGAAATTAAAAAGGCTTATAAGGAAGTTGAGAATATTTCCAAAAAGAAACTGCTGTCCATGCTGCCGGAAGAGCTGGTAGACAGTTATTCAGAAATAATCGTCGATGAAAGGGAAGATGCCTGCGAGTGGAAGTTGGTAAAGGCGGCAGACCGCATCGCAGCCTATATTAAATGTGTTGAGGAAGCGAAGGTAGGAAACCGGGAGTTTAACAAGGCCAGTGACACGATTTATAAATCCATTCTGGAAATTGGAATGCCGGAGGTTGATTATTTTATGAAGAATTTCATGCCCAGCTTTTTTCTGACATTGGATGAGTTGGAATAAGTCTGGACAGCCAATGCCTTATGAAAGACGGTGACGAGTAAAAGGGCCGCAAGACCGATCATCAAGCCCAGAACAAAGCCGTTCAGGGTACGATACACGGAAACTCTGACAGAAGTAAAGCCGTGGCAGAAGCTGTTGAAAATGGAGATGATGCCGATAGTTGTCCCAAGACCCAAAATTATCGGAACCAAGGATTTGGCTGTTCTTTTGCATAGAAGAACAAAAAGAAAAAAACAGGGATAACCCACAAGGAACTCTTTAAATCGAGGACGTACCGTCATAAATCTTTCAAGGGTTTTACGGATATTCAATTCAAGGACTGACGCCGGGATCAGGGAGTAGTTTCCGCTTCTGGAGAGGTAGATGTAAAATACAGCTATTCCTGCAAGTCCGAGAAGAAAGTGAGACGGATTTCCCTTTTTAGAACGGATTCCACGCATGATAAGGCCCCAGATGCCAGGGCTTTTAAAAAGAAGCAGGTATCCGGCAACAAATGTAACTAATGGAAGGGTATAGGTCAAAAGCGAACCGCTGAAGTTTACCAGATGCAGCGTGAAGCGGACATCCGACATGGCTGCAAGAATGGAAAGGACGCCTGAAACAGTGCATAGAGCCAGCAACGCCAGAGAATGAAGAATGTGCATCCAAATTTTTTTGTGCGTGGTATTCTTAAGGTATACCAGAAGTACTATAACCGCAAGGGAAGGATAGAGGACGGAAGCCGCAGTGGCTTCCAGGACCAGCGCGGTGGAATCCTGAAACAGGAGGAATAGTACGGCCGATGAAATACCTGAAAACGCCGTCCATAGCCAAAATCTTTTATTCGGTGTAAAGAGATAACAAAAACCCAGTGAGAAAGCCAGAAGAAGGTTCAATAGAATCAGCAGAATGTGAAACGGTCCTGAAAGCCTGGGGGAGGGGACAAGAACCGGCTGATTAACTTTATATCCCTTTTGATCCAACAGTATGGAAAGTTCTGTAGAAGCTTCCAGTGGGCCTTCCAGGTTTTGCAAGGCTGTTGAACTACCGGATTGAAACGGCTGTACATAAATAAAACGGATACTTCTGTCTACTACACCACGAAGCCAGCGAAAAAGCAGGTCTTCTTCCCCAAGGGCAGCCAGGTCCCCGGGAGGAGTGATATAAGCTCTGCCCGCAGCATAATCCATGCTACTGATGATGGGATCAAGGCCGGGAACAGCGGCATGGCCTGTCTGCTGGGCATTTTCAACCAAAAGCAAAATGACCCCGGATTCTTTCAGCGCAAAGACCGCGGGCGTGTTATCCTCAGACCCGGAGGGGGCCAAGGGCGATTCAAATTGAATATAGCGTATTCCGTAGTGAGTAATAATATTTTTTAAGCTTCCATAATATTTTGCGTCATGGTATACCCCTGAAATTTGGAGAATCACATCCATATCCTGTTTTCGCAGGTTCTCGATAAGTTGTATATCAAAGCTGCAAATGTTTTGGGAGGACTGTACTGCATCTTCCTTAACAACTGCGGTTTGTATGCTGGAGTCCTTCAGCTTTTGCACAAGAGACTCTATAGAATCAGTCCAGAGGGAGGCAAATTCCTGAATATCTGCTGCGAGGATTACGGAACGGTTAGCATTTTCATTGCTGATTCTAAGCTTCACGGAAGGAAGTAAAAGCAAAAGAGTTACACTGAGACAGATCCATAATACACACTTGATTCGTAGCTTCATTCCTTATCCTGCTCCTTCTATGGCATAGTGGTGGTTTCCATGAATAAATACTCCGTACGGGAATAAATTCATAAGGTCGCGGAGTATGAACCTCGCCGCCGGGCACATCTTCAATTGAAGAAAAATGGAGTGCCTGTACCCGGTATAAATTATAAGTCCGATATAAAATATTATCAAGGTCGGCGTTTTTACAAATATCCCCAGTTTGTTGCGGGGGTAAAAGTATCCGTGCGAAAAAACACCAAAAATATTTTAAAATCTCTCTTCATTATATTGGCTCTTTTACTGCATTTGGCAATGGTTTTCCGAGTATATATAAGCAGTTTTGCATAAAAATAAAAGGTAAACAGGAAAATTTTATATTGAATACTAACGGAATCTAATGATATAATCACATAAAAAAGCTTTGATAATTTTTAAACATACATTTTTTTACTTTCTTGAAAAGATTACTTCTAAAAAAGCAAAAAACGGGTATAATTTCAGGATGTAGGAGCATGGAGGCAGAACAATGAGTAATTTTAAAGGACTTGCACATATCGGTTTGTTCACTGCGGATATTGACGAATCAAAACGCTTTTATGTGGAAAATCTGGGATTTACCCTGGAATATGAAACCGTGATGGACAAGCCGGACAACCACTGGACGAAAATGGCTTTTGTAAACCTGAACGGTATGGTTATAGAGCTTTTACAGCATTCAGACAAAACAAAGCATAAAACAGGAAATGATGGCTGTGTAGATCATCTCACCATTGAAGTGAAAAACCTGGAACAGGTTATAACGGAGTTGAAAGAAAAAGGTATTGTTTTTGAAACCGAAGCTCCCATTAAAATGGAAAAACTTTTCAAAGGTGCTCAGATCATATTCTTCCGGGGACCCAGCGGAGAGCGGCTTGAATTGTTTGAATACCTGGCATAAATATTATCGAAAAAACCAATAATATTGTATATAAACAAAAAACTTAATAAAATTACCAATAACTTTGGTAAAAATTTTGTTGATTTTTGTAGTGCTTATATGTATTATATAGAGTGGTATGCTTTCCTTGCATCGCAGCGTAGGGCATGTTCTTTGTGACCTTACGCTTTTTATGTGTAACTTAGTTTTTTCATTTACATAAACTTTTGGAGGGTAAAAGATATGAGAAAAACAAAGATAATTTGTACTCTTGGACCAGCAGTGGATGATGAAGAAGTTTTGAAAAGCCTTATTCTAAAAGGTATGAATGTGGCAAGAATGAACTTTTCCCACGGTTCTCATGAGGAACATAAGCAGAGAGCGGACCGTTTGAAGAAGGTAAGAGAAGAACTTGGAATACCTGTAGCCCTGCTTTTGGATACAAAGGGTCCGGAAATCAGAACCGGAAAATTTGCAGCAAAAGAAGTAGTTTTGAAGGAAGGGGACCCCTTTGTTCTGGTAAACGAAGAGATTCTCGGTGACAATACAAAGTGCAGCGTATCCTATAAGAACCTTTATCAGGATGTTCAAAAGGGAACAAGAATCCTTATGAACGATGGTCTTATTGAATTGGAAGTAAATGAAATCAAGGGTAAGGACATCTACTGTACGGCGCTGAACGGTGGAACGCTCAGCAACAACAAGAACATGAACGTACCGGGAACGGTTGTCAATCTGCCGGCTCTTACGGAAAGAGATATTGCGGATATAAAATTCGGTGTTGAAAACGACTTCGATTATATAGCTGCTTCCTTTGTAAGAAAGGCTTCCGATGTTGTTGAAATAAAGAAAGTCCTGGAAAACTATGGTGGAGGCGATATTAAGGTTATCGCCAAGATCGAAAACCGTCAGGGAATACAGAACTTCGATGAAATCGTAAAAGTAGCCGATGGCATCATGGTAGCAAGAGGAGACCTTGGGGTTGAAATTCCCGTTGAGGAAGTACCTGTTGTTCAAAAGATGCTCATAGAAAAATGCTACAGGGACGGAAAACCTGTTATAACCGCTACACAGATGCTGGATTCCATGATCAGGAACCCAAGACCCACCAGAGCGGAAGCGAGTGACGTTGCCAATGCCATCTACGACGGTACCAGCGTAATCATGCTTTCCGGGGAAACTGCTGCCGGAAAGTACCCGTTGGAAAGCGTAGAAACCATGGCCAGAATCGCCGAAAAAGCTGAAAGTTCCGTGAACTACTGGAAGAGGCTTGGAAGCATACAGTACAATTTGATGGCCAGTGTGACCAACGCCATCAGCCATGCTACCTGTACAACAGCCATGGACCTGAATGCAGCGGCTATCATTACCGTAACCCAGAGTGGGCACACTGCAAGGATGATTTCCAGATTCAGACCTGCTTGCCCTATTATTGCAACTACTACATCACCTAAAGTTCAGAGGCAGCTTTCCTTGGCATGGGGTGTAATACCTTTCCTCGTAGATGAAGCTTCCAGCACCGATGAAATGTTTGATATGGGTGTGGAAAAAGCACTGGAATCCGGCCATGTTCGCAACGGAGACCTGGTGGTTATTACAGCAGGTGTGCCCATCGGAATCAGTGGTACTACCAATATATTAAAGGTTCATATGGTTGGAGATGTGCTGGTACAGGGAATTGGTATCGGTCATGGAGAAGTAACCGGAGAAATCTTTATGGCAAGATCTTCCGAAGAAGTTAAGAAAGGTTTCACACCGGGCAAGATTCTTGTTGTGCCTTTCACAAATAATGAAATGCTTTCAGCGATGAAGGGAGCTATTGCCATTATCGTTGAAGAGGGCGGATTATCAACCCATGCGGCTACTGTTGGATTGGCGCTGGAAATCCCTGTTGTTGTTGGGGCATCCAATGCTACACAAATTCTCAAGAGCGGCGCGGTTGTGTCCATTGATGCTGACAGAGGTATTGTCTACTACGGCGGTAAAAAGATGTAATTTGATATAAAAAAGGGCGGTTTGGTTTCATAAAGCTATGATACCAGGTCGCCCTTTTGTATGTGACGGGGAGAAGGTGCCGACATGCCGAACTACAGTAAAATGCGTTTGGGCAAACAGAATAGCAGGAGTCCTGAAATACAGAATGTAGAAAACACCGCTGGAAACTGTGTAATCCATTGTATTCAATATGATGAAGATTCCATAAGGGAGAAAAAGTCTGCCAGCATGGAGGAGTGTGCTCTCTATAGGAATAATCCGGGAGTATTGTGGGTTAATGTGGACGGAGCAAACCAGGAGGAGGTTTTGAAGAGCCTGGGTCAATGTTTTGGGCTGCATCCTCTGGTACTGGAGGATATTTCCGATACACGGCAAAGACCGAAAATCGAGGATCATGAAAGTTACCTGTATGTGATATTGAAAATGATGAGCTATGATCCACCGACAAATAAAATTATCATAGAGCAGACCAGTATTGTTATCGGGGAGAATTTTGTCCTCTCCTTTGGGGAACGGGAAGGTGACGTGTTTGATATAGTGCGGGAGCGGCTGCGTCAGGGTACCGGACGGATTCGAAAAATGGGAGCGGATTATCTGGCTTATAACCTTCTGGATGCGATTGTTGATAACTATTTTATTGTCCTGGAGGCGCTGGGGGATGAGATTGAGGCTGTTGAAGAGGAGCTGCTGCGGAAACCGCATACAAGAGTTCTGGGCCAAATTCACATTTTAAAAAGAGAAATGATGTTTATGCATAAGGCCATCTGGCCGTTGCGGGAGGTTATAGGGGTTCTGTCCAGAGGGGAATCCTCCCTGGTGAAGCAGGGAACCCTGGCCTATCTTCGAAATGTCTACGACAATACCGTACAGGCCATGGATACCACCGAAATATACCGGGATATGCTGTCCGGCATGCTGGATGTCTACCTTTCCAGCACCAGCAACCGGATGAATGAAATCATGAAGGTGCTTACCATCATTTCGACGATTTTTATTCCACTCACTTTCATCGCCGGCGTGTATGGCATGAACTTCAGGGTGATGCCGGAACTGGAGTGGAAATGGGGATATCCGGGATCGCTGCTGTTGATGGGGGGCGTGGCGGTGATTATGGTATTGTATTTTAAAAGGAAAAAATGGCTGTAAACGTAGCAAGGCCCACAGCGGAATTTCTGTGGGCCTTGCCTTTTATGTATGAACTACACTATTCTTCCTTCAGTATTTCATAGATCCTCAGTATTTTGTCGATCCTATGCTCATTTTTCCCTTTTACAGCAGGTTTCACAATCCGCATGGCATCAATAATATCATCACTTTTCACGCTCCGGCTGCTTGAATCCCTCAGGTGCTGCTTCAGGTTTCTAAAAGTATCTGTATATAGACTGCTTTGATCCAGGGAGCTTGCCAGGTTACTCCTGTATTTATCCGGAGAGAATTCAGCCAGAACCTGAAGCATTTCTCTCAGAACGTCAGGTTCTGCTTTTTTAACGGAGGTTCTGGTATCTGGTGTTTGAAGCGATGAATTCCGGATCGTGTTTATTTTATGTGCAGCCCTGAAGCCATTGGCTATACTTTCGAGTGACTTGTTTTTATCTTTTCTCATTACAACCCCTCTCTTTCAGATTGCCACTTTTCTAACATAAGTAAAATTTCTCTTCCCCAGTAGTATATTATGTTAAACTATAATTTCATGTTACTGTAAATTTTCCTAAATCCTTTTATTGAAATGCAGCATATAAAATTCCACAGAGGGTGTTATGTGCTTCTAAAATTATAACTTTGCAAGTAGGCAGGCAGTCGGGATAAGGTAGTAACTCCAAGCGCTGGAAGATATAGTATTTGGGGTCTGTCGTGCATGCAATCATCGTAAAAAAAGCCGATAAGATAGGAAAAAAGTTAAGACCTCTGTCGAAATTTATAAGTATAATTAAATTATAGAATAAGCAAAAGTAAAAAATTTAAAAAATCTTTAAATAGCCACGAACATTATAGCATGCAAATAACCTGTATATGAGCACTGTGTTCGCTCCTGGGACATGCTTTTCTTCCCGTCGACATCACAGATAACCAACTTTAAACCTTATAATTTCCAGTGGCAAAAATGCCCGGGTTTTGGGGCAGTTTTGCTACTGGATAAATTCAGGTCTAAAGTTGGTTATCTACAGAACCATCACGGTTAATTCTTACGTTGTTCTTATTTATGAAGGAGTAAAAAACAAATATAAAAGTTTGTTTATGATATTATATTTCCGGCATGACTGCTGGGAAGGAGGTGTTTTATCAAGGCTTTAGGCGGTATATGTACGGGGATTTGGCCTGATTGTCTTATAGGTCAAGTTTGTCAATAGCCAATTCTTATGGAAGCAATTAAGGAGGTAGCAAAATGTTAAAAAGTAAGGGAAAAAGGTTTTTGCGTGTTCTGACACCCTGTATTGTGACAATACTCATAGTGGCACTCCAGGTGACCACGGTATTTGCCGGACACACGGTACTCATACAGTCGGATGGGCCTAACAATAATATTGACGCCTATACCATACTGAAGAACTATCTGGGAACGGGGCTGGATGCACCGGTATATGACCAGGACCAGCATGTGTACGAAACATACTCGGACGGTATCAATGCTTTTGCCATCATAAATCATGCTGTAGGTGATTATGACGGTACCAACTATGACCGTCAGAGAGATGAAATAAAGATCAATAACTCTTCCTCGGATACGCTTGAGGCGAAAGAGGGGCAGACCTTCACGTATAAGTGGAAGTTCCGGGTTGGGGAGAGCTTTCCAAAGCCCACAGGTTTCTGCCACATATTCCAGCTCAAGGCTACACAGGGCGGAGAAGCGGGTTCGCCATTGCTGACCTTTACCATCAGCAATGGGGCGGACGAGCTTCTTTTCCGTCACGCCAGAATAGGGGCGGATATGAGTACTGTAAGGGTACTGGCTTCTACTCCCATGTCCAATATTAGAGGTAACTGGGTGGAGGCTGAGGTTACGGTACTGAACAAAGATGCCGGGCATGTTGCCATGACACTTAAAGATGTAAAAACCGGTGCGCTGCTCATGAACTGTGACGAGGACGCAGACATGTGGAGAAGACCCGAAGCCAAGGATGCTAACGGAAAATGGTATGAAACGGATCTTCCTGCTGTCGACGGCCAGCTTAACCGTCCAAAGTGGGGAATTTACCAGGCACTGCCTTCAAACCGTGTACTGGACAATGATGCAGTTGTACTTTTTGCTGATTTCCAGATTACCAACCAGAGTATAGACCAGAGTCCGGTAAGCACACCGACGGCTCCGACGGCACCTACACCGGCTCCAACGATTGCTCCGCCGGTGCAGAGACCCTCAGGCGATGCTGCGGTCCTACAGGGAGATAACCTTGCTTTGGGAAAGAGAACGAGCCAGAGTGGATACTATAAGTGGAATTCCGGAGGCTATGGGGCAGTCAATGTTGTTGACGGCAAGTCAAACACCGTTTGGAATGCTTACCAGAATACCCGCAGCGGCTGGCTCATGGTGGATTTGGGAAAAAATACTGATGTGAATGCGTTCAAAATGTATATAGACAATGTGTTAACTTTTACAGAGATGAGCATATACACTGTAAAAGACGGAGAGGAGTACCAGCCCCTTCCTTTGGCGGAACGGTACAAGTCCATTCCCATATCCTCCGCCACTGCCAATAGACAGGTAACCATAACGGACAGCGCGGCAGCCACATACAAAGCCATACCCGGTACCTATACCTTGTTTGACGTTACCACCGGAGATATCAATGCCGAGGTTAAAAAGCTGAATGGAGACAAGGCATCCTATAAGGATATTGCCAAGGGCGATGCCAATGCAACTTCTCCTGTAGGAAGCACCTGGCAGTTGGCCGGACAGTTGACAGGAAGTGCCATTAACAATACGACAGGCGGGTTGAATGAAATCACATTGGATCAGAGTGTGAACGGAAGATATATCATCCTTTACATGAAATGGAGCAACGGCGATGCGAAGCTGCGTGAGTTCGAGGTATACAACCGTCAAACGGTTGCCCCTGTAATTGGTGACATAGCAAAAGGAATCACTCCAACAGTCACAAGTTCTACCTATGCTGTCGATTTGGGCAAGCCTGCTGTATTTGATACTGTAAAGATAGCAGAAACAATAGGCAGCATAACAAATTATTCAGTGGAGTATTCTAATGACGGAGCAAATTGGACACAAGCGGTTGCAGGGATAAAATCGGCAACGGATACTTCAACAACCATCTATTTGGGAAAAGTGGTATATGGAAGATATGTGCGGGTAAATGCTCCCAGTGTTGCTTCCATATCCAGACTCCAGGTATACGGCGTTCCGGCCGCGGATTACGGTAGGGTTACCGCTACAGCACAAGGGGATGGCAATGGAATTACAGTAGCCCTTACTAATACCAGCACCTTTGACAAACTGGAGTTTGCCGGTATGCCTACTGCTAACTATGAAGTAAGCATTTCTACGGATAATGCTACCTGGATTCCAATCCGGAATGGCCATAAGACACCGCAAGGGTTCTATATGCAAATACCCGTGAAAGCAAAGTATATTAAAGTCAGCGGAGCTGCACAAGCCAGCGTTACTGCCAGCGTATACGGATACAGCAACAGGGCAGTTACTGTAGATGCCAACGATCCCGTGGCCTTTGCCAATGCCATGATGCTTGCGCTTCCGGGGGATGATGTTGTTTTATCCAATGGAAACCTGCTGGATAAGAAATTGCGGTTTGAATCCTTTGGAACCCAGTATGCCCCTGTGACATTCAGACCCCAGACTACAGGAGGCATAACCCTGGGGGGAGCATCTTCCATCACCGTAGTAGGTCCAGGTATAGTCGTAGACGGATTCAATTTTGTCGGTGGTCAGCTTGGGACGGGTGAAGCTGTAGTAACACTGAACAGTGATTATGGAAGGCTTACCAATACCACCATTGACAGCTACAATCCACAAAACTACAACAGTGCCCTATACAGTTGGATAAAGATCAATGGAAGCTATAACAAGGTGGACAACAACAACTTTAAGAAGAAGAGGAATATAGGACCTGTTATCACCCAGGCAGCCCAGGGCAGCAGGTACAATGTGATAGCAAATAACACCTTCTCCAATATGCCCTATGAGGAGCTTTCCTACAACACCAACAGGGCAATGATCGATATACCGGGGTATAACGGAGAGGATCAAGCCGATGGAGCTTTTGCTCTAGTCGAAGGCAACATCTTTGACAATTTGAGTGCCGGAGGAATTGAAGTCATCGCCCTTGACTCCAACAACAATATTGTCAGAAACAATACCCTGTTGGGCACAAAGGGAGCCATCATGGTGCGTGGGGGGAATTACAACCGGATTCTGTCAAATACCATTGACGGAAACAATGTACCCTTGACAAACGGAATCGTACTTTCAGGAAAAGGCAATATCGTTGAAGGGAATATCATCAGCAACGTGGCCTTAAACGGAATCTCTCTTCTAACGGGCGAATACGGAACCACATACCCGGCAGACAAATTGACCGAGTCCTGGGCACCATACTTCAAGGTGGGAGGTACTCTTGTACCAAGGTATAACCAGGTTAAGGATACTGTCATTAATAACAATACCATAACAAACCCGGCGGGATACGGGATTCTGATCGGCAAAGACTATAAGCTGTACTGGCCTTCCTACCAGCAGGTACTGCTGCCTGAAAACGTAACCTTTACCAACAACAGCATTACAAAGAACCCTGGAAATACCCAGAAGGAAGCTGTATATATGCCTGTTGCGGATCGGACAGCACCCTTGGACAGATTTAACTTCATACCGAATACTTTTAGCGGAAACACTGTTGACGGTGGTTTTGTCTCAGTAAATGGAAATACTGCTGTTACAGGTATAACAATAACCAATATTCCTCTTTTCGCTGCAGGGGTAGCGCTGACAGCTTCCAATGAAACAGTGACAAGTGTGGAACTGACCTGGGATCCGGCTTTTGTTTCACCTTTAGCGACTGCTTACAGGATATATAATGGAGATCAATGTATAGATACCGTAGCCGCGGACCGGGTATATGACAGCACGAAAGGCTTGTACAGCTACAAAGTTTCCGGGTTGTTCCCTGGTACAAGCTATAATTTTAAAGTTCAGGCAGGGGATATGGCGGGAAACTGGACAACAAACGGACCCTCCGTAACCGCGAAAACATTAGCAGATACTACTGCACCTGTCATAGCAGGGTCAGTAACGACGCTGCCCAATGCCAAAGGCTGGTATAACAGCGATGTAACCGTACACTTCACGGCAGCAGACGATGTGTCGGGTATAGCATCAGTTACACCGGACACGACAATTTCTACCGAGGGTGTTTCCCAGTCGGTGGAAGGAACTGCATTAGATAAGTCAGGAAATATGGCGAGTGTAACCGTAAGCGGAATCAATATTGACAAGACAGCGCCGGAAATAACCGCAGATATAGCAGAGGGTGCGGAATTCCTGCTGAACCAGAAGGTTATAATTAACTGGACTGCGGTAGATAGGCTGTCCGGAGTGGACACAGTCGATTCCGCTTATACCAGCGGGCAGGCCATTGATACTGCAACTCCCGGTAAAAAGACAATTACTATTACAGCAACAGATAATGCCGGAAACCAATCCAGCAAAACCATAACATATTATGTAAGATATAATTACAGTGGTGTTTTAAATCCTTTAAACAATGATGGCACAGGGGAATACAAGATTGGGAGAACCATCCCTGTAAAATTCCAGTTGACGGATGCAGACGGTAAATATATCAGTACTGCAGCAGCAGAGTTGTATCTGGTTAAACCGGATGGAACGGAGATGAAAGCACAGGCAAGCGGTAATTCAAACACGGATAACCAGTTCAGGTATGAGGGTCAAGACGGGCAGTATATGTTTACTATGACAACCAAGGGATTAACACCCGGTATCTGGAAGTTGAAGATTGTCTTGGATGATGGAACTACAAAGTATGTACAGCTTACATTCAATTAAGTGTACCTGCTGATTTCCAGCAGGGAGTGCTAAAAGCAAATAGAAGAAGCCGGGAATATTTTTGTTCCCGGCTTCTTTTTGCGTTTTTTAATAATATTGTTGAAAACTGAAGGATATGCCCCTATAATTAATGTGCTGCGCAATTTTTGTTGAAAAATAGAGAACTAACTATGCAGTTTCATTCCTCTTGATACTGGGAGCCGTCTTTTTCGCATTTAAAGAGTTCTAGAAACTTTGGTTCATAGATTGTTAACAGGAGGAAGACTTTTCTAAAGTTTTGTAGTATAATAAAACATAGAAATCGAATGTAAGGTGAATTTTATTGAAGCACCCTCAATGGAAATCAAGCAATAAAGGAAGAATAACGATTTCCTGTGTGTTAAAATAATAAAGTACATTGCGATATTTCGGAGGGAAAAAATGTCTGATAAAAATAGGCAGGTAATGATTCGAATTTGCTGCATGATTATAATACCACTGGTATCAATTATTCATGTAGCCTTGAATACCTACAGGGAGAATATGCACAACATAAGCATCATCCTGGATGATTGGATACCATTTGTGCCGGCTTTTTCAATCCCGTATTTGTACTGGTTTTTGTATGTGTTTGCCGGGCTCCTTTACTTTGCCATCATGGACGGTAAATATTACTTCCGGCTTCTTGGCAGTATTGTAGTGGGGATGTGTTTGAGCTTCGTGTTTTTTTACTTTTATCCCACAACGGTTGTCAGGCCGGAGATACTGGGAAACGGGCTGATGGAAAGGTCTGTAGCCTACATCTACTCCATGGATAATCCCTATAACTGCTTTCCCAGTATTCATGTACTGAATGCCATGCTGGTAACCATGTTCCTTTGCAGCTACCGCAAGAGCCTGCGGGTTTGGGGCGTGTCTATTTTTAGCTGTGCAGCTATTATTCTTTCCACTTTGTTTGTAAAACAGCACTACGTACTGGATGCAGTAGGTGGCATTATTCTATCAACAGGCGTTTATCTCTTCTTTATGAATGAAAACTTTTGGAATTCGATTCCCATGCAAAGGGTTATGGCACTTTTTACACACCCAAGACCGGGAAACGATCCGAACATTTAGCAGAGGGTCTTGCAGGAGGGGCACACGGCCAAAGGAAAGGGCGGTGTGCTTTTTGTTTTTAAACTGGAAAATCCGGTGTACTTGTTATATAATGATTTAGAATTAGCGAAAGAATAACTTTCCCGGTACCTTGATACATAAACGGCAGTGCCGGGAACAAAGGGGTTCAATATGGAGAATATGAGAGAGCGATTGACAGAAGCGAAAAGAATTGTAGTGAAAGTCGGTACATCTACCCTGACCTATGAAACCGGAAAGGTGAACTTTACACGGATTGACAGGCTGGTGCGGGTGATATCCGATCTGGTAAACCAGGGCAGGGAAGTAGTCCTGGTGACTTCCGGAGCCATTGGCGTGGGAGTCGGTAAGCTCAATCTGCCGGAGAAGCCGAAAACAATCGGGGAAAAGCAGGCAGTGGCCGCTGTAGGTCAGTGTGAGCTGATGCACATATATAGTAAATTTTTTGCGGAGTATGGGCATGTTGTAGGGCAGATTCTCTTAACCCGGGATGTGGTAGAGGACGATCACCGGAGAGAGAATGTAACAAATACCTTTGAAAATTTGTTAAAGAGAGCCATTATACCCATCGTAAACGAAAATGACTCCGTATCCATTGAGGAAATTAAAAATATTAATAACTTCGGAGATAATGATACCTTGTCTGCGGTAGTTTCAGAAGTCGTGCAGGCGGATCTGCTGATTATCCTGTCCGACATTGATGGTTTGTATGACTGCGATCCGAGAGAAAATGAGTCCTCAAAGCTGATATCGGTAATCCACGAGATCACGGCAGATATTGAGGCATGTGCCGGAGGAGCAGGAAGCAGTAGAGGAACCGGCGGTATGGCAACAAAGATATCCGCTGCGAGAATATCGGCTGCGGCAGGTGTGGATATGGTCATATGCAATGGGAGCAATCCGGATATCATTATGGATATTGTGGAAGGAAAGGAAGTCGGCTCGTTGTTTATAGCAAAAAAAGGGTATACTACTCTATAAGAAAAATTTCAGGCGATAAAGGAGAGTGAAAATAGTACTTCATCTTTTTTGCGGGCCGCCATGGTATCCATGAAGGATGGAGCAAAAGTATATACTCCGCATAGAAAAAGTAGAAGAGGAAGCGGAGTATGAAACGTGCTATTCCAGCCACATCAACGATCAAGGTAAAAGAAGTGGCTGGGCACGTTATAGATGAAGTTATATTTTCATTGACCCTAAACTTTTTAGCGTTTGGGACGTAATATAGTTAGAAATGTGCTAACTCACCCCCGGACCCTCTCTTTCCAAAAGAGAGGGGAGAAGATTTTGTTCCCCTTCTTTTTTGAAAGAGAAGGGGGGAGGGGATGAGTTAAAAACCTTACACTATATAAAAGGAGTATACATATGATCAGGATTACAAACCTTTCAAAGAGTTATAACAAAGGAGCCGTTAAAGCGGTGGACAATCTTAATCTGCATGTGAAACCCGGTGAAATCTTCGGGTTTTTGGGACCGAACGGGGCGGGAAAGACAACCACCATTAAAATGATTGTAGGGCTTTTGAATTCAGATTCCGGAAGTATTGTAATCAAGGGGTTTGACAACAGAGAGCAACCGTTGGAAGCCAAGAGAAATATAAGCTATGTCCCGGATAATCCGGATGTTTATGAACGATTGACAGGTCTGGAATACCTGAACTTTATGGGAGATGTGTACAAGGTGCCTATGGATGTCCGAAAGGAACGGATCCATTATTTCCTCGAAATGTTCGGGCTTTTGGATGCGGCTGGGGACCTTATCAAAAGCTATTCCCACGGTATGAAGCAGAAGATTGTGCTTACGGGAGCTTTGCTGCACGACCCTGCTTTATGGGTACTGGATGAACCCATGGTGGGTCTGGACCCCAAATCCGCCCATCAGTTGAAGGAGCTTATGAGGAAGCATTGTGACAAGGGGAATACGGTTTTCTTTTCCACCCACGTGCTGGAAGTGGCAGAAAAGCTATGTGACAGGCTTGCCATTATAAACAAGGGCAAAATCGTTGCTATTGGCACACTGGATGAACTTAAGCAGGGTGAGCAGGCCGAATCTCTTGAAAATATATTCCTGGAGTTGACGGAACGATGAGTGAGTTTTTTTCTTTGCTAAAGACCACGTTGAATGTGAATTACGGGTTTTCCGTATTGAAATACCAACTGAAAAAAGACCGGAAGAAGCTGGCACAGACTATTTTCATCATTATTGGGGTTTTCGTGGGATTGATCAGCATTTCCTCCGTTCTGGGTGCGGTGATGGTAGGTATTTTTCTGGGTGGGAAGTCCTTGGGGAAACCGGAGATGGTCATAACCATCGCATTCTTAATGACGCAGTTGGTAGTTCTGATGTTTGGTATTTTTTATATCATGGGCACCTTTTATTTTGCCAATGATATGAATATCTTACTTCCACTTCCTTTGAAGGCCTCTCATGTGCTGGGGACGAAACTTATTATCGTGATGATTAATGAATACCTGACGGTGATTCCTGTTTTACTTCCTTCACTGATTATATTCGGCGTCGGAACAGGGCAGGGAGTGGCGTACTACATTAAGGCACTCTTTGTTTTACTGGCATCCCCGGTGATTCCTTTGGTCCTCTGTTCCTTGTTTGTAGTAGCACTTATGCGATTTGTCAACCTTCGGCGAAGCAAGGACCTGTTGGCGATTCTTGGCGGATTTGTAGGAATTGGGTTCGCCATAGGTTCGAATTACTTTACACAACGGATGCCGAAGACCGGTAATATGGAGTTTTTTCAGAATTTCCTTGCTTCTCAAACCGGCTTGATCGAAAGTATAGGCAATAAATTTCCTCCTAGTATATGGATTACCTATGGACTATCCAAGCCCGGACTTACAGGTTTAGGGTATATAATGCTCTTTTTCCTGGTTGCAGCCTTACTGCTGGCGGTATTGATGTGGATCGCCAACCGCTGGTTCTATAAGAGCATCCTGGCAGGGCAGGAAGTGACAAGGAAAAGAAATAGGCTGTCCCGTGAAGATATCGGAAGAAAGCAAACGAGGGAGGGAAGCCCCCTCAAGGCTCTTTTCCGGAGAGAATGGAAGGTTTTCTTCCGAACTCCGGTTTATGTAATGAACGGAATTATGGGGATGGTAATTGCTCCGGTCTTGATCGCAATGCCATTTTTGACGCAGAAGAATGAAATGGGGGAATTCATGGAGATTCTGCGGAACCCGGCGAACAATACCTTTGTGACCGTTGGAGCATTAGGCATTGTACTCTATATCACGAATCTAAACATTATTGCTTCCACCGCTATATCCAGGGAAGGAAACATGTATTGGATGTCCAGAATGATTCCGGTATCGCCCAGAGAACAGATTACAGCAAAGCTTCTGCATAGTCTGGTGATTGAAATGCTGGGTATTGTTGTCAGCATTGCGGTACTTACCTATGTACTGGGACTTACCACGTCCAGCGTTATCATTATGCTGGTACTTTCGGTCATTGGGAATCTTTTGTTTGTGACCTTAAATCTGATCATTGATGTATTACATCCGAAGCTTAACTGGACGAATCCGCAGGAAGCGGTGAAGCAGAATCTGAACGGCTTTTTCGGGGTACTGGTGTCGACTTTGATTGCCGTGCTGCTTGCCGGTATAACCGTCGGACTTATCGTATTAGGAGTCAGTGGATGGTTCCTATACATCCTTCTTGGCTTGGTTATGGTGCTGTTGACATTACCCTGTATGGGATGGCTGTACGCAGCTGCGGAAAATATGTACCAAAAGGTAGAAGCGTGAAATCAATGGAGAATTGAAAATTGTGAATTGAGAATTATATAAGGGATGGGGAAATTCAGTATGGAGTTTCATGAGGTTATTGAGAATAGGTTCAGTGTGAGGTCTTACAAAAATGACCCGGTTTCAGTAGAGACGGTGAAAGCGGTAGTAGAGACTGCGCTGCGGGCGCCTTCCTGGGGGAACAAGCAAAGTTGGCGGTTTATAATTGTCAGTAAAAAAGTGGAGAAGAATATCATAGGAAGAGCTTCTGGGCAGGAGCCCATTGGAAAGGCCTGTGAAGCTGCACCTTATGTAGTTGTTCTCTGTGCCGATCCTGAACAGTCGGGCGTTAAAAATGGACTGAATTACTTTATGTTCGATTGCGGCCTGGCCATGGAAAACCTTGTGCTGGCGGCACAGGATCAAGGGCTGGGAACCTGCATTGTGGGTTGGTTTGATGAAAGCGCTGTCAAGGCCATTTTGAATCTGCCGGACAATATGAGGGTAATCGCCTATACACCGCTGGGGTATCCCAAGGAGAGCCCAAAGGTTCGAATTCGTAAGAAACCGGAAGAAATGGTGTATTTTAATCAATGGGGAAAAGGAGAGTAAGATGGCAAAACAGCAGTGGAAGCCTACAACATTATTGAATCCGGTACCTGCAGTCATGGTAAGCTGTGCAGGGACGGACGGAAAACCCAATATCATTACAGTGGCCTGGGCAGGGACTATAAACTCGGCACCTCCCATGCTTTCCATTTCCGTTCGCAAGGAGCGTTATTCCTATCATCTTATAAAGGAAAAAGGACAGTTCGTTGTGAACCTGACAACGGAAAAACTGGTAAAAGCCACGGATTTCTGCGGAGTAAAGTCCGGCAAGGACATGGATAAGTTCCAGGCAGCGGGATTGACCCCGGAAAAAGCGTCCATGGTGGATGTTCCCATGATAAAGGAAAGTCCTATCAATCTGGAATGCGTCGTTAAAAACAGGTTGGAGCTGGGAAGCCACGATATGTTCATCGCAGAGGTGGTAGCGGTCAATGTGGATGAAAGCCTCCTGAATGAAAGAGGAAAGCTATGCCTTGAAAAGGCGGGACTCATCTGCTATTCCCATGGGGAGTACTGGAGCCTGAAAAAATCCCTGGGGTATTTTGGACATTCGGTGACACGGCGAAAGAAGCTAAAGAGAGATGTTAAAAAATGAAGAGATATATAAAGGAAGGTGATGGAAACCATGGTTTCCATCACCTTCCTTTATATATCTGCTATTTGTCGTGAAACGTCCTTGCAATAACCTCTTTCTGCTGTGCTTTCGTCAACTTGTTAAAGTTTACTGCGTAGCCCGATACCCGAACCGTGAGCTGCGGATTGGATAAGGGATCTTCCATAGCTTTTTCGAGGGTCGCCCGGTCCAGAACATTTACGTTCATGTGGTGGCCGCCTTGCATGAAATACCCGTCCAACAGGGAAACCAGGTTGGCGGTTCTTGTTTCCGCATCCTTGCCCAGGGACTGGGGAACAAAGGTCATAGTAAGGGAGATTCCATCCTGACAGTATTCGTAGGGAATTTTGGCTGCGGAACAAAGCACGGCCAGGGCGCCGGATTTATCACGGCCATGCATGGGATTGGCTCCCGGGGCGAAAGGCTCTCCTCTCTTCCTTCCATCAGGCGTGGCACCGGTTTTCTTACCATATACTACGTTGGAGGTAATAGTCAGTATGGAAAGCGTATGTTTTGCATCCCGATAGGCAGAATGTTCAGCAAGATCGGCATAAAAACTTTTCACCAGATCTGCTGCCAATGAATCTACCCTATCGTCATTGTTTCCGAACTGAGGGTACTCGCCCTTAATTTCAAAGTCGATAATCAGCCCTGTTTCGTCGCGAAGGGGGAGTACCTGCGAATGCCGGATCGCACTCAACGAGTCGGCCACTACCGATAGACCTGCAATGCCAAAGGCCATGAAACGGTTGACATGAGTGTCATGGAGGGCCATCATAAGTCTTTCATAGGCATATTTATCATGCATATAGTGGATCAGATTCATGGTATCTACATAGAGGCCCGCCAGCCACTTCTGATAATAAGCCAGCTTTTCCATTACAGAATCATAGGCCAGAACGGTATCGGTGCAGGGGGCCGATGCCGGGCCGATTTGTTCACCGGTCAGCTCGTCCCTGCCACCGTTCAAGGCCAGCAGCAGAAGTTTGGGCATATTGCACCGGGCTCCGAAAAACTGCATGTCCTTGCCGATACCCATGGCAGAAACACAGCAGGATATCCCGTAATCATCTCCAAAGCCAGGGCGCATAAGATCATCATTCTCATACTGAATGGAACTGGTCTCTACGGAAACAGTGCTGCAAAAGTTTTTAAAGTGTTCGGGCAGCTTTACCGACCAAAGAATCGTGAGATTCGGTTCAGGGGCAGGCCCAAGATTATACAGGGTCTGGAGAAAACGGTAGGCGGTTTTGGTCACCATGGAGCGGCCATCGCCGGCCATTCCGCCCAGGGATTCAGTAATCCAGACCGGATCGCCGGCGAAGAGTTCATTGTATTCAGGCGTACGCAGGTGCCGGATGAGGCGCAGCTTTATGACAAACTGGTCAATGAGTTCCTGGGCTTCCTGTTCTGTTAGGGAACCACTTTTTAAATCCCTCTCGATATAAATATCGAAAAAGGTGTTGACTCGGCCCAGGGAATTGGCAGCTCCATTGGTTTCCTTAATAGAGCCGAGAAAAGCCAGGTAGGTCCATTGAACGGCTTCATAGGCATTCTCCGCGGGACGGGACAGGTCAATGCCATAGGATGCGGCCATAGCGGCCAATTCCCTCAGCGCCGTCATTTGCTCGTGGATTTCTTCCAGCAGGCGGATTCGATGATCCGTCAAAGGACCCTGACCCAGTTCTTCCAGATTCCGTTTCTTTTCCGCTATGAGCCTGTCCACGCCATAAAGTGCTACACGCCTGTAGTCTCCAATAATCCTTCCGCGGCCGTATGCATCGGGTAGGCCTGTAATTAACCCGCTTTTCCGTACCTTTTTCATATCGGAGGTATAAGTACTGAAAACAGCATCATTATGGGTTTTTCGCAGATCCGTAAAAGTCTTTTCTATTTCAGGGGATAGTTTGTATCCGTAACTTTCACAAGCCTGTTTTGCCATCCGTATACCGCCGAAAGGCACGATGGCCCGTTTTAAAGGCGCTTCTGTCTGCAGCCCTTTTATAACTTCCAGATCATAATCAATATAGCCGGGTTTATGGCTGGTAATGGTGGAGGGGATTTCCGTACTAATGTCGAGAATTCCTCCTTTTTTATATTCCTCCAACAAGAGAAAGCGGCACTTTTCCCATAACTGTCGTGTCTTTGGAGAGGGGCCCGAAAGGAATTCTGCTGTCCCGGCATACGGTGTGTAATTTCGCCGGATAAAATCCTGCACGTCGACGGTCTTCTGCCAATTGCCCCCTATAGATCCATCCCATAGTGTATGTTTCATGCGAATCACCCTCCTGATCCATGTTTCAAATATAACCTTTATCCAGGAGGTATAAGAAAACCGCCTGGGTAAAAAAGGTATACCCAGGCGGTCGGCAATTTCCAAGATCATACTCCCTGTGGTGAACTCCACTTCCGCCAGTTGTATGATCCAACCATTCAGTTTTATGAATTAAGTATATGCCACATTGGGACAAAAAGTCAACTAAAATTTATGGTTTATAACGAGAAAGTAGATTGACAGGCCTTCTCTGCTAACATATAATGAGGTTAATTGAATGAAAGGAAACAGGTGCCGGTTCTGGTCAGAAAGGAACGACCAGGAACCGGTGAAAAGGGAAGTCGGGTGAAAGTCCCGCGCGGTCCCGCCGCTGTAAGAGAGGAGTCCTGCCTCATTGCCACTTTCCGATGCTTGATAGCATTCGGAGGGGAAGGCTGGAAGGACGATGATGCTCAAGCCAGAAGACCTGCCTGTTTCTGTGCACCGCAAACTCTACGGGCGATGGAGGGGGTGTTTACAGTTGCATATAATAATGTGATTCTATGTAAACCTCTCGGCAGTGATCCGCCGAGGGGTTTTTTGCCTATCTATAGAATAAAAATTTACAAAGGAAATACAGAGGGAGGAGCACCGATGCTTGAAAATATACAGATCATACATCCAGCCGATATCGAGAAGAGAAGCTTTGAGATTCTCACGGAGATTCTGGGAGAAAGACAGTTTCCGCCGCTCCATGAGTCTGTGATCAAGAGGGTGATTCACACCACTGCGGACTTTGAATATGCGGACATCCTGAAAATCAGCGAGGGGGCCGTGGAGGCAGGAATGGAAGCACTGCAGGCGGGAATGAATATTGTCACCGATACACAGATGGCAGCAGCAGGCATCAACAAGAGAACCTTAAAAGGGTTCGGGGGGGAAGTTCTATGTTTTATGAGTGATGAAGATGTAGCCGCAGAAGCAAAAGGGAAAAATATTACCCGGGCTTCCGTCTGTATGGAGAAAGCCGCGGCCAATCCATCCATCGGCATTTATGTAGTGGGAAACGCGCCGACGGCCTTGATCCGGCTCTACGAACTGATTAAGGCTGGAGTGGCTGCTCCGAAATTGATCATCGGTGTGCCTGTGGGCTTTGTGAATGTGGTGGAATCCAAGGAGCTTATAAAAGCGGCCGGCATCCCAACCATTATATCCGAAGGCAGAAAAGGCGGAAGTAACGTAGCTGCTGCTATTGTAAATTCGATGCTCTATATGGCTGCAGGAGACCGGAGGGAATAGGATGCAGGATTTTGTGATCATTGCGGGAAAAAAATACCGGAAAGGGTATACCACCGGGTCCTGTGCAGCAGCGGCCTCCAAAGCCGCCGCTGCTATGCTGCTGAGAGGCGGCATCCTTGAAAGCATCGAAATTGATACTCCGGCAGGAATTCGGCTGAATCTTCCGGTAACGGATGTTACCGTGGGAGAGGATGTTGCAAAGTGTTGTGTGGTAAAAGATGGAGGAGATGACCCGGATGTTACCACCGGTTTGAAAATATATGCCGAAGTGAGAAAAAGGAAGCAGGAAGGAATCTTTGTATCCGCAGGCCAGGGGATCGGAAGGGTTACACAGCCCGGATTGAAAGTAGAAGTAGGGAGTCCTGCCATTAACCCGGTTCCCATGAAAATGATCCGTAAGGAAGTTGGAGAGGTTCTGAAAGAAGGAGAAGGGGTAGACATTCTTTTAAGTGTTCCGGGAGGAGAAGAGGTGGCTAAAATGACCTATAACCCCCGGTTGGGAATCGAAGGCGGGATTTCCATTCTCGGTACCAAAGGGATTGTGGAGCCCATGTCGGAAGAGGCGTGGAAGGAGTCGCTGGCACTGGAACTGGACATGCTTTCTGCAAAAGGCCGGGATACGGTCGTCATGGTTTTCGGGAACTATGGGGAAGACTTTGTAGAAAATATTTTGCAGATACCTACCGAAGGTGTTGTCAAGATCAGCAATTTCGTGGGGTATATGCTGGAAGCGGCATCTTCAAGGGGCTTTAAGCAGGTGCTGCTTGCTGGGCATATGGGTAAGCTCATAAAGGTAGCTGCCGGAATTTTTCACACCCACAGCCGGGTTGCGGATGCGCGGATGGAAATCCTCTGTGCCTATGCGGCACTGGAAGGCGCTGACAGGAATACGGTAGAGGCGATTTATTCCTGCAATACTACCGACGCTGCTGCCAGGATCATTCGGCAAAAAGGTCTGGAGGGTATTTACAGGCGAGTGGTGGAACAGGTTTCCTCCCGGTGTGAACGCTATGTTTTCCAGCGGCTTCAGGTAGGAAGTGTTTTATTCAACGAAGATAATGCCCTGCTGTGCATGGATGAAAAGGCAGCAGGGATACTTCAGAAGATAAAGGAGGGGATGGGATGCAAAGGACAATCCATATAGCGGGCATTGGACCCGGTAGTTTGGAACTGCTGACCCCCGCAGCTTGTTCGGCCATCGAACAAAGCGATGTACTTATTGGTGGAAGAAGGAACCTGGAGATGTTTCGTGACTATAAGGGTGAGACGCTGGTAATCGGCAACAACCTCCGGGCGGTTTGTGAATATATAGTGGAGAATGCCGGGTTGAAAAAAATTACCGTAATAGCATCCGGAGACCCGGGACTTTTCAGCATCACCCGGTACCTGAGGGAAAATCTGCAGGGAATTCATATGGAAGTCATTCCCGGAATCAGTTCGCTGCAGTACCTTTGCAGCAAAGTAAATCTATCCTGGGAGGACCTCTATATCACCAGTGTCCACGGAAGGACAAATGATATTGTCCAGACGGTGAAAGAACACGAAAAGGTTGGAATCTTCACCGGGGGAGGCGCTGCGCCGGACGGAATCTGCCGAAGCTTGGTACAGGCAGGACTGGATACTGTGAAAGTGGTGGTAGGCGAGAATTTGTCCTACCCGGAGGAGCGGGTGTTTACGGGAAGTGCGAAGGAACTTATGGAAATGAACTTCCATCCCTTGTCACTCATGATTGTACAGCGGCATCGGGAGACTGAAACGGGTGCAGTATGGGACTATTCAGTACCGGGAGTTCCCGACGCGATGTTTGACAGGGCACAGGTCCCGATGACAAAAGAGGAGATCCGGGCTGTATCCGTCAGCAAGCTGCGGTTGAATACCCATAGTGTGGTGTATGATGTGGGAGCCGGGACGGGCTCAGTTTCCGTTGAATGTGCCCTGCGCTGTCCACAGGGGGGTGTTTATGCTTTTGAACGGGACACGGACGCTGTGGATCTGATAAAGAGGAATGCGGAGAAGTTCCGTGTGCAGAACGTAAAGGTAATCCCCGGAGAGGCGCCGGAAAGCTTTACCGGGGAAATGCAGGCACCGGACCGGGTATTCATCGGTGGTTCGGGGGGGAATATGGGTGAGATCATCGGCAGAGTCACAGCTTTTGGAGGACCCGTCAGGATTGTCATCAATACCATCACCGTTGAATCTACCTATGAAGCGTTAGAAGCTCTGAAAACACAGGGCTGTAAGAATATTGAGATCATCAGCATGAGTATAGCCCGCGGCAGGGAGGTAGGCGGAAAGCACCTGATGCAGTCAATAAATCCTGTCTATATCATTAGCGGAGAGAAGGGGGAAGAAATTTGAAGGGAAAATTCTATGGAATCGGCGTAGGACCGGGAGATCCGGAACTTATGACCCTTAAGGCAGTCAAAACACTGGAGCAGTGTGCGTGTATTGCAGTGCCGAAGACAATGGAAGAAAAGGAAAGTCTGGCACTCTCCATTGCAAGGCAGGTGATTAGGGAAGAGAAGGAGATCCTGGACCTGGTATTTCCTATGACCCATAACAGGGAAAAGCTGGATCAAAGCTGGTCTGCAGCGGCGCAAAAGATAGCAGGCTGCCTGGACCAGGGTAAAAGTGTAGCATTGATCACGCTGGGAGATCCGTCGGTCTACAGCACCTGCATGTATGTTGTGAAAAAGCTGCAGGAAATGGAATATGAAGTGGAGATGATACCGGGAATTACCTCTTTCTGTGCATCGGCAGCCAGGGTAGGCATCAGTCTCGCGGAAAACCGTGAAACGCTGGCTGTGATTCCGTCAGCCTATGATTTTACCGCTTTGGATCAGGTACTGGATACCTTTGACAATGTCGTTATGATGAAGGTATCCGCCAAACTGCAGCAAGTGAAGGAAAAACTGTATGAAAAAGGCCTGGACAAACAGGTGGTTACCGTATCTCGCTGTGGACTAGAAGGGGAGAAAATCCACTACGGTTTGGACGGAATGGAAGAGGAGAGCGTAAGCTACTTTACAACAATGATCGTGAAGAAAAACGGGGGGATACAGTAATGGTATACATTATCGGTGCAGGCCCGGGAGATCCGGAGCTTATAACGGTGAAAGGAATGAAGCTTCTTCAAAAGGCGGGTGTAGTGATCTATGCGGGTTCTCTTGTCAATAAGGAGCTTTTGAACGAGGTCCCAGCCCATTGTGAAATCCATGACAGTGCCTCCATGACCCTGGATGAAGTTCTGGGGGTAATGGAAAGAGCCAGCCGGGAGGGGAAGGAAATTGTCCGCCTTCATACCGGAGACCCCTCCTTGTTTGGTGCGATCCGGGAGCAAATGGATGGATTGGACCGGTTGGGAATCCACTATGAGGTTGTACCGGGAGTAAGTTCTTTTTGTGCAACGGCAGCAGCCCTGAAAAAAGAGTACACGCTGCCGGGGGTGACACAAACCGTTATCCTGACGCGAATGGAAGGACGGACCAAAGTACCGGAAAGTGAAGACATCGAGCAACTGGCTTCCCATAATGCGACCATGGTAATCTTCCTCAGTGTCGGCATGATGGAGGAAGTGGCAGCGAAACTGGCAAAAAAATACGCCAAGGACACCCCGGTGGCAGTGGTATATAAAGCTTCCTGGCCACAGCAGAAGATCGTCAGGGGCACCCTTGAGAATATTGCCGGACTAGTGCAAAAGGAAGGAATACGGAAGACAGCCTTGATCGTTGTGGGGTGGTTTTTGGGGGATGAGTATGAGCTGTCGAAGCTGTATGACAGCCAATTTACCCATGAGTATAGAACCGGGAGTATGGAATGAGTACGGCAGTGGTTTCACTTACTAAAAATGGCGCAAAGCTGGCCCTGGAGATCGGACAGAAGCTGCAGGCGGATACTTATATTAAGGAAGAGTTTATGGAGCAATATGTGCCCAATGAAAACCCTCTTCGGGTCATTCCCATTGCAGAAAATTTTGCATCGCTGGTAAAGAAGATTTTTCATTCCCATGATGCATTGGTTTTTGTAATGGCCTGCGGCATTGTAGTTCGAAGCATTGCTCCTTATATAAAGGATAAAAGTACCGACCCGGCTGTGGTGGTGGTGGATGAAAAGGGAAAACATGCCATCAGCCTGCTTTCCGGACATCTGGGCGGAGCCAATCGGCTGGCGGTGCAAGTGGCGGCTGTCACCGGGGGAACACCCGTAATAACAACGGCTACCGATGTAAACCAGGTTACAGCTTTTGACCTGTTTGCAGTAGAGAACGATTGTGCCATTGAAAACTTGAAGGAATTGAAATATATCAGCGGAGCGCTGGTCAATGGAGAGAAGGTAGCGCTGCATACCGATTGCTCCATGGAAGGGGCGATACCGGAGAACATTGTGCCGGAAGAGTCCGGCTTGTCCTGTGGCGTTTTGCTTACAAATTCCACGGAACAACAGGCGGAGGAAAAGCATGTGCTGAAGCTGCGGCCCAGGAATCTGATTCTGGGAATCGGTTGTAGAAAGGGAGTCACTGCAGAAGCGATAGAAGAAGCGGTAGAAGATTTTTTACAAAAGAATGGGAAAAGCATTTTGTCTGTAAAATACCTGGCTTCTATAGAACTTAAAAAAGACGAGCAGGGGATTCGGGCTTTTTGTGAAAAACGGCAGATTCCCTTTGTAACCCTGACTGCCCAAAAGCTTCAGCAGGTGGAAGACCGGTGCAGTACCTCACATTTCGTGAAGCAAACAGTGGGCGTAGGAAGTGTATCGGAAGCCTGTGCCATTGCAGCAGAGGAGGAGGCAAGGCTCCTTTGCGGAAAAACCGTATACAAAGGAATCACATTGGCCTTGGCCCAGATTGGAAGAACATACAGATTTTATTAATTGACAATAAACCAAACGGGGGTTATTATGGGAAAAATCTATGTAATTGGAATCGGTCCGGGCGACCTGGAGCATATGACCATAAAAGCCAGGGAAGCCCTGGAGGAGAGTGATCTGATTGTCGGATACAGCACCTATGTGGAATTGATCAAAGACTACTTTCCGCACAAGGAATTCATCAGCTCTTCGATGACACGGGAAGTGGAACGATGTATAATGGTCTTACAAAAGGCAGAAGAAGGACGTACAGTAGCATTGATCAGCAGCGGAGATAGCGGCATTTACGGTATGGCGGGAATTATGCTGGAGGTTGCCTCAAAGGAAGGAAGCAGCATTCCGGTGGAGGTGGTACCGGGAGTGACAGCGGCCAGTGCGGCAGCGGCTGTATTAGGGGCACCGGTGATGCATGATTTTGCTGTTATCAGCCTTAGTGATTTATTGACTCCCTGGGAGACCATCGAGAAGAGGCTGGAGTATGCGGCTATGGGGGATTTCGTAGTATGCCTGTATAATCCCAAAAGCAGGAACCGGCAGGACTATATACGGATTGCCAGGGACATCCTTCTACAGCACCGCCAGGGTGGTACGCCCGTGGGTATTGTGAGAAATGCAGGAAGAAAGCAGGAAAGCATGGATATCGCTACACTGGAAACCATGCTGGATTTTGAAATTGATATGTTTACCATGGTGATTATAGGAAATTCCAAGACCTATGTCGAGGGAAAAAGGATCATAACGCCCAGGGGGTACAAGCTGTAAGTCATGAAGAAAATCATTGTAATCGCAGGTACTGCAGATGCAAGAACATTGATCATGGAACTGGAAAAACAGGGATATCCTATTATCGCCACAGTAGCTACCGGCTTCGGACATGAGTTGTTGAAGGATTCAGAAGGTGTGACGGTCCGTGAAGGGAGAAGGAGGGAAGAAGAGTTCCTCGCATTGATAAAGGAAACGGAAGCTTTTTGTCTGGTGGATGCTTCCCATCCCTATGCGGCGGAAGTGTCGAAAACAGCCATGGCGGCCTGCTGCTCTGCGGGGATACCCTATATACGCTATGAAAGGCGTGCTTCGGAATTGGAGCAGGAATTAATTGCTGTGAAAGACTTCGAGGAAGCTGTGCAGCGGTTGGAGGATCTGAAAGGAAACATTCTCTTGACCATCGGCAGCAATAACCTGGGATATTTCACAGGACTGAGGGACTATAAAAACCGTTTGTTTGTTCGGGTGCTTCCAGACAGCAAGTCGTTAATAAAATGTGAAGAACTAGGCTTTTCCGCTTCCAATATCCTTGCAGTAAAAGGGCCTTTTTCACTGGAAATGAATATCGCCATGATAAAGCATTGCAATGCTTCTGTTCTGGTGACCAAGGATAGCGGAAAGGAAGGCGGAGTGGAGGAAAAGGGAATGGCGGCAGCACAGCTGGGCATTCCTTTGATGGTAATAGCAAGACCGGATATAACTTATAGCAATCTATGTCATTCTATCGAGGAAACGCTGGAGTGTGTAATTCAGTTGAGTTCCGAAAACAAGTAAAGGAGAGAGCTTCAAATGAAAAAACAGGCAATAGGGACTCTGGCAATGATAATGACCGGTCTTATGCTTATTACAGGCTGCGCCGGACAGAGTACCGTTACAAGCACGCAAAATGTTGGACAAGCTTCAGAAAAAACCGGAGAGGTATCCTTTCCCCTTACCATAAAAGATGACGCAGGAAAAATTGTGACTTTGGAGAAAAAGCCCCAGAAGATCGCTGCCATATCCAGTACCATGATCGGTGCTTTATACGCCGTGGGAGGCAAGTCCATCACCCGGGTTGAAGCAAAAGGGGAAAGCTCCCTGCCCAAGGAGGCAGAAAGTGCGGAAAGTGTTGGGCATGTCAATGAAATTGATATGGAAAAACTGGTGGCTCTTCAGCCTGACCTGGTTATCGCCCAGATGGGAAGCCATGAAAAATATGCACAGATACTGGAGTCTGCTAAAATCCCTGTAATTCTGCTGCAAATGAAAAGCTATGGGGATACACAGGAAAAGCTTCGACTCATGGGTAAAATAACAGGCAATGCGGCAAAGGCGGAGGAAGCCGTAGCCAATATGGAGAACAAAGTCGCTTCGCTGACGAAAAAACTCCCCCAGAATCCGAAGAAGGTCGTGATTCTATATACTACGTCGCAGAATATTTCCGTAAAGCTGGATAACAGTATCGCAGGGGATGTGGCAAAAATACTGAAACTGGACAACATTGCCTCCGGGTTGAAGGCAGAAAAGACCGGAGGGGAAAATGCGCCCTTTAGTATGGAAAAAATCGTGGAAAGCAATCCGGATGTCATACTGGTCACCACCATGGTTACCTCCAAGGAACTGGCGGATGAAAGAATCCGAAAAGACCTGGAAAGCAATCCTGCATGGAATCAGCTAAAATCAGTAAAGGAAAAAAGGATATATACCCTTCCGCAGAAGTTCTTCCTGACAAATCCGGGAGCACAATATCCGGAAGCGATTGAGTACATGGCGAAGCTGGTGTATCCGGAGGTTTACGGAAATGTCGCAAACTGATACCGCCAAGCGCCGTAGTTTACGGAATACAACTGCATGGAAGATCAGCGTTCTGCTGGCATTTGCCGTCGCAGTTGCAGGCGGTTTTCTGATCAGCAATTCCGTTGGGTCTACAAAAATTGCTATTCCCGATATTTTAAAAGCCATCTTTATAGAACGGGAGGGAACTCTCCGGCAAATCCTTTGGAATATCCGGGTGCCAAGAACCATTGTAGCCATGTTGACAGGATTGAACCTGGCTTTATCCGGCGTTATTCTTCAGGGAGTCATGCGGAATCCTCTGGCGGATCCACACATTATCGGCATTTCCTCCGGAGCAGGGCTGGCGGGTGTGAGCATTCTCATTCTGTTTCCCCACTTGACCTATCTGGTACCGCCAGTGGCCTTTGCCGGAGCGATGGCAGCAGCGGTATTGATCTATATTCTGGCATGGAAAGGCGGAATACAGCCGGTACGGATGATCCTTGCGGGAGTAGCGGTCTCTTCTTTTCTGGGGGCGGGGATTTCGGCGCTTATGGTATTTTACAGTGACCGCGTTCAGGGGGCTCTGATGTTTATGACCGGTGGCCTGGCTGCCAAGAGCTGGCCCCATGTATGGACCCTGCTTCCTTACACACTGCTGGGGGGGATTGCCTCTCTGGTCATTTCAGAGAAACTGAACATTCTTGCACTGGGAGACGATGTTGCAAGGGGAGTAGGACTGCGTGTGGAAGCTGCAAGGCTGCTGTTTACAGCCATTGCCGCCCTTCTTGCCGCCAGTGCGGTTTGTGTTGCCGGACTTCTGGGTTTTGTGGGATTGGTGGTTCCTCACACGGCGAGGCTCCTCATCGGTTCCAACCACAAATACCTGATTCCGGCATCGGCCCTTTTGGGGGCGGCTGTAGTTACCTTCAGCGATACCCTGGCCAGGACTCTGTTCAGTCCCAGGGAGATTCCTGTAGGTGTGGTCATGGCGGTTTTGGGAGCGCCCTTTTTTCTGTACCTTCTAAGGAGGGAAAAGTAATGGACATCATGAACGCAGCAAATGTATCTGTTTCAATAAATGGAAAGAACATACTCCAGGATGTAAACCTGGCAGTACCGGAGGGAAGTGTTCTTTCCATTATCGGTCCCAACGGTTCGGGAAAGACGACGCTTTTGCGGGTATTATGCAGAAGTATGAAGCCGCAGCAGGGGATGGCAGCCCTTAAAGGGAAGAATATTTATAGAATGGGCGTCAGGGAGTTTGCCAAAGAGGTGGCTTTTCTCACGCAAATCCACGAGTGTCCGGGGGATGTTCAGGTCCCGGAGCTGGTCCGGTATGGGAGATTTGCCCACAAAAGCTGGTGGAAGGGTGGAAGCGGAGAGGATACGGAGATTGTTGGATGGGCATTGGAGCGGACAGGCCTGGTGGAATTGGCTGAAAGGTCCATGGGAACGCTGTCGGGCGGAGAGCGGCAGCGGGCCTGGATTGCCATGGCCCTGGCCCAGAAACCCAAAGTACTGATTCTGGATGAACCGACCACGTACCTTGATATCAGTCACCAACTGGAGGTTTTGAAGCTGATTAAAAGCCTGAATGAGGAAGAAGGCATTACGGTGGTTATGGTGCTCCATGATATTAATCAGGCCGTGGGGTATTCGGAGTATGTTACAGTTTTGAAGGAAGGCAGGGTTTTTGCCAGTGGAAGAACGGAGGAAACTGTAAATAGTGATATCATTTCAAAGGTTTTCGGTGTGAGTGCACAGGTTGTTCATTATACACCGGAGGGGAAACCGGTGTTTCATCCGGAGTGAGCTTACTACCAATAAAAAAGCCTGCGAAATTTTTCGCAGGCTTTTGTCAACGATGATTATTTTGTAGCCAAAACCTTCTTCAGCTTTGTGAACCTTGGAAGTCCATCTTCGAGAACAGGCTTTGATTCGCCCTGGATTAATGGAAGAGCGTATTTGATAAACTCTTCATTCAGACCATTGCCTTCTGCATTGATCCATTCTCTAGGAATCTTCTTTTCCGTATTTGCTACATCCGTAAGGTCGATGAGCTTGGTTACGCATTTGTAATCAGCACCTTCTGCTCTTTCAAATGCGACCATTTTATCTGTAGTTCCTTCTACTGCAGCTTTAACGGCTGTTTGTCCAGCCAGGTAGGATTCGTTTACATCTGTCAAGGAACCCAGGTGAGCCGCACATCTCTGGAGCAGACTGAATTCGATACCGCGAACCTTGGCTCCGGTTTTGTTTTTAACGATATTGGCAAGAGTTGCTGCCAGACCCCCTAACTGCGCATGTCCAAAAGCATCTTTAGACTGTGCAAGGTCGGTACCGTATTCGGAGATGTATTTTCCATCCTTATCCTTGATACCTTCGGAAACAGCGATAATAACCTTTCCGTTTTCCTTGTAGATTCTCATTACATCTTCAAGGAACTTGTCCATATCAAAAGCCAGTTCAGGGAGGTAAATGAGGTCAGGACCATTTCCCTTGTATGCAGCCAATGCGGATGCAGCAGTCAACCAACCTGCGTTTCTTCCCATGATTTCGAGGATGGTGATCATTCCAGTGTCATATACTCTTGCGTCGTGATATACTTCCATCGTGGAGGTAGCGATGTACTTTGCAGCGCTGCCGTATCCAGGACAGTGGTCGGTTCCCCAGAGGTCATTGTCGATGGTCTTGGGAACACCCATAACTCTGCACTCGTAGCCAACCTTCTGCATGTATTTGCTCACCTTGTTGCAGGTATCCATGGAGTCATTTCCACCATTATAGAAGAAATAACGGATGTTATATTTCTTGAATACTTCAAGAATTCTTTTATAGTCGGTTTCATCTTCGTCAAAGTGCTTGAGTTTGTAACGTACAGAACCCAGAGCGGAAGAAGGAGTAGTTTTTAACAGATCCAATTCATAAGGATCTTCCTTGCTCATGTCATAGAACATTTCATTAAGCAAGCCTTTGATACCATGTGCCATACCGTATACAGCGGTAATGCATTCCTGCTTTAAAGCTTCCTGGATAACACCGGCAGCACTTGCGTTGATAACGGAAGTCGGTCCGCCGGATTGACCGAAAATAGCAGCGCCTACTAATTTGCTCATTAAAGAAAACCTCCTAGCGAATAATATATTATGTATGTTGTTTGTTAATTTATACACAATCACAAAAAATATACCATACTTGTCCCCAAAATGCAATTGTTAGTTTAGGGAACTTTACTTCGTAATTTGGGGTGCAGAGGATGCGTTAAATTACAAATTGAAGTTGAGGAACATTTCATATTCAACCTACATATTATAATAATAGGAAGGAAAGAGGGCATTGACAACAAAGCCGGTTTATAATAAACTATAGGAAATTGAGCAGGCGATGTACCGTTGATGTACATGGGGCTGGGCCCTTCAAGAGGGCAGTGGATGATAATCCATGGGACAATTTTCGAAAGAAATTGTTTCATGGATTTTTTTGTTGAAAAAAATTAGTGGTAGGGGGTTTTTATGAGTATTGACAATTTTAAAAAGGTAAAAAACGTATTATGGATTATTTTGATTGCCAATGCTTTTGTCGCTGTTTTGAAAGTACTGATAGGGACTATGATTAAAAGCGCCAGCATGACGGCCGACGGTTTTCATTCTCTGACAGATGGGTCATCAAATGTAGTAGGGCTAATCGCTATAAGCTATGCGTCAAAACCGGTAGATGAAGACCACCCCTATGGACATCGGAAATTTGAAACACTGGCAGGACTTGCGATCGCCGGTATGCTGGTATTTATCGGCGGGAAAATCATATTTGACGCATTCACAAGGGTATTTAACCCTGTGATGCCGGAAATAACCCTTGAAAGCCTTATAACGCTGATGGCAACCCTGGCTGTAAATATTTTTGTATCGAAGTATGAATATAAAAAGGGCAAAAGCCTGAACAGTACCATTCTGGTTTCCGACTCCATGCACACCCGAAGTGATATCTACGTTTCTATCGGCGTATTGGTAACGCTGATTTGTGTAAAGCTGGGGCTGCCTGCGATTATCGACCCGCTGGCCTCCCTGGTGGTTTCCGCCTTTATTCTTCATGCGGCCTATGAAATATTTAATGAAACCAGTGGTGTCCTGGTGGATAAGGCGGTAGTGGATACGGAGAAAGTCAGGGAAATCGCCATGGGCTTTGAACAGGTGCGGAATGCCCATAAGATTCGCAGCAGAGGAAGCTGTCATGATTTATATATTGATTTGCATATTATGACGGATCCTACTATGAGTGTGGAAGATTCCCATACCCTGATCCACGATATGGAAGAGAAAATGCGGGCGGAACTGGCTGCCAATGTGGAATTGATCGTACATATTGAGCCTTATAAAGCCTCTTGACCAGAGGTTCCCAGATATAAAAAGCCGGTTCGGGATTTGCTGATAGCAGTAACATTATTCTTTCACATTCATATCATAAAAAGAGATCGTTTTGGCATGGGTAGCCTATTCATCCATATTAACTGAGTGAAGGAGAATTCTTATGGATACGGGCAGCTATACTAAAAATCTGAATGAAGAAAAATTTTGTGAGTCAAAAATTATAACGGAAAGTCAGAGTGAAACAATCAAACCTGTAGGCCGTAGCGGCCCATTTATTGCAAGGATGCCGGTAGTAATTTCTCAATCGAGAGTACATATCCATGTTGAATCAAGAATAAAGCTTGACCAGCCTGTAGCGGACATAAGAAACTGCAAAAGAGATGTTTACTTAACCGGATGCAAATTATTGGATGCAGGAAACAAAAGAAGCGGCAAGATATATTTGGACGGTTACATAAAGGAAGGTTTGGAGTATGCTGCAATTGCAGATGTTAGCGAGGAACGAATCCGGGGAGATGTGAGGCACCTTACGGTCAAAGTACCTTTTGAATGCACTGCAAAAGTAGAATACTATTTGCCCCCTGCCATTAAGGGGGCAGCGGGACTGCTCAGTGTTGAACTGCTGGAGACTGGTAGAGGTACGGAGGAATCTTTTTTTGCCAGATGCGGTGAACGGGCTGCCGGCCTGCCCTGTGGAATAAAAAGAGCAGAGAGGTTGTATTGCGAAGTGGAGGAGGCACAGGTAGCAGAAATGGACATAATCAAAGCACGTACATTTTTCGGAAAGGACGGGGTAGATGAACGCATGTTTGATGCAGTTATCGAACAGCTTAGCATCTCTGTCACGTTCACGCTTTTACAGAACCAATTGGTGAACATTCCCAAAATTTACCCCTATAATGGGCAATATTACAGTAATTTTTAAACGGTTTGAGTAATAAAAATTAAAACAGCATGGGTGGCTTTTAACAAAGGCTGCCTATGCTGTTTTTTTTGAGAAGATTTTTTACAGAGAAAATAGTTGAATATAATCAACTTTATGTTAACTGACACATATACTGTATCAGGATGAAATCAGAAACGTTCTGACTTTATCTGAATAAAATATAAAGGAGACATGACTATGGATTATGAGTGCATTTGTAATGCAGGAGTGATCAAAACAAACACAATACAGGAATGCTCAAATGAGGCGGTGCATCCCTGCGGAATTGATGGGCCTTTTGTAGGAAAAATTCCTGTAGTTATTGCTGAACCGGTTGTTCAGATTGACATCGAGTCCGTTATTAAACTGGAAGAGCCTGCACTGGAGATAAAGAGAATTAAGAAAAACGTATTTATCAACCAATGCAAGCTCATTGACATGGGACATGGACATACAGGAAAACTCTTTTTAAGTGGCTTTGTCAGAAAAAATATTGAATTTGCTACAGTTGACTGCAGTAACGAGAAGCATAGCAGCATCAGCGGTAATATAAAGCATACCACAGTCAATATTCCGTTTACTTGTGTTACCAAAGTCGAATATGTTACTCCTCCAAAGCTGGATAACTTCGATCATACAAAAGAGTTATCCATGCTGGCGGATAAAAAAAGCGGGCATGATTTCTGCAAGCAGGAAATTATCGGGCGCAATCCGTGTGAACAAAGTTTTCAGCACTTCGAGAGCTTTAATGAACCGGTCTTTTGCGAATTGGAAGATGCTAAAATATTTGAAAATGATACTCACAAGGATGCTGAACCCTTTGGATGTGAGTTCCCGATTGAGCATACCTTTGATAAGATTGTAGAAAAAATGGTAGTGCTTGTTAAAATTAAACTGCTGCAAAAGCAACAGGTCAATATTCCAGGTCATAAGCCATTTGACTGGAGTGACAAAGTTAAAAAATAAATAACACGGGCTGGAGATGAAGTAGTCTTTATGTTTCCTAAAACTCCGGTCAGAATAAAAATTAAAGGAAGTAAAGTAGGAAAGTATGCTTTACTTCCTTTAATTTTGCCCTAGTAGTGTAATGGTTTGGTAAAAATTTAACTTTATTACTGTTTAAAGGGGATTGTATACAAAAATTTTAACAAAAATTCACAAAATGGACACAAAACTAAGATAAGATGGTAAAGTGAAACAAATCTCTTGTAATTTCATTATATAAAGTCAATTGAATAGGGAGGCAGAAGAAGTGAATAGCATAATGGCGATGAAAAACAAATTTACCTTTGGAAGGAAAACGATTCTGAGAATCATTTCGGGGGTATTGGTGATTGCGATCGTGGGTTCCTTGGGGTTCTACGGATGGAAGAAGACACACCCTGTGGCGAAGACCGTTACAACGCAGCAAACTGCCGTGGTAAGAAAAGGTGGTTTCAGCGTGACTGTATCGGGGGGAGGCCCGGTTGCAGCTTCCAATAAAAGTGAAGTGACACCGAAAACCAATGCTACTGTAACCAAGGTATATTTTAAGGAAGGGGATACCGTCAAAGCCGGAGATTTACTTTTTGACCTGGATGATTCAACCGCCAAGCTCAATGTAGAGAAAGCAAAGGCAAGCCTGGCCCAGACCGAATTAACCCAGAAAAGCAATATCAACAGTTTGCAAAAACTAAAAGTTACGGCACCTTTCAGTGGACAGGTTACAGGCCTGACAATAAAACAGGGTGATGTCCTGAATAAAAATGGAGCCGTGTTGAATCTGGTAGACTCCTCCAAACTGAAGTTGACGGTACCCTTCAACAGTTACAACGTGGGTGAAATCACGCTGGGCAAAAAGGTTACTGTTTATGTTCAAAGTCTTATGCAGTCGGTAGAAGGAGTTGTATCCTATGTAAATAACACTGCCTTTTCAACTTCCACCGGCGGAGAATTGCACAATGTAGAGATTACGGTGAATAATCCGGGTTCACTGACGGAAGGCATGAAAGCGAATGTTGAAGTCAGTACCTCAAAAGGAATAATTTCCAGCACGGACAACGGAACCTTTTCCTATGTCAACAATCAAAGCATCAAAAGTGAAACCGGCGGAACCGTCACCAAAGTGAATGTAAAGGAAGGTCAATACGTAAAAGCAGGAGAAACTCTCGTTGAGGTGAATAATGATGAGTTGGTTCTTAACAAGGAATCCACGGATGTTAAGCTGCTGGAACAGAACGGACAGGTGAAAAGCGCAGAGGATGAGCTGAGTTATTATAAAATATATGCGCCTATTGACGGGGTTATCATAAAGCAGACCATTAAGGAAGGAGAACAGGCAAAATCGGGACAGGTGATTACCACGATATCCAACACTACACAAATGGAGTGCGCGATCCCAATTGATGAACTGGATATCGCAAAAATAAAAGTAGGACAGAAAGCTACTATTATAGCAGATGCGCTGCCGGAGACCTCTACAAAACCTTTGGAGGGGGAGGTATCCAAGATCGCCATCGAGGGAACATCATCCAATGGAGTAACTACTTACCCGGTGACCATTAAAATCTCCAATCCCCAGGGATTGCGGACTGGAATGAATGTCACCGCCAATGTTTTGATCGATGAGAAAAAGGACATTTTGTATCTGCCGATCGAAGCCATTCAAAAGGTAGGCGGCAGGAACTTTGTTATGGTGAAAGCCGATGGCAGCAGTACCCCGGCCCAGGGACAACCAGGAGCGCAAGGTGGAAAACCGTCTGGGCAGGGAGATACGCAAAGCGCGGATCAAGGTAACACGCAAAGACCTGCGCAAGGCAATTCGCAAAGATCTGCACAGGGGTACCAGGGAAACAATGGTAATGGAAACGGCAACAATAACAATCGATCTTCTTCGCAGGCTGGCGGAAGAACCCAGGGCTCCGGGGCCGCAGGTTCAACTGCAGCGAGAGGAAATGCAAATACTTCAAATTCGGGTGCCACTACAATGTTGAAGCCTGTTGAAGTAGGAATCAACAACGAGAACTATATTGAGATCAAGAGCGGATTATCTGAAGGGGATCAAGTAATTCTTCCGACCAAAACCACTGGAACCAATACTGCGGGTGGTATGGGCGGAATGATGGGAGGTGCTTCCTTTGGAGGCGTGATGGGAGGCGCCGTGAGACCTGCACAGAGTGGAGGCGGTCAACGATGATACGGATCTCCGACATGTACAAAATCTATAAAATGGGTGACAATGTGGTAAATGCGTTAAATGGAGTGAACATCCACATCAAGCCTCATGAGTTTGTAGCGATCGTTGGGCCTTCGGGTTCAGGGAAATCAACACTGATGAATATGATTGGATGCCTGGATATTCCAACCTCCGGAAGTTACAGTTTGGATGGAAACGAAGTAAGCCGTATGAAAGACGATGAACTGGCGGAAATCCGCAATAAAAAAATCGGGTTTATTTTTCAAGGCTTTAATTTGCTTCAAAAGCTTACAGCATTGGAAAATGTAGAAATGCCGTTGATCTACCAGGGAGCCGGTGCAAAGGAAAGAAAAAGAAGGGCTACCGAAGCCTTGGAAAGCGTTGGCCTGGGGGATCGAATCCATCATAGGCCTACGGAATTATCAGGAGGACAGCAGCAAAGAGTGGCCATAGCAAGAGCGCTGGCCGGAAACCCGCCCATGATTCTTGCTGATGAGCCCACCGGGGCGCTGGATACCAAATCCGGTGTGGAGATCATGAAAATATTGAAGGACTTGAACGAGAAAGGAAACACCATTGTTTTAATCACCCATGATAATAACATTGCCATGCAGGCCCAGCGAATCATCCGAATTCAGGATGGCCAGATCATGGAAGACAGGGAGGTGGGCTGATGGGAATTGTCCAGGCATATAAAATGGCGATCAAGAGTATCCTGGGGAACAAGATCCGCTCCCTGCTTACCATGTTGGGTGTAATTATCGGTGTTGCGGCTGTTATTGCAGCCGTTGCCTTCGCCCAGGGAAGTACAAAGAGTATAACGGATCAGTTGAAGGGATTGGGAACCAATATGATTTCCATCTCTATTACAGGAAGAAACAGCAACCGTAATGTAACCTACGAGGATCTTAAAACCTTTGCCGAGGAGAATAGTGCCGAGATTGCGCTTCTCGCGCCTGAGGTTACCGGAAACATGACAGTCAAGTTTGACACAAAAAGCTCGGATACAAGAATTGTGGGGACCAGCCCGGAATATGAAACCATAAAAAATATGGGAGTTTCCAGTGGGAGATACCTGCTTTCCTTTGATATGGAGTACCGTCAGAAGGTAGCCATTCTCGGAACGGCAGTAGTCAAGGAGATATTCTCCGGCGTGGACCCGGTGGGACAGACTGTGAGAATCAACGGAAGCATGTTTAAAGTCGTTGGGGTACTGGAAGAAAAAGCAGGAGGACAGGATCAATCGGATGATGATCAGGTCATCATTCCTATCACAGTAGCGCAGCGACTGATGAAATCCGCCGTTATTCGGAACTTCACAGTTCAGTCCACCAGCCCGGAAACAGTGAATACAGCTATGGAGAAGCTGACCGCGTACCTTACAAAGATTTATAAAAACTCAAACAGCTTCCGTGTATTTAATGCGGCACAGATGTTATCCACCCTCAATAATGTTACCGGAACCATGATGGTAGTACTGGGAGGAATTGCTACCATTTCTCTGGTGGTAGGCGGTATCGGTATTATGAATATCATGCTGGTGTCCGTAACGGAAAGAACCCGGGAAATCGGTATCCGAAAAGCCATCGGAGCCAAAAAGAAGAACATCATGACACAGTTCCTTATTGAAGCATTAATGGTGACAGGGATCGGAGGACTGATCGGGGTCGCCCTGGGTGTCGGGATCATAAAATTTATCCTGGGCGGTATGAAAATAGTTCCGGAGTCGTATTCCATGCCGTGGATTTCCCTATCCTTCGGAGTATCCCTCCTGGTAGGCATCGTGTTCGGACTATTCCCTGCCTATAAGGCAGCGAACCTGAATCCAATAGAGGCGCTGCGGTCGGAATAGCGTGGGTATCAACTCCCACCCTCCGGCCCCCTATGCTGTATTCGATCTATACATTACCCATAATGATGGAATACAATTACAATTATGTAACACGGCTAAGACACTGATTTAGTAGCACCTTGCGGGCCTAACCCTCATCCCCTGGCCCCTTCTCCCAAGCTTGGTAGAAGGGGAAAACCGGATCGCTTTCCATTCTCTCCATCTACCAATTTTGGGAGAGGGAGTTGGAGGGTGAGGGTTAAAGATGCAGAAGCTACTTTAAAGCACGCTTTCCATTTTTTAAGTGAAGTGGGTAATGAATAGCATAATTGGGGGCTGTCTGGAGGACTGAGGGGTAAAGTCTTAAGAATGCTACATACGATATCTTATAAGGGAGATGAAAGTTATGAAACATGTATTCAAAGTTACAAGCCTGCTGGTGGTCATTGCTCTATTGTTTACTTTTGCCCAGTTTAAAACTACGGGCGCTTCCACGGTAGTCCCGACGGCAGGTACACTTCCGGAAGGAATCAGCGATAGGCTGAAGGATTCTATTGTGCTGTATGTCGGAAGCCCCAATGCATTTGTGAAGAATGCTCCGGCCCGGATCGACACCGCAAACCAGGAAGTGACGCCTGTGATACGGGATAGCAGAACTCTCGTACCTGTACGGTTTATTGCCGAAAGCCTGGGCGCAAAGGTAGAGTGGAATGAAAAAACTTCAACCGCAGCCGTGACGCTGGAACAGAAGGCGGCCGCCATGACGCTGGGCAGCCGTACGATGACAGTGGACGGACGGGAAACTACCCTGGATGTGGCGGCCGAATCCATCAATGGCAGGACATTCATACCCCTAAGAGCACTGGCGGAGGCTCTTGGGAAAAAAGTGTTCTATGACAGGGGACTCATTGTTATCAGCGATTTCGAAAATATCTTTGATATTGCTGCCGAAAGAAATCATATTGACGGTATCATCGGCCAGCTGAACAACCTCCCGGTCGTGGCTACACAAGAGAAGCTGCGGAGTCTCCTTGAAGATATCACTTCAAATAAAATTGACGAAAGAGCTGGTGTTACTGCAACCATGGAGATGGCAAAAGGTGCCGACATGGCTTCCGGTTCCAGTCAATCCCCCAGTGCGCCTGCGGCCGCGAACTATGGAGCAGCAGGTAAGGCGGATTACTCTCAAACCAACACACAGGTTCAGGGAGTAGATGAAGCAGATGTGGTGAAAACCGACGGTGAATACATCTACCAGGTGAACAATCAGCGGATTATTGTTGCCAAAGCTTACCCGGCAGACCAAATGAAGGTCATCAGTACCGTAAAGTTTAGTGATGCAAAGTTTAATCCCACAGAGATCTATTTATATAATAACAAAATGGTGGTTATCGGAAACTCCTATGTAGAGTCCCCAGGACAGCAGCCCTATCAGGGAAATGAAAGTACGGGTAAAAGAATAATACCGGGGTATTACCCGTATAGCAGGATGACGACAAAGGCCATTCTGTTTGATATCAGTGACAAAAGTACTGTAAAACAGACCCGGGAAGTTGAGGTGGAGGGAAGTTATGTTTCCTCCCGAAGGATCGGAGCTTCCTTGTATATGGTTGCAAACCAGTACGTCAATGCCTATATGCTAAAGGACAGTTCTCAAATGGTGACACCTACGTATCGTGATACGGCAGTAAAAAACGAGGCCATTCCTGTCGGATATGAAGATATACGATATTTCCCGGGAGTGGTAGAGTCAAACTATATGATTCTGGCGGGAATTGATCTGGATAAGAATGAGCAGCCTGCCAATATACAGACTTACCTGGGTTCCGGCAGAAATATCTATGTATCCGAGCAGCACCTGTATGTGGCCTCGGCAGGACACGTGAACACGGGAATAAGACCCATGATCGGAATTGCCGCAGATGTAATGCCGGCCTATGGATTTAATACCGTTCTGTACAAATTCTCTTTGAATCAGGGGAAGGCCACGTATATTGCCAAAGGTGAAGTTCCGGGAAATATTCTGAACCAGTTCTCCATGGATGAAAATAAGGGGTATTTCCGTATAGCAACTACAAACAACAATGTTAAGGTAAATGACAGATATACCTCTACAAACAATCTGTTTGTATTGGATGATATGTTGAACATCACTGGGAAAGTGGAAGACATTGCCCCCGGAGAGAGAATCTATTCAACACGGTTTATGGGTGACCGTGCCTACATGGTTACTTTTAAAACGGTGGACCCTCTGTTTGTCATTGATCTCAAAAACCCGGCAAAGCCGGCGATCCTGGGAGCTTTGAAAATACCCGGTTACAGTAACTATCTGCATCCCTATGATGAAAACCACATCATCGGTTTCGGGAAAGACACCGTAGAACTGTCGAGGAAGGATAGCCAGGGCAGGGAAATGGGGACTACGGCGTACTATCTGGGAATGAAAATAGCGCTGTTCGATGTTACCGATGTGAGCAACCCCGTAGAGAAGTTTGTAGAAAAAATCGGAGACAGGGGCACGGACTCCTTACTGCTACAGAACCATAAGGCACTGCTCTTTGACAAGTCAAAAAACCTGTTGGCCTTCCCGGTCAATGTTTCGGAAGTGAAGAACAAAAACCTGACAGATTCCTATGGATTCCCCCAATATGGTGAACCTGTGTTCCAGGGAGCGTATGTATATAATATTGACCTAAACAAAGGATTTACACTTAAGGGGAAGATTACCCATCTGTCACAGGAAGAGTACCTGAAATCGGGAAACAACATGTTCTATGGGGATAAAAGTGTTGAACGGCTGCTCTATATTGGCGAGACCCTGTATACGCTTTCCAAAGGCATGATGAAGGCCAACGATCTTACCTCCTTAAAGGAAACTGGAGTTGTGACCATACCTTGATTTGTGAGACTACGAAGCCCCTTCTGGAGAGAGGGCTGTGCATTATCCACACCATGGAAATAATAAACAAACGCCGCTGAGTAATATGAGTGCCGCATTTTATAAGCAAATGAGCAGTGAAAAGGTGCCTCCTCCCCCTGTCACTTCGTGACACCCCCCTCAACGAGGGAGACTCTTAGAACCTTTCTTACGCCAAAGGCTTGGGAAGGAGTGCCTCCCCCTTTGAGCTATGCATTACCCACAAGTCATATCGACCCAGAGAGAGAAGGGTTTAGGGTTTCATAATAATTACCATTAAGCTTTCAACCCTCATCCCTTAATCCCTTCTCCC
>ENA-OFCE01000133-OFCE01000133.1-metagenomes-genome-assembly--contig:-NODE-133-length-55238-cov-4.911132_pt1 | contig 55238 bp, 38 predicted proteins | sample MGYA00153388_OFCE01 | MGnify analysis MGYA00153388 | reverse complement strand
CTAATGGGTTTATTTTTCATAATACATATATATTTATTTTCTTGACAAAGGATGAAAAAAATCATCCAATTAGAATAACGGCAAAGATAAAAAGTCTTTTTTTAAAAATTCAAACAGTAGAATTTAGTAATGCGTAAACAGAAAGCCTTATTTTTAAAAAACCAACAGCAATAATTGGCGCTGGCATTTTAGCAAATAGAACTATTGCTGCACCGTTTGTTGCTGGTGGTGCTTTAGTTTATGGTGTAGGGCAACTTGGATCATACTTGATTACTGGTAGTTCTTTAGAGGCAAATTACTTCGGGAAATGAAAAATGCTTTTGAAATAATTTACTATTCACTTTATAGAATATTTGCCTCAATTAAAAGAGTTGGAGAAAAAGATGAAAATTTAGCGAGCCTATCTTATTCAATTTTGTTATCAACTAATACAATGTTATTTCTTTTTGTTTTAAGATTTGTCATTCCTGTTGGATTTTTTGACGATATTTTACTAAACTATCTACTCAAATTCTTTTTATTCTTAGTATTTGTTTTTTGGTATTACGCATGTAAGCATTATTTTTTAAATAATAAACGATACGTTCAGATAGTTGCCTTCTACAATAAAAAGTATTCAAAAAATCAGGTTTAATTATAATAATTGGTATCTTTTATTGTTTGATTACATTTTTAAGTTTTATTGGTACAGCCTTGCTATTAAGCTAACAAAACGTAGTTTCCACCATCACTACCCAATTGATGAATATCTTTTTTATTAATAATCCTATTTATAAAAATAAAAAAATATTTTTTTTCTTCATATACCATACTTATTCCTGCTTCCAAACCAATTTTAGCATGCCAGCCCATAGCATTTATCTTTTGTACATCCATCAATTTGCGTGGAGTACCATCTGGTTTTGCAGTATTTAATTGTATTTCTCCATTAAAGCCCACAATTTTTTTGATTAGTTCTGCTAATTCTAAAATAGTTATATCTGTACCAACACCAACATTTACCAAACCAGCTTCATTGTAATTTTCCATCAAGAAAAATAAGGCTTCTGCCAAATCATCAGCATGCAAAAATTCTCTACGAGGTGTACCACTACCCCAAATTTCTACATACGATTCATTATTATTTTTTGCAGTAATAACCTTACGAAGGAATTCCCGTAGTGGAGTTCCGGTTCCAAACACATTCACGTGTGGCGAAGATCTCATTTTGGCTTCATGAAATTTGCGAATCAATGCTGGAAGAACATGAGAATTATCTAAATCATAATTGTCATTTGGACCATACAAGTTGGTTGGCATGGCAGAAATAAAATTACAGCCATATTGCCTTCTGTAACTATCGCACAACTCTATACCAGCAATTTTTGCAATAGCATAAGGTTGATTAGTTGCTTCTAAAAATCCCGATAAAATATATTCTTCTTTTAATGGCTGTTGAGCCATTTTTGGATAAATGCAAGAAGAGCCTAGAAAAAGAAGTTTTTTTACATTAGTAAAATAAGAAGAATGAATTACATGATTCTGAATCATTAGATTATCGTGCAAAAACTCTGCACGATAGGTATTATTTGCTTGAATTCCTCCAACTTTTGCTGCAGCCAGAAAAACGAATTCAGGTTTTTCGCTTTGGAAAAAATCAGCAACAGCATCTTGTTTTCTTAAATCCAATTCATTGGAGGTTTTAACAATCAAATTGTTAAATCCCTCTTTCTCCAATTTTCTGTAAATAGCTGAGCCAACCATTCCACGGTGGCCAGCTACATAAACTTTGGCGTTACGATTCATTAATTCATTCATTTTACAAAAATTTGAGCAAATATAGTTTTTAAATTATAGCGACTATTCTGAAAAATTTTTATTCTATTTCAGTCATACGATATTATAACTATAATTAAAATCCAAAAGACATTCAATTAAATTATATCTTATATTTTTGGTCAAAAAATTAAAGTGAAAAAGAAATTAGAACGCTTTGCAGAGGTTGGAACATTTTCTAATGTTTTTCAAAAAGATTGTACACTAAAAGGGAAGTGGAACCAGGATTATTTTAAAAACCATCAACCTATTGTATTGGAACTTGGCTGTGGGCGAGGTGAATATTCAGTGGCATTATCCAAATTGTTTCCAGAAAAAAATTTTATTGGAGTAGATGTGAAAGGAAACAGAATTTGGAGAGGAGCAAAAACGGGTATTGAAGAAAATTTAGTGAATCTAGCTTATTTGAGAGCCCAAATAGAATCGCTTCCAGATTATTTTGCAGAAAATGAAATTTCTGAAATCTGGATTACCTTTCCAGATCCGCAACCACAATTAAGTAGAGAAAAAAAACGATTAACATCTCCAAGATTCTTGGAAAACTATCGTAAAATAGTAAAACCAAATTCGATTATTCATTTAAAAACGGATAACAAAGGTCTATATAACTATACACTTGAATTATTAACTCAAATGAAAATAATTCCAATAATTTATACCTCAGACCTTTATCATTCTGATTTGCTAAACGAATTACTTGAAATAAAAACAACGTACGAAAGCCGATATTTACGAGAAGGAAAAAATATAACCTATCTATCTTTTCAACTTTAATGGAGGAACTGAATTTTTTTGAAAAAGTCTATCAAGTCGTTCGTAAAATTCCTTATGGCCGAGTGTCTAGTTATGGATTAATTGCCGAACATCTTGGAACAAAAGGTTCTGCAAGAATGGTTGGTTGGGCTATGAATGCAGCACATTCAGTTATTCCGCCAGTACCTGCACATCGGGTGGTAAATCGAAATGGACTTTTAAGTGGAAAACATCATTTTGCAACAGAAGATTTAATGCAAGAAATGCTTGAATCTGAAGGGGTAAAAATAATTGATAATAAAATAATAAACTTTAAAAATTTAGTTTGGAATCCAAATTTAGAGTTAACAACTGATTAAAATTATTTTATAGATTTTAAATTCAGCTTTTAAGCAATTTTTTAATTCTAAACTTAAAAATCTCCTTGCCAAATATCAAAAGATGCATCGGCTTGAGATAGCAGCATTTCAAATCCATTTTTAGTTTTTGCCCCACTTAATCTTCCTTTTTTTAGAAATTCAGTTTCTTCAGGATTGTAAATTAAATCATATAAAAAATGCTTTTCGGAAAGTAAATGATACGGTAAATCAGGAAATAATCCAACCTCAGGAAACTTGCCTACTGGCGTGCAATTTATAATAAAAGTGTATTCATTCAATATAGAGGAATTGATTTCAGAATAAGTAAGATCTGCTTTTTCTAGCTCACGCGACACCGTCAGATAACTTATATTTAATGATTTTAATACAAAAATTATTGCTTTTGATGCGCCTCCTGTTCCAAGTACTAATGCTTTTTTAGTCTTTAATTCAGAATAACTAGAAATAGATTTTTTAAAACCTAATATGTCAGTATTAAACCCTTTTGTAGCAATTACTTTATTTAAATCATTTCGATAAATTTTAATGGTATTTACAGCTCCTACTTGCGAACTTAATTCATCGCAGGAGTCTAATAATGGAATAATTTTTTCTTTGTGAGGGATCGTTACATTTAAGCCAACTAAAAATGATTGAGTATTCAAAAGTTTATCGAAATCTCCAAGGTTTTCCATCGAAAAAAGTTCGTAACTAAAATCAGATAAACCAGACTTCAAAAATTTTTCAGTAAAATATTGCTTTGAAAAAGAATGCGAAATTGGATAACCGATTAGTCCGAATTTTTTCATAAAAAAAGCTCTGCTTCACAGAGCCTTTAAAGATTATAAGTTAGGTAGAAAATGGTTAAATGTGTCGCCACGCAAACCAAGTCTAAGTGTTTCTAACGGTATCACTTCAGCTGGTGCAATGTTGCCGAGGTTTACGTTGCTTCCGCATAATTTTACAAACCAAACTTGTTGAGCTTTTTGAGGAGCTTCCCAAATAATCATTTCTTCAGGTATTTTTGTTAAAATTTCGTCAACCAATCCCATTCTAACTTCTCCATTACCTCTAAAAATTCCAACGTTTCCACCTTCTCGCGCTTCTGCAATTACTTTCCACGAACCTGCATCAATTTCTTTTTGCATCAATTCTATCCATTTATATGGTGGAATTATTTTTTCTTCATCTTTAGAACCAACTTCCGAGATAACAATAACTTGAGTCGATAAATCGCGGATGTACTTGCACTTCTCTTCATGATCTAACGTAATTGAACCATCTGAAACTTCGGCATATTTCATTTCATATTTATCCAACAATTTGCGATAATCTGCAAATTGATCGCGAACAATAAAAGCCTCGAACAAAGTACCACCAAAATAAACTGGTATTCCAGCATCTCGATAAACTTTTAATTTATCTTCCAGGTTTGGTGTAACGAAAGAAGTTGCCCAACCTAATTTTACAATATCAATATGTGGATGCGAAACTGATAGCAAATCTTCTACTTCCCGAACGCTTAATCCTTTATCCATCACCATCGTGATGCCATGTTTTCGTGGCTTTACGTCACGAAATGGAATTTTTAATAAGTCATAATTCATGATACAAAGTAAATACAGATTAAGCAAAAAACAAAAGGAAAAATTCGTAAAATTTACGTTCTAATTTTACGAATTTTTAATTTTTACTTGGTATATCGGTTAATAATATCCAAAATAATAGCATTATTTTGCAATTTTGGCAAATACTCAAATAACGATTCGTGTTTATCTGGATCTATCGTTAATGCATGCCCAATATTTAGTAAGGCATCTTGATAATTTCCCATATCAAAATTATAAGCACCCAAACGATAATACAATTCTGCTGCCTCTGGCAAGGTTTTGATTCCTTCATTAATTAACTCTACTGCTTCCTGTGCAGATTTTTGTTCATATAATAAGGCTGAATAATCTAACCAAATTTCAACTTCACTATCGTCCAACTCAATTACTTTCTCATAACTTTTAATTGCCTCTTCAATATTTCCCAATTTATAATAAGCATCGCCATACGCAAACCAGAAATCCGCATTATTATCTTCTAATTCTATTGCTTTTTTATAAAAATATAGAGATTCGAAGTATCGTTCTTCAAAATCGAGCGTTACGCCAATTCCAAACCAACCTTCTGCAAGAGTTGAATCTAGTTTTACCGCTTTTTTGTAATAACCACGTGCTTCGTCCATCAACTCCAATTTTTCATAGCATTCGCCAATGCTACAATAAGTATCAGCATCTGGTGGTTCGTATTCGAACGTATATTTATAAACTTCTATGGCTTCTGCAAAACGATCTAGATTTACCAAGGCATTGCCTTTGTTGAAATAAGCCGATGCGAAATTTTCTTTTATTAAAATTGCATAATCGTAAGCGTCAAGGCCTTTTTCATACAATCCCATTTTGCTATACGCATTTCCTAAATTATACCAAGCCGCATACGAATACGGATCCTGATCAATAAATTGCTTATAAAAGCTAATGCTTTCCTCTTGCCTGTCTACAATATCAAAACAAAAAGCTAGTTCGTATAATGCATCTTGATGTTCCATATTTTGCTGTAAACACAACTTAAGTTGCTCTATCGCAGCTGGATAATCGTTCAAATTCTCGTAAATATAAGCCAACTGCAAATACACTTCGTCGGGTTCGGAGGTATAAAGCAAAGCAGTCTGATAGGCTTCAATTGCTTCCGGATGTCTTTCAAATTTATCCAGAATACTCCCTTTTATGGTGTAAATATCTGGGTTTGATGGCTCCAGCAATTCTGCTCTTTCCAACATTTCTAAAGCGCTTTCCAAGTGGTTTACAGCCAACAACAATTGAGATTTTTTAATCAAAAAAATTGCTGCGAAACTGTGCTGGCTCATTGCATAATCTGCAACTTGCAATGCTTTTATTGGATCGTTTTTCTCGATATAATATTCAATAATATTTTCGAATGCTTGTGAATCGAAAAAGTATTGATCTTTATTGCGGATCATTTGCTCGTACCGCTCAACCGAAATTTTTAAATCTTCTGTGTTCTCTTGTTCAAAATCTTCTTCCATTTTCCTACATTCCTTAAAAAGTTTTACAAAAATCGATCAAAATCTATTATAAATACGAATCTTTTCGTGTTTAAATTCTTTATCAAATTCCATTTTTTAATCTTTGCATCATCAATGTTTTTTTCCACATTTCTACATTTATCTCCTAAACTCCTGATTAAAAATCAACTATGCGCTATATTATCAAATTGTTATGTGTTAACATTATATTAACACTATTCCTTTCTTTTCAAACGATTAAAGCTCAAAAAGGTTATTGGCAACAAGAGGTAAATTACAAAATCAATGTCGAATTGAACGATTTAGATCATTTGCTTATTGCAAACATAGAAATTGATTATATAAACAACTCACCAACTACACTCAATGAAATATATTTTCATATTTGGCCCGAAGCATATAGTTCTGACAATTCTGCCTTTGCCATTCAACAAATAGAAAATAAAAGCAAAACATTTTACAAAAGCAGCAATGAAGAAAGAGGCTCTTTAACCGGACTTGATTTCAGCATAAATGGTAAAGCTGCAAGTTTCAAAATTTATAATAATCAACCAGATATCATTATTTTACAGTTGCCAGAACCGCTTGAATCTAACAAAAGTTGTACAATAAAAACGCCTTTCCAAGTCAAAATTCCAAATTCATTTTCGAGATTAGGGCATGTTGATCAGGCATATCAAATTACACAATGGTACCCAAAACCTGCTGTTTATGATAAAAACGGCTGGCATCCAATACCGTATCTTGACCAAGGTGAGTTTTATTCTGAGTTTGGCAGTTTTGACGTTTCCATTACTTTACCCGAAAATTATGTTGTTGGGGCAACGGGTGATTTACAAACAGAATCTGAAAAAATCTTTTTAACACAAAAAATAAAAGAAACTTCTGAAAAGTCTGTTTTTTCAAAAGATTCTGTTTTGACTTCATCATTAACAAAAAAAACAATCCGATATACACAAAGCAATGTGCATGATTTTGCATGGTTTGCTGATAAAGAATTTAATGTGTTGCAAGGATCTGTGAAGCTTCCAAATTCTAATGATTCTGTGATTTTGTATAGCATGTTCACCAATAAAAATTCTAAATTCTGGTTAAAGAGCTTACCTTATTTACATGATGCTATTTATTATTATTCATTATGGAATGGAAATTATCCGTACAAACAAGTAACCGCAGTTGACGGAGCATTGTCTGCTGGAGGTGGAATGGAGTATCCAAATGTTACAGTTATTGGAAATATAAATACCGATAAAATGCTGGAAACCGTGATAATGCACGAAGTTGGTCATAATTGGTTTTATGGAATACTTGGAAGTAATGAACGAGACAATGCCTGGATGGATGAAGGCATTAATACCTTTAATGAAAGAAGATATATCCGTACAAAATACCCAAATGATAAATTGGTGGGGAAATTTGCCGAAAATCCTGCTGCAAAAATTTTAGGAGTAAAAGATTATCCATCAGGTTATGAAAATTATCTTTTATACTTATTAAATGCACGTAAAAATGAAGATCAGCCGATTCAACTTTCTACTCAGTTTTATTCCGAAATAAACTCTGGTGTAATCACGTATTTTAAAACAGGTTTAGTTTTAAATTATTTGGAAACATATTTAGGAACTGAAATTTTCGACAAAGCCATGCAAACTTATTTTCAAGAATGGAAATTTAAGCATCCGCAGCCCGAAGATTTGAAAGCTGTATTTGAAAAAACTTCTGGCAAAAATTTAGATTGGTTTTTTAAAGATATCATACTAACAACTAAAAAAGTAGATTTCACTATTAAGAAAGTGAAAAAGCTTGAGGATGGATATGTTGTTTCCATTAAATCAAAAACAGATTTTGCTGCTCCAGTTTTTGTTTCATCTTTTACTTACAAAAATGAATTAATTGAAACCAAAAAAATTGAACTATTTACTGGCATTTCAACTGTAAATTTTAATTCAACTAATATTAAGAGTTTTAAAATAGACTTTGAAAATAAAATTCCAGAAATAAATCAATCCAATAATTTTAGTAGAACCTCTGGAATTTTGAAAAAAACGGAACAGATTCGTTTGCAATTATTAGCGAGTTTCGAAAAAAGAGATCGCACACAATTATTTTACACTCCCGTAATTGGATATAATTTTAATGATGGTTTTATGGCTGGGCTTGCTTTATATAATTCAATTTTGCCAGCTAAGAAATTCGAGTTTGCCTTAGTTCCTTTATATGGTTTTAAATCAAAACAATTAAATGGAACTGGGCAATTGGCATATAACTGGTATCCAACCAATACATTTCAACGAATCACTCTATCAAGCAATTATAACCAATTTACCTATTTTACATTTTCTTCTTTTAATTCTCTTCCTCAAAAAGATTTAAAATTTCAAAAAATACAAGGAATGATTGACTTTGAATTAAAAAGAAAATCGTTTCGATCTTCAACAAAAGAATTTATTTCATTCAGATCGGTCTTAACCAATGTTGATCAAGTTGAATTAAGTTTTGACTCCTTTGCTAGTGGTTATTCAGGATTTTCTAAATCAAAAAACTTATTTAATGAGTTAACATTTAGGAGTATTAATAGTCGGCTAATTAATCCATATAATTTTAGAATTACCCTTCAACAAGAAGAAACATTTTTAAAAGCTGAAACAGAATTCAATTTTAATTTTACGTATAAAAAATTAAAAAAAGCAGCAGAATTAAGGGTATTTGTTGGCTCAATTGTATTACAAAATAATAACTACAGCACTAATTATAATTTTAGTTTTAATGGAAACAGTGATTACCTATATGATCAGATATTTTTGGATAGAAGCAAAGTGAGTGACACGTTTTTAGATCAACAACTTTCTAACAATGATGGAGGCTTTAAAAACATAACTACTGCTAATCCTGGCAAATATATGTTTGCCGCTAATGCTAAAGTTCCATTCCCGATTGGTGTTCCATTAGGTTTGTATGGCGACGTTGGCATATCTGACTATAAAGATTCATTTAACAATAATGCTATTTTATTTTACGATGCCGGACTATATGTTCCTCTATTTAAAAATGTATTGGAAGTATATTTTCCATTAGTAATTTCAAGCGATCTCAATCAATTAACCTATGGTCAAAAGATTAGCTTTGTGCTTAATTTAAAATCAATAAACCCATTAAACTTAGTTAAAAATATAAGTTTATAATCCCTAATAATATGATTCACAACATCGATCAAATTCTAAAAAACTTAGGAATTGAAGCATTAAATTCAGGTTACAGCACCGGTTTAAAACATGGAACGCCTAAAGAAGCTCATTCAACTGATATATTTTCGCCAGTAGATGGTAAAAAAATAGCTGCTGTTTCTTTCGCCTCTCCAGTTGAATATGATTTGGTTATTGAAACTGCTCAACACGCTTTTCCAGTTTGGCGAATGATGCCCGCACCAAAAAGAGGTGAAATTGTTCGTCAACTAGGCGATGAGCTTAGATCGCATAAAGATTCATTGGGTGCTTTGGTATCGTACGAAATGGGAAAAAGTTTGCAGGAAGGTTTGGGCGAAGTGCAAGAAATGATAGACATCTGTGATTTTGCGGTGGGCTTATCCAGACAATTATATGGTTTAACCATGCATTCCGAACGTCCTTTGCATCGAATGTACGAGCAATATCATCCATTAGGAATTGTAGGAATTATATCTGCGTTCAATTTTCCGGTTGCAGTTTGGAGCTGGAATGCTGCATTGGCATGGGTTTGCGGCGATGTTTGCGTTTGGAAACCGTCAGAAAAAACTCCATTAACTGCAATTGCTTGCCAAAATATAATGGCAAAGGTTTTAAAAGCCAACAATTTGCCAGAAGGAATTTCTTGTTTAGTAATTGGCGATCGAGAAATTGGTGAAAAAATGGCGAATGATGTTCGAGTTCCATTGGTTTCGGCAACAGGCTCTACCCGAATGGGAAAAGCAGTAAATGCAGCTGTTGCTGGCAGATTGGGCAGGGCTTTATTGGAATTAGGAGGCAATAATGCAATTATTATTACTGAAAATGCCGACTTAGATATGAGTTTGGTCGGTGCCGTATTTGGAGCAGTAGGCACTGCAGGCCAACGCTGCACAACAACTCGTAGATTAATCATTCACGAAAGTGTTTATCAGAATTTTAAACAAAAACTAATCAGCGCATATCAACAATTAAAAATTGGAAATCCATTGGATTCAGCCAACCATGTAGGACCATTGATTGATAAATCTGCTGTGGATGCTTATATGGAAACGCTAGGTAAAATTAAAGAACAAGGTGGAACAATGGCAGTAGAAGGCGGCATTTTAACGGGTTCCGAATATACTTCAGGTTGTTATGTAAAGCCTTGTATTGCAGAAGTTAAAAATCATTTTGCCATTGTGCAGCACGAAACATTTGCTCCTATCCTTTATTTAATTTCCTACAAAACATTGGACGAAGCCATACAAATACAAAATGATGTTCCGCAAGGTTTATCGTCTGCTATTATGACCACTAACATGCGCGAATCCGAAAAATTTCTTTCAGCTTCTGGCTCAGATTGCGGAATTGCGAATGTGAATATTGGCACATCAGGAGCAGAAATTGGTGGTGCTTTCGGTGGCGAAAAAGAAACTGGTGGTGGCAGAGAATCTGGTTCAGATGCTTGGAAAGTATACATGCGCCGACAAACTAATACCATTAATTATGGAAATAATTTGCCTCTAGCACAGGGAATTAGGTTTGATTTGTAAGGAAGAGAAATTGATAAGCCATTTAATTATAATTTTCCTTTTAGTAAAAAAGCCCATGAGAGATAATAGGCTTTTTTGTTAAATAATATGTTAAGTGCTTAAAAAAATAGATTTTTAAATGTTATTAACGATTTTTAAACATATATAATTTGTAGATTTCATATTACTTTTAGTATGTATAATTTTCTATAGTACAATATTTTTTATGAGCTTCCCCCAATAAAAAAATTGGGGTCGGGCTTTCAGCTATATCTTTTTTAAATTATTTGTTTTTTAATTGATAAAAAAGGATGCCGCTTCAATCCCTAAGCTACCCTCCGAATTTAATTTTTCGAAAATTGCAATATCATATAGTTTCTATAACCTTATTTTAAATCCTCTATCAATATTTATATATTTATTTTATCATGAACAATCTAAAGAACAAAATATTTCCAAACAATCACCTACTAATCTAAAACAGAACCAGTTTAATCCCGAACAATAAATAAATAATCCTAAATAATCACCGCACAATCCCAAACAATCACGGCCTAATCCCAAACAATCTCCTCGCAATCCCGATTAGTCACTTGCTAATCTCGAACAATCACCTGCAAATCCCAAACAATTACTGCGCAATCTAAAACAATCACCGCGTAATCCCGAATAGATACATGCTAATCCCAAACAATGACTTTCCATTCCCAAACAACAACATTTTATTCTAATAAGATACAATAATGATCCAATTTGATCACATTATTTTCCAGAATATACATGTTAAGTTCCTAATCAAACTCTTACCATAGAAAAACAATCTTGGTAAAGAGGTAAATAAAGAATCTAAAAACACCTAACAACACCCAAATAACCCATTCAACAACCTCAATTCATCTTTTCTTGGTTCACTTTCGGTTCCCTTTTACTACCATCATAAATATCATATTCCATCAATCGGCAATCCAATACACTATTATAAAATTCCACTTTGCGCTCAGCTTTTAACCCTATTTTTTTAGCAAGATTAGGGCTGGCCGTAAAAATATAGCCTAAATATCCTTTACATTTTTGTTTCAGAAAATCGCCAATTTGCTTATAAACTATTTCCAGTTCATCATATTCACCCATTCGTTCTCCATATTCAGGATTAAGGAAAACAATTCCAGGTCCTGCCGGCACTTGAGTTTCAGTAAAATCGCAAACATCAAAATCAATGAAATGAGCCACACCCGCAGTATCAGCATTCGCTTTGGCAGCTACAATTGCATTGGGGTCAATGTCCGTAGCAATAATCCGGAAAGGCAAATCTTTCAACGACCTATCTTTCATAAGCTTCCGTTCAGCTAAATATATTTCTTCATCATAACCTTTCAAATGCATAAAACCATAATTATTTCTGAAAAATCCAGGCGTTTTTTGTAAGGCAATCAAAGCAGCTTCAATAGCAATAGTACCACTACCGCACATCGGATTTACGACTGTAGTTTTTTTATCCCATTTAGTACTTAGCAAACAAGCAGCCGCCAGATTTTCGAGCATAGGCGCCAAATGTGGCATCTTACGATATCCATGTTTCGCTAATGTTTCACCCGACGAATCGATGTACACATTCACCGAGTTACCTTTCCAAAAAATATGAAAAGCAGATTTATTTCGCATACTTCCAGAGTCTGGGCGCTCATCAAATTGATCCATAAATCGATCAGCAATTGCATCTTTCACCCGCAGATTAGCAAACAAATTCGTTTTTATCGTATCATTTTCTACATGAGATGAAATAGAAAAATATCCATTTTGCTCAATCAAGTTTTCCCATTCCATTTCTTTTATGGCCGCATACAATTCGTCGGCATTGCTTGCTTCAAACTGATTGATCAGGTATAAAACTTGATTCCCCGTTCTTATATTTAGATTAATCCGATACGTATCTTGCAAGGTTCCAATGATTTCAACACCCGTCGCAGTTTCGGATTCTAATTCATAATTAAGATCCAAAAGTTCTTTTTTAAGATAAGGAGTCAACCTTTTCGGACAGGTAACTACAATTTTTGCTAATGTTATATATGGATTATTCATGAAATAAATTAAAAAGAAAGCGTTTAAATTAAGGTTGCAAATTGCAATTTTTTATGCCTGCTTCAATTTTTGAGTAAATGTGTAATTTAGAATTTTCATAAACTAAAATTTAACCCTGAATATGTCGATTATTCGTAGCATACTGATTTTAATTTTTGTCATGACAATTTCTTGTGCATGGGCTCAAAAAAAATCGAAAAAGAAAGATAAAAAAGAAGATTCTAAAGTAACGTTGGTAGAGCAAAATGTAGCAGCCGAAAAAAAAGAATCTTCGCGAAAAGCTATTCGTGAATACGTTAAAAATTTTAAAAGTTTTCCAGGGTTATTTACAATCTACCAAGATACCGCCAATGGATCTGCTTATTTAGAAATCGAAAAACGACAGATTGATAAAGAATTTGTTTACCATAATAATGCCGTAGATGGGCCATCATCATTGCGACTAAACCGAGGAAGTTTTAGAGGTAACAGCATCATTTCTATTCGAAAATACTTTAATAAAATTGAGTTGGTTGAAGAAAATACAGGATTCTATTTCGATAAAAATAATGCGATTAGTAAAGCGGCAAAAGCCAACATTAGTAATGCAGTAATTGCTAGTTTAACAATTGTTGCTAATGATGCTGATGCTTTTTTGGTTAAAGCTGATGATTTATTTTTCTCAGAAAATCTTCAACAATTAAAACCTGTAGCCAATCCGAATGCAAAACCAGGGTCAGTTTTTAATTTAGGAAGCATAAATAAAGAAAAATCGAAATATGCCTACATCAAGAATTATCCATTAAACACAGATGTAGCTATTACCTATATTTTCGATAATCCTGCTCAATCTGCGAATGCAGGTAAAGGCATAACCGATGATCGCTTTGTTTCAGTAACCTTACAACATAGTTTTATCGAGGTTCCTGTAAATAATTATAAACCACGCTTTGATGATCCTAGGGTTGGGTTCTTCACCCAACAAGCGGATGATATGACTTCTAATAGTGCAACGCCATACCATGATGCAATCAACCGCTGGCACTTGGAAAAGAAAAATAAATATGCAAGTGTTTCCGAACCAGTTGAGCCTATCGTATGGTGGATGGAAAACACAACACCGGTTGAATATCGTGAAACTATAAAAAATGCAGCATTAAGCTGGAATGCTTCTTTCGAACGGGCAGGATTTAAAAATGTAATTCAAGTAAATCAGCAACCAGATGATGCGGATTGGGATGCAGGCGATATTAGATATAACGTATTAAGGTGGACATCTTCCCCTGCTCCGGTTTTTGGTGGCTATGGACCAAGCTTCGTAAATCCACGTACTGGACAAATTTTGGGAGCCGACATTATGTTGGAGTATGTTTTTTTATACAATAAAAGAATTCAAGAAAAACTGTTTTCTAAAATCGGATCAGCAGAATCGAAAGAGGAAGATTATCTATTTCCAGATGGTCATGAGTATTGCGGATTGAGTGAAATTATGCAACAAAATATGATGTTTGGAATGGCAAGTTTAAAAGCAGCTGATGCAGATTCAACTGTTACCAAAGACTTAATGAAATCAGGAATTTACTATTTGATTTTGCATGAAATGGGTCATACTTTCGGGTTGAATCATAATATGAAAGCAAGCCAATTGTACGATGATGTGGATGTTCACAACAGAAAACTAACTGCCGAAACCGGCTTAATGGGTTCAATAATGGATTATCCAGCAATAAACGTGGCCCTCAATAGTGAAAAACAAGGAGAATATTTTTCTTCCAAACCTGGTCCTTATGATCGTTGGGCATTGGAATATGGATATTCTACTGCTTTAGAAGATGAAGAGCAGGAACAATTAAGGTTAGAAAATATTTTGATGCAATCAACAAATCCTGCAAATGCGTTTGGAAATGATGCCGATGATATGAGAAGTTCTGGTTCAGGAATTGATCCGAGGGTAATGGTTGGAGATATGAGTAATAATGCAATTACTTATTCAATTGATCGTTTTCGTTTGGTAGAAAAAATAGTCCCAACCCTCAAAACTAAATTTGCGCTAAACGGGCAATCTTATCACGAATTAAGAGGTATGTTTTTAGCGTTGAATAACGAAACCGCCACAGCTGCAAGAGTACTCTCACGCTATGTAGGTGGTGTTTATGTCGATCGTTCATTTGTTGGGCAATCCAATTTAAAAAGTAGTAAACCATTTACTCCGGTTACTTATACAGATCAGAATCGTGCTTTATTAGGTTTATACGATCATGTTTTCTCGCCAAAAGCATCTGATGCTTCTTCAGATTTGTATGCCTATTTACAAATGCAGCGACGTGGTTTTGGCTTTTCGGGCACTACAGAAGATCCTAAAATACATGAACGAATATTGGCTATACAAAAAGATGTTTTGCAACATTTATTGCATCCAACTACCTTATTAAGAATAACGGATGCTGCACTTTATGGAAACAAACTTTCGCTAAGTGAATATATAACAGAATTAACAAATGATATGTTTCAAGCTGATATTAGCACGACTGTAAATACTTTTCGACAAAATTTACAGACAGAATTTGTGAATGGATTAATAAAAGTTAACAATCTGGACAGTTATGATTACCATGCAAAATCATTGGCTCTATACTCACTCAAAAAAATAAAATCGATGATGAGTGCGAACCCAGGTTTAGGAACAGATACACAAGCACATCGTTCTCGAATTGTATTTATTATTGACAAAGCATTGAATAAAGACTAAGCGTTTTTTTATTTTTGTTACATATTATAAGAACTAAAAATTAAGATCAAATGGAAATCACTGGAAAAATAATTGAAATTTCTGCTGTAAAGCAAGTTACTGATTCTTTTAAAAAGAGAGAATTTGTTGTAGAATATTCAGAAAACGGGCAATATATGGAATTCATCAAGTTTGAGCTGGCTCAAGATAAAACCTCCTTGGTTGATGAATTCAACGAAGGCGATAGCGTAGAAGTAGCCTTCAATTTAAAAGGAAGAGCTTGGGAAAAAAACGGAGAGAAAATTTATTTTAATTCTTTGCAGGCATGGAAAGTAAAAAGAGCTAGCGCATCTAATGGTTCATCTAACCAGTCGACTAACTCAAATGCAAATAATAGAGTAGATGAAAGCCCAGAACCGGTTGTATCAAAGTCGTTTACAGCAGCAAGTGAAGAAGACGATTTGCCTTTTTAAAAATTGTTTATAACAATTCACAAATACCTACATGCCTAAAGGGCTTTAACTTTAATAACCATGTTTGAAATCAATGTTGGCAATCTTTTAGCATAAAAAGAAAAAATAGGAGATTTCACAAATACCTACAAGCCTGAACGGCTTGAATTTTAATACCAATGGATGAAATCCATGGATATGAACATATTGACTTACACAACTCTATAAGGGTTGAATACAAAAAAGCCCCGCCTTTTTAAAGAAAAGCGGGGCTTTTAAATACGAACTATTTTATTATTCTTTCACAAATTTTCTGGTAATGTTGCCAAGTTCAGTTTTAACCTGAATAAAATAAACACCTGGAGTCAGGTTTGAAACATCTACACTGTAAGTTAATTTTCCTGAATTATTGATAGTAGCCGGTGCAACTTGTTGCCCTAGTAAATTATAAATTAACACAGAAGAATTTTTTACATCCTTACCTATTACAACAGACAAATTTTGATTCACTGGATTAGGAAAAACAGATACATTAGATTCTTGTAATATTTCTCCAATACCAACGGTAGTGCACATCACAGGAAAAATAAAATGCTTTAAATCAAGACCCCAACCCGTTGGACTTGGTTCTGAATAAGGATACCAAACATTAGATGCTTGTTGCTCCCATGCACTATTTGCACCTGCAGGAACATCACCATCAGATGTTGTAATAATTGCAACTGTATCACCTGGAGTATTATTTAAATCAGTTCCAACATAAAATGGGCCGGTTACTGGTATCAAAACTGGAAATTCAATATAAGTTGTCTCAAATAAGTTAACATTGGCTGCTATGTCAATAATTTTTGCGGTTTTAGATCCTAATACGGCACCTGGTTTACCTCCAGTTCCACCCGAATTCCAAACTTTTGCGGTAATTACATCATTTGCATTTCCAGTATTTGCAATAGCAAAATAGAATATTGCTCCTTTTACTTTACTCCCAGCAACAAAAGTGGATATTTTTTCTGCTTTTGCTTTATCACCATAGCTATTATTTCCAGACACATATCCATTTTGCCCAGCTTCAGATACTAAATATAAATTTAAATTATAATTATTAGTAAAAAATGTTTCTAGTAAAGTATCGCAACCTGGACCTGCAATAACAGGTGCACATACATTTGCTGTCAATAAACTTGCTCTGTTGGTATTTAAAGCAGCGAGCATTCTTTGTTTCTGTCCAGTTGTAAACATATATAAACAAGCATCATTAGAATAGTCCATATAATTCATAAACATATTTCCATTTGCATTACTCCCTACGCAAGTGCTGGCAACAGGAAATGTAGGACAACCACCGGTAGGGCTACTTTGCGGTGGTGTATCAGAAACCTGATCATCTCCACAATTTGCATCTCCCCAAATATGCACCAAGCCTAAATAATGTCCTACTTCGTGTGTTGCAGTTCGACCTAAATTATAAGGAGCAGTTGAACCTTGTACACCTGTGTAAGCATAATCCATTACTATTCCATCTGTACTTGATGATCCGCCAGGAAATTGAGCATATCCCAAAACGCTTCCTGTAATATCACAAACCCAAATATTTAAATATTTCGAAGTGTTCCAAGGAGCAACACCACCTGTAGCCGTTGCTTTTACTTCATTACTAAGTCCAAAACTTGCTGTCGTAGTTGCAGTTCTTATAATTCCATTAGTTGGATTTCCATTTGGATCAGTTGTGGCCAAGCAAAATTCAATTTCTATATCAGCTGCAACACCTTGAAATGGTGCAGGAACATTACCTGCATCAGAATTCAATTTTCTAAAATCTTTTGTCAGAACTGCTAACTGATCATTTAATCTTGCTACTGATAGATTTTCGGAAGCATTTTTATAAACAACTTGAAAAACTACTGGAATAGTTACTACAGCTCCAGATTTGTTATTTGCTGAATTTTTTATCCACTCTGAAATATCTCTTTCTACTTTTTCCATTCTGGAAGCTAGATTGGGATCATTTTTCAAATCATTTTCTAAAACTTGGCTAGTTCCGCATTCACGCTTGGCGGTTGTAACTGGATTTTGAATATTAGTATTAATTGAACCAACAGAATTTTTTGTTGGAGTAATTCTTCTATTCTGTGCGTTGGAGCCCAGATATACCAATAAAAATAGGGTGCTAAGTAAAAATTTTGTTTTCATAAATTGATAAATTAATAATCATCTAAAATAGTTAAATTTTAGAATTTTGGTAGAATTCGGTTTTATATAGATTTATATAGTCAATTTTAAGACATTGAGTTGCCTGTTAAAAGTTTTTTTAACTATTTGAAGATAAACCCAAACCAGGATTTTTACTCAATACAATTTTTCCATTTCCCATTTTTGGATCTACGTATGGGTTGTTGGTTAATAAAAAAGGTCCATCTAGGTCGGCATAGTTGCAAAATGGAGCTAATGCCGCTGCAGCCATTATTGCACAAGATGATTCATTCATACATCCCATCATTATTTTCAAATCTAGTTTTTTGGATTTTTCAATTATTTGCTTTGCTGGATAAATTCCACCGCATTTCATTAATTTAACAACAACTCCTTTATAAACGCCTTGTAATTTTTCCAAATCATCAATAATTTGGAAAGCTTCATCAGCTATGATAGGAATTGGGCTGTTTTCACTTAGCCAGCTCGTTTCTGCTAAATTTTGAACCGGCATAGGCTGCTCAATTAATTTCGCCCCATCATCTCTTAGTCTAAAAATTGAATCTAATGCTTTTCTCTTTTCTTTCCATCCCTCGTTCACATCAATGTATAATGGTTTGAAACTTATACTTCTAATAGCCTTAATCATCGCTTCATCGTCTTCTCCGCCAAGTTTTACTTTTAAATATCTGAAAGCATTTGCCTGCTTTGTTTTGGCAATAACTACTTCTGGCGTACCAATGCCTATGGTAAAAGCGGAATAAGGCATTTTTTCTGGATTTGAATCTAGTATCTGAAATAATGCTTTTTGTTCAATTTTACCTTGCAAATCATGCAAAGCAATATCAATTGATGCTTTCGCTGCATAATTGCCATGATCTAAATTATCCAGATATTCATGTATTACAGCAAAATTAAAGGGATAAGTAATATTAACTGGGTTTATTTTTTTAATAAAATTCAGAACACTCAATTGATTTTCAATTAAATAGGGAGGAAGAGAAGCTTCTCCAAAACCACAAAATCCATCACATTCAATCGTTACTATAATTGTATCCGTACTATTTCGCAGGTTTTTTGAAATTCCAAATGGATTTTTCAATTCAAGAATAAAAGGTTTTGCAGTAATTTTCATCATAGAACTTTACGCTAATCAATAAAAAATATTTTTCATAAAACAGTCAATTATATGGTAATTGCAATATTAATTCTATATCCATGAAAAAATTTGTTTTTATCCTTTTTGTTGCCATTATTTCAGCCTGTAGTTCTGGCAAAAAATCTCTTCAAAAAGGTAATTATAACGAAGCAGTTTTAAAATCAGTGAATCGTTTAAGAGCAGATCCAAAGAATAAAAATGCTAAACAAACTTTGCGACAAGCTTACCCGATGGCATTAAACTATGAATTGAAAAACATTAATGATGTCAAATTATCATCTGATGTATATAAATGGGAAAAAGTTTTGGATAGTTACCGAAATCTGGATGGGTTATATGATGAAATAAATAGAAGCCCTGGAGCACTTTCGGTACTAAAACCAAGAAATTTTGTGTTAGAAAAAGAAGAAGCAAAGCAAAAATCTGGAGAAGCACGATATGCTTTAGGCGAAAAGAAACTTTTAGAAGGAACCAAAGTAGCGGCGAAAAAAGCTTATTTCGATTTTATCGCAGCCGACTCGTTTATACCTGGGATGCGTGATGTTAAAAGTAAAATAACCGAGGCAAAAGATGCCGCTACTATTCACGTTTTAGTTGATCAAATTCCAGTTTCTTCTATTGCTTTTGGTCTTTCTAATGAATTTTTTCAAAATAAAATATCCGAATTTCTATTAGAATTTAGCACCCGTGAGTTTGTTGAATTTTATTCCGTTTCAGAAGCCAAAAAAATTAAAAGAAAAGATTTTGATCAGGAAATTATTATTCGCTTTGATGATTTTGTTGTTGGCCAAACCTATATGAAAGAGCTGGTAGAAGATTTTTCGAGAGACAGTGTAATTTTGAAAAAAGATGGTGGAAAACCTATTTACGGAACGGTAAAAGCTAAATTGATAAGTTTTACTAAAACCATAAACTCTAGTGGTTTGCTTGATTTTAAAATTATTAACTCAAAAACTAATGCAATACAAACACAGGAAAAATTTCCAGGCACATTTGTTTGGCGAAACCAATGGGCAACATATCGAGGAGATGATCGAGCATTGAGCGATGAACAAATAAATTTAACTGAACAACTAGAAATACCACCACCAGCACCACAAGCCCTTTTTATTGAATTTACTAAACCAATTTTCGACCAATTGAAAAGTAAAATCAGAAACTTTTACAGCAATTACTAAGCTGGTTTATTTATTTTTGGCTTTTCAATGATAAACGAAAACCCAATTTTCCAGCCATTTTCTGATTTTGCTTTTGATGATTTTCACTGTTTTCTGACTGGAGAAAAAACAGATGGTCAACAGTTTATGCCGATTTTTCCAGATTGGTTATGTCAAGAATTTGGATTAGCTGACCAGCCTTTCAAATTATTGGATGAATCTTTTACAACATATATCAAACTTACTTTACCCTGTTCCCAGTTTGCTATGGAAAATTTTATTACTCCATTACAAAATAAGGTTAAGGCAAAATTTAAGAATGGTTACTCCGATTTTTCTACCCTTTATGACTTAGAAATTTTTCAATGGACTGGTTTAATGATGTACGGAATAATTGTAACAGAACTAAAACTTGCTCTTTCTCAACGCGAAAATAATGAGCCACTTTCCATTGCTCCTTCTCTCATAAAAAAATTTACTCATCATCATTTGGCTTTACTTTCGCTAACCGGGCAAATTGAATTTGATGAAGTAAAACCTTGGTCAATATTTTTAATGGAAGTAAAACAAGGAGCTTATTTGTTTGACTATCGCGATGAGCTGAATACCATGATATTTTCGGCTCAATTTAATGGTATCGGTTTAATAATATGTTTGCAAGATAATGGTGCAAATGCCATTTATCATGAGGAGCTTTATCAAAAAACACGTTTTATAAAGTTACATCCTATTCAATTTCAAGAATTTGCTGCTCGAATTTATTATTCTGGATATTTATTAAATCCGACGGCTGAATATGTAATCAGCAAAAAGGAAGGTAAAAGTACAATGAGTGCATTACCTTACAGCATTATGCCAGGTAAACAACTTTTCGCTCGTTGGGAAAACAAAACGTATGGACAAGTTTTAGAAGCATTCTGGAAAACCTGGGGTTTTGTTAAATTTGAAATTCTTAAGAATCCAGAAAAACCTATATCGTTTATCGAAAATGAAAACGGAATATTGAATGAATTAGAAATTGATTTACCGTTGTAAATTTCTATCAGAAACTTTTTTATCGCTTGGGTAAATAATGCCTTGAATAGTAGGGAGTTTAATGTCCCTAAGTTCGGGATCTTCTTCGTCAGCTAGTTTTTCTTCGTTTCTTGCTTTCGATTTCAAGGAAGAATTTTTGTATAAAAGAAACAAAGAATATATTGCTATAGCCATAAAAAGCGATGCAGTGAATAAAAAGGCTGGATTAAGAAATAATTCTTTCATAAATTTTGATGCACTAAAATAAAGAATTGACTTAATAAAAAAATTAAAATTCTTAAGAAAAACAAATTGATAACGAATACTACCCAGTTATAGTTTGAATAAAATTGGATAAAATTCCTTTGTGAAAAAGTATGGTTAAAAACAAACCAGAAAGTGCTCCATAAAAGTGCGCATCGTGATTAATATGATCGCTTGCTTGCCGTGCTGCATATGCACAATACGCTAAGTAAAGAACACCGAAAATATAAGCGGGAATACCAATTGGAATAAAAAATAGATAAAATTTTTGCAATGGATCAAACAAAATATAACTGAAAATTATAGCAGATATAGCGCCAGAAGCTCCTAAACTAAAATATTGAGGATTGTTTTTATGTTTAATAATTGATGGTAAATCGCTAATAATTAATGAAGCCAAGTATAGTAAACCAAAAAATAGTGAGCCTGTAATTTGTTCCAAGGTAAACGCGAAAAAAAAGAACGAGAGCATATTGAAAATCAAATGATTAAAATCTGCATGTACTATTCCGCTTCCGAAAATGGTATAAGACTTTTTGCCACGGCTTATGGAATAGGGATGCAACATGAGATTGTCAATAATATTTCTGTTGGCCAGCAAACCAAATAAACTGGTTGCAATGGTAAGTACAAAAATAAAGGTGGCAACAGGTGCAGCAAGAAAATTCATATTAATAACTTAGGATTTGTGTTGGAATTAAATTTTCAAACAAGATTCGAGCTACCGGATAACGGTTATACGTTTTTTCGTGAAATTTGGAACGATGATAAATAAAATCAAGTTGGGCGGTAGGATTTGAAGCAAAGGCTTTGTCTTGAAATTTTTTGTTTTCGAAATCAGCTTTTAATATCGGATCATTTTTTAAAATTTCCAGCGCTAAATCCTCAAAAACATAATCAGAATATCCTTCTTTATGATTGAGAATTGCATCAAAAAAATTCCAAGCCATAAAAGAATCATTGCCCTCTGGTTCAAGAGTTTCTATAAGATATTTGTTTGATTTTTGATCAGTTATAATTATTTTATCTCCTTTAAAATAATTAATTGAATCTGTTTTTTTAGAAGTGAAAATTTTAGAATGATAGTAATGCCCTTCGTAAGGTTTAGAAAGCGTTTTTAAACTATCAATTTGGTAGCATTCAACTATTATCGTTGTATCTCTGGTTAACTCATACATTTCTACCTGATTTATCTGAAGCAATTTAATAATTGATTGATATGCCTGTGGAATAACATAAGCAGCTGGTTTTTTGATAACTAAGTTGGGAACAAATTTGTTATAATATTTCACATTTATATACATCGGCTTTGATCGATCATAAAACAATCTATCGAAACCAGAAATTTTACTTTTAATGTACTTTGCTTTATATCCTTTAAAGTTTAATAATTCAAAATTACTGGTGTCTTGTTTCCAAGTTAATGGAAATTCCTGCTGATAAAACAAAGCACTATCTGCCTCAGCATGCAATTGGATGATGTTTTCTGCATCACGATAAGCAATTTCAATTGCGGCTGAGAGAAAAGTGTAAGTAGCTTTTACCCTTTTATTAAACGCTTTTAGCATGTGTGTTTCTACCATAAAACCCAAGGTATTGAACAATGATGCGTATCCGGTAGAATATCGCGGATTGTCAAAAAACCCATCTATCCCATCATCTGGTTTTACCTTTCTGGTATTCACAAAAGGTGTCATTTCAAAACCTGCATCTTTTGTTAAAGCAGCAATGGAGGGTATCATTACTTTTTCAAAATATTGCCCTTGAGATTGATTTAATTTATCCTTTTGAGTTGGAATATACGTTAACGTATATTGATAATCTGCTCCATTACTTGTATGGGTTTCAATATATAAATCAGGTTTTATCGATTGAAATATTAATTCAAAAAGTTCAGCGTTTTTTGAATCGCATTTAATAAAATCACGATTCAGATCTAGGTTTTTTGCATTTCCTCTAAAACCATATTCAATAGGACCGTTTTGGTTTGCTCGAGTACTGCTATTTCTATTTAAACATCCATCTATGTTATAAACTGGAATCAGATAAATATCAACCTTATCTAATAATTTATTTAGCTTTTTATGATTAAATATATCTCTCGCAAACATCATAGAAGCATCAATTCCTTCTGGTTCGCCAGGGTGTATTCCATTGTTTATTAAAACTTTACACTTATTAAATCCCGAATTTACTTTAGCAATTTTTACTAAACTTAAAGGTTTTCCAATATCTGTTTTACCAATTTCAGTTATTGTTATCTCAGAATTCTTTTCAGATAAGATTTTGTAAAACTCAATTATCTGATGGTAGGTAGCTGTTTCTTTTCCTTTACTTATTTCAAACGGAGTAAGTTGACTATATGATTTTGTAAAAAAAATAGCCAGCACAAAAAAAATAAAATACCTCATTCAGGCCGGTAATATTTATCGATTTGTTTAGCTAAATCACGATCCTTATCTGAAACTATGTTTCCAGCATCATGTGTACTTAGTTCAATCCAAACTTTATTGTAAATATTTTTCCACTCGGGATGATGATTAGCTTTTTCGGCTTCCAATGCAACTGAATTCATAAATGACCAAGCTTCAATAAAATTTTTGAATGCGAATGTCTTTTGCAATTTATTATCTTTTTCTATCCAGTTGTTCATTAGATTAATTTTTTTCTAGGTACGCTTTTCAATACTAAATCGTATGAATCGTTTATAAACTGGGTAATTTGGTTTTGTGTTAAAGTACCCATTAAACTTATTGTATTCCAATGCTTTTTGTTCATGTGATAGCCTGGTTGAACTTCATCATATCTTTCTCTAAGCGCTATTGCATTCTCTGGTTCGCATTTTAAATTTATGGTATCAGGGTTTTGCAGATCAATTAAGGCAAACATTTTTGAATACACTTTAAAAACTAATACTTCTCCGCCAAATGGAAAACCTTCTGAAACCTGAGGTTTTGAAATGCAATATTCTCTTATTTCTTCTACATTTATCAAATTGTTGCAGTTTTATCTGAAAAACTTTTGTTCCTATTTTTTCTATTAAATTTACTGTACTACTATTTTTATACTCTCTGATTTGATACCAGAACTGAATCGTAAAAAATAAATTCCTTTTGCTAACCCAGTTTGATCAAATTCCTGATTAAGTATTTCCTGATCGGCAATTATTGTTTTATTTAAAATTTCACGTCCAGTTATATCCATTAATTTCAGATTAATGGATTCGTTTTTAATCGTATTCATTGAAAAAACAAAATTTCCTGATGATGGATTCGGAGCTAGTGTTGCAGAAAATTTCCTTAAGTCATTTTTGATTGATATCGTTCTCGAATACTCAAATGACTGATCGAATGAAACAATTTTTAATCGGTAATAGGATTGGCTTATTTCTCTATCGAAACTATTATCATTAAAGGAATATTGATTCATTTCTGAAAATTTATTCATTGCAGCTAACTGACCGATTTTAATAAATTTTCCAGAAGCAGAAAGCCGTTCGACTTCAAACCCGCTAATCGAGATTTCTGAGGTGGTGATCCATTCTAAGTTGTTCGAAAGCAATGATTGATTTCCGTCAAAGTTTAACAATTTTAAAGGTAATGGATTACCAACAGAATCACTTCCAACTCCGAATTGCGAAAAGCCTGTAGTAACACCGCTACGCTGTAATAATGGTTGAACATTGCTTCCCGTAGTAGTTATGTGATTTCCATTCAAAACCCAAGGAGATGCAATATTGGCTCTTTTTAGTAATACTAATGTGGCAAAATTATTGATCCCTCCAAAATCTGTTGCTGTAAAAGAAGGTGAATATGTACCACCTGCTAATCCATCCGCGGCTATTACATTCCAATAGCCGCTATCGGCAACTTTATTTACATCAATACTACCTTGAAGCAATGGTAGCCCAGTGTTTCCAGGAATTGCTTTAATAAATGTAATACTTAGCGAGCCTGCACTTGTAGGTGCCGTTGTAAAATTAATACTTGCTAATCTTTTGATAATTGTGCCTACCGGAAAATTATAAATTCCTGTTGATATGCTTACAAATCTTCTTAAAGTACCGTTAACATTTCCAGAACCATCGGGTGCTACTGTTCCAATATTGCTTGTCGATGTTCCAACAGTAAGAATGTTAGATCCAATATTAAGTATTCCACTTTCTAAACTTAGATTGTTGCTAACTGTACCCGTGCCCGACCCTGTAAAAAAAGTTGAAGTATTAATGTTTACTTGTGTTGTATTATTCACACTTAAACTACTAAAATTCGCAGTAGACAATCCTGTACTATTTCTAAAAATTCCAGTACCAGTTACAGCTTGAGGACTTAAAGCCGATGGAGTTCCAAGTGTATTTCCCAAAGTTAAAGCATCTAAAACAGTAGTTAAAGTGGTAAAGGTTCCATTATTTGTCATATTTCCACTTAAGGTAAATCCAGCACCGTTGTCGCTTGTTCTTGCTTCGGAGTTACTGTTTATTACCAAATTGCCTCCAATGTGTGTTCCATCAAATGGACTGGTAGCACTTGCTAAATACCTACCTTGTGCTGATCCAGATGCAACGGTAAGATTACCAATTGGAACAATTTCAAAACCAGCGTAGGTATTAATTTTAAATCCATTTCCTGCAGGTGCGGTTGTATTACTAATTCCATTTCCTATTTGTAGGGTTGAGCCTGCAAAACTTTTTATTCCAGAACCAGCATCGGAATTTATGACCAACGAATTTGCCGTTCCTGCAAAAGGTGGATCAATTAAGGATATTTTACCTCCAGAAGCATTAATATTGCCTGTAGTACTTACAGAAAATGATAACAAATCAATTCCAGTTTCTACACTTCCAGCTGACGATAAACCATCATTGCCATCAATTATTAGATCTCCCCCACTTAAATTAAAACTACTTGTAGATGAAAATAAGACATTTCCGTTTGCAGTTATACTACCTCCAGAAATAGCAAGAATTCCATTGGTTACTAATTGTCTGTTACTACCACCACTTGGGCCTAATTGAAGTGTATTTGCTGCCACATTTAATCTACCGCTGGTTCCAATTATTAATGAATTTCCAAAATAAGGTGGTACTCCACCTTGCAATGTTACAATTGCTGAATTTAGAACTACATTGTCTGATAATGTTGGAACTGCACCTTCAGACCAATTTGAAGCAATTCCCCAATCACCAGTTGGGCCACCAACCCAAGTAATTGGTAAGCTTCCAGTAGAAACACCTAAAGCGAAATAACCTAACGTAGTTGGAACTGCTTGATCACTTATTATTTCAGTTGAATTCAAATTTGGATTGGAACGGATAGAATTATAAGGGCCTGCAGCGGTTGCGCTATTAGCAATGGTACGGTCGGCAAGAGGATTAAAATTAAGTAAATCATCTGTACCATAATTAATCTTAACTGAATCAACCGTTAATAAGGTGTTTCCAGTTACGTTTACAAAATGCCTTCTGGCTTTTGAAATATCACTTACATTTAATCCATCGGTATTTGAACTTCCATTCTGAACTTCAACAGTGATTATAGTATTAAATGACATGTCATTGCTTAAACCTTTAATAACCAACGTTCTAGCTTGGCCTGGACCTGTACCCCCAACTGGAAAATTTCTGGTTACTTTAGCATTACTACTAATTGTTACAGCCGTTTTACCATCAACCCATGACAAAGCAGATGAGTTTGGTGCCGGAAAATTTGCTGTAGGTAGCATTAATCGAAGGGTATTGCCTCCCATGTGCAATATTCCATTAGTCAAAGCTATTGGTGTTCCACCGTTGGTAAGATTTAAATCTCCATTCATAACTACACCTAAACCATTATTTATGATTAAAGAAAAAATAGTTCTACTTGCAGGTATTTCAAACCCTTCAGTTTGTTGGCTATTTACCGTTCCTGCGTAGAAAGTGTAAGTAACCCGATACGTTGCTGATAGACCTATTGTTGGATAGGTTGAAAGTGAACTTTGTGCTCCTATTTGTAGTAAAATTGTTGAAGTTGAAACGCCACCGAGCGTATTATCGAATGATAAATTGCTTCCGTTAGTAAACACTCCTGAAACTAAATTTATTTGTGAAGAAATATTAATCGGTGTATTAATAGTAACGCCGGTACTATTATTAATTTCTAAAAACCGAATAGTGTTGCTGTTTAAAAATGTTCCGCTTCCTGATAAATTAATGGATTGTGGAGTTGTACCACGTAAAATTAGTGCTGAATTTGTTCGTGAAAAATCCGTTGTTCCAGCATTATTTAAATTGCCTAATAAACTTACAAACCTTCCTATGCTGCCATTTGCTGGAATAAAAGTCGCATTATTAGCTATACTTAAATTACCATTCACAGTTAATGTTCTTGCATTCGAAAGTGCATCAAAGCCTAGATTACCGCTAGTACCTTGCCCAACAGTTAGATTATTAACAATTGGCGAAGTATCAATGGTAACTGTTGCACCATTTGCAATTGTTACATTGTCAATCGATGAAGGTACAATTCCGCCAACCCAGGTTGTACCAACAGACCAATTACCTCCTGAAGGTGTTGAAGTAATATTCGTTGGTATTTTTTGTAATACTTGAACATTATCTATTGACCACCAAAAACCAAAAGTTCCGATGTAAGTAAATCGAATTCTAACATTTGATTGATTATTTGCAGCCGATATTGGTATTAAAGATTGTGAGGCTGGGTTTGGATAACCTAAATTACTAATTCTTGTTGCCACATTTGTCCAAGTTGTACCACCATCAATACTCAAATCTACTTCTGCTTGTGAGCCACCAAATGATCGGAATTGTTCTGAAAACTGGATATTTACACTTGTTAAACCAACACAGCTAAAAACTGGCGATGTTAAAGTTGCATTTTGAGTAAATCCACTTCCATAATTATCACTATTTAAAACAGCATAATTTCCAGAAAAACCACCTCCAGAAACTCCATCTAAGGTATTGTCAAATTCCCATTTTTGGGTTAAATCTGTAGTTCCAGGGTTGGCAACATTAGACCAACCTGCTGGTGGTGTAGTGCCTGAAGCGCTTGAAAAATTTTGTAAAGCTAATTGAGCAAAACCAGTTTGGAAATTTATTGATAATCCAACAAAAAGTATGAAAAGCTTTTGAAAGGTTTTATAAGAGAAGTAAAGATTTCCCATTTTGTATGTAATTTAAAATTGAAGAGCGTTAAAAATTTTAAATTTAGTACAAAAATGTTAATAACTATAATTTGCAAATATTGAAGAGCGATTTAAAGGGTATTTTCCTTTTAAAAACCTTTTAATGATGAAAAAAAGAATTTTTAGAAACGGAATCGATTAAGATTTCTAAAAAAATCGTAAGTCAAGGAATAAAAATAGTAAGGTTTTGAAAGTTATCAACAAAAAAATTATCTCCCCAGGCGATAATGCAGACCAAGGGAAACAAAACTGTAAGAATCTTTAGCCAAATTGCCACCACCCACTATCGAAGAATAACCATCAAGCCAATCTGTAATTGATTTGTTATTTTGATAATTTAGATTTAAAGAAACATTACTATCTCTTCTATATCCATTTTTGAAATTTATTATGATTCCAGCATTAAAAGGAATTAGAACATCTGTACCAGAATAAGTAGGCCTCCAGCCTACTGCTAAAGCTGGATCTGAAGTTTCAGACACATCAGGAAGAACATCAGTAACATTATTTTTTATAAAGCCTACGCCTGAACCCAAATAAAGGTTTGGCAAAATGGTTTGTATAAAGTCTGCGTCTGGAAAAAGTTTGACGTTTGCTTTTAGAAAGGTAGCAATAAATTGATTTTTTGATTGCCGATTATATTTATCTTTCCCGGCATTTATTAAACCTGACTGAACTTCAAGACCAGCCATAAATGTGTAGCTTGAATGAAAATTAAAATAGAATGCCGCGCCTGGATGTATGTTATTCTCAACAATATCCATATGAGAAATAATTGCTCCTCCTCCTACTCCAGCTGTTACATACCCTTGATATCTACCTCGGTATTGCGCATCAGCGATGTTTACGATTAACAAAAAAGAAATTAGAATAAATAAATTTTTCACTTTACAAAATATTTTAAATTCGGCCTTAAAAGTACAATAAATTAATAATTAACTTGGATAATTGATAAATTTTCAGGAAAGAAGTTTCTGTCGAAGAATAAATTCCAATTGTTGGTTTGCTCTTAACAATGATTTTGTGAGTTGTGTATTATCTCTTCTTAATGAAAAAACTTCGAAAGCATTATCAATAACAAACTTTAATTCCATTTCATCCCAAGGCTTGTTAATATATCTATATACCTGACCTTTATTTATAGCGTTTATCACAGCTTCAATATCTGCATATCCTGTCAATAATATTCTAATAGGATCAGGATATTCTAATATGATAGATTCCAAAAACTCTACACCAGTAACACCTGGCATACGCTGATCGGTTATAATTATATGAATAGGTTGCTGACTAAGTATATTTTTTCCTTCGACAGCAGATTCTGCTGTAAAAATATTATAAACTTTTCTAAAAGTAGCTTTAAAGGCAATTAGGTTATTAGTTTCATCATCTACATAGAGTATGTTCACTTTTTCTTTAACTTTTTCTTCTTCCATGGTTTTCAATTACTCAGTGTACAATATTCTATCTTTTGGTAGGTAGATAACGGCGTAAATATATGTTTTCGTAGTTAGAATAAAAAAACCTTATAATAAACTTTGATTTTTGGGCTAACTTTTAATTGCTTATCATCCTTTTTCTTTGATTTTCCATTACCTTTACCCGTTAAGATAGATTATTATTACAAATAAATTATGGCGGTTGATCTAAGCTTTTTGCTTCAAAATAAGAATAAAATTGAAACCAGCTACATCCCTGATTTTTTTAGAATTACTAATATTACTGAGAGAAATGCACTAAAGGATCTTATTGAATGCAATCCAACTATTTCTATTCATGATCAAATAAGTTCGCAGTTAAAAGAGTTAGTTAAGATAAATAATCCTGATCGTAAACTTACAGCTCTAGAAAGTGAAACGTTAATTAATATTCATTTAGGAAATTCATTAATTGAGAATTACGGTGTTTGGGTTTATTATTCATGGAGCAATCGTTTGGTACATATTTTGGATGAAACAGAGTTCATCGCTCTCCGAACAAGTAGGAATATATATAAAATAAAACCTGAAGAGAGAGATATTTTATCCACTAAATCTATTGGTATAATTGGATTGTCGGTTGGGCAATCCATTGCATTAACGTTAGCGATGGAGCGGGTTTGTTCTGAGTTAAGATTAGCAGATTTCGACGATCTTGAACTCACCAATATGAATAGAATAAGAACTGGGATTCACAATTTGGGTGTTTTGAAAGTAATAATTGCTGCTAGAGAAATTGCAGAATTAGATCCATTTATTAAAGTAAAAATTTTTAAAGATGGATTGACACCTGAAAATATTGATGAATTTTTTCTAGGAGGTAAAAAATTAGATATTTTGGTAGAAGAATGTGATGGGTTAGACATTAAAATACTAAGTAGATTGAAGGCAAAAGAATTTAAAATTCCAGTAGTGATGGATACCAACGACAGAGGAATGTTAGATATTGAACGATTTGATCTGGAACCAGATAGACCCTTATTGCACGGTGCTCTTCCAAATAATATTGATCTATCAACATTAAATAATTTAACAAATGAAGAAAAACTACCGATGCTTGATGCCATGGTAGACTTTAAAAATTTGTCAGAGAGAATGAAATATTCCCTTTCTGAATTAGGGAAATCAATTACTACGTGGCCTCAACTTGCATCATCCGTTATACTTGGTGGTGCAATGGTGACTGATACTTGCAGAAGAATTTTGCTTGATCAACTAAAATCTTCGGGAAGATATTATATTGACTTTGAAGATCTTATTAAATAATCCGAGTTTTTTCTTTTACGCTAAATGATACGAATAAGGGCTTTTAGAGCTACACAAGACAAGGAAACTTGCGAAAAATTTATTGATGGGCATCGAAGATTATTGGAAATACATTTTGGACTTGCTAAAGTTACATCAAGTAGTGCAGAATGGATAGAGCATGATAATACCTTTGTAATTGTAGCAGAAAGTGAAGACCGGCAAAAAGTTTATGGAGGAGCAAGAGTTCAATTAGCTGATGGTATTTTTCCGTTACCAATTGAAACAGCAATAGGAAAATACGATGCTAAAGTACATGAAATGGCTGTAAAGGGTACTTCAGAATTATGTGGTTTGTGGAACTCAATTGAAGTTGCTGGGCTGGGAATCGGAAGTATTTTTATGGCAAGGGTTGGAGTTGTAATTGCGCAACAGCTTCCAATTGAAAGTATCTTTTTTTTATGTGCACCAGTTACGGTAAGAATCGGAAAACGTATTGGTGGTGTAATTGAAACCAGTTTAGGAAACAATGGAAATTTCTTTTATCCGATGGATGATTTTATTGCAACAGCCATGGTTATTGCTGATTGCAAAGAATTAAGCCAAGCAGAGCCAAAGGAGAAAGATAGAATTATTGATTTGGTAAATAACCCAACTCAAAAAGCTACTGAATCTGGCCCAAAAGGAACGCTTGATATTGAATACGAGTTAAATGTATCAGAGAATTTATCAGTATGAGGATTAAAAAAATCTATCTTTTTTTTATTGCTTTTTGTTTTTTAGCAGTTCAGCTAAAAGCACAGGATACCATAAAAATTTCTAGTTACGATCAACTTTCAAAAATTCAAGGAAGTATTTCATATTTAGAAGATAAAACAGGTTCCCTATCAATAAATGATGCTAAAAAATCAGAATTTAAAATCACAAACGGAGACGTTCCAAATTTTCAAATAAGTAAATCTACATTTTGGGTCAAAATTCTTTTAGAAAATAAAACAGACCAGAATGATTTTGTATTAAATATTGATTATCCTACCATTGATGAATTAATGCTTTTTTCCTCATCAATACCAATCGATGAAAATAAATTTGATAAATTAGGTGAGTTTAAAAACTTCTCGGAAAGATATTATGATCACCAAAGTTATTTATTCAATATTATTTTACCTAAAAACAAAACCAGTACCTTTTATTTAAAAATTAAAGCATCAGAGCAATTACAATTGCCTATGTCCATAGGTTCGCCAAAAGCTGTTCTAGAAAGTTTGTTTAATAAAGATTTGATTTTTGGATTATATATCGGAATTATTCTGGCAATGGTTTTCTATAATTTCTTTATATATTTTACCGTACGAGATCAGAATTATTTGTGGTATGTAGCCTATATTTTATTTACTGGCCTTACACAAGCTATGTTGCAAGGCTACACATTTCGTTTTCTATGGCCAAATTTACCAAGCTTTAATAATCATAGTGCATATTTAATTCCATTTTTGAACGGTATAGCCGCTGTCGAATTTACCCGTCGTTTTTTGCATGTTAAAAAATATTCTAATTTTTATAACAATGCATTGTTAATTGTAATTAGTTTATATGTTATTTGCCTTTTATTAGGTTTGTCAGGGCTAAATATTGCTGCACAAAATGCTATTCAACTTACTGCTTTTCTAGCCTCTATTTTGGTTTTTGTAGTTGCAGTAAGTTTTTCTAGAAGAGGAGATAGAACAGCAAAGTTTTTCCTTTTTGCTTGGTCAATTTTTTTGTTGAGCGTATGCATATTTGTCATGAGAAACTTTAATGTATTACCTTTTAACAATTTTACTCATTATGCTCTACAGGTAGGAAGCGCAATAGAGGTAATACTTTTATCATTTGCCTTGGCAGATAAAATAAATATCTATCGAATAGAAAAAGAAATATCGCAAGCGGAAGCATTAAGAAGTGCTGAAGAAAATCAAAGAATTATTTCTGAACAAAACATTGTGTTAGAAGGAAAAGTAAAAGAAAGAACTGGAGCATTGCAAATAGCTAATACCGAGCTTTCTAAAACACTTGACAATTTGAAAGACACTCAATCGCAATTAGTTGATGCAGAAAAAATGGCTTCTTTAGGTCAGCTTACCGCTGGTATTGCGCATGAAATAAATAATCCAATCAATTTTGTAATATCAAATGTAAAACCTCTAAGACGAGATATTGATGATGTTTTATCTGTTATTAAAAAATATGAGGAAATAGATGAACAAACAGATTTGCGTAAAAAATTACTCGAGATTAAGACTTTTAAGCAGGAAATTGATATGGATTATTTGGTTGATGAAATAAATTCGCTATTAAAAGGAGTTGGAGAAGGTGCAACCCGGACTTCCGAAATTATTAAAGGTCTTCGAGTTTTTTCAAGAGTAGATGAAGTAGACATTAAAAAAGCAGATATACATCAAGGAATTGATTCTACCTTAACATTGCTTAATAGTACGATGAAAGGTAAAACAGAGGTAATTAAAAACTATGATAACTTACCACCGATAGAATGTTATGCTGGGAAATTAAATCAGCTTTTTATGAACATTTTGAGTAACGCTATACAAATAGTAAACTCAAATCCGCCTTCAAAACCACCTAAAATTACAATCACCACGCTCAAAAAAAATAATGATGTAATCATTACGATTGAAGATAATGGTGCTGGAATGAGTGCTGAAACAAAAAAAAGAATTTTTGAGCCATTTTTTACAACCAAAAATGTGGGAGAAGGTACTGGATTAGGACTTTCTATCGTTTTCAGTATCATTGAAAAACATCATGGAACAATTGATGTTGAATCAGAATTAGAAGTTGGTACTAAATTTATAATTTGCATACCGATTTCTCAATCAAGAAATTCAACTAATTAAATAAATCGAATGGCTGAATCCAAACCAACAATCCTTTACGTTGATGATGAGGAAAACAACCTAAATGGTTTTCGAGCTGCTTTCAGGCATGATTATATTGTTCATCTTTCTGGCTCTGCAAAAGAAGCAATTGAAGTTTTAGAAAAAGAACCCATTCAGATAATAATTACTGATCAACGGATGCCTGATATGACAGGAGTTGAATTTCTTTCAGCTATTATTGATACGCATCCAGATCCCATCAGAATGTTGATAACCGGCTATGATGATATTGAACCAGTTATTCAATCTATCAATAAAGGTCAGGTTTATCGGTATATTTCTAAACCTTGGGAACAGCATAATTTGAAAATTGATATTGATAATGCCTATGAAATATACATTACCAGAAATCAATTAAAACAGAAAAACGCCGAACTTGCCAAAGCATATAATGAATTAGATAAGTTTGTTTACAGTACTTCGCATGACTTAAGAGCTCCGCTCATGTCAATATTGGGAATTGTACAGGTGGCTAAATTAGAAAGCAACGTGCCAGCAACAGATGAATATCTTTCGATGATTGAAAAAAGCGTTCACCGGATGGATGTCTTTGTTCAAAATATCATGAATTACTATCGCAATACACGAATAGATGAATATTATAATGAAATTCATTTTGAGCGCTTGCTTCGAGAAACTATTAATGACTTTGAATATTTCCAACAAACAACTAATATTTTTTTCAAAACTAAAGTTGATCAAACAGAAAAATTCTGGACAGATGAAGGTAGACTTAGAATTATTTTGAATAACCTAATCAGCAATGCCATTAAATATCAAAAAACCGCTAATGGACAATTAGTTTCAGTTTCTATTGAAGTGAATGAAGGAATAGCTAAGATTGAAATTGAAGACAATGGAATAGGTATCGGAATAGATCATATCAACAATGTTTTTGATATGTTTTATGTTGCGTCTCATGAAAACGCGGGCTCTGGCATCGGTTTATACATTGTGAAAGAAGCTGTTAATAAAATTGCCGGCACCATAAAGGTTTTTAGCCAATCTGGTGTAGGCACTAAGTTTAATATCGTAATTCCAAATAAAAAAAATGATGTTTTAGCTGCAAGTAAAAATTAATTGAATGTTAATTACTCTCTAAAAATCAAAGTGAATTATTCAAAATAATTTAAGGTAGTAAAACCTCCATCTTTCAAATATTGATCTTTTTTCATCAAATGCAAATCTGCCAAAACCATATCTTTTACCAAATCTGGTAAACTATATTTTGGTATCCAGCCCAGTTTAGTATTTGCTTTTGTAGGATCGCCGAGTAGTAAATCTACTTCTGTAGGCCTGAAATATTTAGGATCTACCTTGATTATAGTTTTACCTCTGTTCAACGTATTTGGATCGATTCCAAAACTAATTAGTTTTTCATCTTCCACATCAATTATTACCCCTTTTTCGTTTTCATCTTTTCCGCTAAATTCAATGATGATTCCTAATTCTTCAAAGGATAATTTTACAAATTCGCGAACCGTAGTTGTAATTCCAGTTGCGATCACATAATCTTCTGCTACATCCTGTTGCAAAATTAACCACATTGCTTCTACATAATCTTTAGCATGTCCCCAATCTCGTTGGGCATTCAAATTTCCCAAGTAAAGGCAATCTTGCAATCCCAAAGCTATTTTTGCAGCTGCACGAGTTATTTTTCGGGTTACAAAAGTTTCTCCACGTATAGGGCTTTCATGATTAAATAAAATACCATTGGCAGCAAACATGCCATAGGCTTCTCGGTAATTCACTGTAATCCAATAACCATAAATTTTAGCCACCGCATAAGGTGATCGTGGATAAAATGGTGTGCTTTCACTTTGCGGAACATGCTGAACCAAGCCATATAATTCTGAAGTAGAAGCTTGATAAATTCTGGTTTTTTTAGTCAAATTTAAAATACGAACTGCTTCCAAAATTCGCAAAGTCCCTATTCCATCTGCGTTAGCAGTGTATTCTGGTGTTTCAAAACTTACCTTCACATGGCTTTGTGCCGCCAGGTTGTAAATTTCGTCTGGCTGCACTTCTTGAATTATGCGAATAAGATTTGTCGAATCGGTCAAATCACCGTAATGCAATTTAAAATGCACATTTTTTTCATGCTGATCTTGATATAAATGATCAATTCTATCGGTGTTGAATAAAGAACTTCTTCGTTTAATTCCGTGAACTTCATAACCTTTTTTTAATAGCAATTCGGCTAAATAGGCACCATCTTGACCGGTAATTCCAGTAATTAAAGCAACTTTCATGTTTGTTATAGTATTATTTATTGCTTAAAAAGCCTTTTAATTCCATAATATTTGGAACTGTATTAGAAACTGCATGCAAACTATCAGCTATTTGCAGCGAAAGCCAATCCAACAAGAAAATAGTATCGAAAATAGTTGCGATAGATTGATCAGTAATATGAATTTCTTCAATTACTCCATTGTGTTTTTTTAATAAATCTTTTAAAAATGCAAAACGAAGGCCAGTACGTTTGTTGAAGCCACTGTTCAAAAACACAAAATTGCTGTGAGTATCATTATAATACGTTTCAATAACATTATGATTTGATTCTGGAATTACACTAACAAATGCTTCATGCTTGGCATTTTCTTGTATTTGCTGAGCGAATCGAATGGCAATTCCTTCAAAAACAGGATCGCATATGATTACAAATTTATTTTTAACCGTATGTGCAAATGTTTTAAATAAATCTGCGGATCGGTTTATATAATCGTCGTTGTGTGCAACTCTGGATGATATTTGCAAAAAGTCTGCTTTTTTCTCCTGACCTAAAAATTCAAAAAATAAAAGGAAAAGATAGGTAAACGGATACCCCAAAGCCATACGTGGTTGCGATGCAGCCTCAGCTAAATAATAAAGTATTCCATCTGCTTGTGCTAATTTCAATAATTGTCCACCAGTTGTTAAAACCACAATTTTGCAACCTCGCTGTTTTGCATCATGGTACATAGCGATGGTTTCTTCCGTATTTCCAGAGTAGGAACTTAAAATTACCAACGATCGGCTTCCAATGTATTTTGGTAAACTATAATCAGATACTACTTCGATCGGGAAATCAAGTTTATCATTAAAATAATTTTTAATCATGCGCCCGGCAATACCAGATCCGCCTAAACCACCGATTAAGGCATTGTCAAAATCCTTTTGTTTTACTCCATGATTTGTATAATTCTCAACGGCAAACTTTATCTGATGCGAAAATTTCTTTAATTCTTCTGCTATATATTTCATTTCTTACTATGCTATTTGTTTATTTTTTATGATTTGTGGTGTTATCTATTATACTGATTCAAATTTTTGCTCAAATTATTTTAGCAAAACTTGCATTATTTATTGATCAATTTCATCAAATATTGTCCGTATCCACTTTTTACCAAGGGTTCTCCTATTTTCCGAAGCTGATCTGCATCTATAAATTTCATTCTGTAGGCTACCTCTTCTATACATCCTATTTTCAAATCTTGACGTTCTTCTATTACTTGCACAAATTGCCCTGCTTGCATTAACGAAGCAAAAGTTCCAGTATCCAACCAGGCTGTACCTCGATTCAAAATACTAACTTTCAATTTTCCTAATCGTAAGTATTCTTTGTTGACATCGGTAATTTCATATTCACCCCTTGCTGATGGTTGAATATTTTTGGCCACTTCTACTACCGAATTATCATAAAAATAAAGCCCTGGAACTGCATAACTTGATTTTGGCTTTTCTGGCTTCTCTTCAATTGAAATCGCATTATTATTATCGTCAAACTCTACTACCCCATATCGTTCAGGATCTGACACATGATAAGCATAAATTACACCACCATCAGGATTATTATTACTTTGAAGCAATTCAGCTAAACCTGATCCGTAAAAAATATTATCACCTAAAATTAACGCCACTTTATCTTCGCCAATAAATTTCTCGCCCAACACAAATGCTTGAGCCAAACCATTTGGAATTTCTTGTACTACATATTCAAATCGGCAACCTAATTGAGAACCATCGCCCAATAATTTCTGGAAATTAGGTAAATCATGGGGAGTAGATATTATTAGAATTTCACGAATATCAGCCATCATTAATATTGATAATGGATAATAAATCATGGGCTTATCGTACACTGGCAGCATTTGTTTGCTATTTACCAAAGTTAGTGGATGCAACCTGGTTCCGGAGCCTCCAGCAAGAATAATTCCTTTCAAAACAGTATGAATTTATTTAGTCGGGGGCGAAATTACTAATATTTCCTTATCCTGTTTTATTGGATGGTAATTAAAAAAAATCGCTTTGTTAAAGAATTAATTTTTCTCTAACAAAGCGAATGGAATTAGTTAAACTATTTACTCTACAACCACTTTTTGCCTCAACACTCCTTTATCTGTTTCAACTTCTACTACATAAATACCTTTGGCAAAATCAGCAACTTCTATGCTTTGTAAATTTCCTTTTACTTGCTGATATACTTGTTTCCCGAGTTGGTTATACATCCTTACTTTTCCTTTTTGTTCAGCTTTGTTTATCTCTATATTAATTACATCGCTTGCAGGATTAGGAAATACTTTTAAGCTTTTATTCTGTTGATTTAGTTGAAAGCCTACGGTGTTGAAATCAATCATAGCAATGTTGCTTGCGGGTGTGCCATTTATTTGTGAGAAACTACCTGCAATTACCAATTTGCCATCATATTTCTCAAATGAACTAGCTGTCCCTGCAGTTTCGGGAGGTTGCTGTATATTCAAATTCGTATTCAACCATTGTGAACCGTTCCATTTTCCGATTCTACCAATGGGTTGAAAACCTGCATAATTAATTTGACCACAAACATAAAGATCTCCATTATACTCAAACATATCTCTTAAACCAGCTGGTAGAACTCCTCCATTAGTGGGATAATAAGATACTCCGTCTGTGTAGATCATGCTATTATCTGGATTACCTCCTTGCGTAAAAAAATACCCCCCCATATAAAGATTATTTTGATACACTTTCAATTTAGCTATCCAGCTATCACCATTTAAACCTGTGCCTACCTCTACCCATTGGTCACCAACTCGCTTTTTTAAGGGTTCTTCTGGCGAGGGGCAGTTTAAATTACCAGCCACGTATAATTCGTTATTAAAAAACTTAAGCGTATAGAACCCATCAAAGTAGCAATTAGCACCATAATTTTGACTTAAATCAGTCCAATTTTGCCCGTCCCATTTTGCAATACCTTTGCTTGGCATCGTGCCGATCGAATCAAAATCTCCAACTACATATAATTCATTATTATATACTTCCATAGCACTTGCAAATGCAAATGGATCGTTTCCACTATCTTTAAAACGATCCCCAACTGCATTCCATTCTATACCATTCCAACGAGCTATGCCACAAATTGACTTACCACCAATGTATCTAAAATTGCCAGTCATATAAATTTCATCTTTATACCGAACAATATCCCTAATATACGAAACCATTGAATTGGTGGATATTTCAGGTTTCATGCCAGCACCTAAGGAATCCCATTCTAAACCATTCCATTGAGCAATGCCCCAACATGTTTTTCCACCAGCAATTTCAAAACTACCACCAGCATACAAAATATTATCAACTGTATCAGTATATACTTTTCTTATAGCTCCCCATTGTGATTGAAACCCATTAGTACCTGACCCTAAATTTTGAATGGTTTGAGAGTTACCTAGTAAGCAATTAAATAATAAAAGTGCAACAACATAAAATTTTTTCATTTTCATAAAATTTCGTTCATTCAAAATAGAAACAATTATTGAACAATAAGTTTTTGAATTTTACTTTCGGTTGCAGTTTTTAGTTGAATAAAATACATTCCTTTAGATAAGTCAGATATATCGAAATCAAATACTGATGCTTTATTTTCCAATTCAGTAGTTAATATAATTTGACCAATTGAATTAATAATAAATACTTTTTCAATGGGTTCCTTTTCATTTGACTTAACGGTAAAAAATCCATTTGTTGGATTTGGAAATAGCTGAAAGCTTGAATTTTCATTTTCAGCTTGTATGGCAACTCTACATGCACCTAAACAATATTGTAAATTCATAATATAACCATCATTTGCACCATTATATACTGTATCGGTGTAATCTATAACGCCAGGAATATCTTTATATGGAAAATTAGAACTTTTGGTTGCTCCTCCTACTACAAATTCTATATTACCAGATCTGTTAAAATTAATAGAACGTGATTCATCGTCTAAAGAACCGCCAAGGTAAGTACTTACTATTTTTACATTATTTAAGCCATGCATTTGATAAAATCCATCTTTTGTTCCACCAAGCGTTCCATCAAAATACGTAGTGCCTTGAGGAAATGTTGGAAAGTTACTGCTCGTAGTGGAACCAGAAGCTATAAAATTTCCTGTTTCATCGTGAGCATCAACTGATAAGCCAGATTCATTCCCTGATCCTCCAATATAGGTAGCAAATTTGATTGTTCCTTCATAATCTAATCTAAGTAAAAATGCATCTGAAAATCCACCTCCGAACACCGTTTGGCTATTTGAAAAATTAGCTAGTGGTAAATTTAAACTGCTTGTAGTTGAAGTAATATAAATTGAACTACTTTGATCTGCAGAAATAATATTTATGTCATTAAATCCTGGACCATCAGCAGCTGTACCTCCGTAGAATGTTGCCCAATTGATTATTCCCTGCGGACTAAATCGAGCCATGTATAAATCAGAATTTCCACCGTTGTTCTGTAAATATCCACCTTGTTGATTCCATATTGGTAAATTACCATTATTGGTAAACCCATTTGCAAAAGTTCCCGAGTTAAATGTTCTACCTGCAATTAGTAAGTTATTACTACCATCTACATCACAAGAGGTAAGAAATGTACTGCTTACTCCACCAAAATAGGTACACCAATTCAATTGATTTGATGAAGAAAATCTTGCTATAAAACTATTTGGAACATTCTGATTCGTATTTGATAAAGGTTGATTGTATGCATTTGTGAGAGGTACAGTCGGTAAACTTGTAGAACTGGACTCCATATACCCAATAACATAAACCTGATTGTCGCTACCTATGGCTAAACCTTTGCAAAAAAGTTGAGAACTTGTTCCTAAATAAGTACTCCATAATACCGATGATCCATTTGAATTTAATTGTGTAATTACTCCATCCATACCGGTTGGCGCACCAACTTTAAAAGACGTATATTGATTGCCAGTAGCTAACACTCGATAATTAATACTATTGGTATAACCACAAAAATATATACTTCCAAGACTATTTACCGCAATACTTGAAGCATAATCATTTCCGTCCCCTCCAAAATAAGTAGAAAATACTCTAGATCTATTTTCGGCAAATTTGGCCACAAATATTTCTTGATTTAATTTTCTACCATCCTGTGCTGCATTAGGAGTTTCTGGAAAATCAACGCTTACCGTATTTCCCAATACATAAATATTATTCTGAGCATCAACATAGGTATCAATTACTTCATCATCCAATTTGCCTCCATAGAAAGTTGACCATTTATTATAATAACCTATAGCAGCATTTACCGGATTGCAACCAGGACCAGGTGTACAAGGTCCTCGTAAAACTGTTTGGCTTATTTCGTAGCTGTTATTTGCATTATAATTATTTACGGTTAAGCTATTCACTTTACTGCTATTCAAATTGGAACTTATGGTTGGTTGGGTAGTTTTACTTGGCGATAAAGCTTTGATGCTAAAATTATTAAATTGAATAGTTGCACCGAATCCGGCAGCTATAATTAATGACTTACTTCCTGAGTTATAATTTTTACCGCCATTAAAACTCAACTTTATATCAGAAGGATTTGCTCCATTATTTAATATGTATTTATAGTTAAAACCATTGCTATCTAATGTTAGCTCCAAATCAATATGGTTCCAAAGATTGCTAAATGTTATTTTATTGTATTCTAAAACATTTGCAGCAGAAATACTACCTATAAAATAATTGCTGTAGGTGTTTTGTGGCTGGCTTGCAGAAATAAGTAAACTGTTTGATGGATTTAGAAAATCAACATCCATTCGATAAGAAGAATCTTTTTTTGAAGAATCAGCTGCAGCCTGATACCAACAAAAACTTATGCCTTGTTGGCGAATAAAGATTTTTGCTCCAGCTGCTGAAGCACTGTACAATAAATCTGTTCTTACAGAATCATTTGTATCTTTCATTTGCCCAGCATTAGCTAAAAAGCCAGATGAGTGATTTTGCGCGTAGCTAATTGAAAAACTACTAATAAATAATGTTAATAATACAATTGAAAAGGTGTTTTTAAACGTTTTTTTTGTTTTCATTGGTTTATAATTTATTAGGGTAAATTTACCAATTGAATTTACAATTCCAAACATTTATCGTTTAAAATAAATAGTAGTTAAGATATGCTTGTGGGCTAATACTGTAAAAATTTTTACCATAAAAATTATATAAAAAATCTTAAATAAATTTATATCCTTTTCTCTTAGTTTTACTCTAACACCATAATGAGTAGTTTCATTCCACTTCGCTAATTTGGTTAATGATAACCTTGGTTTCAATTTTCATCAAGCCAATTTCAACCAAAAAGTGCCAAATTACGCCCCAGACGCAATGTCTTGCAGGAGATTGCCCTCCGTGAACTCAATTAGTCCAATATCTTGCAGAGGATTGCCCTCCGTGAACTCAATTTATGCAATGTCTCGCAGGGGATTGCCCTCCGTGAACTCAATTTATGCAATGTCTTGCAGGGGATTGCCCTCCGTGAACTCAATTTATGCAATGTCTTGCAGAGGATTGCCCTCCGTGAACTCAAATTATGCAATGTCTTGCAGGGGATTGCATCAAATGAGATTGTTTTCCATCAATTATGCTGAGAAATTACACTCCTTAACCATTTTAACAATATAAAAATCGCTGAGGCGGCTACTAGACAGGCAAAAAAGTTGACCAAAAAGAAATTAGCTTTACTATCATAACCATCCCAAAGGGAAGCAAGTACGCCAGATAATTTATTTCCGATGGAAGTAGCTAAAAACCATCCTCCCATCATTAATGAAGTAATCCGGACTGGAGAAACTTTTGAAACTAAAGAAAGCCCGATTGGTGAAAGAAATAATTCTCCTATGGTAACTACTCCGTATGAGCCAATCAACCACCAAGCTGATGCTTTATCAGATGTCATATCTGTATTCCAAACAGCAAATGCCATTACCAAAGTCGATAATCCGGTGATTAGTAAACCATATCCAATTTTTGCCGGCGTGCTGGGCTCCGCATTTCTTTTCCGTAAGAATGAAAAAAAGAGTATCACAATGGGTGTTAATAAAATAATAAAAAATGGATTGACTGATTGGAAAATTTCTGTTGAAATTAATTTTACAGAGCTCTCATTCTCTGGCCATTTTTCTTTCGGTAAATTTTGAAAATAAGGAGCAGGTGATAGAACTTTTAATTTAGTTCCATCAGCGCTTTTTTCTGCTCTGAAATACGAATCATATTGAGGAAATGAATCTGGCTTTGCGCTTAATTCTTGAACCATTCCGAAAGGTTTTAAAACGGGAGCAACCTCTGGATTAATCTGCCTGTTGGTATAAGTCTCGGCCCAAATAGTTAGTGCCGACGCATTTTGTTTAAATACTGCCCAAAAAACTACTACAATTAGAAAAATCGATAACAATGCTCCAATTCTAGATTTATCTTCCTTATTCGATTTTACTAATAAATTAATATAAAACCCGATAATTGGAATACATGCAACAATGAAACCATCAGTAGAGTCGGAACCGAAAATATTACCTGGAATCATCCAGCCTAAAGCACCAAAAACAATTGCAGGCAAAAACACATAATAGATAACTTTATCTACAGGCATATCTTCTGGATTAGCTGGTTTTTTTAAATCAGCAAAATCAACATGCTTTTTTCCGGCAATGAACCAAATTATTCCAATCAACATTCCAACACCTGCTGCACCAAAGGCATAACCCCAACCATATTCATTGCGCATATAGGCAGCTACGAAATTGCATATAAAGGCCCCCAAGTTTATTCCCATATAAAATATGTTGTATCCGGCATCTTTCAAGGGTTTTTTGTCTTCATCTGAATATAAATTACCTAGAAGAGTCGAAATATTTGGTTTGAAAAAACCATTCCCAAAAACAATTAGTAAAACTGATGGCCAAAAGAATGTCATTCCTGGAATTGCCAAGCCAAAATACCCCGCAGACATTAACAAACCACCAATTATGATTGATTTACGATATCCTAGAATCCTATCTGCAAGCAAACCACCCAAAAAAGGGGTTAAGTAAACTAATCCTAAATACGTTCCAACTATATCAGAACCCTCAGCCTTACCCATTCCTAAACCACCTTTAGATGAGTCTGTTAAATACAAAAACAAAATTCCTAACATCAAATAATATCCGAACCGTTCCCACATTTCGGTGAAAAATAGGACGTAAAGACCTTTAGGGTGTCTAGCTTGTTTTATGGATGTCATTTTCTAATTATGAATTGGAAAGGTAATTTTTTTGAAGGAATATTGATGTGTTTGTACCAAAATATTGATTAAAAGGTAATGAATGTGAAAATCACCAAAGGGTCGCTCCTACTGGGCTTTGGAGTTTTTCGGCGATAACAATTTTTACAAAAAGGTCGCTTCTATGGAGCTTAAAATTGTTTTTTAGTTATAACATTTTACTAAAAGGTCGTCCCTAAGTGGCTTTGGAATTCTACGTTTTTATCATTTTCTACCAAAGGGTCGCTTTTTAGGAGCTATAATGTGATAATAAAATGCCCTAGGCATGACCTTTTGGTAACAATCCTCAAAAAGCAAATACATTAAAATGCCGCAGGCATGACCCTTTGGTAACCAAATCATCGCCCATATAAATTGCCTTAAAAGACTAAAAATTTAACAAATTCATCGTAAATTATTTTTTCTCCTAAAACTATTTTACTTTTGCACTGCTTATTAAGAAAGACTGAGGGATTAGACCCATTGAAGTCTTAGCAACCTGTGCTAACAAGGTGCTACATTCTATCTGCCGATTTGGCGGAAAAGATAAGTTGAGATAGACCTACCAGTCGATTTTTGATAAGCGCATACTTTTTAGTTTTATTAATTTTTGCATTGGTAAATGGATATATTAGAAGTTTTAAAAGATAGAATACTTGTTCTTGATGGTGCAATGGGCACCATGATTCAGCAATATAATTTAGAGGAAGCTGATTTTAGGGGAGAACGTTTTGCCAATATTCAGGAGGATGTAAAAGGCAATAATGATTTGTTGAACCTAACTCGTCCGGACGTAATACTTGCAATTCACCGGGAATATTTGGAAGCAGGAGCTGATATTATTGAAACGAATACCTTCAGTTCCAATTCCATTTCTATGGCGGATTATAATATGCAGGATCTTGCTTATGAATTGAATTTGCAAGCTGCAAAAATTGCCAAACAAGCAACTGAGGAGTTTAACAAAGCAAATCCATTAAAACCAAGATTCGTTGCTGGAGCCATTGGGCCAACCAATCGTACCCTTTCTCTTTCTCCTGATGTAAATGATCCAGGTTTTAGAGCCATTACTTTTGACCTACTTTCTGACTCGTATTATGAGCAAATAAATGGCTTGGTAGATGGTGGAGTGGATTTATTATTAGTAGAAACAATTTTTGATACATTAAACTGCAAAGCAGCTTTATATGCGATTGAAAAACATGCAACAGAAACTGGAATTAAACTTCCAGTAATGGTTTCGGGAACAATCACTGATGCCAGCGGAAGAACATTATCCGGACAAACAACAGAAGCTTTTTTGAATTCAGTTTCCCATATCAATTTATTAAGTGTTGGATTAAATTGTGCTTTAGGAGCCCGTGAAATGCGCCCTTACATTGAAGAATTATCCGATAAATCTTCAACTTTTGTTAGTGCTTATCCAAATGCAGGCTTGCCCAACGAGTTTGGCGAATATGATGAAAGCCCAGAGCAAATGGGAGTTCACATTCACGATTTTATTGAAAGTGGATATTTAAATATCGTAGGCGGTTGTTGTGGAACTACTCCTGCACACATTCGCAAAATTGCTGAATTAGCAAGCAAAGCAAAACCAAGAATTGCTCCTAAAATTTTGCCTCATACGCGTTTAAGTGGCTTAGAACCAGTAACACTTACTCCAGAAACCATGTTTGTAAACATTGGTGAGCGGACAAATATTACGGGTTCTCCAAAGTTTTCTAAACTAATTTTATCCGGTGATTATGATGGTGCTTTAGCTGTTGCCAGACAACAAGTTGAAGGCGGCGCACAAATTATTGATGTGAATATGGATGAAGGGATGTTAGATTCTGAAGCTGCTATGGTTAAATTTTTAAACCTAATGCAATCAGAGCCAGACATTGCTAGATTACCCGTAATGGTTGATTCATCCAAATGGTCGGTTATAGAAGCTGGGCTAAAATGTTTACAAGGCAAAGCAATTGTAAATTCAATTAGTTTAAAAGAAGGAGAAGAAAAATTTCTTGCTCAAGCTAAAGAAATAAAAAGATATGGTGCTGCAGTTGTAGTAATGGCATTTGATGAAACCGGACAAGCAGATAGTTTTCAACGAAAAATTGATGTTTGCAAAAGATCGTACGATTTGTTGGTTAATAAAGCTGATTTTAAGCCTGAAGATATCATTTTCGATCCCAATATTTTAACGGTTGCAACAGGTTTGGAAGAACATAACAATTATGCTGTTGACTTTATTAATGCAACCCGTTGGATAAAAGAAAATCTTCCATTAGCGAAAGTAAGTGGCGGAGTGAGTAATATTTCTTTTTCTTTTAGAGGAAATAATCGAGTTCGGGAAGCAATGCATTCAGCGTTTTTATATCATGCTATTCAAGCTGGTTTGGATATGGGAATCGTAAATGCAGGTTTGCTGGAGGTGTATGAAGAAATACCAAAAGACTTGTTGGAGTTAGTAGAAGATGTTTTACTAAACCGAAGAGATGATTCGACTGAACGATTGGTAACATTTGCGGAAACAGTTAAATCAAAAGGAATTGAAATTGTTAAAAATGAAGAGTGGCGAAAAGGAACTGTTCAAGAGCGTCTTTCTCATTCATTAATAAAAGGAATAACAGAATATTTGGACGGCGATGTTGAAGAAGCGAGGTTGGAATACAAAAGACCGATCGAAGTAATTGAAGGTCCCTTGATGGATGGAATGAATGTGGTTGGCGATTTATTTGGTGCTGGTAAAATGTTTTTGCCACAAGTGGTAAAAAGTGCCCGAGTTATGAAAAAGGCAGTTGCAACTTTATTACCCTATATTTTAGAAGAAAAAAAATTAAACCCATCCACAAACACGTCAAATAGTTCTGGAAAAATATTGATGGCAACTGTAAAAGGTGACGTGCATGATATTGGAAAAAATATAGTTGGGGTTGTTTTGGCCTGTAATAATTTTGAGGTAGTAGATATGGGCGTAATGGTGCCTGCCAATAAAATCATCGAAAAAGCAAAAGAAATTGGTGCAGATATAATTGGATTAAGCGGCTTAATTACCCCTTCTTTGGACGAAATGGTTCATTTTGCTAAAGAAATGGAACGCCAAAATTTACGAATTCCGTTAATGATTGGTGGCGCTACAACTTCCAGAATTCATACCGCTGTAAAAATTGATCCGAATTATTCTGGTGCTGTTATACATGTGAACGATGCATCCAGAAGTGTAACGGTTGCTACCAATGTTTTGAATAAAGAAAATTCGAAAAATTATACCGAAACACTTAAAAAAGAATATGAGAAATTAAGAGTTGCACATTTTGGCAAACGTTCTCAAAAAGTATTTTTATCGATTGCTGATGCCCGAAAAAATGGTTTTAAGTTAGATTATGATGAGTTTGAACCAATAAAACCTGAATTTTTAGGGAATAAAGTTTTTAATGATTTTGACCTAAACGAATTAGTTCCTTACATCGACTGGACGCCGTTTTTTCATACTTGGGAATTGCGAGGCAGTTTTCCACGCATATTTGAAGATGAATATGTAGGGATAGAAGCAAAAAAATTATACGATGATGCCCGATTGTTGCTAAAAAAAGTAGTTGATGAGAAACTGTTAACGGCCAAAGGTGTCATTGGAATTTATGCTGCCAATAGTATTGATGATGATATTTATTTGTATGAAACTGAAAATAGAACAGATGTAAAAGAGGTAATTCATACCCTACGCCAGCAAAGCGAAAAAGCAGATGGAACTCCTTATTATGCTTTAGCTGATTTTGTTGCTAATAAAAAAAGTGGCATTGAAGACTATTTTGGCTGTTTTGCAGTAAGTACAGGATTTAATATTGAAAAATCAACCGAAAAATTTGAAGCCGATCACGATGATTATAATAGCATTATGATTAAAGCATTGGCAGACCGCCTGGCTGAAGCTTTTGCTGAAAAAATGCATGAAATGGTTCGGAAAGAATATTGGGGATACGACCGAAATGAGCATTTAAGCAGCGAAGATTTGATCAAAGAAAAATATACTGGAATTCGTCCGGCTCCTGGTTATCCCGCTTGCCCAGATCATACTGAAAAGCAAACCTTATTCCGTTTACTTGAAGTCGAAAAAAATACTGGAATTCAATTAACCGACAATTTTGCCATGTATCCAGCTTCGTCGGTTAGTGGATTTTATATGGCTAATAAAGGATCACGGTATTTTGGATTAGGCAAAATTGAAAAAGATCAGGTTATGGAATATGCCACTCGAAAAAATATGAGTTTAGAAGAAACGGAAAAATGGCTGGCTCCGAATTTAGCTTACGAAATTTAAAAAAATAAAAAAATAGATCACTAATAAATGATAAGCTGAAATCGGAGTTGGGAGGCTTAGGGATAATAGCGGCATCCTTTTTTGCTATCAAAAAAAACAATTTTTGAAATCTTTCCGCAAAAAAGATACAGCGAATAGCCCGACTTCGTCTCGTCATTTCTGACGAGACGAGGTAAGCCCAAAATATCTTATTTTACTAATTACAACTGTTAAAATTTAACATCATTTAATTAAAAGGTTTAGAATAAATAATAAGAAAATAAATAAAAATATCTCTGAATGAAAATTACCGATCACATAAAAAACGCAAAAAGTACGCTGTTTTCTTTTGAATTATTACCACCACTAAAAGGGCAAAGCATACAATCTATATTTGATGCTATAGATCCACTGATGGAATTTAATCCTCCTTTTATTGATGTTACTTATCATCGCGAGGAATATGTTTACAAAAAAAGAGAAAATGGATTATTAGAAAAATTATCCTATCGCAAACGACCTGGAACGGTTGGAATATGTGCTGCCATAATGAACCGATATAAGGTAGATGCTGTGCCTCACATTATTTGTGGAGGTTTTTCTAAAGAAGAAACAGAAAATGCATTGATAGATTTAAATTTTTTGGGAATAGATAATGTATTGGTTTTACGAGGGGATGCCATAAAAACAGATGGACAATTTATTCCAGAGATAAATGGACATAATTACGCTTCCGATTTACTAAATCAAGTAGTAAATATGAACAAAGGAGTTTACATGGACGATGAATTGAATGATACCATTAAAACCGATTTTTGTATAGGAGTATCAGGCTATCCGGAAAAACATTTTGAAGCACCTAATTTAAAAACCGATTTAAAATACCTGAAAATGAAAGTGGATGCAGGTGCTGAATTTATCGTAACACAAATGTTTTTTGACAATGCTAAGTATTTTGATTTTGTAAAAATTTGTCGAGAAAATGATATTCATGTTCCCATCATTCCAGGATTAAAACCCATTACCAATTCCAAACAATTAAGTGTTTTGCCTAAAATTTTTCATATTGATTTGCCAGATGATTTATGCGATGCAATAGCAGCTTGCAAAAACGAAAAAGAAGTAAAACAAGTAGGAATTGAAGCTATGATAGCCCAAAGCAAAGAATTAATTAAGTTTGGTGTTCCATGTTTGCATTACTATACAATGGGTATAGCCGAGCCAACTCGACAGATAGCGAGCGAAGTTTTTTAACTTTGGTTTTAGTAATATCTTTATTTGGTAGAAGTAAAAATGTAATCCATTTCAAGTAATTGGTGGAATTCAATTATATCAAATATTGTTTTTCTATTTAATTTAACTATAAAAGCTAAGATCGAGGTTAGGAAAGCTTAGGGATTGAAGCGATATCCTTTTTTGCTCGATACTATTTGTAATTTTCATACAAATTTGCGCAAAAAAGATAAAGCTGAAAGCCCGACCCCGTCTTGTTTTGTCGTTTTTTAGACAAAATAAGACGGGGGAAGCACAAAAATATTATTGTTAATAAAATTAAAAAATAATCTCTAAACAAAATAATTAACACAAAAACAACATTAACAAATTACTTTAATTTAAATTAGAATAAATATAAAATCAATTAAATTAATAGACAGTTTTTAGTTAAAAGAAAATAAAAAATTAAATATACCTAACTGAAAGAAATGTGTGAATTAATAAAGGAATAATTTACAATCAATTTATAGTTAATAAAATAAATATTGGAAGGTAAAATTATAAAGTCAACTGGTAGCTGGTACACAGTACGCACAGAAAATGGCGAATACGTAAATTGCCGAATCAAAGGTAAATTCAGGATGGCTGGTTTTAAATCAACCAATCCATTAGCTGTCGGCGATTTAGTTGAATGGGAAATTGAATCGAATTCGGAGAATGGGGTAATTACGGTTTTAAAAGATCGAAAAAACTACATCATTCGAAAATCAATTAATTTAAGTAAGGAAACCCACATTATTGCTTCGAATATCGATCAAGCTATATTGGTGGTAACTCTTATTTCTCCGCGTACCTCAACTGGTTTTATCGATCGGTTTTTGTTAACCGCAGAAGCATATCACATTCCAACCTTACTAATTATCAATAAAATAGATATGTTTTCTGCAGAAAATGAACATTTTTTGCAAGAATTCGAAGACTTGTATTCAAAAGTCGGGTATCCCATTTATCGGGTTTCTGCCATTACTGAGCAAGGAATTCCGGAACTGCATGCCTTGTTGAAAGATAAAACCACATTGATTTCGGGCCATTCAGGGGTAGGAAAATCCACATTAATTAATAAAATTTTACCCGATTCCAATATCAGAACTTCTGAAATTTCAAAAGCATCAAACAAAGGTGTGCACACTACCACTTTTGCCGAAATGTTTGAAACAGCAGACAATGGCTTTATAATTGATACTCCAGGTATTAGAGAATTTGGAATTGTTCATTTTCAAAAAGAAGATATTTCTCATTATTTTATTGATATGAAACCTCTTTTGTCTAAGTGTAGATTCCATAATTGCGTGCATGTAAACGAGCCAGGTTGTGCTGTATTAGAAGCAGTGAAATCGGGTGAAATTGCAGAATCGCGTTACCAAAATTATTTAAGTATTTATTTTAATGATAATAACAGAAATTAAAACAATGAAAAAAATCAACTTATTTCTTTTACCTATCTTATCTCTATTAATTTTAACAACCAATAGTTGTACAAAAAATGAAGATGGAACCAGCGGTGGAATTAATTTATTCAGCATTCAAAATGATAAAGATTTAGGATTACAAGTGAAAGGACAAATAGAAGCTGAACCGGCTAATTATCCAATTTTATCGGAAGCTCAATATCCGGTTGCATACCAAAACATCAACCGAATAACCCAAACGATCTTAAATTCAGGAAAAGTAAAGTACAAAGATGACTTTGTGTGGGAAGTAAAAATTATCAGAAATGACACAACATTAAATGCATTTTGTACGCCAGGTGGCTATATTTATGTGTATACAGGCTTAATAAAATACTTGGACACAGAAGATCAACTGGCAGGTGTAATGGGACATGAAATTGCCCATGCTGACAAGCGACACTCAACCGATGCACTTACTCGCCAGTATGGAATTAGCTTTTTGTTGCAATTGATTTTAGGTTCCGATCCTTCTGTGCTATCACAAGTTGCTAATACCTTGCTTACACTACAATACAGCCGTGCAAACGAAACTGAAGCAGACGAAAGTTCGGTTACTTATTTATGCCCTACATTATATAAAGCAAATGGAGCTGCTGGCTTTTTCGAAAAGCTAAATGCTGCGGGAGGTGGTACCAGACCACCAGTATTTTTAAGCACACACCCAAATCCAGATAACAGGATTGAAAACATTAATAATAAAAATACGGAGTTGGGTTGCACAGGAACTAGCACTAACACGAATGAATATGCAGCTTTTAAGGCAAGTTTGCCTTAGTAGCAATTAGCTTATAGAAAAAAAGCCAATCTGTTTTATTGCAGATTGGCTTTTTTGTTTTGTTAATGACTTCAGCAATCAATTTTATCTGTTTTTTGCAAATTCATAATCCTCTTCTGTAAAGGTGTAGGTGTATTCATTATAGTCTTCTTCAATCTGTCGCCTATCAAAACTATTAGAACAGCGTAAATTACGTCCATTACAACTATCAATACCAGATTTACTACCATGAGTTATTCTTATGCTATCATTAAATACAACTGAAATAGAATCGCTTGTTAAAATATAAATTACACTCCCACAAAAACCTATTCCACCATTTTTGAAGGTTAACATTTCATTATTAGGTAACAATATAGTAGAATCTTTAATTCCACTCTTGAAATATGATTCAATTTTAATATCCTGTCCACTTTTGTTTTTATAATAAGTAACTGATAAGCAACTTGGCTCACCACCTGGACCACATCGTATTAAAAAAAAAGAAGTAATAACTAATAAGAATCGAAAATTCAAATAATTAATATTAAAATTCTTTTTCATATCCTTAGTCATTTACATTTCCATAAAAATCCATTAAAATATCAATTCTTTTATCGGATACATAGCTTGGCTTATGTTCCTTCAGTTTGGCTTTAAGGCTCTCCATATCAAAGGCATAAGGTATTACTTTATCTTCAATACGAGGCAAATCATAAAAACTAACTTCATCAGGCGGGTAATTAAGGTCTCCAACTGACGAATAATACCAACCATTGTTATAAATAAATGGAATAGCATATTGCGATATTTCAAAAACTCTACATCCCTGCGAGGTTGAAATGCTATTTGGGTATGGACAAGCACCACCTGTAAGTGGGGTATTTAAAAAATATTGCTCATTATGAAAAGCATTTGTGCCAGTAGGTGCAGAAGCAATAAAACAATTTTGCCCGTCAAAAGAACCACCTTCTGGACAACGATCAGGTGGAAAAGTTAAAGTTGCACTGTTTTGTTTAGATTGATTTATATTGTCTGCTAAGTCTATAAACATTGGCGTATATCTTGTTTTGTTATCACTCAAATCCCATGTTTGATAATTTTCAGCACTTCCTGGTTTGTTTAATTGTGCATATTCAAGTTCTGTAAGATACCATTCAATAGCATCTGCCCAACTTTCTTGTATTTGCCTACTTACCGTTGCAAAAGTTAACAACCCTCCCATTCTTTTGATGTGTGAAGAATGCCCAAGCTCATGAAAAGTAGTTGCAATTAATTCATTAATATCATAAAAATAATTGTCATAGCTACGAACTCCCCATAGCTTTATATTGGGTAAAGGTTGAACAGAATTAGAATAGTTTTTACCTGTTCCTTCTTCCATGTGCCAATAAGCAAATATTAGCCTCCAACTGTTTCCTATTCGTTTTAAACCTCCAATATCACCATAATAGTATCTTGCTGCTGCGCGATGAATCGCTGCATATTTTACTGATCGATCTTCAGATCCAGCCCCACCAATATCTAAAATCCATTTGTCTTTTGTTTTAGGACCATTAAAGTAGGCTTGACCAAATTGATTATTCCTTATTTCGAATTCATTTCGCTCCCATTTAATACTATAGTTTACATCGCGCTTGAATTGCTCTGAAATTTTAAAATATCCACTCGCATCGGTAATTGCTGTTCGCGTTTCAAACCAACGTCTTGCTCTAACTTCCACATATTGCAAAGGGATATGTCTTATTGCGATATTATCATAGGCCTGTATTATACCTTCAGGGTTATATTTATCACGACTTCTTGCTTGCCTTAAACCATTGCTATCCAAATTATTGGTAATCCTCAACGCTTCATCTACTAAAGCCTCAATATTTGGATCATCACCATGTTCATTTGGTAAATATAATTCAGCTAAAACAGTATTTGCATACGAAGGTAAATTTCGCTGATTGATTGGGACTACACAATATTGAGGAGTAAAAGGAATAGAGGGATCTATATCAGGGTCTCGATAAAAATTTCCATTGACCAAAATTTCGTAATCTAACGGGTGATCATAAAATTCGATCGTTGTGTCTGCAACTAATTTATCAAATTCTACGGTATCTGCAGGTGAGAATTTTAAATAATGATGTGTAGTTGTAATTTCCATAGGAGGAAATGCCGGATTGCCCGCTCTGAGATTTTGGTAGGCAATAAGCATATTCGTCACTGAATACGGATTTTGCAATTGGTTTCCTAAAACCATCATTTCGTCATTGTCTCTTGCGGCGGTAGTGGTTGTTTGAAATAAATTGGCTTTTTCTGCTTCTTCTTTTTTGCAGGAATGCAGCGTTGCCACGAGCAAAATACTA
>ENA-OFCE01000130-OFCE01000130.1-metagenomes-genome-assembly--contig:-NODE-130-length-55920-cov-5.057227_pt1 | contig 55920 bp, 45 predicted proteins | sample MGYA00153388_OFCE01 | MGnify analysis MGYA00153388 | reverse complement strand
GAAAACAGAAAAGAAATTGACTTATCATTCATCCCAAATGGTGTTTATTATTTAAAAATGATAACGAATTCTGGCTCATCGGCTATACCTGTTGCAGTTCAGCATTAAGAAAAATTTAATTAACTACCTTACTGATTAAAGAGAAAAAGAACGAACATTCGTTCCTTTTTTTTTTCAAAAATTAAATAAATTTTGCTAATATTTTTAGTAATATTGTATCCCAATCTTTTGAAATATGCTACAAATATCAGCAACGAAAACAATAATTAAAAACAAAAAATCTTTACATTTAAATAGCTTTTTTAACCAAATAGATGAACATAAGAAATATGAAAAAGATCGGTTTGAAACCGTTAAACGCATTGTTACTAATCCTTTAAATACCTGCTATTTCGAGATGACATCTGATGCAATGGAATATATTGGCATAAAAGAAGAAAGTATTTTGATTGTAGATAAATCTATAGTGCCAGAAGGAGGAAACATTGTTGTTTTTTGGTACCAAGAGCAATGGATGATTCGGCAAGTTTTGCAATATGGTAATGTGTTGAAGCTAAGCACCGGAAAAGAGAGGGATGAACCGATTCAGATTACCGCGGAAAATAAAATACAAATATTTGGTGTGGTAACTTGGTGCTGCAATAAATTATTGGAGGTTAGCAATCATTTGCACCCGTTTTGAAAAGATATCATTTTAGAAGATTTTCTACCAAATGGTCGCTCCTAAGTAGCTTGAATGAAATCGTTTAACAATAAATAAAAATAATAAATGATTAAAAGTGTCGCCCCTACAGGGCTTTGGATATTTTCGTTGTAATCATTTTCTACCAAAGGATCGCTCCTATGGAGCTTAAATGAAATCGTTTAATAAATTATAGCGAAAAATGCCAGAGGCATGATCCTTTGGTAGCAACAAAAAAATAAAAAAAGCAATAAAATGCCGTAGGCATGAACTTTTGGTTGGCTTGATCCGTTGGTAAAACTCCAAAAAAATATCAATAAACCAAAGCATTATAATTTGTAGCTTTGAGTTAGTACAATTTACAGCATGAAATTTTCTGGTTGTTTGCTCTTATCCCAACAATTGGGTGTCCTTAAATCCCATTAGCCATCCAAATTGCTAACTTATTTTTCTACACATGATAGATTCTATCAATATTTTACTTGCCGATGATGATCTTGACGATTGTTTACTTTTTAAAGAAGCACTCGCAGAACTGCCTTTGAATACACATTTGGAAACTGTGAAAGACGGGGAATATCTGATGCAAAAACTTACTTCTCAAACAAAGAATCAGCATGTGTTATTTCTGGATCTAAATATGCCATGTAAAAATGGGATTGAGTGTTTATTGGAAATAAAACAAAATGAAAAATTAAAAAATTTACCCGTTGTCATTTTATCTACATCCTCTGAATCCGAAATAGTTGAAACTCTTTTTAAACATGGGTCTAATTATTACATCAGAAAGCCGAATGAATTTAATTCACTAAAAAAAATGATTTATAAAGCTATTTTACTCATTCAAGAAGACAAAAATGAGCCAACTAAACGCGAGAACTTTGTTATAAAACTAAACCTAGATGAAGCAAAAACCTAACACAGAGAAGGAATTAAGCGAAAAAATCTTAATGAAAAGCGAAAATCTTTTTCCGGTTGTGGGTATTGGAGCATCTGCAGGTGGATTAGACGCGTTTAAAAAACTAATAAAAGCAATCCCAGAAAATTCGGGTATGGCCTATGTGCTGGTGCAGCATTTAGACCCCAATCATGAAAGCGTCTTACCCGAAATACTACAAAGAATTACCCCTATACCGGTATTGGAAATTACGGATGATATTAAAGTGCTGCCCGATCATATTTATGTTATACCAAGCAATAAAATGATGGTGGCTACAGATGGTGTTTTACTTCTTGCACCCCGCCCGCCAAAAGGTAAAAACGAACGCAACCTGCCTATTGACCTTTTCTTTGCATCGCTGGCCGAAGTACACCAGGAACATGCCATAGGCGTGGTATTATCCGGTACAGCATCTGATGGCACGCAAGGATTAAAAGCCATTAAAGAACAGGGAGGCATCACTTTTGCACAGGACGAAGCATCGGCAGAATATGATGGCATGCCTAATAGTGCTGCAATGGCTGGTGTGGTAGATTTTATTTTGCCGCCCGAAGAAATACCAAAAAAATTGTTAGAGGTAACCAGTAAATCAATACTGAGTGATGAGGAACTGCAAAACATTCCCAAGCAGGATGAAGATGTTTTTAAACAAATACTTTCACTACTTCGCATTCGCAAGGGAGTAGATTTTACCTATTACAAACAAACAACCATACGCCGCAGAATACTCCGCCGGATGGTGGTAAACAAAAACGAAGAAACAGCCGAATATCTTAAATTTTTAAGAGGTAATAACCCCGAGCAGGATCTTTTATACCAGGATATGCTGATACCCGTAACTTCTTTTTTTCGGGATAAAAAAGTATTTGAGAATTTATGTAACAACGTTTTTCCTGCCATAATAAAAAACAAAGTGCCTGGCGAAATAACACGTGTGTGGATTGCAGGCTGCAGCACCGGCCAGGAAGTGTACTCTTTTGCAATTTGTTTTAAAGAATTTTTAGGAGATAATCATGAAAGAATACAAATTTTTGGCACTGACCTTAGCGAACCTGCCATTTTAAAAGCCCGTACAGGCATTTACGAAAAAACGGAATTAGACAGCGTTTCGCCAGAACGGATGAAAGAATATTTTACAAAAAACAATGGCGGTTACCAGGTAAATAAAAGCATAAGGGATTTGTGTGTGTTTGCTCACCACAATTTTTTAAAAGACCCGCCTTTTGGTAAAATGGATTGCATAAGCTGCCGCAATGTGCTTATTTATATGGAGCCTTACCTGCAAAAAAAGGCATTGACCACTTTTCATTATGCGCTAAATCCAAACGGTTTTTTATTGCTGGGCAAATCAGAAACAACCGGCGGAGTACCTGATCTTTTTGCTCCTGTGGGAAAAAACGATAAACTATACACCCGGAAAGATGTACCCGGCAGGTTTATACAGGTAGCAAGCCAGCGAAGTGAACAAATTTTAAACCGCCCGGCTAACAGCTCTAAAAGCGAGACCATCCGCACCGACTTTCAAAAAACAGCCGATGATATTTTACTTACCAAATACACACCAGCCGGGGTGGTGGTAAACGAAACCATGGATATTGTGCATTTTCGTGGGAATACCTCAACTTACCTGGAACAGGCCCCGGGCAAACCCAGCCATAATTTATTGACGATGGCAAAAAACGGTTTGGGTTTTGAATTGCGCAATATTTTACACAAAGCAAAAATTGAAAAGGTATCGATTATAAAAGAAAACATTCCACTAAGTGTAAATGGCAATTTGCTGAACATTTCTATAGAAGCCGTTCCATTACCCAATACGCTAGAGCCTTATTACCTTATACTTTTTCACGATAATAATTTAAATGATAATAATCCATCTGTAACAACCAACAGAAAAAAAATTTCGGCTAAAACAAAAAAAGAAGAAAAAGATATACAAATACAATTGTTAGAGCAGGAACTGGCGCAGGCCCGTGAAGATATGCGGAGCATTACCGAAGACCAGGAAGCAAGCAATGAAGAACTGCAAAGTGCCAATGAGGAATTGCTGAGCGGCAGCGAAGAATTGCAAAGCCTGAATGAAGAGTTGGAAACCAGTAAAGAAGAATTGCAAAGCACCAACGAAGAATTAAGCGTTTTAAATCATGAACTGATTGGCCTAAACGAACAGGTAACAGATGCAAAAAATTATTCCGAATCTATTGTGGCCACCCTGTATCAGCCTTTGCTGGTGCTGGATAAACACCTGCGGGTAAAATCGGCAAACCAGGCTTTTTATAAAATATTTAAAGTATACGAAAAGGAAACAGAAGGGGTATTGATTTATGACCTGGGTAACCGGCAATGGAATATTCCTGAACTACGTAACCTGCTGGAAGAAATCTTACCACAAAAAAAACAGATAACCGATTTTGAAGTAACACACAACTTTACTTCCATTGGCCAACGGGTAATTTTATTGAGTGCCCTGGAATTAACCAGAGAAAAAAAAGAAGAAAAACTCATATTGCTTTCTATTGAGGATGTAACAGAAAAGAAAAAGTTTGAACAGAAAGAAAAAGAAGCGCTTGAATTACAAATTGAATCTGAGAAAAAAATAGCTGAAGCATACAAGATTGCCAATGCCAAGGTCAACAGATTATTTTTAGAAGCCCCTGCCATTATCTGTGTGCATAAAGGTCCGCTACATGTGTATGAACTTTCTAATACAATCCATCAGCAGGCTATCGGATACAAAGATGTTTTAGGAAAACCGGTACGGGAAGCATTTCCTGAACTGGAAGGAACAGGGATTTATGAACTTTTAGACCGTGTTTATTCCACAGGAGAACCTTTTGTTGGTAATGAATTTCCTATACAGTTAGATAGGGGAAATGGAAACTTTAAAGAAGGTTATTTCAACTTTGTTTATCAGCCGACTTATAACAGTAAAGACGAATTAGATGGGATACTGGTGCACGGAATAGATGTTACGGAACAGGTTTTATCGAGAAAAATAATAGAGGCAAACAAAAATCAATTGCAAAGTATTTTTCTGAATGCGCCTGCTGCCATTGCTATTTTTGAAGGACCGCAACACAAATACATTTTGGCAAATAAAGCTTATGAAAAATTAAGCAACCGCAAAGCAGCCGATTTACTCGGCAAAAGCATGGAAGTCCTTTTTCCTGAATTGATAGGCACAGGCACGATTGAATTATTTGACAAAGTATTGGAAACAGGAGAATCATTTTCTGCTCCCGAATATTCCCTTATTCTTGACCTCGAGAATGAAGGTGTACTTCGGCAGTATTATTTTAATTTTTCTATGGAGCCATTGAGAAATGATTCGGGAGAAATTTATGCGGTGATGGCTATGACTTTTGATATTACAGAGCAGGTTGAAGCAGGAAAGAAAATTAAAGAAACTGAAAAGCAAAAAGAGTTTTTGCTTAAAATAAGCGATTCACTTCGTCTGCTCGACAACCCCGTGGACATTGAAGGTGCAGTTACAAAAATTGCCTTGGATTTTATGAACGCGGACTGGTGTCACTATGCTACTATTGAAGAAGATAATCTCATTATTAAACACGGGGCCTCACGTGGAGATTTGCCTTCCCTTGCCGGCGTTTATCCTATAAGCAACTTTGCTCTTTTTAAAGTAGTGTTGGATGCAGGCTGCCCTTTTATTGTTGATGATGTGCATACCACCAATATATTTGATGAAGATCTTAAGCAGCTTTGCATTCAGTTGCAGAATATTTCTTTCATATGCGTACCGATCATTAAAAATGGCAAGCCGTTGGGAATGTTATCTCTTGTTCAGAGCAAGCTCAGAAAATGGACAGACTCAGAATTGCAACTAACCATACAAACTGCCGAACGCACCTGGGCTGCAGTTGAAAGAGCAACAGCAGAAGAAGCCTTGCGCCAAAACGAAGAAAAATACCGCAGCCTTTTCAATTCCATTGATCAGGGCTTTGCGCTTTGCGAGCTGGTTCGCAACAAAGAAGGTAAAGGTATTGACTATTATATGTTGGAAGGAAATTCCAACTATGAAAAGCAATCAGGAATAAGCATGGAAATGATGCTTGGTAAATCCCTCCTGCAGGTTTTTCCTACAGTCGATACATGGTGGATAGAAACCTACGCTGCCGTGGTAGATGATCAGCGCCCGGCAATATTTGAGAAGTATTTTGAGATCACTCATCGTTGGTTTGAAGTAAACGCTTATCCTGTTTCAAAGGACAGGTTTGCCATTTTGTTTAATGATATTACCGAACGCAGACAAGCGGAAGATAAATTAAAAGAAAGCGAAAACCGTTTCCGCACAATGGCAGATGCCTCACCGGTACTTATCTGGACACTGGATGCAAAGGGTTTGTCTACTTATTACAACAAAACGTTTCTTGATTTTTTAGGCGTGTTAAAAGATCAAGACATTTCTAATTGGGAAGCAATTGTTCATCCTGATGATGTTCAGTTAATGTACAATATATTAAATGCGGCCATTGCGGAACATAGTTCTTACTCATTGGAGTTGCGCCTGTTAAGAGCCGACGGGCAATGGAGGTGGGTGCTGGCGCAAGGCAATCCACGAACCGGTATTAATAATGAATTTATGGGTTTTGTAGGTTCATCTGTAGACATAACTGAACGAAAACAAGCTGAAGAAAAAATAAAAGAAAGCGAAAAGCGATACAACATTATGCTCATGAAATCGCCATTTGCTTTTGCTGTACTTAAAGGAAAAGACATGGTGATAAGCCTTGCCAACGATTCCGTAAAAGCAATGTGGGGAAAAGGAAATGATGTTGAAGGAAAACCTCTGATTAACGTTTTGCCTGAGCTTAAAAATTCCGAATTTCCCGATTTGCTCGATAAGGTTTACACCACCGGTAATGCTTTTACAGGAGAGGAACTTCTTGCCCCGGTTTTTCGCAATGGTAAACTGGAAGATGTCTATTTCAATTTTGTATACCAGCCTTATCTGGAAGCTGACGAAACTATTTCTGGGGTAACCGTTATTGCCTACGAGGTAACCTCTACTGTGATTGTAAAAAAAGCATTAGAAGCACAGCGCGAGGCAGAGCAGAAAGCATTGAAGCAGGTGGAAGAAACCAATAAACGTTACTACGGCATGCTTATGGAATCGCCTTTTGCTTTTTCTATTATGAAAGGAAAGGATATGGTAATTACACTAGCCAATGATTTGATGAAAGAGTTTTGGGGTAAAGGACTGGATATAGAAGGCAAAACATTATTGCAGATGTTACCAGAACTAAAAGACCATCCATTTCCAAAGATGATTAATAAGGCTTTTAACACAGGCAAGCCCGTCTACGCCAATGAAATATTAGCCCAGTTTCAACATAGCGACAAGCTCGTAGACAAGTATTTCAATATTGTCAATCAACCACTCCACGAGGCTGACAATACAATTTCGGGAGTGATTACCATAGCCTACGACGTAACAGAAATGGTGCTTTCCAGAAAAAAGGTTGAAAAAAGTGAATCTATTAGTAGAACCATTTTAGAAAATAACCCGGATTGTGTGAAAATATTGGATAGTGAAGGAAGGCTAAATTATATGAACGAAAACGGACAATGCCTTTTGGGGATTGATGATTTTAGTTTATATGAAAATAAATTTTGGTGGGAATTGTGGGAAAATAAAGATAAAAAGCAAATAAAAGAAGCTGTTGCCAATGCCAAAAAAGGAAAAAAAACTCAAATGCAATTGGCAGGGAATACAATTAAAGGAATTCCAAAGTGGTGGGATATTATCGTTTCTCCCATGCAACAATTAGAAGGAAATGAAATTCTTCCGCAAATTATCTCCATTTCTCGAGATATTACAAATCAAAAGAATCAGCAACTTAAGGAAAAAGAACTTTTAGATAGGTTTCAGATATTAGTATTACAAGCACCGGTTGCAATCATTGTACTTAGAGGTGAAAATTATATTCTTGAGATTATTAATCAAAGTATGGAAGAATTTCTTGATACAAAAAAAGAAGACATACTCAATAAGCCCATATTTGAAGTATTAACAGAATTAAACGGTCAAGGATTTAAAGAATTACTGGATAATGTACTTAAAAATGGCGAACGATTTATTGCAAATGAACTTCTCATAAATGTAAAAAGAAATGGAAAGCTGGAAAATGCGTTCGTAACATTTGTATACGAACCACTTCGCGAAGATGACGGAACTATTTCGGGAGTTATGGTTTTAGCGCACGAAATTACCGAGCAAGTAGTTGGGCGAAAAAAAATGGAGGCGCAAGCAAAATTGCATGAGAACATGTTGATGACTGCTCCTGGTTTTGTATGTACATTAGTAGGGCCAACACATATTTACTATTTGGTAAATGATCGATATCAGCAAATATTCGGAAATCATGAATTGAAAGGTAAACCAATTTTTGAAGCCTTACCCGAATTGCAAGGGCAAGGATTTGATGTTTTGTTAGATAAAGTATATAAAACTGGTGAGTCGTATATAGGAATTGAAGTTCCTACTGTATTGGCAAAAAATAAAGGAGAGAAACCTCAAACTTGTTATTTCAATTTCAGTTACCAGCCGATGTACAATGAATTTGATGAAATTTATGCCATTTTAGTTTTTGGGTATGAAGTAACCGAACAGGTAAATGCCCGAATTAAAAATCTAGAAACCAGACAAATACGTGAAGCAGAACTAGAAAATCAAGTTCAGAAACGAACTGTAGAATTAAGTGAAGTAAACGCAGCATTGCAAAAAGGCAATGATGAAAAGGAAAAAAGAAGTAAGGAATTAGTAATTGCCAATAAAAAATTAGAAATAGAAAGTAAAGAGAAAGAGAAAAAAGCGGAAGAGTTGGTTATTGCTAATATTAAACTTGAATTTGAAAGCAATGAAAAAGAGAAAAAAGCAAGGGAGTTAATTATTGCCAATAAAAAACTTGGATTTGAAAGTTCGGAAAAGGAAAAAAGAGCAGCAGAGTTAGTCATTGCTAATCACGAGTTAGCTTACCAAAATGAGGAAAAAGAAAAAAGAACCTCTGAATTGGTAATTGCAAATAAAGAACTTTTAGCGTTCAATTATATTTCCAGTCACGATTTGCAGGAGCCATTGCGCAAAATTCAAACTTTTTCAAGTCGGATAATTGAACGGGAATATGAAACGTTGTCTGCAAATGGCAAAGATTATTTTATCAGAATAAACAGTGCAGCAAAGCGAATGCAAACCTTGATAGAAGATTTGCTAACGTATTCGCATACTAATATTACCGATCGTAAATTTGAAAAAGTTGATTTTGAAGAATTAATTGAAGAAATAAGAAAAGATCTAAAAGAAACGATTAAGACAAAAAAAGCTAAAGTTAAATTCAGTGGAGATAATATTGCAAAAATTAACCGATTTCAGTTTAGGCAGGTTTTATACAATTTGATTGGCAATGCGCTTAAATTTTCCAGATCGGATGTAAATCCAATTATAAGCATTACAGGTAAAATTGATTTAGGCAAATCATTTAAGTCTGAAAAAGATTCAACTTTCCCGATAATATTATCCGCCGATAAAAAATATTTTCAATTAAAATTTACTGATAATGGAATTGGTTTCGATTCGCAATATTCTACTAAAATTTTTGATGTTTTTCAGCGATTGCATGGCAGAGAAGAATATGCAGGAACTGGAATAGGATTAGCTATTGTTAAAAAAATTATTGATAATCATAATGGTTTTATTGCAGCATCAGGTAAAATAAATGAAGGTGCTACTTTTGTTATTTATATTCCAGCATGAGTTTTAGGTTACCCTATTTTACCAACATCGTTTTCACATCTTGATTCCTGCCATTTTGTAATCGGTAATAATAAGTTCCACCAGCTAAATTGGATGGTCTGTAATTTATTTCATGCTCGCCTTTGCTATAGCTTGCTTCTATTATGGTTTCAATTAATCTGCCTTGATTATCAAATAATTGAATTCGTGTTAATCCACCTTCTGTTTCAAATCTGATAACAGTAGATTCAGTTACTGGATTTGGATAGTTTTGTTTCAACCATGATTTTTTATCGGCTTCAAAATTCTTCTGCACTCCTACAATTCCGTTGTTAATAATTGGTAGAATTGGAAATTCGCCAGGTGAGCCAATTAAAATATTTTCGACGGTAGCTTGCGGTAAGCCAAACCAATCTTGCAATAAACTTGCATAAATTTGTCTAAAATCATATTGCATTGCGATGTTATCATTGCTATCTGGATTGGAAGGAATTATGGGGTTTGAACCTAAAATTCCCGGCAAAACTCGTTTTCCGAAAACCAACAATGGCGCAGCGGCTCCATGGTCGGTTCCATAACTTGCGTTTGATTTTATTCTTCGACCAAATTCCGAAAATGTCATTCCCACTACTCGTTCGTCTATATTCAACAATTTCAAATCATCTTGGAAAGCAGCAATAGCCGATGACAATCGTCCTAATAAGTCTGCATGTAATCCAGTATCTGTACCTTGAGTTTGGTCAATTTGCGAATCATGTGTATCAAAACCACCGATAGAAACTACATAAACACGGGTTTTCAAACCGCCTTTTATTAATCTGGCAACAATTTTTAGTTGCGAAGCCAGGTAATTATTAGTTGGATATTGAGTAGAAAGATTTGCTCCGGCAGCCGCGGCAGCTTGTATTTGAATTACATATTCTTGAGTTTGATGAATAACCTGACGAATAAATTTCAATTCGTGCCCGGCAGGCGTATTTGGAACAACATCAGTAGCTCCAGTTAATAATTGATAGAATGAATCGGCGCTTGTAATTGCCATTCCCATAGTAGAAAACGGACCTTGTAAAGATTGAGAAAGTACCGAACCAATTTGGATTGCTAATGGATCTGGATTAGTTGGATTTGGATAATTATCCGGAAAACCAGGATATTCTTCATTCAAATAACGACCTAACCAACCTGTAGGAACGACTTGATTGGAATCTGATGCAGAATTCCAAATATCGCTAGCCCGGAAATGGCTGAAATTTGGATTTGGATAGCCAACACTTTGTACAACTTTCACTACTCCTTCTTGGTACATAGCATGAATACCTGCCATAGATGGGTGGAATCCAGTTTCATTAGTCATTTTCAGCACTTTTGTATCCTGAATAATAATATTTGCCCGTGCTGGAGCTAAGGTAGCATACTGATCTAATGGAATAATAGTATTTAATCCATCATTCCCACCATTCATCTCTATAATCACCAAAACTCGATCTGTTTGAATGGACGAACCTAACATTGCATCCAATAAAGGTGAATCTGCCATTGCTTTTACAGAAATACCACCAACCATAACTGGCACTGCTGCTGCAGGAACTGCATATTGTAAAAATTCTCTTCTTTTCATATTCAATAAATGTTAATCAGGATAAATGATATTCAGCAGTAGCCATTACATATTTCATTAACGCCTTTAGCTTAGTTATTACTGCATCTTTTTTGGTGATATTGGTAGGATCCATAGTGTAAGTCTGCCATTCTATCGTCCACTCAAAGTCTGGTAAGCCTGGAATTAGAATGTTTTTTAAAAAGTCTTTTTCAGGCTGTGTAATAGGAATTGGATATAAGATCTTTGAAACTTCGTCAACCAAAATATTAGGATCTGATGGATCTGAAACTTGAGAAACAAATGCAATTAAATCTATATTTATTAACTGATTGCCAATTGTATATCCTTGTTCTACCATGGTGTCACTAAACCTGGCTCTTCTGGCCATGGTTTCAGAGTTTATCCAAAATTCATAATAAACTGGCTCCTGATAATATGCTGCCCAACCAGCAACTGAAGGTGGATCAAATAAATCTTGTTGCATAACAGACATCAATCCGTGTATATTTCTAAAAGTTTCATATTGAACACTTAAAGGCGTAGTCGGAAGAGCGACCTGAAATTGTTTTAATAAACCAATTGTATAAGAAACTGGACTTTTAATATCACAACCAATACTTAATACATCATAGAAGTGCTGGCTTTGAAACAAGGCGGAAAGAACTGGCTTTAAATTATAATTGCTATTTCGTAATAAAACTGCCATAGGCTCTATCATAGAGGTTTCTGTGGCAGCATCAATTACATAATAAACAAAATAGCGGTAGAGCTTTCTTGCCAAAAACCTGGCAGTTTCAGCTTGATTAAAAATCATATCTATCAATGATTTGTATTCTTCTTCCGCTATCGGATTATTAATTACCTGATTGCCGTATGCTGCTGAAAATTGTTTTGGATTAGTATCATGTCGGCTTGCTGTAAAATAAGAATCAATTGCAGTTCTATTATTTCTCCACCCGGTAAGTACTCTTGCAGCGGCCTGAACATCTTGTTCGGTATAGTTAGTGTAATTTCCAGGTCCAAGTTCAGGACCTTTTCCAATGGTAAATAACTCTTGAAGTTCACGGGCAAAATTTTCGTTTGGGCTAGTTGCAGTATTCGTATTTCCATTCTGATAATCAAGCATTGCAGGATCTATACACATCTTTTTGGATAATTCTTTGAAATCACCGAAGGCATATTCTCTTAATAATGCATTATTTTTGTAGGAAAATCGAGAATCTCCAACATCTTCGGTTCGAGTTACATAATGGTTATGCAAAAACAAGGTCATTTTCTCACGCAGCGATAAGTTTTCTGATACCATTAAACCTACCCACCAACTTTTCAACGAATTTGTTCTTGATCCTTCAAAATCGTTGTTATATGCTGCATTTACCCAAGTTTGCCCAACGTTTACCGCTGGTTCTTCTTGCGGATTTGTGTTTAAAGGTAGAGTTGGTGCTGGCAAATCAGTTAATAATGTTGCTATAGTTGCCACCATGCCTGAGCTTATAGTTGCATTTATCTGGGCGTTGGTTGGGCCAAATGTTGCACGACGTAGTAAATGTGCCGCTTCTATACGCGTCCAAGGACCTGTATATGCTTGTAAACCAGCAGAAACCGCACCTCGAGCTGGAAGAACTTTATTAGCATATTCTAGTCCACGAATTGAAGACTTTTTGTTTAAAGTATTTGAAGGAGAGTTGGAATTGAAATTTTGAAAAAATGTTCGTCTATTCATGGTAATTATTTAGCTTTCAAAATTCTATGTAAATGAAACGGGGTTGTTATTTATTAGTTGATGATGATTTTATAAATGCTTTATACTGAAAATAAAAGATTGAGTTTAAATAAAATTTTAAGAAGCTTTGATAAGTAATATAGTTGTTTCATGAAACTAATTTTAAAACATTATAATTGTAAAACCAGTTTGTCTAAAATCATTATTTATGAAACTTATTAGCAATGAACCACTTTATTTAACATTTGGAAGACTCAGTAAGATTTACATCGAAGTATTATCCAAGAAACTAAACAATCTTGTCATTGAAAAAAATTTTTTTGTTATGCTATTAATTTATGATTATAACCAAAAACTTTCTCAAAAAGATATTGCAGGTATGTTAAACATTGATAAATCATCGATGGTTCGAATTACTGATTACTTATGCGAAAAAGGTTTTATTGAACGATCAATAAACAAATCAGATAGGAGAGCACATGTTCTGAAGCTTACTGAAAGTGGTTTAAATGCGATTCCACAAATTCAAAAGTCTGTTTCAGAAACTAATTTATCTGCACTATCCGGAGTAAACCAGACCGACCTCGACAATTTCTATACCATTATGGATAATATCTTTACCAATTTAGGAAAGATGCCTAAAGATCAATACTTTATGTCTTTTCAAAAAATAAAACAAAGTTGAAAGAATTAAGATTTTAATGAAAAAAAGTTATATTATATATGGTTTATTAGTTGCGGCATTTATTTGGTTAATCGTTTACCGAGTTCAAAAAAATAAGGCAATAGATGGAGGTGGCAAAGCAAATGCTGCTTTCAAAACTCAGCCTCCTTTAAATGTTCAAGCAAAAGTTGTTCAGTTTGAGAAGTTTGAAAATAAGCTTGAGTTAAGTGGAAGTATTGAAGCAAATGAACAAATTGAGTTGCGAACAGAAGTTTCAGGAATTATTCGTTTAATAAATTTTGAAGAAGGTGCACGAGTTAGCAAAGGTCAATTATTACTTAAAATGGATGATAGAGAATTACAAGCACAACTTTCGCAAGCTGGAACTAGGCAGCAATTAGCATCACAAACTGAGCAGCGAGCATCTCAATTATTGAATAAAGAAGCTATCAGTACTGAAGAGTATGAAGTGGCAAAAGCAGATCTCGAATCGTTAAAAGCACAAACCAATCTGGTACAGGCGCAATTATCTAAAACTAAAATTCTTGCTCCTTTCTCTGGCAAAATCGGATTACGATCCGTTTCTATTGGTCAATTTATTGGTAGCGACCAGATCATTGCAAGTTTAGTAAACACTGATCCAGTGAAAATTACATTTGCATTACCCGAAAAATATGCTCAACAAGTAAAATTGAATTCAGAAATTTCATTTACGGTTTCAGGAAATTCCAAAGTTTTCATGGCCAAAGTTTATGCATTAGAACCAAGCATCAACACCAATACACGAACTTTACAAATTAGAGCAAAAGCAGCAAACGGAGATGGAGCTTTGATTCCGGGCTTATTTGCCAAAGTAATATTACCCTTAGCCGCGATAGAAAATGCTATTCTAATACCTTCTGAAGCGATAATTCCTGTTCAACGAGGAAAAAAAGTTTTCATCCTATCAAATGGTTTAGCCAAAGACGTGATGATAGAAACAGAAAGTAGAACCGACAAACACGTTTTAGTAACTAATGGGCTGAAACCTGGCGACACTGTTTTGACTTCTGGAATCATGATGATTAAAAAGGATACAAAAATCAAGGTTAACATTTCTGAAAACGTAAAAACGGGTAAGCCAAGCAAATAATTTTTTTTAATACAATGAGTTTATCAACAACGAGTATAAAAAGACCAGTGCTTACCATAGTGCTAAATCTCTTGCTCATATTATTTGGAGTAATTGGCTATACGTTTTTAGGAATTCGTGAATATCCATCCATTGATCCTCCAATAGTTTCCATCAGAACGAGTTATTCTGGTGCCAATTCAAATATTATTGAATCACAAATAACTGAACCGCTTGAAAAATCGCTAAATTCAATTGATGGAATTCGAAATATTTCATCATCAAGTAATCAGGGTTCCAGTGTTATTAATGTTGAATTTAATTTGGATAAAAATCTGGAAGAAGCAGCTAACGATATTCGTGATAAAGTTTCACAAGCAGCCAGAGAATTGCCTCAAGATATTGATGCTGCCCCGGTAGTTTCCAAAGCGGATGCAGATTCGCAACCGATAGAAATTTTTACCTTAAAAAGTGATAAAAGAAGTCCTCTTGAATTAAGTGATTTTGCTGAAAATGTAATATCGCAACGACTACAAACTGTGCCAGGAGTTAGTGCAATTCAAATTTACGGTCAAAAAAGATATGCCATGCGTTTGTGGATTGATCCATCTAGACTTGCTTCTTATGGCCTCACTCCTCTTGATGTTCGGAATGCATTATTGGCTGGAAATGTAGAATTACCTTCAGGAAAAATTTCAGGAGCAAATACAGAATTAACGGTAAAAACAGTAGGAAATTTATCTTCAGAAAATGATTTTAATGAACTAATAATTAAAACTGAAGGCGACAAAACAGTTCGTTTTAAAGATGTAGGAACTGCCAGTATAGATGCTGAAAATCTGGAAACCCGTTTACGAGAATCAGGTTTATCCATGGTTGGACTGGCAGTGATACCACAACCAGGTACCAATTATCTGGAAATTGCAGATTTAGTTAAAGAACGATATGTGCAAATTGTAAAAGAATTACCAATTGATATTAAATTTGAGTCTGCAATTGATAATACTTTGTTTATCAGACAGTCTGTAACGGAAGTTGCAGAAACAATTTTGATTGCTCTGGTGCTGGTAATTTTAATTATCTATTTGTTTTTCCGCGATTGGGGTTTAGCTTTCAGGCCTTTGATAGATATTCCAGTATCGTTAATAGCTACCTTTTTCATTATGTATTTATTTGGATTTTCAATCAATGTACTTACCCTCTTGGCAATAGTACTAGCCACAGGTTTAGTAGTTGATGATGGAATTGTAGTAACAGAAAATATTTATAAAAAAGTAGAAGAAGGCATGTCGCCTGTTGAGGCTGCTATAAAAGGATCTAATGAAATATTTGTTGCTGTAATTTCTATTTCAATAACATTGGCTGCGGTTTTTCTACCTATTCTATTTTTAGAAGGCTTTGTAGGGAGGTTATTTAGGGAGTTTGGTGTAGTAATCGGTTCGGCGGTTTTGATTTCTGCATTTGTTTCGCTTACACTTACTCCGATGCTCAATGCGTATTTAATGAAAGGCGGAAAGCAAAAAAAATCTAAATTTTATACTGCTACTGAACCTTATTTTGTTAAAATGAATGAAGGATATCGAAGCACGTTAGAATCCTTTTTAAAATTTAGATGGCTTAGTTTTCCTATAATTTTAATTTGTTTTGGATTAATCGCACTTTTTTGGGTTACACTAAAAAAGGAAACTGCTCCATATGACGATCGTAATTTTCTTTTATTGCAAGTAACCGCTCCAGAAGGATCTTCTTATGATTACACCGACCGATTTATGTTGGAATTATCTCAATTAATAAACGATTCAATTCCAGAAAAAAATGTAAATCTGGTAGTTACAGCTCCTGGTTTTACTGGAAGTGGAGCCGTAAACACTGGTTTTATGAGGTTAGGTTTAGGTGAATCAACAAAAAGAAATCGATCGCAAAAAGAAATCGCAGAAAAACTGACTAAGCTAAGTAAGAAATATAATGGAGCACGAACTTTTGTAACTGAGCAACCTACTATTTCGGTAAATAGACGCGGGGGCTTGCCTGTTCAGTACATTATTCAAGCACCAAATTTTCAAAAACTTCAAGAAAAAATTCCATTATTTATGGAAAAAGCATCGGCAGATCCAACTTTTAGTAATGTGGATGTAAATTTGAAATTTAATAAACCTGAAATAAATATTACTATTGACAGAGATAAGGCACAAAGTTTAGGAGTGTCTGTTTTAGATGTTGCACAAACTTTGCAACTTGCGTTAAGCGGCCAACGTTTTGCCTATTTTATTATGAATGGAAGGCAATATCAGGTAATTGGGCAGTATGAAATACAAAACAGAGACGATCCTTTTGATTTGACCAATACGTTTGTTCGGAGCAAAACAGGTGAATTAATTCAATTGGATAATTTAGTGGAAACAAAGGAAATTAGCAGTCCTCCTCAATTATTTCATAATAATCGTTTTATGTCTGCAACTGTTTCTGCCGGACTTGCACCAGGCAAAACAATGGGCGAAGGAATAGATGCTATGAATAACGTTTCTGCGGCTGTGTTAGATGATAGTTTTACCACCGATTTAGGCGGTGAATCAAGGGATTTTAAGGAAAGTGGATCTAATACTTTATTTGCTTTTGGATTGGCTATTTTATTGGTCTATTTAATTCTTGCTGCTCAATTCGAGAGTTTTCTTGATCCCCTAATAATTATATTAACAGTGCCTATGGCAATTGCGGGTGCATTTTTATCACTTTGGTTATTTGGGCAAACTTGGAATATTTTTAGCCAAATTGGTACTATTATGCTCATTGGGCTCGTCACGAAAAATGGAATTCTTATAGTTGAATTTGCGAATCAATTGAAAGAACAAGGTAAAAATGTACAAGATGCAATTAGAGAAGCAGCAGAGTCGAGGTTGAGACCAATTTTGATGACAAGTATGGCAATTGCATTAGGCGCACTTCCGATTGCATTAGCTTTAGGAGCATCAGCAAAAAGCAGAATGGGAATGGGTATTGTAATTGTTGGAGGAACAATTTTCTCACTCATTCTGACACTTTATATTATTCCATCCATATATTCTTTATGGTCTAGAGAGCATAAAGTAAGTGAAGCAGATGAAGTAATTCGCAAAAATTTGAATGAAAAAATGATTACAGGTCAGGCATAAATTAACATGATATTGAAAATAAAATTCGTTTTAACTTTTGGCTTATTTGCTATGATGGGAAATGCATTTGCTCAACCTATATTAACCCTAAATGAAGCGATCAAAATAGGTTTAGAAAATAATTATTCATTAAAAATCAGCAAAAACGATTTGACTATAGCCGACAATAATGTGAGTCTCGCAAATGCTGGAATTCTACCAAGAGTTGACTTTAATGTTACCGATAATAATTCTATTACTAATACTGAGCAGGAATTGTCAAACGGTATTATTCAAAAAAGCGCGAATGCAAATAATACGAATCTAGCTTACGGACCTGTGTTAAGTTGGAGAATTTTCGATGGTTTTGGCATGTTTGCCAGGTACGACCAATTAGAAGAATTAAAAAAAATAGGTGAACAAAATTTGAATCTGACGATACAGAATACCATTGCGCAAATTTCAACAGTTTATTTTGATTTGGTTCAACAAAAAAAACAAATGGAAGCCTTGAAAAGTGCAATCGAAATTTCTACGATTCGCTTAAGAAATTCTCAAAGCAGGTTTGAAATAGGAAAAGCCGCTAAGTTGGAGGTTTTAGCTGCAAAAGTTGATTTGAATACTGATACAACTAATTTGCTTCGACAACAAAATTTGTTTGCCAACACCAAAATTCAGTTAAACGAACTTATTGCAAGAGAATCAATAATTGATTTTGAAGTATTGGATACTATTATTAACAATCAAATTTTTGAGTACGCTGATTTGGAAACTAAAATTAGTAATCAAAACCCTGAAATTCAGTCGGCTATTTATACAGAGATGGTAGCTAATTTTAATAGAAAACAAGTACGCGCGTTGAGATATCCTCAAGTATCTGTTAGCACTGGCTACAATTTTAGTCGTTCAACATCCGATTTGGGTTTTGCCAGAAGTTCTCAAAATCGGGGTTTAAACTATGGTTTTACGGCATCCATTCCATTATTTAATGGTTCAAAAAAGAAATGAAAAGAATGCAACTATCTCAATAGAGAGTGCCCGATTTCAAAAAGAAGAAATTACCTTAAATATAACCTCAAGACTAAGAAGTGAATATCAAACATATTTAACCAACGAACGATTAACTTCTTTAGAAAAAAGAAATGTAGAAATAGCCAAACAAAACCTTCAAGTTAGTTTTGATAAATTTTCTTTAGGCAGCGTTGCTCCGTTAGAATTAAGAGAAGCTCAACGAAATTTTATTGATGCAAATACCCGTTTCAGTTTAACTCAATTCGATTTAAAAATAAGTGAAATCAATTTATTGCAATTGTCTGGTCAGTTATTAACAAAAACCTCTGAATTGAAACAATAAATTAGGCAGAAATACCTTCAGCTTCTGAATTTTCCTCATCTTCAGAAACAACTGAATCGGTCATCCAGCAATCTTGAAAGTCATTATCTTTCTGTTTGCTCAATACAAAAATAAAAACTGCATCTTTCAATTTACGGTTTTTAATGGTGACCCTAAAATGGGCCATATTATCTTCAACAAAAATCTTTTCAATAATGTAATCATTAGCGTTCAGCAATCCTGAATATTTATCAGCATTCATCATTGCTACAAAATGATCTTCGGGTCCGGTATAATCTTGATTGGCGGGTGATGCAAAACGAAAAGCTTGCCTGATGCCTTGATGATCGTCTAACTCCGTATTATTTTTAAATGCTTCAAGTTGAATTTTCACTACTTCTTCTGCAGAAAAACTTGGAGAGGGAATTAAACCGCTAGGAGAATTTTGATTTTGATTGCAAGATAAAATTGAAAAAAGAAAAAGAAAAGAAATTAAACTTTTGAAATAAAACATAAAGGAATGATTAAATATAAAATTAACTGTTTTGAACATTTACGAAATTTTGCAAGAGAGATTTTTGTTTAAAACAATTATTATCTTAAATGTATTTACAATCTGCATTAAAAAGTGCACCTTCCGTAACCATACTATTCTAAAAAAATGCAAAAAATTAAAGTTGTACTTGTTGACGATCATCAGATGTTACTTGATGGAATTAAGGCATTACTGATTTTCGAAAAGGAGTTTGATATTGTTGCAGAACTAACTAATGGGGAAGATGTTTTAGAAATTCTGCGAAATAATACAATTGATATTGTTATTACCGATATAAATATGCCTGGGATGGATGGTTTGACTTTGACCAAAAAAATAAAAGAAGAATTTCCGTCGATCAAAATTTTGGCCTTAAGCATGTTTGGCGAACATCATACCATCACCGAAATGATTAATGCTGGAGTTTCTGGCTATGTTTTGAAGAATACCGGGAAACAAGAATTAATATTTGCTTTGCAAAGAATTGCAGCAGGAAATTTATTTTTTAGTGATGAGATCACGATGAAATTACAAAAAGGACCTAATAAGTTGCCAGAATCAACTAATGTATTAACCAGTCGCGAAAAAGAAATTCTTAAACTTATTACCAAAGAATTTAATAATGAGAAAATCGCTGAAACGTTGTTTATAAGTGAACGAACGGTAGAAACTCATCGAAAAAATATTTTCAGGAAAACAAATACAAAAAGCATTGTTGGTTTAATAAAATATGCTTTTGAAAAAGGAATGGTTGAAAAAAGTTAATAAATACCATTCCTTTTTTGCAGATTTAATTTATCTCGCCAAAACCATTTTATGCGTTCGTACAAAATCTTCAGTATTTAATTTTACCACATAAATTCCTTGAGGCAATTGGCTACTTTCAAATTCAATTTCATGAGTTCCAACTTCCTGTTGTTTTTGCTCAATAATTTTTACCAGTTTACCATCTAAAGAATATACTGCAAGCGTGGTGAAACTTCTTTTTGCTAGGGTAAATGAGATAGTAGTTTGATCAGAAAAAGGATCAGGATAATTGACCAAAGCAGATGAATTAACATTTAAATCATTTGGTATTGCAGCAGCAACACTTACCGTGGTATTTGCTAATGATGGTGCAGTATAATTTACTTTAACGTAAGCATTTTGTTTTGGGAATGTTGCAGTTGTGTGTCTTAATTTAATGGTATAATAACCCGTAGAAGGTGCATTATAGGTTAATGTAGTATTTCCTACACCAGCAATTGTTGCCACACTTGCATTCGATGAATTATATATTCTAACAGTCGTATTACTGCTTGCATTTACTGGATAAACATTGACAGTTATCAATTTTCCAGATTCTGAAAAGACTTTTCCAACAATTCGTTCAGTGATAGAATTTGCTGGTAATGAACCACCTTGTTTAAGAGATAAAGTTGCATTGTCTCCTAAATCATCAGCCATTTCCCATTCCTGAGTTGTACTTCTTTGAGCTGGAGCAAACCCACCAGATACGCCAGCTTTACCCCAAATAGTATAGCCTTTTCGAATATTGCTGCCATCGCATGGCGGTACAAAAATCGTAACTCTACCGTTTCCATCTGTATAAATATCGTTGCTGTTTGCGCCAGAATAATCATGCAATTGTACATTAGGACCAAAATCTGTTTGGATATTTGCGTTCTGCCAAGTATTGTAACTATCGTTTACACCAATTATCGCATAACTGTTTTCGGGACCAACATTATATCCTCGTTCAACAATTAACAAATCAGGATTCTGTGAACGCACTTTATAAAACCCTTTTTTGAAATTTAACTTTTGATGACACCAGATTATATTTGCTATATCATCACGAACTGGAAGATCTACTAAACTTTTTGGGGTATGGGTAAAACGCTTTCCTGTATTTCCAACATTAAATAGGTCTTCGAAAAAAACCTGTGGAGAACCATCAACAGCAAATGCAACGGCATAGCAAAGTGCTAAACGTGCATCAAATGGTTCAATATGACCACCTCCCAATTCATTACCTGAATTCCAACCGATATAATTTCCAGATGCATCAACTTGAGGTCTGAATGTATCATGGTTATTAACAAATGGAACCGTACGATATCTATTATTTTGTTGTTTGCCTGGTAAAGTTCCCAAATCATAAGAACCATTTGATGATGTAACATTCTTAAGTTCGCTTCTTAAACCAAAATCAAATGTACCAACCATATCTTCTGAACCACCATTGCTTGTTTTCACATTATTGATCCAGGTATCTAACTCGTTTCCACCGCCTACGTACTCGCCAACTGCATATAAATTTGCTCCACCATTTGCCCAACTTGCATTATACTTAGCATTATACAATATGTCTTGCAAAGCGTAAAAAGGATAATTTTTTGCTGCATCAAATCTAAAACCATCTGCACCAGTTTGTTTTTTATACCAAATAAGCCAATCACGTGCACCATTTCGCATGTGGTTACTTACCTGAATTGGGTTGTAAGTAGCATTCGTACTTTGACCAAAAGCACTTGATTCAAAACTAACATCTGGACCAAATAGAACTGCATCCCAGTCACCTGTATTATAAAAATTGTTGCCGGGATTTGGATAAAAGTTTTGATAATTTTTCGGCCAACGACCATTTCTAGCTAAATAATTTGCACTTGTCTCGCTGCTCGCAGGTTTGGTGAAAGAAACATACCTGAAGTTTTTATACCCACTATTGGTTGCTGAAGAAAGACTATTAAAATCTTGTCCACCAGCACCAGTTCTTGATCCAGCATCGCTTAAGTGATTTAAAACAATATCATGAATCACATCAATTCCATTGGCATGCATTACAGCAGTCATTCTTAGCAATTCATCTTTATTGCCTGCTCGAGTTTTAGTACTCCCTTTTTGATATTTATCACCTAAATCATAATGATCAAAAGGACCGTAACCGTTACTATTAGTTCCAGCATTTTTTATTGCAGGAGGAATCCAAATACCATCAATTCCTATATCTTTTAATCTTGGAGCTAGATCAGAAAGGTAATTATTCCAACCAGTTGGGTAGTTGTTATTATAATAATCCCACCAAAAACCTTGCAAAACAACTTTTCCGTTCCAAGGGTTTTGTGCATTAGAAAAGCCTGTGCCGATAGTAAACAAGGCAAAAATAAGTGTAAATAATTTTTTCATTCTGTGATTAAGTAAGAGTGCGATACAAAATTTTACGGAAGGTCAATTTAGGGAGAATATTTGAAATTCAACAAATTTGTAAAAATCATACAAAAACCAATATTCCAACGTAAGAATTTATAGGTTTGTTGATCGGTAAATATTTATTTTTAGACCTTTAATTAAATAAATCACAAAACCTAAACCCTATAAATTTTATGAATAGTGTAAAAATTAAATTTGGAACAGATGGCTGGCGAGCAATTATTGCAGACGATTACACCGTAGAAAATGTTAAAAGAGTAGCTGAAGCAACGGCTGAATGGTTGAAAAATCAAAAAAAGGATGCATCAGTTGTAGTTGGAAATGATTGCAGATTCGCCGGTAAATTATTTGCTGATACAACAGCGAGAGTTATGGCATCCTTTGGAATAAAGGTTTATCTGGCCGAAAATAAGTTTGTTTCAACTCCCATGATTTCTTTAGGTACTGTAAATAAAGTTGCTGATTTAGGAATAATAATAACTGCAAGTCATAATCCAGCAGAGTATAATGGATTTAAAATAAAAGCAAATTATGGTGGACCTGCCACACCTTCTGTAATTTCAGAAATTGAAGACGCTATTGCTGATATATCATCTTCTTCCCCGGAATCTTTAGAAGACTATTTGAAAAATGGGATTATAGAATACATTGATTTAGAAACAATGTATGTGGATCATGTAGAAAAGAATTTCAACATGGATGCAATTATAAATTCAGGTTTAAATTTTGCGTATGACGCTATGTACGGTGCAGGCCAAAATGTAATGAGAAGAATAATGCCTGATCTTACATTTTTGCATTGTGATTACAACCCAGGTTTTGATGGGCAAGCACCAGAACCGATACATAAAAATCTGACAGAATTATCAGAGTTGATAAAAGTAGCTGGTAATATTGATGCTGCGTTAGTTACCGATGGTGATGCAGATAGAATTGGTATGTATGATGAAAATGGGAATTTTGTAGATTCCCATCATTTACTTTTATTATTAATCCATTACATGCACAAGTACAAAAAAATGGAAGGCAAAGTAATTACTACATTTTCTTGTACTCAAAAATTAGCAGATTTATGCAAAGCATATCAATTAGATCATACCATCACTAAAATTGGTTTTAAATATATTTGTGAGTTAATGGTACAAGACGAAGAAGGATTTATGGTAGGTGGAGAAGAATCTGGCGGTATTGCAGTTGCAGGTCATATTCCTGAACGAGATGGAATTTGGATTGGTTTATTGATCTGGGAATTTATGGCGGTTACCGGAAAATCATTAACCGAATTGGTTAGCGAGGTTTATGAAGCAGTTGGCTCATTTTCTGTGGAAAGAAACGATATGAGATTAAAAGAAGAGGTAAAACAAGCAATTATAAATAAATGTAAAAATAATGAGTATAAATCATTTGGTGATTTAATGGTTACAAAAGTAGAAGATATGGATGGATATAAATTTCATTTTACAGATGGTGAATGGGTTATGATAAGACCAAGTGGTACTGAACCAGTTTTGAGAACGTATGCAGAAGCAGCCAATTCAGAACGAGCATTTGAAATATTAAACCAAACAGAAAAAACCCTTTTGGGATAATATGGCATTTCATGTAGGAGATTATGTACGGTTTTTAAACGAACGGCAGGAAGGATTTGTAACTAAAATTATTAGTGCTAATGTCGTTGGAGTAACCATTGATGGTGATTTTGAAATTCCTATCGTTACTAACGAAATAGTACTTGTTGCTAAGGAGGAAGTTAGGGAAGAAAGCAATGCAGCAAATCAAGTTATTAATTTTACTGAAAAAACTATTACCGCCAGAAAAGGAATTTATTTGGCATTTATTGAAGATAACAAAGTGAAAAATCTATTGCAAATTCAATTAATTAATAATACTGGATATGATTTGTTGTATAGTTTTTCAACATTTAAATTAAAGCAATTTGAAGGACACTCATCCGGAAAAATAAACTCCAAAACAGTTAATAATCTGATTAATATTTCTCAATCAGATTTTAATGAATGGCCATCATTTCATATTCAATTAATTCAACATTTAAATGGCGAATTTCATCCAATGCAACCATTGGTGAGAGAATTAAAAATAAAAGCTAAAAATTTTGCAGCTTCGTTTGGTATTTTACCTTTGACCAAAGCAGAAGGCTATTGTTTTCAATTAGATGATGAAGTACAAACCTACACTGCAGAAACAATTACAACCAATTTTTTCAAAAATACTCCTAAACAAAATTCACTTTTTATTCCAGATTCTGAGGTAGATTTACACGCTGAATCATTTATAGAAAATTGGAATGAATTGAATGGTGCTGATATTTTAGTACAACAAATTAACTATTTTCAACAATGTTTAGATGCTGCTATTGTTCATAATTTTAAAAGTATTATTTTTATACATGGGGTTGGCAACGGGATTTTACGCCACGAGATACAAAAAAAATTAAGTAACAATGGCTTAATAAAAACCTTTAAAGATGCAAGAAAAGAAAAATTTGGCTATGGTGCTACAGAGGTGATTTTAAAGTAGATAATATGAAAACAAATATTTATAAATCCATTTTAGAATTACGTAGGACTAATTTTAATGTGCAAAATCTAATTTAATTAACTCTATTAATATTAAGCATTGTTTTTCAAATATAAAATACTTTTAAAATTTAAAGATTTATAATTAATGAAAAATATAAAAAAAATAAAAAGCGATTTATAACAAAAAATATTAAACTTATTCATCCTAAATGATAATAAAATAATTGTGTTATTCAAGTTTAATATTGCAACGTTACAGTCCAAATAATATGACATGAAAATTCTTTTAATCCTTTTCATTACATTTTTATCACAAATTTCTTATTCTCAAAATCAAATTACCAAGTCACCATTATCGATAAGCGGATATTTGGAAACGTATTATCAGTTTGATTTAAATAGACCATCGGATCATGTTCGTCCAGACTTTATTTATAGTCATAATAGACACAATGAAATTAATTTAAATTTAGGACTAATAAAAGCAAATTATGCAACAGATGAGGTTCGTGCAAATTTTGCATTAGCAACGGGAACTTACATGAATGCTAATTATGTAGCAGAAGCAGGAGTGTTGAAAAATATATTCGAAGCCAACACAGGTATTAAATTAAGTAAAACTAAAAATCTCTGGTTTGATGCAGGAATATTTAGCTCACATTTAGGTTTTGAAGGTGCATTAAGTAAAGATTGTTGGACACTTACAAGAAGTATTCTGGCAGACAATAGTCCCTATTTTGAATCTGGTGCAAAAATCACTTACACCAGTGATAATGAAAAATTATTAATAAGTGGATTGGCATTAAACGGATGGCAACGAATTACCAGAGTTAATGGTAATTCATTAATAAGTTTTGGTACTCAACTACAATATAAAATAACAGAAAATATACTATTTAATTATAGTTCATTTATTGGAACAGATAAACCAGACAGTGCAAGACTTGATCGTATTTTTCATAATTTTTATAGTATAATATCTTTGACGAATAAATTAGGAATTACATTAGGATTTGACATTGGAACAGAAGAAAAAGCAACAGATTTAAATGAAGTAAATACATGGTATTCGCCTGTTGCAATTATTAAATACAAATTCTCCGACAAGTGGACTATTGCTGCACGAGGAGAATATTACCAAGATAAAAATGGAGTAATTATAGCCATCGGCACCACAAATGGCTTTCAAACTTCAGGTTTTTCTTTTAATGTAGATTATATTCCTGCATCAAATGTTTTAATTAGATTAGAAGGAAGAACATTAAATAGTAAAGACAAAATATTTATAAAAAATAATAAAGAAATAAATAGTAATTCATTTGTTACAGGGTCAATGGCATATAGTTTTTAATAATAATATTAAAAAGTTTTTTTTGTGGCTCAAGGATTTCTGAAATAATTGTAGATAATATTATTTTAAAATGCTTTTAAATTAATGTAAAAAAATTACAGAGTAAATTTTATAAATATATTGTTATTAATATTAGTTGAGAGGTTTAAAATTTATATATATTTTTTTAGTTTTTAAATATGCTGGCAAAAAATAATTTTTTTTTTAGAAAGTTTTATCCCCATAATTATTCAAGGCAATTCAAAAAAATAAGCTTTAAAAATTCACCATTTACTTTATTATACCAATTTATTGAATCATAAGGGGGATTGAAAATGTAAAAAGGTAGATTTAGGAGAGGAAGTATTTTTATTATTTAGCTAGCAATTGCATAATTGTCGTCATCTTTCCAACCATCTTAATTAACAATTTAAAATTGTAAATTAGAAAAAAAAAATAGATGAAAACAGACCTTTACACCAAATCAGTTTTAACAATTATTGCATCTTGCCTCTTAATTTTAGTTGCAGTGCATTTGGAAATAATACCTGCTGCTAATGCTAAAGGTTCATTAAGTAGTAATGGCAATCCTTTAAACTATGGCCTAGTGCCTCTAAATGCTGATGGAACAATTGATGTAAATATTAAATCAAGTAGTTATAATGTAAAAGTCGAAGTTGCAGATATAACTACTTATGATAAATTAAATATTAACATAGAAGATGTAGATAGTTATGCATTTAGTTCATGTACAGTTCCTGTTAAAATTAAGAATTGAAAAAGTGCTAGCAATTTAAATGTTATGATAGAATGCGTTAAAATCAAAAGAAAAACCATACTTTAAAAATTTGTACTTTTAACAAAAAATTTAATTAATTAATTCAAATATTATGCTTTTTAGTTCACCCGCAATATATTAAAGATGCAGATGGCAATAATTCTTTGGTAATTCTTTCAGTTAAAGAGTTCAATGAAATAATGGAAAAAATTGAAGATATAGAAGATATTAAATTTTATGATAAAACTTAAAAGAAGATACTGGCGAACGTGTTCTATTTTCTGATTATTTAAGAAAAAGAAAATCAAAAAATGCTCAAATATAAAGTTGTATTAACTAAAAAAGCACAAAAACAATTGGATAAACTGTCGAATAAAATTGTTAAACCTATTTTAGTAGCAATAGCCGATTTGCAGTGTAATCCACGGCCCTTAGGATACAAAAAATTAATAGGAAGAGACGGTTATAAAATATGAACCGGAGACTATCGTATAATATACGATATTATTGATGATGAACTTATTATCGACATAATTGCTCTTGGGCATAGAAAAAATATTTATGAGTAAAACTAATCGACCATTTGCGCAAAACCCTAAGTCGATATTGATTGCATATAGGTGCTAATGTTTCACCTTTTTGGGTAAGTGCATATTCTACATGTGGCGGCACAACCGGATAGGCTTTTCTGCTAATTAGACCATCCGATTCCAATTCTTTTAATTTTTCTATTATCATCTTTTCCGATGCATTGGGAATTCCTTTTTTAATTTCATTATATCTTTTTTTGCCACTTACCAAATTGTAAATAATAAGTGCTTTCCACCTCCCTCCTGTTTTCGAAAGGGTAAAAGTTACCGGGCATTTATTTAACTCCATTAAGTTTTCAAAATTAGTGGAAGTTACTTTTCTATAATTCATTTTATACTAATTTTTTAGTAAGTACTTGCTTATTAGTAAGTGCAAATATACTTCTGAAATTCTAAAAAACAAATAATAGGAACTATGTAATTACAGGTTCTATCGGCAACATTAGTAAGCTATTAGCTGAAAAATTGATTGAGGCTGGCCATTCCGTTTAAGTTATTAGCTCTTCGGAAAATAAACGAGAACTAATTGAAGCCATGGGCGCAAATATTATTTACTTAATGATAACACCAACTTTTGCTGCACCTGATTGGATTACCTACCAAAAAAATGTTGCTGATATTTACGTCCAGTCAATTAAAACTAATGCTATAAAAAATGTAGTAATTTTGAGTAGTGTGGGCGCACATCCTGGCAGTGGCGCTGGTCCTGAAGATGGATTATCTTATCTTGAAAAAGAATTGGGCGAAATAAATAATTTGAATGTTAAAAATTTACGCCAAGGTTATTTTTTCACCAATTTATTTCAGCAAATAGGAATGATAAAACATGTTGGAATTATGGGAAGTGCACAACCTGCCGAACATAAAATGGTTTTGGCGCATTACAAAGATATTGCAGATGTTGCATTTGAAGAATTAAATCAATTAAAATTTGTAGGTCAATCTTACCGATATGTAGTTAGAGACGAAAGAAGTTGGAAAGAAATAATTGAAATTTTAACTGCTGAGGTTGGAAAAAAAGGAACTCCATTTATTTTTTTTAATGATGAACAAAATAGAAAAGGAATGCAACAAGCAAATTTACCAGAAACCATCATTAATGGATATGTAGAAATTGGTAAAACAATGCGAGACAAAATTTTTGACGCAAATTACTGGAGTCAAAGAACAGAACTGGTAGGTCAAATAAAATTAGAAGACTTTACTAAAGAATTTGCCGAAGCTTGTAAAAATTCGTAAGAAATTATTTAAAAAAATAATCATTGTAAAATAAAAAAAAAGTACTGATAATTTGCATTTTACGTGGGTTAGTCTCCAACATCGTTGGGGATTTTTTACGTAGAAAACAATTAAATCAAAAAAGATACAGCGAAAAGCCCGAAACCTTTTTTTTGGGGTAAGCCCAAAATAAAATTAACTTATTAATATTTGAGTTTTAATGAAAAATTAAGATAAAAACAACCTAAATCTAAAAGAACAATGGCCTTAAACTACATAAAAAGATCTTAAAACAAATAAAACTTAATTTAAACCTCTTTATAAATAAATTTTAGGTACTTAAATTTAGAATTTATTTAATTAAAATTTACTTAAAAAAAAGTATAACTACATTACGTAAAAAAATAACATACTTTTGCCTCGCAAACTGATTTGTCGCCGAATAGAAATATTCGGAGGAAAGTCCGGGCAACATAGAGCATCCTGCTTCCTAACGGGAAGGACTGAAATAAAATTCAGGACAGCAAAGTGCCACAGAAAATAAACTACCAAACGCTTGCAAAAGCAATGGAAAAGGTGAAAACGTAGGGTAAGAGCCTACGACAATGTTTGGTGACAAATGTTGATGGTAAACCTCAGGAGTTGAAAGACCAAATAAACCGGAGCATAAAAAGTTGCTCGCTTAATCCGGAGGGTAGGTTGATAGAACTGCTTGGCGACATGCAGACCAGATAAATGACAGATAGGAAGTTTCAATTTTTTGAAATTTTTGAACAGAACCCGGCTTACACGTTTGCTTTTTTATTCATTTCAAAATTCAAAACCCACAATTGTGGGTTTTTTTTGTAAAATTACCTTTCAAATAAAAAAATTATATGCCTAAAGTATTAATTATAGACGACGAAAGAAGCATTAGAAGCACACTTAGAGACATTTTCGAATATGAAAAATTAGAAGTGCTGGAAGCTACTAATGGAGAGGAAGGTCTTGCTATTATCAAGTCGAAAGAATTGGATTTGGTGCTTTGTGATATTAAAATGCAAAAAATGGATGGCTTAGAAGTATTGGTTCTGGCCCAAGAAATAAAACCAGAACTACCTTTTATCATGATCTCGGGGCATGGAAATATTGAAACTGCTGTAGAAGCTACAAAAAAAGGCGCATTCGACTTTATTGTAAAACCACCAGATTTGAACCGTTTGTTGATAACAGTTAGAAATGCTTTAGATAAAAAAGAATTAGTAGCTGAAACAAAAACTCTGAAAAGAAAAATAGGAAAAGTGCGTGAAATTTTAGGTGTTTCAGATTCCGTTAAAAAAATTAAAGAAACGATAGAAAAAGTTGGACCAACAGAAGCAAGAGTTTTAATAACTGGAGAAAATGGGAGCGGAAAAGAATTGGTTGCCAGATGGCTGCATGCTAAAAGCAATCGTTCTGCATCGCCAATTGTAGAAGTAAACTGTGCTGCAATTCCATCTGAATTAATAGAAAGCGAGCTTTTTGGACATGAAAAAGGATCTTTTACATCAGCTATAAAACAACGAATCGGTAAGTTTGAACAAGCAAATGGCGGAACTTTGTTTTTGGATGAAATTGGTGATATGAGTTTATCTGCACAATCAAAAGTACTTCGAGCATTACAAGAGAATAAAATAACCCGAGTAGGTGGCGAAAAAGATATTCATGTTGATGTAAGAATCATAGCAGCTACAAATAAAGATTTACTGAAAGAAATAGAATTAGGGAATTTTAGAATGGATTTATACCATCGCTTAAGTGTTATTCTAATTCATGTGCCACCTTTAAATGAGCGAAGAGAAGATATTAAACTATTAGCAAAAAGTTTTTTAGAAGAATTGTGTAATGAATATGGAATGCCGATAAAACGGGTAACAGACAAAGCTTATGATGCTTTACAAAAATTAGATTGGAGTGGTAATATTCGCGAATTACATAATATGGTAGAACGTTTAATAATTCTTAGCGATCAGGAAATTACAGATTCTGATGTGAAAGCTTATGCAAACCCAGCCAGAAAGAATTAAATAAATTATACTTCCGTAGTATTACGCATTTACCGCAGAGGCTAATACGTGCTTATACTCGTTTTGCATTTTTATTAGTTAATGTTAGAAAATTAAGTTTACATGTCTGACAAACAGATATAATTAACTTTTTATAAAAAAACCATGGCTACCTTGGGAGAATTTATTGAATTACCAACCGCAAAAATTTATTTAAAAAAATTCAGAACTAAATATCCTGAATACACTAAAGCTGAAATTTTTACCAAAAGTTTTATTGAAGAATTAATTTCACAACCAAATTGTGAAGGAGTTAGAATTTATAATGGAATAGATGATGAAGGTGTTGGTTGCTATGTATTAGTTGGCACAAATTCAGAAGATCAAGACATGGTTGACAATCATTTATTGTTGGAAGGCGGTGAAGCTTGCCCAAATCATTGCGATGCAAAAAGTCCATTAAATAATGCCTGAATTTGATCGTTTTTTACTTTTACATTAAGTCTTTCTATATTTATAGCAGGACTAATTGCTATAGTAAAATGGAAAAAGTCAAACTATACTAATAGAATGTTTTTTCTGTTTATTTTTTTTTCAGTTGCATTATAAATTTTACAAAGAGTATTAAGAGTAACAGTAAGAAATAATATAGTGGTATTTAATTTATTTGCCTTAACAGACTTGATTTTATTAACGTTGAGTAATCAAGCTTGGGGTTTATTTGGAAAAAGACGGCAATTGATGTGGTTTATTATTATTTCCTTTTCAGTTTTTTGGATAGCTGAACAATTCATCTTTTCTTCCGTTCTTTTGTAAAATTCATATTCCAGGTTAATTTTAAGTATTTTAATTACTATTTTAAGTATTAATATGATTTCTTAAAGTCTATTGACAGAGCGAATAGTATATTACAAAAATTATAAATTTATAGCTGCTTTAGGCGCATTGCTTTTATATTCTGTTATTTCAGCTATAACTTTTATATCTCATGATGAAAATGCTGAGATCTCTTTTGATTTAGGAGCTTAGCTTTCAATTACTCGAGAAATTTAAATATTATTGCCAATTTACTTTATGCGGCTGCTTTTTTATAGATGATTCCTTACAGGAAATATACAATGGAATAATAATTTCACTGAGTTTTCTTTTCTTGATTACTTTATATTTTATTGTTACTTTAATAAGACAACAGCGTAGAATATTTAATTTACAACAAGAGCGAATTCTTACAGAGATTAATACCATTAAATTGAAAAGGAAACGTATAGCATCTAAATTACATGATGGTTTAGGTCCTCTTTTATCAACCATAAAACTGAATATTAATAGTTTAGACACTGAATTAGAAGGTGATCAACTCGTAATTGTAAAAGCCAGTAAACATTTGGATGATGTGATGAATAATATTCGTGATATATCCTATAATTTAATGCCTGTGGCATTAGTTAGAAAAGGATTATGCGAAGCTTTGCGTGAGTTTATTGAAAAAACACTCTCCCCTTTTGGCATTCAGGTTAAATTCTTTTTTGTAGAAATACCCAAAGTTTTTACCCGCGAAAAAGAAATTCATATTTATAGAATGATGCAGGAAATTGTAAATAATACAATGAAGCATGCCAATGCTAAAAAATTTTTAATAAAAATTTCAATTGAAAATAATATTTTGCTACTTCAAACAGAAGACGATGGAAAAGGATTTAATCAAGATGAAGTAGATGAAATGACTAAAAGCTTAGGAATAAAAAACTTTTACGTAAGAAGTTCTGTGTTGAATGCCAAAATGATTTGTAAGTCTGCACTTAGTAAGGTACTCGTTATACATTTGAAATTCCAAAAATTTAAATTCAAATGTTAAAGCTAATTCAGGTTCCATTTCCCAAAATAAAGATTGTGCTGGCAGATGATCATGAAATATTTTTAGATAAATTAACCATGATGTTGAATAAAATTCCTGAATTTGAAATTTTAGGAAGCGCTAATAATGGAGCAGAGTTAATTTGATTAGTTAAAGATTTAAGACCAGAGGTAATAATTACTGATATTTCTATGCCGATAATGCATGGAATAGAAGCAACTCGAAAACTGGTTAAACTTTATCCTTCCATTAAAATAATTGCCTTATCAATGTTTGATGAAGATAATATGATTGCAGAAATGATAGACGCAGGTGCTAAAGGCTATTTATTAAAAAATGCAGATAATAAGGAAATCATATTTGCCATAAGCACGGTAAATAACAACCATAGATATTATTGCGAAACTGCATCAAAAAGACTTTTACATTTAATTTCTAAAATTAAAAATCAAAGTCAAGTTGAACTGACAGAATTTAATGACAGAGTAATCCGCCTAATTTGTAAACAATATACTACCCAATAAATAGCGAATATGCTTTTTATAAGTAAAAGAACGGTTGATGGTCATCGTCTAAAAATTGAAGATAAAATGCAGGTTAAGAATACTGCTGGCTTAGTTGTTTATGCACTTCGAAATAAAATCATCAGCGAACAAGAAATTTTGACCGACAACTAATCATTTACAATTTAAAAAAATCGAATCTTAAAATAGGCAAGTTAATTTTTATAGCTTAGAATAAGGTATTTCAAGTAATTTGACAGCAGAAATTTGTATTTTTGCCAATTCATGAAAAATATCCGCAACTTTTGCATCATAGCTCACATCGATCACGGGAAAAGTACCTTGGCCGATCGCTTGCTCGAATATACCAAAACCATTTCTGCACGTGACGCTCAAGCACAATTGCTTGACAACATGGATCTAGAAAGGGAACGAGGCATTACCATTAAAAGTCATGCGATACAAATGAACTATTCAGAAAAGGGTGAAAATTACATTCTAAATCTGATAGACACGCCTGGACATGTCGATTTTTCGTACGAAGTTTCCAGATCTATCGCAGCTTGCGAAGGTGCATTACTGATAGTGGATGCAGCACAAGGCATTCAAGCGCAAACCATATCAAATTTATACTTAGCACTTGAAAATGATTTAAAAATAATTCCGGTTCTTAACAAAATGGACTTGCCTGGCGCAATGCCAGAAGAAGTAATGGATCAAATTGTTGAATTATTAGGTTGCGATCGTTCAGAAATTATTCCAGCAAGTGGCAAAACAGGATTGGGAGTTAATGAAATTCTAGAAGCCATTGTTGATCGAGTTCCAGCTCCAATCGGCGACCCAGCAGGCAGATTACAAGCATTAATTTTTGATTCTGTCTTCAATTCCTTTCGAGGCATCATTGCTTATTTCAAAGTAATGAATGGCGAGATCAAAAAAGGAGATAAAGTAAAATTTGTTGCTACTGGCAAAGAATATATTGCAGACGAAGTTGGAGTGTTAAAACTGAATCAGGAACCTCGTGATATAATAAAAACAGGCGATGTTGGATATATTATTTCAGGAATAAAGGAAGCAAGAGAAGTAAAAGTTGGTGATACCATTACGCATGTACATGCTCCAACTCAAGAAGCAATTCGAGGTTTTGAAGATGTAAAGCCAATGGTTTTCGCTGGAATTTTTCCGGTTGATACAGACGAATTTGAAGAATTGCGAGAAGCAATGCACAAACTTCAACTGAATGATGCATCACTGGTTTTTGAACCTGAATCATCAGCAGCACTTGGTTTTGGTTTCCGTTGCGGTTTTTTAGGGATGCTACACATGGAAATAATTCAGGAACGATTGGAGCGTGAATTTGATATGACCGTTATAACAACCGTTCCTAACGTTTCTTACAAAGCATATACTACCAAACTAGAAGAATTAATCGTAAATAATCCTTCCGATTTGCCCGATCCAAGCAAATTAGAATTTGTAGAAGAGCCTTTTATTAAAGCTCAAATTATTACAAAATCTGATTATGTTGGTAATATTTTATCGCTCTGCATTCAAAAGAGGGGCATTATTATGAATCAAGTTTACCTAACCTCAGATCGAGTTGAGCTAACGTTTGATATGCCATTGGGAGAAATTGTTTTCGATTTTTACGACCGACTAAAAACAGTTTCAAAGGGTTATGCATCTTTTGATTATACTCCTATCGGCTATCGCGAATCTGATCTTGTACGCTTAGATATTCGACTAAATGGAGAACCAGTAGATGCTTTATCTTCTTTAATTCACCGAACAAACGCGTATGATTTTGGTAAAAAAATCTGCGAAAAGTTGAAAGAATTAATTCCACGTCAGCAATTCGAAATTGTAATTCAGGCATCTATTGGCGCAAAAATTATTGCCAGAGAAACAGTAAAAGCAATTAGAAAGGATGTAACAGCCAAATGTTATGGTGGTGATATTTCCAGAAAACGAAAGTTGTTGGAAAAACAAAAGAAAGGTAAAAAACGGATGCGACAGGTTGGAAACGTAGAAATTCCACAATCTGCATTTATGGCTGTTTTGAAACTTGATTGATCTTTTTTTTCTTTTAAATCTATAAAATTTATAGGTTTTGTTTTTGATTAATATTTTTATTTCATTTTTTTTTAGTGTTTTTTTAGAATTCAGTTGTTTTTTTATTTGGAGCTTACCCCCAAATAAAAAAAATTTGGGGGTCGGGCTATTCGCTATATCTTTTTCGATTTAATTTTTTTTTTATTGAAAAAAAGGATGTCGCTACTATCCCTAAGCCTCCTACCTCCGATCTTAAATTCACTTATATTATTTTACTGCAAACTAATAAATTTCAATTATTGCCAATGATTTTGCTCGATGGAAAATTAGTTTCTGAAGACCTTAAAAAATCGATTGCAGATCAAGCTGCTATCTTTTTAAAAGAAAATGAAAGAAAGCCACATTTGGCCGCCATATTAGTTGGTAATGATGGAGGAAGCGAAACGTATGTTGCCAGCAAAGTGAAAAATTGCGAGAAGGTAGGATTTGAAAGCACTTTAATCCGATTTGATACTTCAGTTTCAGAAATAGAACTATTAAATGAAATTAGAATAATAAATGAACGAACAGATATTGATGGCTTAATTGTTCAACTTCCACTTCCGGCTCATATCAATCCAGATTTAGTTACCGAAACCATTGATTATCGAAAAGACGTGGATGGATTCCATCCGGTAAATTTAGGCAGAATGCAAAGAAACCTGCCTTGCTTTCTTCCAGCAACACCTTTTGGAATTTTATTAATGCTTGAGTATTATAAAATAAACACAAGTGGAATGAACTGTGTTGTAATTGGCAGGAGTAATATTGTAGGAAGTCCGATAAGTATATTAATGGCAAGAAATGCAAATCCAGGAAATTGTACGGTAACTTTGGCCCATAGCAAAACAAAAAATATTAAAGAACTTACCCTCAATGCTGACATTATTATTGCAGCTATAGGAAAAAAGAATTTTTTATCTGCTGATATGGTTAAAAATGGTTCAATAATTATTGATGTAGGTATAAATAGAGAAGAAAGTTCTGAATCACGTTCAGGATATAAATTATTTGGCGATGTTGATTTCGAGCAAGTATCTAAAAAAGCTGCTTTTATTACCCCAGTACCTGGTGGAGTTGGCTTAATGACGATTGTTGGCTTGTTGAAAAATACCCTTTCGGCTGCACGAAAAGAAATCTATTCCTAAATTCTCTATTTTAAATTGTTAAAATAATAAAAATGAATAACCTAATACCCGAAGATGGAAGTCTGCTTCCACTAATGGAAGATTTTTATACCATTCAGGGTGAAGGATATAACAGCGGAAAAGCTGCATACTTTATTCGGCTTGGTGGCTGTGATGTGGGTTGCCATTGGTGCGATGTGAAAGAATCATGGGATGCTAGTTTACATCCGCTTACTTCTGTTGATGCAATTATTGAAAAAGCAATACCTCATCCAGCAAAAACAGTGGTTGTAACAGGTGGTGAGCCATTAATTTATAACCTTGATTTGTTAACTACCAAATTTAAAGAGCAAGGAATAAAAACATTTATTGAAACTTCGGGTGCTTATCCCCTTTCTGGAGATTGGGATTGGATTTGTTTATCCCCAAAAAAATTCAAAGCTCCTTTAAAGGCGATAAACCCATTAGCACATGAATTAAAAGTTATAATTTTCAACAAATCTGACTTTGAATGGGCAGAAAGTCATGCTAAAGAAGTTTCCGTTGAATGTAAATTATATTTACAACCAGAATGGAGCAAAGCAGAAACCCTTACTCCAATAATAATAGAATATGTAAAAAACAATCCAAAGTGGGAAATTTCGTTACAAACCCATAAGTTTATGCACATTCCTTAATTCATGATTACTCATCTCATTCGATTTTTTGTTCTTGCTATTTTTTTGCTTAACCATGCATATGCTCAAGTAGCTGGATATTCGACAGAGAACAAGCAGGCAATTATTAGTTTTAATAAAAGCAGTTTACTGGTTGATGCAAAAGATTATGAAAAAGCAATTTTCGAATTAAATAAAGCGATTTCGTTGGATAGTAATTTTGCTGAAGCCCAACAACGTATTGGAGATGTTTATCGCCAGATAGGTTTATTTCCAAAAGCAGCATTTCATTACCAAAAAGTGATTCTGCTAAATCCTGAATATGTAAAGTCTGCTCATTTTAATTTGGGATTGTCGCAAATAGAAATACTTGATTATGCCAATGCAGAAGTTAATTTCAGAAAGTATCTTACTTTTTCGGAAATAAGTGAAAGCCGGAAGAAAGAAGCTGAACAGTATATTTTGGATGCTGTATTTTCGATAAAAGCAATGAAGAATCCGGTACCATTTAAACCCATTATTTTACCAAAAGAAATAAATACAGAATTGCCAGAATACTTGCCAGCTATTACTGCTGATGACAGTACGTTAATCTTTACCCGAAAAAATTTGAAAGGCGAAGATTTCTATTTTTCTGAAAAAACTAAAACTGGCTGGCAAACTTCAAAACCATTAAGTACCAATATTAACACTCCTATGTATAATGAAGGTGCTCAAACAATTTCATCAGATGGGCAGCTATTAATTTTTACGGTTTGCAACCGTTTCGATAGTAAAGGAAGTTGCGATTTGTACTTTTCTAAATTAATAGGATCAGACTGGGCTGTACCTCAAAGTATGGGAACTACTATAAATACTTCTGCCTGGGAATCGCAACCAAGCTTATCAGCAGATGGGCGTACCTTATATTTTGCGAGCAACAGACCAGGAGGTTTTGGAAAAATAGACATTTATAAAAGCGAACTGCAAGAAAATAGTACCTGGGGCATACCTCAAAATCTTGGTAAAAACATCAACACTCCCATGGATGAAGAATCGCCCTTTATTCATGCAGATGGGAGAACTCTTTATTTTTCATCAGATGGATGGCCTGGTTTAGGCTCAGTGGATTTATTTTTTTCTAGATTAGATGCAGAAATGAATTTCAGTATTCCTACTAATTTAGGCTATCCTATTAATACAAACCGCGAAGAAAGTAGCTTAATAATAAGTACATCAGGTATTAAAGCATATTTCGCTTCCAATAAAATGAATAAGAATTCGAACTTTGATTTGTATGAGTTTGATTTATATAAAGATGCCAGACCTGAAGCAGTTACTTTTTTAAGAGGAATAGTAATGGACGAAAAATCATTAGAAAAACTAAATGCAGAAGTTGAAGTGGTTGATTTGAATACTAATAAAGCAATATACAGTTCGTATTCAAATCCAAAAACAGGGATTTTCCTCACCGCACTACCATCAATGCGAGAATACGCACTGAATATTTCAAAAAACGGTTATTTATTATATTCAGAAAATTTTTTGTTGAATACTAACAAAGAAATGCAATCTTACAACCGTGAAATATTCTTGAAAAAAATAGAAGCTGGCGAAGTGATGGAACTTAGGAATATATTTTATGATCTTAATTCTTATGATTTATTACCAAAATCAAAAGTAGAACTGAACAAATTATTATTATTCTTAAATGCGAATAAATCAATAGCTATAGAAATTGGAGGACATACAGATAATACAGGATTAGCAGAAAAAAATCTTGTACTGTCAAAAAACCGAGCAAAGGCTGTATACGAATATTTAACAGGAGCAGGAATTTCTGCATCCAGAATTAGATTTGCGGGCTACGGATCTACCAAACCAATATTAAGTAACGAAACTGATGCTGGAAAAGCATCAAATAGAAGAACAGAAATAAAAATCTTATAACAATTTAAACAATCTCTCTCAATTATGCACAAACAAAATTACCTAAATCATCGACGATTAGTTTTTAGCTTTCACTTTCTCTTTCTTGGAATTACATTGATCGGTTTTACCGGTTCATGTATTAATCTTTATCAATCATATAACTCGGAAACTTTTTATAGCGCATCATTAATAGTGCTACTTTTTGTTACCATGTTTTCCGTGGGATATTTTTCTAGGGCTTTTGCACTTAAAGCTCAAGATCGGGCAATAAAAGCAGAAGAAAATCTTCGTTTCTACATTCTAACTGGTGAACTTCACGATCCATCATTACGAATAAGTCAAATAATTGCGCTTCGATTTGCCAATGATTCTGAATTTGTTGAGCTTTCTAAGAAAGCAGCAACAGAAAATTTGCGAAGTGAAAAAATTAAGCGGATGATTAAGAATTGGAAACCTGATTTCTACCGAGTTTAATCATTATTTACCAATCCTTTTCGAGGTGTTTTTTTCGAAGATTTTTTATCAAATCTTCATTTTAAGCATAATGCACAAATAATCGCAAAACTAAATTTTTAGCTAATTTTTGATTTGTGAAAATTTAAATACGTAGATGAAATCTGTAAAATATGCCTTTTCAGTTATTTTAAAGCATATTTTATACATCAAAATTTCTTTTTAAATCCAAAGGCTTTTTAAGGACTACGTATTTCTACTTACAAAATGCTGTGCAAATCTACGCATCGAAAAATACGGCTTATCCTGTATTACAAACAATCGCCTTTGTGCCCATATTTGATCATACTTTTTACTATTCAACTATTCAAAAGAAAAAAATGAAAACTTTATTACTAACATCATCTCTAATTATTGCCTCCTTTTTAACTGCAACTGCTCAAACTTATACAGTTGCAGGTATATCATCTGATATAAGTACTCCTGCGAATCCTCATTCTTTCTCTCTCACTCCTGAACTTAATAATGTAGTTGGTGCCGTTTGGAATAACACCATGGTTAACCTTAATACAAACTCCTTTATGATTACCTATGATTTAATGCTAGGTAGTGATGATTTTGGTGCAGATGGTTCTGGTTTTGTACTACAAACCATTACTCCTTCAAGTACGCTTGTTGGAAACAATGGTGATGCAATGGGTTTCGGAATTAGCACATCATGTTACAACAATAATACTAGCCCTAACTGTGGCTTAGCAATGACGCCTTCACTTGCAATAGAATTTGATACCCATGCAAATGCTAATGATCCACTTTTTGATCACATTGCAATGGTACAAAATGGTGATACTCGTGGTACTCGTGGTTTTCCATTACTTGCACCTGCAGTACAAATGGATGCTACAAAACCGAATGTAGAAGATGGTGGTCAATACCCGGTTATGATAACATGGGACCACATTAACAAAGTATTAGCAGTTGATTTTGACGGTTCAAGAAGAATTACCTACACAAACGATATTGTTAACACTGTATTTGGAGGTAACTCAAATATTTATTGGGGATTGACTGGTGCAACTGGATCAAGAAAAAACTTACAACTAGCATTAAATTTATCAGTTGTATATTTTGGCCCACTACCAGTACAAATGGCAGCTTTCAATGTTAAAAAAACAACTGAAAATGAGGCTTTTATTACTTGGTCAACAGCAAGCGAATCAAATAATTCCTACTTTACTGTTCAAAGAAGTGCTGATGGATTAGTTTACCAAAATATTGCAACAATAAGTTCTGAGAATGGAAACAGTACTTCAACAAAAAATTATTCAACTTTAGACAGAAAGCCCTTAAATGGAGTTTCTTATTACAGAATTAAACAAACAGATATTAATGGTAAATCAACTACATCTAGGGTATTACCTTTTTCAAATGAAGGTGGAGCAACAGAAATGAGTGTTGTATTGTACCCAGTGCCAACATCTATAATGCTTAATATTGATTTAACCTCAACAGTAAATGAAACAGCTTTAGTTCAAATATATGATATGAGCGGAAAGTTAATAATCAATACTTCTCAAGATGTAAATGAAGGTGCAAGTACATTTACTATTGCTACGGAAGACTTACCAATTGGATTATATTTATTGAAAGTTTATTCTCCTTCTACAAATGTTATGACAATTAAGCAATTCACAAAAAATTAATTCTATCAGGAATAAACAACTTTTCTTTTATAGTAAAAAGTAGCGCTCTCGCGTAGCAATGGCTCCCTCTGAATAGGGGAGCCATTTGTGTTTTTAAGCTTTTCGCTGCCGCACAGCTTCGTAAAGTATTACACCAGCCGCTACTGAAACGTTTAATGATGCCAATTCGCCCGCTAATGGAATTCCTGCTCTTCCATCACACATTGCCAGATATTCACCAGAAATACCATCCTCTTCTGATCCTAAAATAACAGCCGTAGGATTTTGAAAATCAGTTTTGTAAAGTAGATCGTTTGTTTTTTCAGTACAACCAATTATTTGCAAACCCGAATCCTTTAAAAAGCTTATAGTGGTTTTCAAATTAATTTCGCGGCATATTGGTAAAGTAAGCAATGCACCAGCAGATGTTTTTATTGCGTCTGGATTAATTTGTGCTGAACCTCTGGAAGGAATTATGATAGCATGCACACCTGCACAAGCAGCAGTTCGAACAATGGCTCCAAAATTTCTAACATCAGTTATTCGATCTAGAATTAATAGCAAGGGTGTCTCCCCTTTTATATAAATTTCTGGTAACAAAAGCTCAATTTTTTGAAACTCAATAGGAGAAATATATCCAACTACACCTTGATGGTTTTTAAGTGTCAAACGATTTAGTTTTTCAATCGGTACATATTGAAAATTTATTTCACGATCAGTTAGAATTACTCTGCACTCTGCCCAAAGATCACCGTTCAAGCCTTTTTGTACAAAAATGCTTTCCAAGTCTTTTCCTGCCAAAACAGCTTCCATTATTGCCCTGATACCGAAAATTAATTGATTTTGCTCTTTTTTTTCGCGAGGATACTCTTCAAACATGATTTTTATTTTAAATGAAATTATATTTTGTTTACTGCTGTTTCAGATATCCTTTACGCCAGTTTTCTACTTCCACATACCAGCTTTCTCTATATTCTGGAGATCTGTCAAGGTAATAATCATTGTCTGAAAAGTAATTTCCTGTTTTATTGAATACAAAAATCACAGTATTGTAATAAAAGCTTTTGCGATATGTCCAAGTTTCTGTTTTTGCAGTTCTTTTCACCAAATCAGGTTTGCCATAAATTAAATATATCATTCCCCGATCGGTTTTCCAACCTTCTTTGTAAGATGTGAAATAGATATTTGCTTCTTGCACATTATTATAAAAAATTTTAATAATCTTTTTCGCCCGTTCTCTATTATTGCCAGCGGCATTTATCCAAAAATTATCAATTTGAGTTTTTTGATCCAAACTGCCAATTATGTTTTTGTACTCTGCTTGCGTAGTTAAAAATCGAAGTGGTTTCAGCAGTTGATCTGGTCTGGATAGATTTGGATAATCATCATGAAAAATAAATAATGTTGCACCGCTTCGTTGAGTTTTGTCTGTTCTAATTTGATAAAAGCCCTTTTTTTCTAAAGCAACAGTTTTACCATCCGAAGAAAAAATACTATCAGGATCAAAACTGATCAACTCATGTTGATTAATTGCAAATGGAGGTGAAGAATATTGATAATTTCGGTTGTAATAGCTTAAATAAAACAATTTGCCTTTGTTTCGGATTGATTCTATTCTAAATGGTTCGTTTGCTTGCGCTACACTTCCAAAAAGCAATTGATTGCTTCGAACATTTTTAAAAATGAAATTCTGTGGAGAATTTACGCTCATTTTATCTATATCTAAATAGGCACTTTTATTAATCGAGCGGTTTAAATCATAAACTATTGTTTGCAAAAAATACTTTTTACCAGCTGGTGTAGCTAATTGGATTTCTACTTCAAAAGTTGAGTCATTTTCATTACGAATAAGATTGAGAACAGTTGAAGCACTGTCTACTAATAAACTCAAGTTTACAACATCATATAATAATAACTTAACTCTAAAACCAGCAGAGAAAGTTCCATTTTCATTAGTGTAAAGTAGATTTTTTGCCGAAACCCTCAGAAAGAATAAAGTGGAATCATCTGAAATATGGTATGCTTGATTTTCGACGTTTAGTTTTCCAGAGTTATCATAAATTACAGAAAGGTTTTTATCAGAAATTACTGATTGCGTACGACAAGCGAAGGTTGCTAAAAATAATAGCAGTATTACAATTTGAACAATTCTAATTTTATTAACACCAAACATCATCTTTATTTATTCATACAAATAACGGGATTTATAAATTAATCAACATGTTGTTCACAAAGGTTGTTGATAAGACATTATTTTTGAAAATAAATTATCAGCAACTTAAAGATAATGTTAACTTGATGTAAGGAAATTAACAACAACTGATTTTTTGAGTTAGATATATTTGCAACATGAAAAACGAACAGGGCCAAGAAATAGGTAAAAAAAGTACGTTAAATCGCTACCAAAACAAAGGAACAAATCTGGCTCAAATAGGAGGTAAATTACAACCACAAGCACCAGAATTAGAAGAAGCAGTGTTAGGGGCATTGATGTTGGAGAAAGATGCTTTAACGGCTGTAATCGACATTTTAAAGCCGGAAATATTTTATAAAGATGCGCATAAAATCATTTTCAATGCGATAAAAATTTTATTTGAAAAAACTCAACCCGTTGATATTTTAACAGTAACTGCCCAGCTGCGCTTTAGTGGTGAACTAGAGATTGTAGGTGGAGCATTTTATGTAACCGAGTTAACAAACAGGGTAGCTTCCGCTGCAAATATTGAATTTCATGCTCGTATCGTTTCGCAAAAATATATTCAGCGAGAATTGATTAAAATTTCAACTGAGATTATCAATAATGCATATGAAGACACTACTGATATTTTTGAATTGTTAGACTCTGCTGAGAAAAATTTATTTTCTATTGCAGAAAATAATTTGCGTAAAAATTCCGAATCATTGGCCGATGTAATGAAAGCTGCTATTGCCGATATCGAAAATTTGAAAGATAAAGCAGATGGTTTAAGTGGAGTTCCAACTGGTTTTTCATCCTTAGATCGCATTACTTCTGGATGGCAAAAATCAGATTTAATTATTATTGCTGCTAGGCCAGGTATGGGTAAAACAGCTTTTGTGATGAGTGTTGCCAGAAATGCAGCGGTTGATTTTAATAAACCAGTAGCCATTTTTTCTTTAGAAATGTCGTCAAAGCAATTAGCAAATCGATTAATTTCAGGAGAAACGGAACTTACATCCGAAAAACTAAGAAAAGGCGATCTTCAACTTCATGAATGGAAACAACTTCATGTTAAAATTCAGAAGCTATCAGCAGCACCAATTTTTATTGATGATACTCCTGCCTTAAATATTTTTGAACTAAGAGCAAAATGCAGAAGATTGAAAGCTCAGCAAAACATCGAATTAATTATAATCGATTATTTGCAATTGATGAGTGGAAATGGAGATAATAAAGGTGGAAACCGTGAACAGGAAATTGGTAGTATTTCAAGAGCTTTAAAATCCATAGCGAAAGAATTAGATGTTCCGGTTATTGCACTATCACAGTTGAGCAGAGCTGTTGAAACCCGTGGTGGAGCAAAAAAACCACAACTTTCAGATTTACGTGAATCTGGTTCTATAGAGCAAGACGCTGATATGGTATTGTTTCTTTATCGGCCAGAATATTATCAATTCACAGAAGATGAGAACATGAAATCGACCGCTGGAATTGCAGAAGTAATTATTGCAAAACACCGAAATGGCTCGCTGGATACCGTTCAACTTCGCTTTATTGATAAATATGTAAAGTTCGCCAACTTGGATGAGGATTCGATTTTTCAACCTACAACCTTTAGAATGGACCCATCTGATAGTTTTGATGCACCCACAGGAATGATTTTGCCATCTAAAGCAAATGACCCGGATGAGGATCCGTTTTAGAATTATATTTAGAGGTGATTAAATAAAATAATTCTAGTTTCAATTTTATTAAGATGAGATTTTGTATTGAACAACTTGTAATTGGAGACAAAAATTACAAGAAATCCAATGGAGAATAACGTTAAAATTTTGAAAATTTTGCCATAGCCCGGATTGTAGCGTCATCCTTTTTTGCATAATAAATTAAAAATCAGTCGCAAAACTATCCGCAAAAAAGATACAGCGAAAAGCCGGATTAGCTCCAAATTTTTAAAAAAAAATATGTTAGTTTAAATTAAATATGATTTTAAATTGCTAAATCCCAACTATTTATTTTATTTGAAATAACTAATTAGCCAATCAAAATAACAAGTATTTCAAAGCAAAAAACTAATACCGATACCTCCAATTATAATTAACGACGGTGGAATTTTGGTAAACGTTAATAAAGAAAAAGTGAAACCAATGATCAAAATATTGATGTAATTTAATCCAATCGGTTTAAGTAATAAAAAAAATGCAGCGAAAACGAATCCAACCGAAACTGCATTTATTCCTTTAAAAGATTGTTTTATCATTTGTATTTTCTTCAAATTATCCCAAATCGGATAAATAAAAAGTATTAGAATCATTCCGGGTAAATTGATAGCGATAACTGCGATTATAGCACCTAAAATTTGACCAGCAATTCCATAATTCCGCATGGTAATGGAACCTACAAAAGAAGTAAATGAAAATACTGGACCAGGCATGGCTTGTTGCAACGCAACAGCAGATAAAAATTCCTGAGCGGTTAAATATTTTTTAAGTTCAACAAATTCAGTGTATAACATCGGTATTAAAACCTGCCCTCCTCCAAATACAAGAATTCCATTTCGATAAAAATTTTCGAATAATCGTATTGGCAAACTAAAAAATGATGTTCGATTTATTAACATTCCCAGCAGAGCGAAAAGCAATAAAATGCCAATAAAAAGCAAGAGTTTTTTCCAGTTTACCTGCAGAATGTATTTTTCTTGGTCGGGTTCTAATTTGTTGAAAATTGCTGCCAAAGTAGCTCCAGCTATTAGTGTAATTGGAAAAACATAAGGCGTTCTGAAATAAACAGTAGCCAAAAAAGAAAATAAAGCCAATAAAAAAACCCAAATTGATTTGATAAATAATAAGGAAAGTTTGAAGCCTGCATAACCAATTATTCCGACAGCCATTGCCTGTATCACTTGCAATCGTGATTGTGCAATAGTACCAAGATCGAAATAGGAAAAACAAATGGCTGCAATAGCCATTAAACATGCTGATGGTAAAATCCAGATAAAAAAAGCAAAAATTGCAACTCGATAACCTCCAAATCGAAAAGCAATTGCCACTAACGTTTGTGTAGAAGCTGGACCAGGAAGCATTTGGCAAAGTGCATTTAACTCTATCAGTTCATTTTCGTTGAGGTATTTTCGCTTAATAACAAATTGCCGCAACATTAAAGCAAAATGAGCCTGAGGACCTCCAAATGCTGAAAGCGTGTAGGCAAAAACATCACGCAAAAAAATGATGGTTCGTTTGCTCAAAACTTTAGAATAATGTTTTTTCAGTAAACATAATTTATTTATTATACTTATTTATTCGTCAGCATAAGGATCATTCATAATCGCAAAAGCTGATTTTAATTCTGATAAAGCATGAGCATTTTTTAATTTTTCAGCTACCAAAATACCTTTCTGATATATTAAAGCGGCATTTTCTTTATTTCCTAATTGTTCATGCAACTTGGCAAGATGATAATAATTTCCTACATAATCCGGATCAGAATGAAGTACATCTTCATAAAATTGCAAGGCTAATTCAAAATTTTCGAGTTTTAAATATTCGGTAGCAATTGCATATTTCAAAAAGCTATCGTTGGGTTCTTTTTGTAAAAATTCAAATAAGCTTTCAAGTCTATTATTCATTTCAGATTTAGTCGAATTTATATAGTTTTGTAAAAAAAGAAAAATTTATGAAAATATTGGTTTGCGTAAGCAATGTACCCGATACCACAACAAAAATAACTTTTACCAATAATAATACAGAATTAAACACAAATGGTATAAGTTATATTCTTAATCCATATGATGAGATAGCACTATCTAGAGCAGTGGAACTTACAGAAAACGGGAATGGAACTGTTACAACCTTAAATGTTGGAGAAATAAATACTGAACCCACTATCCGCAAAACACTTGCAATAGGTGCTACAGATGCAATTAGAGTAAACGCAAAACCAAGAGATGCTTATTTTGTTGCTAAACAAATTGCTGCAATCGCACAAGCAAATAACTATGACATTATCTTAACCGGGCGCGAGTCGATTGATTATAATGGATCGCAAGTGGCTAGCATGGTAGGCGAATTTTTAGATATTCCTTCCATTAACAGTGTGAAAAAACTTGATGTGAATGGAAATGGAGCAACACTTGAGCGTGAAATTGAAGGAGGGAAAGAAATGATAACTGTTGCTTTTCCGTTTGTAGCAAGTGCAACAGAAGGAATGGCAGAATGGAAAATACCAAATATGAGAGGAATAATGGCTGCAAGAACAAAACCATTGGTAGTGGTTGAAGCTGTGGAAGTTCCTACAAATACCAACTTTATTGATTACGAACAACCAAAACCTCGAGGACAGGTAAATTTGGTTGAAAATGATCAACCCGAAAAATTAATTGATTTATTACACAACGAAGCAAAAGTATTTTAATAAAAAGATATGTCAGTATTAGTATATGTAGAGAATACAGATGGAACATTCAAGAAATCAGCTTTTGAAGTAGTTTCGTATGCAAATGAAATTGCAAAATTATCAGGTACAACGTTAACCGCCATTTCTATAGGTGATGTAAACGAAACAAACCTTGCTGAACTTGGAAGATTTGGTGCTAAAAAAATATTGAATGTAAGCAATGATAAACTTAAAACGTTTGTAAACCAAGCATATGCATCAGTTATTTCAGAAGCTGCAAAATCCGAAAATTCAACGATCGTTATTATCGCTAATACTTTTACTGGTAGAGGCTTAGCACCAAGAGTTGCAGTTAAATTAGAAGCAGGTTTAGCAGATGGCGCCATTGAATTACCTAAAATTTCGGGTGATAATCTTACTGTCAAAAAAACTGCATTTTCAGGAAAAGCATTTGCCAATGTTGAATTAACATCAAAAGTAAAAGTGATTACCTTAAATACCAATTCATTTAAAGTGATAGAATCGGCTGCTGATGGTGGAATTGAAAATTATGAGCCAAGTGTTAAGGATACTGATTTTAAAATTATTGTTGGCGAAATTGTAAGAGCTGCAAATAAAGTTTCATTGCCAGATGCAGAATTAGTTGTTTCTGCAGGCCGAGGTTTAAAAGGACCTGAAAATTGGGGAATGATAGAAGAATTAGCTGATTTGCTAGGCGCAGCAACGGCTTGTTCAAAACCAGTTTCAGATTCTGATTGGAGACCACATTCTGAACATGTTGGCCAAACTGGAATTGCTATTAGCCCTAATTTATATATTGCAATAGGCATTTCTGGAGCTATTCAGCATCTAGCTGGGGTAAGTTCTTCAAAAGTTATTGTGGTGATAAACAAAGATCCAGAAGCACCATTTTTTAAAGTTGCTGATTATGGTATTGTTGGAGATGCATTTGAAGTTGTACCAAAATTAATTGCTGCTGTAAAATCTTTAAAAGCATCGAACTAAATTATATAATAAAGTTTTTGTTGGTGATATTAACAAGATCCAAAATTATCTAAACGTTTTTTTATATTAATAAATGAATGTGTTAGCTAAAAATAATTAACCCATTAAAATGAATCTCCTAATAATAGTATTCGGGCAAAAATGAGTGATGTGGAAATGAAGAAAATCAAATTAGATATAGTTGGCCTGTCTTACAGCCAAACTCAATCAGGTGCTTATGCACTTGTTTTAGGCGAAACAACAGGAAGAAGACGTTTGCCCATAATAATCGGAGGCTTTGAAGCACAGGCTATTGCTATCGAAATTGAAAAAATGACACCAAGCAGGCCATTAACTCATGATTTATTCAAATCTTTTGCAGATGCTTTTAGTATTCAGATTCAAGAAATTATAATTTACAATTTGCTTGATGGAATATTTTTCGCAAAAATCATATCATCTGATGGAAAAAAGCAAGTTGAAATTGATGCAAGAACATCGGATGCTATTGCACTTGCTGTTCGCTTTGAATGTCCAATTTATACCTACGAATTTATCCTCGCCTCTGCTGGAATCGTTATAGAAGGAAATGATTTTGTTTTTCTTGAAAATCTTGAAAAAAAGGAAGATGGAGTGCTTGCTACAAAAGCAACCGACTATTCAACTGTAAATGATCAGGAATTAAAAAATTTATTGAAACTTGCTTTGGAAGAAGAAGCTTACGAAAAAGCTGCCAGAATACGCGACGAAATTACGAGACGCAAATCCTAAAAATACAAAACACTTTATTTTAGCGTTAAAAAATTTTTCATCTTCGGATACCTATTTAACGATCAAATAATCATACTTTTCCCTCTTACTAAAGCTACAAATGGAAAGATTTACAGGTCTGATTGGAATAGTATTAATTTTTGCACTGGCATTCATGCTATCCAACAACAGAAAAGCAATTAATTACCGACTTGTTTTCTCAGGCTTGACTATTCAAATACTCCTTGCTTTATTTATTTTAAAAGTTCCGTTTGGTCAACAATTATTTTCGTGGTTAGGTGCTGCAGTTACCAAAGTGCTCGATTTTTCGCAAGCAGGAGCCAATTTTGTTTTCGGTGCTTTGGTTAAAAAAGAATTCATGGACAAAGCATTTGGTGCTGGCAATGACTTTATCTTTTTCTTTAAAATAATTCCTACTATCATTTTTGTAGCAGTATTAGTTAGTGTTGCCTACCATTTAGGAATTATGCAACGTATCGTAAAGTTCTTTGCATTTATCGTTTATAAATTAATGGGAGTTTCGGGATCTGAGGCATTATCAAATGTTGCAAGTGCATTTGTAGGTCAGGTAGAAGCACAAATAATGATAAAACCATACTTAAAAGGTATGACCATGTCGGAACTTTTAGCCTCTATGGCGGGCAGCATGGCAACTATTGCTGGCGGTGTTATGGCTGTTTATATTGCATTAGGTGTTCCTGCCGAATATTTAATTGCTGCAAGTTTAATGGCTGCTCCTGGTGCTTTGGTTATTTCTAAAATTGTATGGCCTGAAACTCAACTCTCAGAAACCAAAGGACAAGTTTCATTAGAAATTAAAAAAACAAGCTCTAACCTAGTCGATGCAATTTCTCACGGTGCTGGTGATGGTCTAAAAGTTGGACTTAATGTAGTTGCTATGCTAATTGGATTTATAGCTTTAATCGCCTTGGTTGATTATTTATTAGGTAAACTAGGGACAAGCTTGGCAAACATGGGCATGTCACTTTCATACATCGGCATTAATTTAAGCAAATTGAGTTTAAATGAAATCTTAGGTTCAGTATTTTCACTTTTTGCATATGCTATGGGAATACCTTTTAAAGATATTCATACTGCTGGTTCGCTTATGGGTACAAAAATGGTTATCAACGAATTTGTAGCTTACCTTGATTTGGCTAAAGTTAAAGATACCATGGATGCAAAATCTTTGCTGATTACCAGTTTTGCTTTATGCGGATTTGCCAACTTTAGTTCTATTGCCATTCAAGTAGGTGGTATTGGCGAACTTGCTCCCGAACGAAGAACTGATTTAGCTAAACTAGGTGTTAAAGCCTTAATATGTGGAACTTTAGCTTCTTATTTATCTGCAACAATTGCCGGTATACTTTTGTAGAAAAAAGTTTTTAGTCGAATCTTAAATTTTTGCAAAATTAAACCCAAATTAACTCATATTTATTTAGGTAAAACGGATGAGCCATAAAAACTACCGAATAGAAAATGATTGTTTGAATTGCGGTGAAACTGTAATTGGAAAGTTTTGTCATAAATGCGGTCAGGAAAATTTGGAATTAAAAGAAAATTTCTTCCATCAAACTATTCATGCTATCTGAGACTATTTTCATTTTGATGCTAAATTTTTTTCAACATTAAAACCATTACTTTTTCAGCTTAGTATTTTAACAAATGAATATAATTCGGGAAAAATAAAATCGTACCTCCACCCTATTCGAATTTATTTATTTATTTCAATCCTATATTTTTTCCTTTCTTCATTTCTACCCAAACAAACATTTGTTGAGTTTAACGAAGCTGAAAGTATTATAGAATTAGATTCAGCCGATCAAGCTTTAGATTCATTGCAGCCAGCTAAAAAAAATAATACAACAACATTTAATTTTAATTTTAAAAGTAAAAAAGATACGTTAGAAAAATCTGATTCAACGAATAAAGGCTGGTTTGCTGAAATGGAAGGTAAGGTTTGTAAAAATTTGAGGAATCCAGAAACACGGAAGAAAGCCCTTTCAGAATCAGGCAAGAAACTACCTAAAGTTATGTTTTTTATGATTCCTGTTTTTGCGTTATTCTTAAAATTAGTTTATCGAAGATCAAGAAAATATTATACTGAGCATTTAATTTTTTCTCTACACTTTCACTCTTTCTATTTCTTAATTGGTATATTCTTTATAACTATACGCTTATTACTTCTTTTATTTAATATTAAAATTCCGTTAGAAGTATTTCTGCCTTTTTTAGGAGCCATTTATTTATTCTTAGCATTAAAAAATGTATTTGTACAAAATGGTTGGAAAACCCTAATAAAGGAACTACTTATACTTTTTGCTTACATATTTGTTCTTTCAATATGTTTGTTTTTTGTTGCAATCTTTACTTTTGCAACATTGCATTAAGTATAAATTTTATTTAAATAACTTATTAATTAATCATACTAAAAATAAAAATTTTTAATCAAATTTATAAAATGTAACATCCTCGTGCGAAGGCTCAGGAATAGTAGCGACATCCTTCTTTGCAAAGGTATTTTATATTTTAAGACGAATTGACCGCAAAAAAGATATAGCGAATAGCCCGACCCCTTTTCAGGGGTAAGCCCATAAATAAAAATTGAATTAACCCGTTGTGCGGTTTAAAACAATTAAATAGGGATTCTTCGCTTTGTTCAGAATTGAAATATAGCGGATAGCCCGACCCGTTTTTCACGGGAAGCCCCAAATTGTATTTAAAATACATAAAATCGATTATTTAAAAAAATAATTAAAAATAATTAAAAACAAATCAAACCGCACAACGGGTATCTCTTATAATAATTAATCATAGATTTAATTTTCTTAAAATTTATGAGCTTGCCCCCAAATAAAAAAATTTGGGGGCCGGGCTTTCAGCTTTATCTTTTTTGCGTGAAGGCTAACTAAAATTTCAATTTTTGTACAACAAAAAAGGATATCGCTTCAATCCCTAAGCTTCCTATAATTGTATAATTAGCTAACTATCAATAATTAACGACTTTTCAAATTACTCGAAAATAATAAAAAGGTTAAATCACTTTTTCTAATCTAAACTAATCATCTTGAAATTTGTACTCTTTTCATGAAACCAATTTTTTTAACTGCTGAATGGAATAATCTGATTATGGCAAATTATTTTATTGATCCAGAAATTTTACTTCCTTATTTGCCTCCCGCAACAGAATTAGATTTATATAAAGGCAAATGTTATGTTAGTTTGATTGGTTTTATGTTCGAAAAAACAAAAGTATTGGGTGTTAAAATACCTTTTCATATAAATTTCGAAGAAGTTAATCTACGGTTTTATGTCCGCCATTTTGACAACGGTGAATGGAAAAGAGGAGCAGTTTTTATAAAAGAAATAGTACCTAAAATAGCTATCAGTTTAGTTGCAAATACATTATACAACGAAAAATACAGCACCATGCAAATGCAACATTATTTCAAAAGCAGTAATGAACAAATTGAGCTAGGATATTCCTGGTTGCATCAAAAAAAATGGAATAAATTGGAAGCAAGCGTTGAAAACAAAACCATTGAAATGAAAGCAGAAAGCGAAGAAGAATTTATTGCTGAGCATTATTGGGGTTACTCAAAATTTAATGAAAAAACTACCATTGAATATGCAGTTCGGCATCCCAGGTGGAAGCTTTTTCCAATTAAGAAATTTTCAATTGATGTAGATTTTATAAAAATTTATGGAGATAAATTCTCATTTCTTCAAAATGCTACCCCAGAAAGCGTATTTGTAGCACAAGGATCTGCAATTCAGATTTTAAATAAAAGAATAATTAAAGTTGATTGATTTTAGTGAAATCATTATAACTAATGCTCAATTTCCAGATCAAATTTCTTTTTAATCTCATTTAATGCTGGATATTTGGTAGCGAGATACGCATATTTATCGCTATTGGTATAAGGCATTTTTATACTTTCATCTTCTTTCGACAAGACTATTTCAAGCGAAATTTCATAATTATTTAATTCTTTTCGCAAAAAACCAAGCAAATCCTGCCGATGTTCATCAATTGCATCTCTTTGAATGCTGTTGGCCACCTCAATCTTTACCATCACATCATTTATTTGAGGTTCAGAATGTGTTAAGGCAGAATGCAATGACATCTTTTTTTCAGCCAACATTTTTTCAGCATAATTTTTCCAAAGATCTTTTAAGGATTTTTCTGAAAATATTGAAGAAGCCTGATTTAGCATTGTAATTGCTGGCTGATCTTCAGATACTATTTCGGCTATGGTTTTTATTTCAAAAACAGATTTAAGCGATGGTATTTCAGCGTTTTTCCGGGTTGATGTGTAAGCTACTGGTTTTACACTATTTTCAACTGGTATTGCATTTTCATTTTCTATTGTTTCACCTTCTACAGAATTTGCTAAATTGGGATCTTTAGCAATAAGCTTATCAGCTTCAGAAAAATTTGAAGAATTATTGATTTTTTCTGCTGTCTCCTTACTATCAATTACTTGAGGCTTACTTTCTGCTATTTTCTCTCCATCAACGGCATTTGTATTTAATCGCTTAGCGTTTTTTTTTTCTTCAGAATTTCCGTTTTCAGCTGAAATCTTAACCACTGCATTTATATGGCACATTTTCAACAAGGCTAATTCAACCAATAAACGTTGGTTTTTACTTTGTTTATAATTTAAATCACATTGATTTGAAATCGTTAAAGCAGTCAATAAAAAGGAAGCCGAAGCGGAAACTGACTGACTGGCATAACTTTTCGCAATCCTATCGGTAACTTGCAATAACTTAATGGTGCGTTCATCTTTTGAAACCAGCAAATCACGAAAATGTCCGCTCAAGCCATTAACAAAGTTATTTCCATCGAAACCATTGCTCAATACTTCATCAAAAAGTAACAACGTTGCTGCCATATTTTCGGCGAGCAATGCATCCGTAACTTTAAAATAATAATCATAATCCAAAATATTCAGATTGTCGATTACTGCTTTGTAGGTTATATTATTCCCGCTAAAACTGGCAATCTGATCAAACATAGAAAGTGCATCTCGTAAGGCACCATCAGCTTTTTGAGCAATAATATGAAGGCCTTCTGTTTCAGTTGCAATGTTTTCTTTCACTGCAATATTTGCCAAATGGGTGGTCATATCATCCACCATAATCCTGTTGAAATCAAAAATCTGACATCTGGAAAGTATGGTAGGAATAATTTTATGCTTTTCTGTAGTTGCTAATATAAAAATGGCGTAAGGTGGCGGTTCTTCCAAAGTCTTCAAAAATGCGTTGAAAGCACTGTTCGACAACATGTGAACCTCATCAATAATATAAATTTTATACTTGCCAATTTGCGGAGGATACCGAACCTGATCTACCAAACTACGAATATCTTCGACAGAATTATTAGATGCTGCATCCAATTCGTGAATATTCAAAGAGCCACCTTTGTTGAAAGATACACAAGAATCGCAGGTATTACATGCTTCCGTATTTTCTTTTATGTTAAGGCAGTTAATGGTTTTTGCTAAAATTCTGGCACAGGTAGTTTTACCGACTCCTCTTGGCCCACAAAACAAAAAAGCTTGCGCCAACTGATTATTTTTAATCGCATTCTTTAACGTATTCGTAATATGCTGTTGTCCAATTACATTTTCAAATGTAGCTGGACGATACTTTCTGGCCGAAACAACGAAATTTTCCATCGGTTGCTAAATTAGGAAATTCTAATTAATTGAATTCTAAAACCAAAAAAAAATCAAATCTATTTACGAATTTGAAAATCACTGCTCGAGAAAAATTCCAATAATGAGATTTTGTAATAGGCGCAAATAAAACTTAAGGTAGAAATAGAAAGATTAACGTTGCCAGTTTCAATTCTTGCAATATGAATCTGAGTATCATTATAAACCTCTTCCTGAGTCAAATTTCTTTCTTCTCTTAAAGCTTTAAGAGTAAGTGCGATTTTTTTTAAAAGTCCTTGATCTCTTAGTTGAGACATGAAGCAAGAAAAAAAGAAAAAATAAATTTGCTAATGACGAATAAGTCATTTAGATTTATACTATAAAAAGAAAACGATTATATACAGGGCTAATCACCCATTATGAAAGAATAAGTGTTTATGAGCTACAACACTTCTAAAAATTTGCTCACAAAATTTATAATTTTATCAAAAATGAAAAATCTATTTTATTTAGTA
>ENA-OFCE01000129-OFCE01000129.1-metagenomes-genome-assembly--contig:-NODE-129-length-56024-cov-4.912862_pt1 | contig 56024 bp, 45 predicted proteins | sample MGYA00153388_OFCE01 | MGnify analysis MGYA00153388 | reverse complement strand
GTATGGGGGTGAAACCCCCATCGAGGGTTCGAATCCCTCCCTCTCCGCTCCCTCAGCGCTTGACCGTGATCGTCTGCCGCATCTCCTCGTGCAGCGTGCAGACGATCTTGTAGGTCCCCACCCGCGTCAGCTTGCGCTTGAACGAGTAGGCCGAACCCGCCTCCTCGGAGTGAAAGCGGATGACGCCCCGCGGGGCGCTCGAGAGCTTCACGTCGTGGCTGTCGCCCGTGTCGTCCGGCCAGTTCCAGCGCACGGTGGTCCCGACCTTGACGGTGAGCTTCGTCGGCGCGTAGAAGTTGTCGCCGATCGTGATGTTCCGGATCGTCCCGGCCATCGAGGCCGGGACGAGGATCAGAGCGACCGCGAGCGCGACGACCGCAGCGGCGACCCGCTTCACGGCTTTTTGCCCTTGTAGTCGGCGTAGCGCTCCAGCGGGAACAGGCCGGCGCGAGCCGCGTGCGGCGTGCGGACCCAGTTGGCCTCGTGCGTCGGGTCGCCCACGGTCCAATTGACCGCCTCGGTCTGTGCCGAGGAGCTGAACGCGTTGGCGCCCGTGAACGGGCACGGAGCCATCGTGGAGGCGTCCGCCGGGACGGTCACCCGTACCGAGCCGTTGCCGTCGTAGAAGAGGTCACGGCCGTTGAAGTCGCCGCCCAGCCCGAACGCGTTGCCCGAGATCTCGTTGCCGACGAGGTCCTTGGCGTCGGCCTGCTTGAGCAGCAGCTGCTGGATGGCACCGACGCCAATGAGGTAGTTGCCCGAGAACCGGTTGCCGATGACCTTCGTGCGGCGCGAGCCGAACAGCAGGACGCCCGTCCCGATGGGGTAGGCGACCTCGCCCGTCGCGCCCTTGCGCAGCGGGAACGGCGCCCCGGCGAAGTAGTTGAAGTTGTTCCAGAAGATGTCGTTGTCGATGATCACGTTGTCCTCCGGCGGCGCGAACTTCTCCGAGTCCAGCGCGTTCGGCACGATCCCGAGGCCGTTGTTGAACCAGCGGCTCTTGGTGATCGTCACGTAGCGCATGTTCGTGCCGGAGAAGCCCAAGACGTTGCCGTAGGAGGTCACGTCACGGACGATGGTGCGCAGCGGGCGCGGCATGCTGACGAAGCTCGGACGGCAGCGCATGCTGCCAATGGCACGCGGCCGGCGCGGCGACGTGAATCTGAATCGTCATCGCGGTCGCACGGCCTCGCCACCGAAACCGGGTGCCAGCGCGCCGCGCAGGTGCGCCACCAGCGCCTGCACGGCCTTCGGCGTGCTCGGGCTCCACGGCCGCACCGCGTAAACGGCGTCGCCGAAGAAGCCGATCGGGCGCCAGGCGGGCAGCACCTCTCGCAGGCGGCCGTTGCGCAGCGCCGGGGCGGCACTGAAGTCGGGCAACAGCGCCAGGCCCAGGCCGGCCAGCGCCGCGTCGCGCACGACTTCGCTGTTGTTGGCGCGCAGCGGGCCCTGCACCGTCACGCTCGCCCGTTCGGGCTCGGCCGCTGGCGCGCCCTCGGCCGATCGCTCGAACTTCCAGAGCGCCGGACCGGGCCGCAGGTACGGCAGGCACGCGTGCCCGGCCAGTTCGTCGGGGTGCGCCGGCCGGCCGTGCTGACGCAGGTAGGCCGGGCTGGCCACCAGCAGGCTGCGCGTGTCGCACAGCTTCCACGCCACGTGGTTGTCGGGTGGCGCGCTGGTGTGCCGGATCGCCAGATCGAAGCCTTCGTGGGCCAGCGTCACGACCCGGTCCGACAGGTCGAGTTCGATGCGGATGTCGGGCTGCTCGCGCAGGAACAGCGCGATTTGCGCCGCCACCTGCTGGCGCCCCAGCGCCACCGGCGCCGTCACGCGCACCAGCCCGCGCGGCTGCGCCGCCAGGTCGCGCGCCTGCGCCACGCTGCTGGCGATCTGCACGAAGCTCTGCGTGGTCTGCTCGACCAGCCGCAGCCCGGCGTCGGTCAGCCGCACCGAACGCGTGGTGCGCTGCACCAGCGTCTGTGCGACGGCGCGTTCCAGGTCGCTGATGCGCTGGCTCACGGCTGCCTTCGACAGGCCCAGCCGCACCGCCACCTGAGTGAAGCTGCCGAGTTGCGCGAGCAGCGTCAGGGCATGCACCTGCGGCCACAGCAGGTCGATGCGCTGGTCGGGCGAGTGCACCGGGGTGGTCGGAGCCATTGTTCATCTTAGCGAACAATGAAGCCAGCCCCGCGTGGTAGTCACGGCTTCGGGTGCGTCCTAGACTGCGCTTCCGGCAATCAGCTATCCACAGGAGACCGCAGCATGGGCGCACCCGAGGCTTTTACCGCCACCACCGAAGTCGGCCATTTCATCAATGGCGCCCACGTCGCCAGCATCAGCGGCCGGCGTCAGGCGGTCTACAACCCGGCCACCGGCGCCGTCGCGCGCCAGGTCTCGCTGGCCTCTGTCGACGAGGTGAATGCCGCGGTGGCCGCCGCACAGGCCGCCTTCCCGGCCTGGTCGAACACGCCGCCGATTCGTCGCGCGCGGGTCATGAATGCGTTTCTGCAACTGCTGAACCAGCACCGCGGTACGCTGGCCGCGATGATCACTGCGGAGCACGGCAAGGTCTACACCGACGCGGTCGGCGAGGTCACGCGCGGCATCGACATCGTTGAATTCGCCTGCGGCGTGCCGCAGCTGCTCAAGGGCGATTACACCGACCAAGTCAGCACCGGCATCGACAACTGGACGCTGCGCCAGCCGCTCGGTGTGATGGCCGGCATCACACCGTTCAACTTTCCGGTGATGGTGCCCATGTGGATGTACCCGCTGGCGATCGCCTGCGGCAACACCTTCATCCTGAAGCCCAGCGAGCGCGACCCGTCGTCCTCGCTGCTGATGGCCGAATTGCTCAAGCAGGCCGGCCTGCCCGACGGTGTGTTCAACGTCGTGCAGGGCGACAAGCTGGCGGTCGACACCTTGCTGACGCATCCCGACGTGCGCGGCCTGAGCTTCGTCGGCAGCACGCCGATCGCGCAATACATCTATGAGACCGGCGCGCGCCACGGCAAGCGCGTGCAGGCGCTCGGCGGCGCCAAGAACCACATGGTGGTGATGCCCGACGCCGACATCGAGCAGGCGGTCGACGGCCTGATCGGCGCGGCCTACGGCTCGGCCGGCGAGCGCTGCATGGCGATCAGCGTGGCGGTGCTGGTGGGCGACGTGGCCGACAAGATCATCCCGAAGCTGGCCGCACGCACGCGCGCGCTCAAGATCAAGAACGGCATGGAACTCGACGCCGAGATGGGTCCGGTCGTCACAAAGGTGGCGCTCGAGCGCATCGAGGGCTACATCGGCACCGGCGTCGAGGAAGGCGCCACGCTGGTGGTCGACGGCCGTGGCCACAAGGTGGCGGGCCACGAAGCGGGGTTCTTCACGGGCGGCACGCTGTTCGATCATGTGGAGCCCGGCATGCGCATCTACAAGGAAGAGATCTTCGGCCCGGTGCTGGCCTGCGTGCGCGTGAAAGACTTTGCCGCCGCGCTGGCGCTGGTCAACGGCCACGAATACGGCAACGGCGTGGCCTGCTACACGAGCGACGGCAACGTGGCCCGCGAATTTGCGCGCCAGGTGCAGGTCGGCATGGTCGGCATCAACGTGCCGATCCCGGTGCCGATGGCCTGGCACGGCTTCGGCGGCTGGAAGAAAAGCCTGTTCGGCGACATGCACGCCTACGGCGAAGAGGGCGTGCGCTTCTACACCAAGCAAAAAAGCGTGATGCAGCGCTGGCCCGCCAGCATTGCCAAAGGGGCCGAGTTCGTGATGCCGACGGCGAAGTAAGGCCAGCCGGGGCGCCGCGTGCCTGGCGTTGAAGGTCGAGTGCGCCGCCCCGACACACGTTCCCGAGTTCCCCCAGGCCGCTCGCGCAACGGCCAATTTATCGGCCGGCTCAACCGCCGATTCAACTGCTGATTCAACTGCCGACGAGCCCGCCATCGATGCGGCGGATCGCGAGCGTGGCCGAGCGCGGACGGCCGCCGGGCTCGAAGTCCGGCCAGTTCGACAGCGCCGACGGCGCGGCCGGGTCGCCGCGCTCGCCGGCGATCTCGCCCGGGTGCTGCACGTTGACGAACAGCGTCCGGCCATCGGGCGTCATCGTGGCGCCGGTGATCTCGCAGCCGCGCGGGCCGCTCAGGAAGCGGCGCACCTCGCCCGTCGCGCGGTCGCAGGCCAGCATCTGGTTGTTGCCGATGCGCTTCATTTCGCCCTGATTCAACTGCGCCGGCGCCACGTCGGTCTGGATCCACAGAATGCCACGCGCGTCGATCATCAGGCCGTCGGGGCAGCCGAAGTAATCGCCTTTGATGTTGCCCCGCGCCTCGGACCGTGAGTTGCCCGGATCGCCCGCCAGCAGCAGGTGGCTCCAGCGCATCGTCGGGCTGTCGAAGTCGGCGTCTTCCTTCCAGCGGATGATCTGGCCCATCACGTTGTTGGCGCGCGGGTTGGCGCCGTCCACGCCGGGCTGGCTCGGCGTGCCGGGCTGGCCGGGCTGGCTTGGCGTGCCGGGCTGGCCGGGCTGGCTTGACGTGCCGCGCGCACCGCGGTCGGCGTTGTTGGTCAGCGCGCAATAGACCTCGCGCGTCGCCGCATCGATGGCGATCCATTCCGGCCGATCCATCGGGGTCGCGCCGAGCAGGTCGCTGGCCTGGCGTGTCTTGACCAGCACCTCGCCCTGGTCGGCAAAGCCGTTGGCGCGCGTCAGCGGGCCCTGGCCGTGCACCAGCGGCAGCCAGCGCCCCGCGCCGGCCGTTTCGAAGCGCGCCACGTGCAGCGTGCCGGTGTCGAGCAGCGTGCGGTTCGCTTGCGCCATCGACACGCCCGGCGCGGCCGGTTGGATGCGATCACGGCTGACGAATTTGTAGAGGTACTCAAAACGCGCATCCTCGCCCCAGTAGACGACGGCGCGCTGGTCTTGCGTCACCGCGACCCAGGCGCCTTCGTGCGCGCCGCGGCCGAGCGCAGTGCGCTTGACTGGCGTGGCGGTCGGGTCCATCGGGTCGATCTCGACCACCCAGCCGAAGCGGTTGAACTCGTTCGGGTGACGGGCCGCATCGAAGCGCCGGTCGTGTTCGGCCCAGCGGTGCAGCGCCGTGCTGCGCAGGCCCCAGCGCAGTTGGTGCGGGTCGGGCTGTGCGCTGCCGGCAAAGTAGTGCGCGAAGTTTTCTTCGCCCGACAGGAACGTGCCCCACGGCGTGCGGCCGGCCCCGCAGTTGGCCAGCGTGCCGAGCACGCTGCGGCCGCCTGGGTCATCGGCAGTGCGCAGCAACGCATGGCCGGCGGCCGGACCGGCCACGGCGAACGCGCTGTACGCCGTGTGGCGGCGCGCATAACGCGACGGCCGCACCAATTGCCAGCCCTGCGCCGAGAGCGCCACCTCGATCACCGACACACCGTGCGCGGCCTGCGCCTTGCGCACCTTTTCGGCCGTCCACGGCAGCAGCCCGTCGGCATGCAGCAGGCCGTCGTCGGTGTATTCGTGGTTGATGACGAGCAGGCCGCGTGGCGCGTCGCCGCCGGCTTCGGCATCGACATCGGTCAGCGGATAGAAATGCAGCCCGTCGTGGTGCATGCCCAGTTGCGCCGCCTGCTCGCTGGCGCTGTTGCCGGCGTCGGCGCGCCAGGCCGGCATGTTGCCCCACAGGCCGACCGGCTCGCCCCAGGGCGCGATCACCTGCGCCTGGTAGCCCGGCGGCACGACCACGCGGTCGGCACTGTCCGGCGCGATGCCCTTGAATCCGAGCAGCGCGTCGGCCCGGCCCGGCAGCCGCGGCAACGAAGGCAGCCACGCCATCGACGGCATGGCCGGCATCGAAGAACAGCCCTGCAGCAGCGCGCCGCTGGCCAGCGCCGCCAGCCCGCCGTGCAGCCAGACGCGCCGCGCAGGGTCGGACACGGCCTGGATGTCGGGGTTGCCGCTGCGGTTCGCGTCATCGGCAGACGATGGATCGTTGGGCACCGGACTCCTTGCGACTCACACCGCGAATTGTGTGCCGCGCGCAGCGCCCGCCAGCGGCGCATCAGTGGCGTGTCTGCCAGGTTGTTCGACCAATTGTTCGGCTCAGCCCGGCCCGGCCCGGCCAAGCCAAGCCAGGCACGCATGCGCCAGCGGGTCGGCCGTGCAGCGCTCAGGTTCGCAAATCAGACCTGCTCGACGACGTCCGCTTCACCGGCACGCGCATGCCGAAGACGGCGACTGCGGTCAACGTCAGCCGGTCGGGCCGCGCCGACTGCGCGCTGTTCGGCCTGAACGGCCAGACCAGCGGCAACGCGGCGCTGACGGTGGGCCGGCGGTCGATCGACGACGCCACCGCACGCGCGCTCGACGCGGCTGGCGCACAGATGCATGGCGGCCACGCCATGCTCACGGGCGCGGTCGCACGCGCCACGCTGTTGTCGGCCTCACTGACGCCGGCCTCACTGACGCTGACCGCGTCGCTGCGCGCGCAGGTGGTGCTCAACGACACGAGCCTCGACGGCAGCGAGCGCCTGACCGTGGCAGCGGCCAGCGGTGTGGCGGCTTACCCGTCCGGCGAACTGAGCGGCGGCACCGCGCTGCTGGCGCGCATCGAACTGTCGCGCCCGTTGCCGTCGGAGGGCGCGGTGCGCCTGACAGCTGCGGCGTTCGCCGACCACGGTGTCGTCAAACAGAACAATTCGCTCCTTGGCGACGGGCGGCGCGAGTGGTCCGATGTCGGGCTCGGTCTGTCGGCCAGGGCCGCGAGCGCGCTGCTGCGCCTGCAGAGCGCTCACCGCATCAGCGGCGGCGCACCGTTGAGCGAGCCGGCACCGAGGACGCGGTTGCTGGTGCAAGGCGGCTGGGTGTTCTGACAGCCAGAGGGCAACTTCCGGTGTTCCCGGTCCTAGCGAGAAACTCACCGGCCTTGGCTGGAGGGCGGCGCAAAGGCCGCTTCGATCAACCTGAAACCAACGCGGCCAGCGGCACGGCGGCCGGGGCCTGGGCAGCGCCCGTATCCGCTGCAAGTGGACCGGGTGGGCCGAAACCAAGGCGCTGAACGGCGTGACGCCGCTTGCCCGGGCGGCCAGCCAGCGCTGGGCAGTCGCGCCTGGACGACCCCGTCGGGCCAGGCGGCGCGGGCCGATTCACAGCGGGTAGGGTTCTTACAGCGGCGCGTTCGACATCGGCGCCGAGTCGCAGCCGTCCGTCAACGACTGGTCGTGCTCGACCATCGAGCCTTCCATCAGGCCCGACTCGTCGCTGGCCAATAAGGCGACGGCGCGACGCCACTTCGTCGGGGTCGACCAGCCGGCCGTTCGGCAGCGCGGTGCCGGCCCCGGCCTGCCAGACCGATTCAGCGCCGGGGCACTGCTGCATGACCCGGTCTTCGCCTTCGGACGCCGTCCAGCCGATGTTGAGCCCGGTGACGCGGATGCGGAGGCGGTTGGGCAGCCGCGAAACCGCCAGGGTCCTGTGAAAAAACCTTCAAACCTTCAGCATCCATGCATGCGCCGGGTCGTTCTTGAAGACCCAGAACCGGTTCGGGCCAGCCATCACGTTGAGGTAGTACAGGTCGTAGCCGTGCGGCGCCACCACCGGGTGATAGCCGCGCGGCACCATCACGACGTCGTGGTTCTCCACCGCGCAGGCCTCGTCCAGGCTGCGGTCGTCGGTGTAGATGCGCTGGAAGGCGAAGCCCTGCGGCGGGTTCAGCCGGTGGTAGTAGGTCTCTTCGAGCTGCGTCTCGGTGGGCGGCGTCTCGGCGTCGTGCTTGTGCGGCGGATAGCTCGACGAATGGCCGGCGGGCGTGATGACCTCGACCACCAGCAGGTGCGCCGCGGTCGGGTCGTCGTGCGGCAGGATGTCGCAGACATAGCGCGTGTTCGAACCCTGACCGCGCACGCTGCGGCGCATCGATGCCGGGTCGATCACGCGCACATGGCGCGGCGTGGCGTCGCCCGGCGCGCTGCACAGCGCCACTTCGGCGTCCATCGCGGCCTGCACGATGACGTGCTTGCCGGCCGGCACATAGACCGCGGCGGGCGACTGCTCGTCGAACACGCTTTGGCGCGTGCCGAGCGCAGCGTGGGTGACGCCGTCCACCGTGACGTCGACCTTGCCCGTCAGCACCACCAGGCAGAGTTCACGCGTGCCGGTGTCGAGCGACTCGCTCTCACCCGCCGACAGGCGCAGCGCGCGAAAACCGACGTGCGTCCAACCGGCGCGCTCGGGCGTGACCTCGACGATTTCGCGCCCGGTGGGCCGCGCCTTGGCGAGCAGGCGGCTGGTCATGCCGAGGCTCCGGCAGCGGCGTTCAGGCGGTCGACGATGCGCTTGAGCGTCTGGTAGCCTTTCTTGCCGTATTCATAGCTCGGTGCGACCGCCGGGTCCTGCTCGGCTTCGACCACCAGCCAGCCCTCGTAGCCGGCGCCGTGCAGCGTGCTGAGCACGGCATCGAAGTCGATCACGCCGTCGCCGGGCACGGTGAAGGTGCCGTTGATGACGCCGTTCAGAAAGCTCCAGCCTTCGTTGCGAGCGCTGGCCATGACCTGCGCGCGGGCGTCTTTGCAATGCACGTGCACGACGCGTTTGAGGTGCTTGTTCAGCAACGCCACCGGGTCGGCGGCGCCACCGAAGTAGGCGTGCCCGGTGTCGAACAGCAGACCGACGTTGTCGTCGGTCTCGGCCATCAGGCGGTCGACATCGGCGGGCGATTCCACATAAGCGCCCATGTGATGGTGGTAGGCCAGCGTCAGGCCGTAGGTCGCCTTCAGGTGCGCGCCGAAGGCATTGAGCTTCTGGCCGTAAGCCTGCCACTGCGCGTCGCTGCCGAAGCGCGGCCGCCGGGCCAGCGGCACGTCGATGCTGCCCTGGACCGAGCCGGCCACTTCGCCATACACGACGACCCGGCAGCCCTGCACCTGCAGCTTGTTCATGTGGCTGACACAACGGTCGATCTCGTCGGCCAGGCTGCCTTCGGCGAGCCGGCCCGAATACCAGCCCGACACGCAGGCCACGCCGTATTCAGCCAGCTTGGCCTTCAGCGCCTGCGGGTCCTGCGGGAACTTGTTGCCGAGCTCGAAGCCCTGGTAGCCGATCTCGGCGCCTTCGGCCAGCGCGGTTTCCAGCGAGGTCTCGCCGCCCAGCGCGGGCAGGTCGTCGTTGCTCCACGAGATCGGGTTGATGCCGATGCGGACGTTCCAGGGTGCGTTGGTTTTCATGCGGGGTTCCTGAGGATCAAAGTCGTTGCAATGCCTGGCCCTGCAGCCAGCGCTCGTGCGCCTGCGTCACCGACTGGCGCGCCGACACTTCGGGGATGCCGACCTGCCACCAGCAGCCGCCTTCGGCCGTGGTGCGGGTGTGCGTGGTGTCGATCACGATCACCTGCGAGGTGGTGGCAGCGCGCGCGGCGACCATCGCTGCCTTCAGTGCGGCCACGTCGGCCACGTGCACCGCGTGCGCGCCCATGCTGCGGGCGTGCATGGCGAAGTCGATGGTCGAGCGGCTGCCGCTCTCGGGCACGCAGTCGTCGAGCATGTTGTTGAAGCTGGCGCCGCCGGCGCTCAGCTGCAAGCGCTCGATGCAGCCATAGCCGCGGTTGTCGAGCACCACCACGATCAGCTTGTGTCCCAGCATCACCGACGTCGCCAGCTCCGAGTTGAGCATCATGTACGAGCCGTCGCCGACCATCACGATCACCTCGGCCTCCGGCTGCGCCATCTTGACGCCCAGGCCGCCGGCGATCTCGTAGCCCATGCACGAGAAGCCGTATTCCATGTGATAGCCGCCGGGCCGCGCCGAGCGCCACAGCTTGTGCAGTTCGGCGGGTAACGTGCCCGAGGCGCCGACCACGATGTCGTGCGCCGGCGAATCAGGCAGCGAATCACGCACCGCACCGATCACCTCGGCGTCGTAGGGCAGCACGTTGCGCGGCACGTTCGTCGTCAGCTCGCCGATGCGTGCCGACCAGCCGGCGGCCAGCGCCCGGGCGCGCGCGGTCCAGGCGGCGTCGGCCATCCAGCCGTTGACGGCGGCGTCGAGTTGCGTCAATCCGACGCGGGCATCGGCCACCAGCGCGGCGCCGCTCCACTTGGCCGCGTCGAAACGCTGCACGTTCAGGCTGAGCAGCCGGGCCTGCCCGAACAGCGCGTGCGAGCCGGTCGTGAAATCTTGCAACCGCGTGCCGACGGCCAGCACCAGATCGGCCTCGCGCGCCATCTCGTTGGCAGCCGGGCCACCGTCGACGCCGATCGCGCCCAGGTTCAGCGCATGGTTCCAGTGCAGGCTGCTCTTGCCGCCGTGCGTCTCGGCCACCGGCACGCCGTGGCGCTCGGCGAAGTCGCGCAGCGCGTCCCAGGCCTGGCTGTACAGCACGCCGCCGCCGGCCACGATCAGTGGCCGGCGCGCGCCCAGCAGCAGCCGGGCCGCCGCGGCCAGTTCGTCGGCGTCGGGCGGCGGCCGGCGGATGCTGATAGGCGCCGGCTGCAGGAAGGCCAGCGGCCAGTCGTGCGCCATTGCCTGTACGTCCTGCGGCAGCGCCAAGGTGACCGGCCCGCACATCGCCGGATCGGTCAGCACCTGGATCGCGCGCGGCAGCGCCGTCAGCAGTTGCTCGGGCCGCGTGATGCGATCGAAATAGCGCGACACCGGACGGAAGCAGTCGTTCGCCGTGACGTCGCCCTGTTGAAAATCTTCGACCTGCTGCAGCACCGGGTCGGGTGCGCGCGTCGCGAAGGTGTCGCCGGGCAGCAGCAGCACCGGCAGGCGGTTGACGTGGGCCATCGCGGCGGCCGTCACCATGTTGGTGGCGCCGGGGCCGATGCTGCTGGTGACAGCCATCATGCGCCGGCGCAGATGGGCCTTGCCGTAGGCGACGGCGGCATGCGCCATGCCCTGTTCGTTGTGGGCGCGAAAGGTCGGCAGCTCGTGCCGCTGCGCCTGCAGCGCCTCGCCCAGGCCAGTCACGTTGCCGTGCCCGAAGATCGCCCAGACGCCGCCGCAATAAGGCACCAGCGTGCCGTCGGGTTCTTCGATGCGCAGGGCGGCCAGGTGGCGCACCAGCGCCTGCGCCATCGTCAATCGGATCGTCGGGGTGGCGCTCGTGGCGCTTGTGGTGGTTGTGGTGGTTGTGGTGGTTGCTGCGGTGGTCGCCGAGGTGGTCGCCGAGGTGGTCATCGGGGTGGTGTTCTGAGTGGTGTTCTGGGTGGTCGCGGTGGTCGTCATGGGGTGCTCCGGGCCGGCGCGCGGCTGGCTCGCCAGGCGTCCACCAGCATTGCAAAGTTATGGGCCACCTGGCGCACCAGTGCGGCGTCGTCGATCTCGTTTTGAAGCCACGCCAGGCTCGGCACGGCCCACAGCGTGCGGCCGACCATGAAGCCCTTGACGATCGGGTGGGTGGCCAGCTTGAAGCCCGCTGCCAGCACCTCGATCGGCTGGCTCAGTCCCAGGATCACGGCGCCGCGGCACAGCGGGTCGCGCTCGGCGATCAGCGCCGCCAACGTTTCCCAGCCGGCGCAGGACAGCGGCGCCAGCTTCCACCACTCGGGCCTGAAGCCGAGGTTGTAGAGGCGCTTGATCGACGCCAGCACGGCCGCGTCCGCACCGCCGGTGGCCACCGCGCCGGGCGGGGCAATGATCTCGAGCAGCAACTCGTGGCCGCTTTCGCGGGTCGCTTCCCACAGCTCGCGGATGCGCGCCTCTTGTTCAAGCCGCAGGTCGACGGCGTCGTGCGGGCGGTAGTACACGAGGCACTTGACGACCTGCTCGCGCGGCCAGTGCGCCAGGGTCGAGCCGACCGAGCGTGTGCCGTCGAAACGCAGCGGCCGCGACCCGGGCAGCTCGACCGGACGGCCCACCCACCAGCCGCGGCCGGTGGCGGCACACAGCGCGTCGGCGCCCAACGGCCCGCCGTCGATCAGCACGCCGACCTTGCCCTGCAGCGCGTGGCTGTGCTCCACCTGCACCGTCGCCTGCACCAGCAATTGCTTGAGCGCCGGAATGCGTGCGTCGCTGGCGCCAGCCTGGCGTGCCAGGTCGAGAAACTGGCTGCGGTGGTCGAAGGCGATCACGTTCAGCTCGGGCCACTGCGGCCGTGCGGCGGTGACCCGGTGAAGGTGCGCCAGCTGCGCGTCGGCATCGACCTTCGGGTTGCGGCTGCCGCCGAACCAGTGCGCCAGCTCGGCCGGTGTCGGCATCGCGGGTGCGCAGGCATGGCGCGACACCACGATGGCGCCGCAGGCGTTCGCCAGTTGGGCCGCTTCGACGAAGTCCTTGCCGGTCAGGAAGCCCGTCATCAGCCCGGCCGCGAAGGCGTCGCCCGCGCCCAGCACGTTCATCACCTCGACCCGCTCGCCGCGCACCGTCAGCGCGTCGTCGATGCGCTGTGGCACGGCGCCGGGAATGTAGGCGCAGCCCATCGCGCCGAGCTTGACGACCAGCGCCGCCGGCGTCACCTCGCGCACCCGCCGCAACGTGGCGATCAGATCGCCCGGCACGCCGCCGGCGATGGCGAATTCTTCCTCGGTGCCGATCAGCAGGTCGAACTGCGGCAGCATCTGCTGCAGCTGGGCCGTCACCGCTTCGTTGGTGACGTAGCGGTTCTCGCCGGCGCCGCGGCCGGTCAGGCCCCACAGCACCGGGCGGTAGTCGATGTCGAGCACACGCGTCACGCCGTGCCGGGCGGCAAAGCCAAGCGCGGCCTGTGATGCGGCGCGCACCGTCGGCGTCGACAGGTGGGTGCCGGTGATCAGCAGCGCGCGGCACTGCGCGATGAAGTCTTCTGAAATCGCCGCGGCGTCGATCGCCATGTCGGCGCAGTTCTCGCGATAGAACAGCAGCGGAAAGGTGTCGCGGTCTTTCAGGCCGAGCAGCACCAGCGCGGTGAGGCGCTCGGCGTCGATCTGCACCGCCTGCGTGTCGCAGCCTTCGCGCTGCAAGGTTTGCAACAGAAAGCGGCCCATCTGCTCGTCACCCACCCGCGAGATCATCGCGCTGCGCAGGCCCAGCCGCGCCGCGCCGAAGGCGATGTTGGCCGAACTGCCGCCCAGGTATTTGCTGAAGCTGTGCGCGTCTTCCAGCGCGCAGCCGACCTGCTGTGCATAGAAGTCCACCGCCAGCCGGCCCAGGCAGGCCAGATCGAAGCGGCGACCGGTCGGAAATTGCAGATTGCTCATCTTGAAGCGGTCGGTCGGGGCCGACTTGCGGGTGGTGACGGGGCCGCGCATCGGTGCGAAGCGGGCCGCACGCCTGCGCCGACCGCCGTTGCGAAACACAATCAGATTTTAAGCAAAATACTTCTCTCGCTTCATAATTTTAGAAACTTCTTTTCACTTTAGCAAACCCGTGATGTGGCCTGACTGCCTCTGTGAAATGGCACCTTGAAAACGCTCGCCCTGCCGTGGTGTGGGTGCAACAGCAGCAACCAGCGCGACGCTGCAAAGCCAGGACGATGGCGCAACGCGGCGCGTCCCACGTCGCACGTCGCACGTCCCACCGCGCACCGTCAGGTGGCCGCGGCCGGGTTCCTCAGTCGCGCGCCTGCAGCCACGCCGCCAGCGCGCGGCCCAGCGCGACATGCGCCGCGGCATCCATGTGGATGCCCTCGTGCGCACTGACCGCCGCTGCGCTGCCGGCGTCGAAGAAATCGACACCTCGCTGCAATGCCACCTGCCGGTAAAGCGCGGCCAGTTGCACCGCCTTGTCCGCGCCGGCCGCAAACATGCCTGCCAGGCAACCCACCTCGCTGATCGGGGGCGGGGCGACCAGCAGCAGGGCCGGTGCCGGCATGCTGGGCAAGCCGCACGCGACCGTCATGTCGATCACGGTGTGCAGACCGGCGGCAATTTGCAACGGCGTGGCGCCGAAGCAGGCCTTGAGGTCGTTGGTGCCCAGCATGCAGATCATGCGGTCGAGCGGTCGGTGGCTTTGCAGCAAGGCTGGCAACAGGCGAAACGCATTGCGGTTCTCGCCGTCGACCGGGTCGTCGCGGCCGAGCGTTCGTCCGGGCATGCCTTCTTCCACCACGTGCCAGTCGGCGCCGAGCGCCAGACGCATCACGCCGGGCCAGCGTTCCCCGGGGCCGTGGCGGCGCGCATCGTCGCGGCGGGTCAGCGGCATCGTGCCGTAGGTGTTGGAGTCGCCGAAGCAAAGCAGGCTTTTCATGGGGTGCCGATGCGCAGTCGAAGGTTGGCTTGTGGGATCGCACGCAACGGCACGTCACCCGGATGGATGACGCCAGGCCGTCACGGTGCCGGGTTCACCGGAAGACCACCGTCTTGTGGCCGTTCAGCAGCACGCGGTGCTCGGCGTGCCATTTCACGGCGCGCGCCAGCACCTGGCTTTCGGTGTCGCGGCCGACTGCCGTCAGGGCTTCGACCGTCAGCCCGTGGTCGGCGCGCGCCACGTCCTGCTCGATGATCGGCCCTTCGTCGAGGTCGGCCGTCACGTAGTGCGCCGTGGCGCCGATCAGCTTGACGCCGCGGTCGTGCGCCTGGTGATACGGCTTGGCGCCCTTGAAGCTGGGCAGGAAGCTGTGGTGGATGTTGATCGCGCGGCCGCTGAGCGCACGGCAGGCGGCGTCCGACAACACCTGCATGTAGCGCGCCAGCACCACCAGTTCGGCGCCCTCGCTGCGAATGATCTCGAGCTGCCGGGCCTCGGCGTCGCCCTTGGTCGCGGCCGTCACCGCAATGTGGTGGAACGGGACGTTGTAGCTCGCGGCCAATTGGTAGAAGTCGCGGTGGTTCGAGATGATCGCGCGCACGTCGATCGGCAGCAGCCCGCTCTTCCAGCGGAACAACAGGTCGTTCAGGCAATGCCCTTGCTGGCTCACCATGAACACCGCCGGCATGCGCTGCGCCGCTTGGTGCAGCTCGAGCGTCATCTGCCACTCCGCGGCCAGCTTGTGCAGCGCCGCGTCGAGATCTTGCGGGCCCGGCTGGCTGCAGGCGAACTGCACGCGCATGAAGAACAGCCCCGTCTGCGGGTCGTTGTATTGCGCGGCTTCCGTGATGTTGCCGCCCTGCTGCAGCAGCACGGTCGACACGCCCTGCACGATACCGGGCTGGTCGGGGCAGGACAGGGTCAGGATGTGCGAGACGGAATTGGTCATGGTGCAGTGAGGGCTAGGACGCGGCCCGCGTCCTGGTGTTTGTCCAGCCAATGCCAATGCCAATGCCAATGCCAATGGGTAATGGGTAATGGGTGATGGGTGATGGGTAATGCGTGTTGAAGTGTCGCGGCAAATGGCGGGCGTTGCCGCTGTTCGGGCATCGACCGTCATTATGCAAAGTAATTTCTAAACAATGCGAATCATGGAAATCGCCGTCTTGCGCCGCAGCGCGCTGGATAGAATGAATCGAGTTCCTCTTCTGGATGTACGCCGTGGCCACTGCCGTTCCGAAGATGACGAAGATGACCGTCGAGCAGTTGCTCAAGCGCATCTCGGAAGAGTACGAGGACTTGAGCAAGCAGCTCAAGCTGATCGCCCGCCACATTGAGCAGCACCGAGACCACCTCGGGCTCGAAGGCATCCAGGACGTGGCGGCCCAGTGCCAGGTGCAGCCGTCGGCCGTGGTGCGCTTCGCCAAGCATTTCGGCTTCAGCGGCTTCACCGAGATGCAACGCATCTTCCGCGACAGCCTGGCGCGCCAGATCGCGCCGAGCCGCAACTACAAGGCCCGCATCCGCGAGGTGATCGATTCGGGCGCCCGCAGCCTGTCGCCGGTCGAGATCGCGCAGGAGTTCCTGGCCGGCAGCATTGCCGGCATGCAGGAGCTGCTTCGCGGGTTGCACGCGCCGAGTTTCAAAAAGGCGGTTGACCTGCTCGAGCAGGCCGATGCGATCTGGATCGCTGGCTCGCGGCGCTCGTTCCCGATCGCCGCCTACCTTGATTACGCGCTGCAGCACACCGACAAGCGCATCGGGTTGTTCACCGCGCTGGGCAACATGCAGAGCGGGCAGCTGCGTTCGGTGCGCAAAGGCGATGTGATGATTGCGATCTCGTACGAGCCGTACGCTGCCGAGACGGTTGATATCGCACACGAGGCGGTGCAGCGCGGCGCCCGTCTGATCGCCATGACCGACAGCCGCATGAGCCCGCTGGCGCGTGATGCGCAGGTCGTGTTGATCGTGCAGGATGACTCGACCTTCGGCTTCCGGTCGCTGACCGGCACGATGGGCTTGGCGCAAAGCCTGTTCATTGCGCTGGCGTACCGGCTCGAGCTGCCGTACCGGCCCACCCGTGCAGCGCCGGAAGCCTTCACGCACTAGGATTGCGCGCGGCAGCGGGCGGCCCGCGCCGTTCGTTCAAACTGCGCCACGCTCGCATTCGGCGGCCGAGATTCCATGGTGATGGGCGAGCGCGGTTTGCGCGATATGACCAAGATGGAAATGCCGCTGCCCGACTACACCGCCACGATGATGACGGGCACCGGCCCGTTCGGCGCGATGGGCATTGGCGGCATGTTCAGCGTCGTCAATGTTCGCCAGGCTCAATAGTGCGGTGACTACGGCGACCCGGGCTGGTTCGGGCACCCTGGCCGGCAGCGTCGCGAGCGCGTAAAAACGGCGTGGTGGCCGGGCCGGCGCGAGACGACAAGGTCGCCCGGGAAATTTGCTTTGTCGTCGCGAAACGCGGTTCAGTGTTCGTCGTCACGAAGCGGCAAGCTGAAGCGGCAAGCGGCTCCTTGACCGGTTTGCGCAGCGCCTGCCACCGGCACGGTTGGAAGTTAGTTTCCTTAAAAACATTGAGATAGAAACAAGTTTTTATATCGAGTGTCGCTCGCTATAGTTCCGCCAGCTTTGCAAGACGCGACCGGTCGCAAAGCATTCGAGCCACGCCGACCGAGGCGCATCATGGATGAACTCAATTCGAAAACGACCGCCATGACCCAGCCCCAAGATGCTTACTGGTTGAGCACGCCAGCCTGTCGGATCGACGACTTCGTTCACGAGTTGAAAGCGAGCGTACAGGCCACGCATTGCCCGCGGGCCGCTGACATGGTGCGTGGCGTGCCGGTCTACGACTGCGCCGCCGTGCGCCGCTGGGCCGCGGTGCCCGAGTCGCGCGTGGCGGTGATGGCCGAGTGGGGCCGGGCCATGCTGACCGGGCCGGGGCTGGTGGTGCTGAAGGGCGCCTTCGCCGGCAGCGAGCTCGATGCGGTGGATGCCGTCTCCGCCGTGTTCCAGCAGATCATCGACGACCAGCATCGCAGCGGCAGCGGCGGCGCCGATCACTTCGCCAAGCCGGGCGCGAACGACCGGGTCTGGAACGCGCTGCAGAAGGTCTGTCTGCGCGATCCGGCCAGTTTCGCCGTGTATTACGCCAACCCGATGCTGGCGCTGGTCAGCGAATGCTGGCTCGGTCCGGCCTACCAGTTCACCTCGCAGGTGAACGTGGTCAATCCTGGCGGGCAGGCGCAGTCGCCGCACCGCGACTACCACCTCGGCTTCCAGGTGCCCGAGATGGCGGCACGCTATCCCGCTCATGTGCACCGGTTGTCGCCGGTGCTGACCTTGCAGGGCGCTGTCGCGCATTGCGACATGCCGGTGGAAAGCGGGCCCACCTTGTACCTGCCGGGTTCGCAGCGCTACCAGCCCGGTTACCTGTCGTGGCAGCTGCCCGAGTTCGCCGAACACTTCGCGCAGCACCACGTGCAGTTGCCGCTGGCCAAGGGCGACGCGGTGTTTTTCAACCCGGCGCTTTATCACGCAGCCGGCAGCAACCGCACCACACACATCCGCCGCATGGCCAACCTGCTGCAGGTGTCGTCGGCCTTCGGCCGGGCGATGGAGGCCGTCGACCGCAGCCGCATGAGCCGCGCGCTGTACCCGGTGCTGCGTTCGATGCAGGCGCAGGGCGTGCTCGACCGCGACGGCGTGGCCTGCGTGGTGGCGGCCAGCGCCGAGGGCTATCCGTTCCCGAGCGACCTCGACCGCGACCCGCCGGCCGGTGGCTTGGCGCCGCCGTCTCAGCAGGCACTCGTGCTGCAGGCGCTGGACGAAGGTTGGGACACCGCCACGTTCGAAGCCGCGCTCGACGCGCAGGACGCACGCCGCGGCGGTTGACCTTGCGGCGGCCGGGTCGGCGGGCCTTGTCGGCAACGCGGCACAGGGCGGCCCCGTAAACTCCGATCGAATGAATATTCGATTGCGGCACTGGGCCGTGTTGTTGTTGTGGGTGTGCGCATCGGCGCAGGCGGACGAAGTCAATGCGCCGGGCGCCGTGCAGGCAGCAGCTGTACCGGCACCGGCAACGGCAGCACTGCCAGCGCCGGTTTCGTCGTCGGCGCGCCGGGTCTACGAGCAGGCCCGCTCGCAACTGGTGCAGATACGCACCGTGCTGAAGGGGCAGGCCAGCCAGACCTCGGTCGGCTCGGGTTTTTTCGTCAGCACCGACGGCTTGATCGTCACCAACTTTCACGTGGTCAGCGACGCCGCCCTGAAGCCCGAACGCCACGACCTGGTTTATGTGACGGCCGACGGGCGCGAGGCATCGGCGCAGATCCTGCAGATCGACTTGCTGCACGACCTGGCGTTGATCAAGGCCGGCGACAGCGGCACGCGTCGCTTCGATGCGTTGGCCTTTCGCCCGCAGGGGCCCGGCCTGGCGCAGGGCGAGCGCATCTATTCGCTGGGCAATCCGCTCGACGTCGGCTTCGCGGTCACCGAGGGCACTTCGAACGGGTTGGTCAAGCGCAGCTTCTATCCGCAAATCTTTTTTGGCGGCGCGCTCAGCGCGGGCATGAGCGGCGGCCCGGCGCTCGACCAGGAAGGCCTCGTCATCGGTGTCAACGTGGCGCGCCGGGTCGACGGCGAGCAAGTCAGCTTTCTGGTGCCGGCCGAGTTTGCGCAGGCGCTTCTGGCGCGAGGCCGGGATGCGCCGCCGTTGCAGACACCGGCTTACGCCGCCGTCAGCGCGCAGTTGATGGCGCATCAGGACGCGCTGACGCAGCGCTTCATCGAGCAAGGCTGGAAGGCGGCCACGCATCCGCGCTACCGCGTGCCGGTGCCCAACGACGGCTTCGTGCGCTGCTGGGGCAGCAGCGAGCCATCGCGCACCGGCGGGCTCGACATCGAACGCTCCGACTGCGTGATGGACACGCTCATCTACGCGGGCGACTTCAACACCGGCGCGCTGGCGTTGCGGCACGAGAGCTACGACGGCAGCAAGCTCGGGACGTTGCGCTTCGCGGCCCGCCACTCGCAGAGCTTTCGCAACGAGTCGTTCACGCGGTTGCGCTCGGAGTTCCAGACCAAGCCGCAATGCATCGAAGAGTTCGTCGACCGCGACGGCCTGACGCTGCGTGCCGTGGTGTGCCTGCGTGCCTACAAGAAGCTGCCGCAGCTGTACGACCTGAGCGTGCTGGTGGCCACGCTCGACCAACCCCGTTCCGGCGTGCAGGGCCGCTTCGACGCGCAGGGCCTGAGCTTCGGCAACGCGCAGAAACTGGCGCGCCACTACCTGCAGGCCTACGCTTGGGCGCGCTAGCCCTGCTCGAGGTGACCGAACGCGACGGCCATCGCGATCCGCAGGCTCGCCATGCGGTGGCCGTGACCGGCTGGCCCTTCACCATCGGCCGCGCGCTCGACAACGACCTGACGCTGCACGACCCGCACCTGGCGGCACGCCACCTGGTCATCGAGCCGATCGACGGCGGCCTGCAACTGCGCGCCGGCGACACGCTCAACGGCGTGCAGGTGGGCTCGCGGCACCTGGCGGCGGGCGATTGCTGGACGCTGCCGGCAGCGTCCGGGCCGATCGACATCGAACTGGGCCGCACCCGCTTGCGGCTGCGGCTGCCGGGCCACGCGCTGCCGGCCGAACTGCCGCTGATCGCGAGGCCGCACGCGGTGCGCAGCGGTCTGCCTCTGTTGATCGGCGCTGCCCTGCTGCTGGCGCTGCTGACCGTCGTCACGTGGCTCGACAACGACCCCGACAGCGCCGGCCGCGCCATCGGCAGCGTGCTGCTCAGCGCCGTCAGCGTGGCGGCGCTGTGGTCGGGGTTGTGGGCGCTGCTGTCGAAGACCTTCACGCGCCAGGGTCACTTCGGCTGGCACCTCAAGGTGTTTTCGTATGCCGCGCTGGCGTGGCTGGTGGTGGGCGCCGTGCCGGGCGCGCTGGCCTTCGCACTGTCGTGGCCGGTGGTCAGCGACTTCGGCTTCATCGGCACCGCGGCGGTCGCGGCCAGCGCGTTCTACTTCCATCTGCTGGCGGTCGAGCCGGCCCGGCCGCGCTTGCTGAAGGCGGTTGCAGTCAGCGCCTTTTGTGCCGGCGTGGCGCTGTCGCTGTGGTTCAATTTGCAGCGCACCGACCGCTTCGGCGACGAGCTTTATATGAGCCACCTGTACCCGCCCGCGCTTCGGCTGGCGCGACCGGTTCCGGTGGACGGTTTCATCGACGGCCTGGCGACCCTGCAATCGGGGCTCGATCGCAAGGCCAAGGAAGCGCCAACGGGCGAAGACGGCAGCGGTGCGAACGAGGCCGACTAAGCTTTCCTCGAGAACGTCACGGCGCGACGCGATCCAGTGAGCCGTCAGGCCACGCACGAGGCCCCGGCGCCGCCGGGTCGCCTTGCGGTTCCTCTCCCCTGCGCTCCTGCCATCCGGCATGCTTGCCGGATGGCAGGAGCGCAGCGACTGGGGGCCATCCGGCCGCCGGGCCGCCGGGCCGCCTTGCGGTTCCCCTCGCCTGCCGAAGGCCATCCGGCCGCCGGGCCGCCCCAAGGCCGGGGCGCCCCTCGGGGGCAGGAGCGCAGCGACTGGGGGGCCCAATCAATACCCCCCGCAATATTGAAAATGCATCGGGTCCTTGTAGGCGCCCGACCAGCGACCGCCCCAGACGAAACCGTGGCTTTCGATCAGCGCCACCAGTGCCGGGTCCATGTCGCCGGGCGTGCCCATCGCATTGGTCCGGTCGTTCAGGTCGAAGGCGATGCCCCAGCTGTGCGTCGAAGGCTTGGACTGGCCGCGTTTCATGCGCCAGGTGTAGCCGCCCGCCGTGGTCTTGATCGCATGCCACAGGCCGCGTGCGTGGATGTCGGCGAACAAGGCTTCGTACAGCGGCACCAGCAACCGGTGACACCGCAGGCTGCGCGCCGACACGCGGGTGTCCCACGTCAGCGGGATCGGCAGCGGCAGCCGCGCGCTGGCGATGAAGGTGCTTTCCCACTTCGCATTGGCCTGGTTGTCGGCGGTCGGGGGAAATTGACGGATGTCGCCGAAAGTGGCCGCGATGGCCTGCATGCCCACCGGTGCCGGCGGGCACGACATGAATCCATTGCGCGGCCGGGTCGGGCCGGAAGGTGGGCGCCGGCGCGGCCGGAGATCACGCAGCGGCGGAAGGTGAACGGCCTGTCCGTCCTCCAGACCGTCGACCAAGGACAGGCCGTTGTAGTCGGCCAGCAGCGACGCCAGGCCGCGGTCGCCGAGCCGCAATTCGGCAATTCGGACGAGCGTGTCGCCGATGTGGCAGATGTGGGGTTTGCTCAATCGATGCTCCGGTTGAAGTTCACGCTCAGGGCCGTGGGCGCTTGCTGCCCTTCTTCGCCGCGGGTCGCCGAGCCGTCGCGGCGGCTTTCGGCTTCGTTTTGGAAGCGGGCGGTGGCGGTGCGGCTGGCGGTGGCGGTGTCCGTGCAGCGGGCGATGCCGTGGCCGTGGCCTTCACCCGTGCCCGCGGTGGCCGGTTGGCGTACCCGCCGGGTTCGCTGCGGCCGGGTTGGATGTGTTGCACCAGTTCGAGCAGACGGGCCGCGACGCGCGGCCATGCCCGGTCGGACAAAGACTCGAGCCCGAGGGCTTGGCAGAACAGCGCGAGCAGTTCGATCTGGCCGAGCAGCACGTCGATTTGGGTGGGCTTGACGCACAGGCTGTCCATCGCCTGCGCGTAGCCCACCACCAGCTCGTCGAAACGCTGGCGCCCGGCGTCGCCCGCGTCGCCGAGCGAGCCGTCGATCAACATTTCGACCATCAGCGCATCGGCCTGCATCACCGCGTCCCACAGGCCGGCGCTGCGCGCGAAGCGCTGCGCGGCGGTCTGCCGACACTGCTGGGCCAGCGCAATCGCCTCGTCGCGCCGCTGCGGACTGTCCCAGGGCGTCAGAGCGTCCAGCGCGAGCCGGCTGGCCGCCAGATGGGGCACGAAACGGCCGCTGGCCGGGCTGCCCTCGGCGCTGCGATAAGCCTCGATGCTTTGCGAAAGGGCGTCGTGCATCGCCTGCCGCACGCTCGCCTGGGCGGCCACTCCGAGGCCGCCCCGCAGCAGACGCCGCGCGTGCAGGCTGGCCATGCGCTTCCAGGCATCGCCGCGCAAGGCGCTGCGGTCGCTGTTTTGCACGGTCGCCGTGGGCCCGGTGGCATCGGGTTGTGCGGACACCAGCCGGTCGAGTCCGTCGAGCCGCTGCAGCGCCAGTTCGATCAGCCCGGCGGCAGATGGTGAATGCGGCGCGCGTGGCGTCGCCGCGGCCGTGCCCGGGGCTGCGCTGGCGGTTTCGGCGGCGGCGTCGGTCGACGCGGTCGGTCCGGAAAGCTCGGCCTCGCCCAGCTTCTCGCCCAGCCGCGCTTCGATGTGAGCGAGCTGCTCGATGTCGCGGATCGGCACCTGCCCGAGCTTGTCTTCGGCCTGGATGGCTGCGATGTAGCACTCGCGGGCGCGCTCGAGACGTCCCAGGTCGCGCCACGTGGCCCCCAGCGCGGACTGCAGTTGCGCAAGTCCCAACCAGCCCGGCGGGCAACGCTTGCGCAGGCGCTCGTCGATGTCGCGCGCGCTGGCGTCGATCTCGCGCGCATTCATCGGGTCGCGCCGGCGCGACAGCTCGGCGCGGGTGCGCGCCAGGTCATCGAGCAGTTCATTCGGCGACACGTACATGCCGCCGTCGCCAGCGCCACCGTTGTCGTCGGCACGGGGTTCGGCCAGCCAGCCCGGGTCGCCATAGGCCTGGAAGGCGCCCCAGGTGATGTCGTCGCGGTTGGCTTCCCAGACCGCCAGCCGCGCCTGGAACATGGCGTCGCCGAAGTTCAGCCGGCGCTGCAGCAGTTGCTGGTACAGGGTCTGTCCGAACAGCCGGGCGTACTCGTCGTTCACCGCCCAGCCGGCCACCACCACGCAGCGCACGCCGATGTCGATCAGCTCGCGCGCCACGCTGGCGGCGAGCTTGTTGCCCTCCCGGCCGAAGTCGACCTGCCCGAGGTGGCAGCAGTTGAGGAACACGAACTCGGGCACCACCTCCATCGCGCCGATCTCGGCCGCGGTGACGAGCAACCCGTCCGACAGCACCACGCCGCTGCGCCGCCGGCCGTCGGCGTGCAGCAGGTCGTAGATGCCGTGGGCCGAGATGTGCAGGATGCGCCACGGCTGGCGGTACAGCGCCGCGAGCACGTTGCTGGCCGGTTGATCGTCGCCGATCACCTGCTCGACCCGGTAGCCCATGCCGCCGAGCAGCGTGACCACGGCCTCGGCCTCCAGCTGCGCACCGGCCAGCGCCGGCGGGTCTTCGGTCGGCCTTGGGCCAGTCGACGGGAATGCCGTCGCGAAGCCTTCCACCGACGGGTTGCCGACGACCAGCGCGGTGCGCGCGATCGCCTGTCGCACCGAGCGGCGAAACGCGGTCGACGACAACTGGCGGACCACCGCGGTGCGCAGCGCCAGCGGGCGCTTGTCGTCGTCGCGACGGGTCGGGTCGTCGGCCAGCATCAGTTCCCACGGCAGGTTGGCCGTGGTGCTGTCGACCACCAGCACGACCCGGTCGAGCTGGCGGGCGGCGTCCTTGAAGTCGTGCGGCACCATCAACTGGAACAGCATGCGGCCGAAATCGGGTTGCCACAACTTGACGTGGATCTGCTGGCGCACCAGCTTCTCGATCAGCCCCGGCTGGCGCTGCTGCACCACCGATTCGGCGCGCGCGCGCTGTCCGACGTAGAGGAAACGCAGGCGGTCGGCCACCGGCGTGGTGGTGGCCGGCTCGGGCGCCTGGTTGCCCAAGTTGCCGCGGCCGCCGCGCACCGGCTCGTAGCACCCGGGCGGGCACTGGCCTTCGCCGCGGTCGGCATCGGTCACCATCAGGCGCGGCCAGTAGCTGCTGCCGTGCGAGTCGAACAGGCGTTGCCGCACGCCTTCGCCCTGCTCGAGCTCGCTGCGGCAGACCAGCGTCGTGCCCTGCAGTTCGGCCTTGGCCGACAGCCGCGGCGCCAGGTAGCGCAGTGCGTACACCGCGGTGATGGCGGTGTCGAGATAGATCTCGACGATGTCCAGCCGCGCGATCCGGATGTTCAGCCGGGTGGTCTCGAAAAAGCGCGCGTTGGCCTCCATCACGCCGTGTACCAGGGCCTCGACCGAGGCCGGCACCGTCAGATTGGCCGATGAGTTGTAGCCCAGCAGCAGCGTCGCCAGCGGCACCTCGCGGTCTTGCTTGCCGAGCACGTCGACCACCTGCAGCAGGTAGCGCAGCGCACCGGTGCGCACCGACTCGGTCAGGTCCGACATGCTCAGCGCGCCGTCGTAGGGGCCCAGGCCGGTGACGATCGCGCCGCTCAGGCTGCCGCGCTGGCGCTCCATGGCGTTTGGCGCGCGCAGCACCACCGCGGCGGTGCCGCGCGGTCCGGCGTAGAGCCCGAGGCTGTGGCGTTCGCTCAAATCGCCGGCCAGCAACTCGCGGTCGATCAGCGCCTGCGGACCGGCGATCGGGTCCTGCTCGTAATGGCCCACCATGATGGGTTGCGACAGGAAGCGCAGGTCCATCGCCTTGACCGTGACCTCCATGCGACGCTTCGGGCGCGGTGGCACGCGGTTGCGCAGCGAGCCGCCGAGCAGCGATCGCTCGAGCGCGTCGGGGTCGTCGGCGGTGGGCGGGCCGGCGTCGTAACTCACCGGCGTCGGTTGTTCGATCGCCCGCGAGGCCGGCGGCTGGGCCGGCATTCGCGCCGTGGCGCCGGAGGCCAGCCATTCGGTCAGCGCCGGGAAGTATTCGGCCGTGGCGGTCAGGTCGCCGTGCGCGGCCGGCATGTAGAAAAAGCTGCCGATGCCGCCGATGCGACCCGACTCCCAGGTCACCGTGCCGTCGCCGCGCGTGGTGCCCACCATTTTGAGGCGGCCGTCGACCTCGCGCACGCCGCACGGCGTGTTCGGTGCGACGCCGAACACGTAGGCGCTCTTCGGCTCGTAGTCCAGCGGCAGCGACGGCTTGTCGGGGCCGTCGGCCGCCCACAGCCAGGCGGCCGAATCGAGCACATCCTGGGCGGGCTGGCCAACTTTGCCGTTGCCGAACCAGAGGTCGCGGGTCTTGGTCTGGAATTCCTGCCAAGTGGCTGCCTGCTGGTAGTCGTACAACCCGCCGCCGTCGGCCTGGCCCTGGAAGATGTCCTTGAAGCCGGGCTTGGGCAGCAGGTTCAGCGCACCGCGAAAGCCGGCCACGATGTCGAGCACTTGCTGCATGTCGTGGTGCAGGTCCAGCCGCACCAGCGTGCGCAGGGTGTCGCCCTTGCCGAGCAGGTTTTCCACCATCGAATGCGCGCCCTGGTGCGGCGTGCCGAGCATCAGCAGCCGCGCGCCGTCGCGGCGCATCAGCGCGTCCATCACCGGGCGCCGCTTGTGGATCGTGGCGCGCACCACCAAGCCGCCCATGCTGTGCGCCAATATGCGGATCGGCTGCTGCGTCTCCTTCATCAGGCGGTCGAGGAACTCGCCGAACCGTTCGGCCAGCACGTCGAGCGGCTGACGCCAGTCGTACGGAAAACGTTCGACCCGGTGGCTGCCGGCGAGGTGCTCGCACAGCTTGCCGTAGAACTTCGCGAACAGGTCGTCGGCCTCGACGCCGGGTCGACCCCACTGGATTTTCTCGAGCCCGCCGGTGGCGATGTCGAGCGGGTCGAACCAGACCCTGTCCTTCACGCCCACCTGCAGGTGCGAACCCATCACGCCGGGCAGCACCACCACCACCGGGCGGTCGGCGCTGCTGGCGTCGCGGCTGGCCGCGGCCGCGAGTGCCGCCACATAGTCGCCTGGCGAGGGCAAGGCGCGAAAGGCCTCCAGCCGCAGCGGGTCGGCCACCGTCAGCCAGTCGCGCAGCGCGGCGCGCGTGTCGATGTTGGTGAAGTAGCGGAAGTGCGAGACGTCGGCGCCGCGGTCGAACAGCACGCGCGCGTCGGCCTTCGGCGCCACGCCGGCCAGCATCGCCGTGGTGTTGACCACCAGGTCGTTGTCATCGTTGTCGAACAGCAGAAAGTCGGTCAGCAGCACGCCCAGCCGTTTGAGCAGGTTGCCGCCTTCGATGTCGCCGGCGATGACGGACATGCTGATGCCGCTGCGCACCGGCGCGTCGCGCAGCAGTCGCGCCATCGGCGAGTCGGGCAGCATGGCCTCGATGCCCGGCACCAGGTGCGGGTTGGTGCGGTTGCGCGCGATCTCGAGCACGACGCGCTTGAACGCCGAGTAGAGCGGGCTGCCGAAGAAGAATGGCACCTGCCCGATCAGGGTCAACATGCCCGACAGGAACACGTCGAAGTTGCCGCTGGCCAGCTTGGTGCCGTTGGCCGGGCTGGCGGCACGCACGTAGCGTTGCACGACGATCTTGCGATCGCGCAACGCGCCGGCCAGCGTGCGCAATTGCTCACGCTGCACAGCGTGCGCCGATTTCAGCTCGCCGATGACGCGCCCGGCCTCGTCGGCATCGGCGTCACCGGTGCCCTCGAAGGCGTAGGCATAGCCGTCGATCAGGGCGTCGAAGTCGCCCAGGCACAGCAGGTCGGCCACCAGCCCTCCGCGCGAATGCGACACCAGGCTGACGTGGGCACCGCGTGGCAGCGCCTGCACCAGCGCGATCGCGTTCTCGATGGGGCTGAGCGACAGCGTGGCGTGCTCGAAGGCGTAGATGCCTGCGCTGTAGTGGCGTTCGAGCGCCACCCACAGGTCGCGGTCGCCGGCGCGCAGGTCGCCGAAGCTGCCGACCGTGCTGGACGCGGTGCCGTGCACGAACACCAGCATCGGACGAGTCTGTTGCGCATCGTCGACCGACGCCTCGTCGAGCTGCGCCGGTTCGAGTTCGGCGGCCGCCGCGCCAGCGCCGCCCCAGTGGTACAGGCCGGGGCCGATCGGCAGGCGCCGCTCGATCGCCCACATCAGCGCCTTGGTGCCGAGCCAGCTGACGCCGAGCTCACCGGCGTGGCCACCCCATTTTTTCAGCTGGTCGAGGGCGGCGTCGATGATCGGGTTCGGTGCGCCGCTGGTGACCAGCGTGTAGACCTTGCTGACCAGCCCACCGGCCGCCTCGGCCAGCCCGCGTCCGGGCGCGGCGCCCTTGGCGCGCAGCCGCTCGAGCAGCACCTCGCCATCCGGCCCCAGCAGCTCGGGATGGGTGAGGTCCAGCGTGGCGCGCAGTCGCTCGGCGCTGGTGATCAGGATGCTGCCGTCGGTCAGCTCGAGCACGATCACCTCGCCGGCTGCCAGCGTGTGCTGTTGCTGCGTGACGCCGTCCGGCGCGCTGCGCGCCGAGGCGCTGACGTCGATGGTTCGCGTGGCCTGCAGGTAGCCCGGCGGCAGGAACTCGTCCTCCGGATGGCCGACCGAGCGTGCCGCGGTGGTCAGCAGGGCGGGCAGGCGGGTGCTGGTGGCGCGCCCGGTGAGCTTGAGCTGGACGTCGGAATCGGCCATGAAAAGTCTCCGGGGATCTCTATTTTTTTGAGTGCAATCGGCCGGCGCGGCGCGGCGCCTGTGTTGTCGGCGCCCGGAACAGGGGCGACAGAAGGGCGATTTTGAAGGCCGCAGCGCGTGGGTTCAGCTCAGCACCGCGCGCTTGCGTGCCGCGGCGCTGCCCACGATCTGCGGCGCCTGCGGATACTGCAGCGACGGCAGGCTGCCAGGCGTGATCGCGGCGTGCCAGTCGGCATAGGAGGCGCCGGGCTTGAGCGACTTGAGCGCCTTCAGTGCGTAGTAGGTGAAGGCCCCGGTAGCGCGTCGCTGGATGGTCGCGTCGTAGCTGAAGTTGTTCGGGCCCTCCTTGCAGCCCGACAGCAGCAGGTCGCCCGCCGGGCGCGACATGGCGCCGCTGAACGGCGATGCGCCCGAGGTGACCGGGACCGACGCGACCGGCTTGCCGCTGGCGCCGCGCGGCAACTGCTCGGCGGGCAGCCAGTTGCCCATCGGCAGGAAACGCGGACGGAGCAGGTCGTCGGAATCGGCGTCGGCCCCGGCAGCACGCGTCACGGTGCCGGAGTGGCAACTGTCAGCAATCAGCACCAGCCGCACGCCGCGCCGGCGGGCCGCGAACAGCGCGTGGATGTCGTCGTCGATCAGCGCGCTGCCGAGGGTCTGCACGTCGTACGGGCACAGTGCTTCGTCGAGGCCGTCGAGTTCGTCGCCATTCAGGTCGGGCACGTAGGTGCCGTGACCGGAGTACGTGATGACGACCAGGTCGCCCGGCTCGGCGGCGCCGATCACCGCCTTGAAGCCCGCCACCATCGCCGCCTTGGTGGCCTGTTCGTTGAGCAGCCGGGTGACGGTGAAGCCGCGCGCGGCCAGCTCGGCGGCCCAGTCGTTCGCGTCGTTGACGCAACCGCGCAAGTCCATGTGGGTGCCGGGGTAGTCGTTGATGCCGATACACAGCGCGTGGTGAGCCAAATCGATCTCCTGTGGTTGCCCTGCCGGGCGCAGGTCAGTCTAGGCGCGCGCGGCGCTGGTGCGGCATCCCTAACTTGACGGGTGCAGCCCGCGAGGGCGGCGAAGTTTCGGGTTCGGCCGCGCGCCTCAGTGTTCGACGATCAGCGGTGCCGATGACAACGCGGACCGCATGCGCTGCGCCGCACGACGGGCTTCGCTGCGGCTGACGTACGGGCCTGCCCGCAGACGAAACCACGGCGCCTCGTCGAACAGCATCAGCAACGGCGCCAACCAGGCGAGTTCGGAAGCGAGGCGGCGCTGCAGTTGTTCGGCGCCGTCGCGCTGGCGGAACGCACCCAGCTGAATCCAGTGACCCGGAGCCGGTGGCTGGGGCGCCGCCGCCGGGGTGGCTGCGACCGTTCCCGTGTCGCCGCTGCCCGCAGGGGCCGGCGCCGCGTCCGGCCCGCTCACCTTGGCGGTTTGTGCCAGCGAGACTGGAGCGGCCGTCACGGGATCGGCCGGCGTCAGCGCTTCGGCAGGCGCGACCCCAGACGGCGTCTTCGGCGCGACCGGCGGAGCGGAGGTGTCAGGGCTGTCCGGCGCGGCCGTCGGCGCGCCGCGGCGCCAACGGCCGCTGCGGATGGCGTCGAAGGTGATGCGCTCGAGTTCGACCGGCGCGACGCCGCGCAGCAGGTCGAGCTTGAGCGCCGCGGTGTAGCTCAGGTCGATGATCCGGCCCGGATGGAACGGGCCGCGGTCATTGATTCTCACCACCACTTCGCGTCCGTTGGCCGGGTTGCGAACCCAGGCATAGCTCGGCAGCGGCAGGGTCGGGTGGGCCGCCGTCATCGCATGCATGTCGTAGATCTCGCCACTGGCAGTCGGCAGCCCCTGGAACTGGCGGCCGTACCAGGACGCCAGACCCTGTTCGCGAACCGGCAGGTCTTGCGTGATCGGCACGTAGTCGCGCCCGAGCACGCTGTAGGGCTTGTTCGGACCGCCGAGCCGGACGGCCTCGATGCGTGGCACCGCGTCGGGCACCAGCGCCAGGTTGGCCGGCGGGTTCGGGGCCGGGCCGTCGCGCTGCGCAGCGGTCGGCAGTCGGTTGGCGCATCCGGCCAGCAGTGCGGTCAGCAGGGTGACCAACAGTGTGGCGAGCAGCCGGGCATGGGCCGGGCGCTGCGTGCGCAGGGTCGGGCCGATCGACGTGCAGGCGGTCGACCCTGCCCGAGCCGCGGCATGGCCAGCTTGCGATCGACGGCCAGACATCGAGATGCGCATGAACATCGATGTTCCCATGCGCGGCGCTGGCGCGCGGGCGACCTGATCGCCGCGGCCGACGCGCTCGCCACCCGTCCGCGAACGGGCGGAGCCGTTGGCGGACCGCTTTCAGGCCAGCAGACCGGCGCGCAATTGCGCGGGGGTCGTCACCTCCCACAGTCCGCGTGTATCGGTCACCGCCTGATGTCCATAGCCCCAGGCCACCAGCGCCGCCGGACAGCCGGCGGCACGTGCCGCGCCGATGTCGGCCGGGCTGTCGCCGACCATCAGCAAGCCGGCGCATTCGAGCTCGAGCCGGCGTGCCAACTCGTGCAGCATGGCCGGAGCGGGCTTGCGATGCGCCTGCAGGTCGGCGCCCATCACTTGGCCAAACAGCCCGAGCAACCCGGCCGCCTGAAGCACCGCGCGCGCCAGCAGCGTCGGCTTGTTCGTGACGACCGCCAGCGGCAGGCGCGGCGCCAGCTCGCGCAGCAACTCGGCGACGCCGTCGAAGACGCGACCGTGACCGAGCGGATCGGCCAGCGTGGCGAGGTCGAAATCTCGGCGCAACTGCGCTGCCAATGGGACTGCAGGTGGGGCTGCCGGTGGGACTGCCAGTGGTCGTGTCGACTGTGGCGCCGGCGGCGCTGCCGGGCCGGTTCCGTCGCCCTGCGCGGCGAGCGCGCGACCGATCAGCGCGTCGGGCCCGTCGCCGATCCACCGACGCACCTGTTGCGGGTCGAAGGTTTGCAGCCGCGCCTGCCGCAGCGCCGTGTTCAAGGCATGGGCGATGTCGGGCGCACTGTCGACCAGCGTGCCGTCGAGGTCGAAAGCCACGGCCAGGACGGGCGGCCGCATCACGGGTTGCCCGTGGCGGACCCGGCCCGGTTTGCGCGCCGTGCAACGATCGCAGTTCGTCGAAATTCAGCCACGCCGCGTTCGCCAATTTCCGGCCCGGCTCGCCGGGCAACGGCTGGTCCGCGCTGCCCAGACTGGGCAGCACGAGCGCTGCGGCGCTGAAGTCGCCACCGCTGGTCCAGGGGTTGAGCGTCACCACCGTCCACAGGTGCGCCGCGCGGGCGGCCTGCAGGCCCGGCTCCGAGTCTTCGAAGGCCACGGCCGCTGCGGCTTGCACGCCGAGCCGCTGCAGCGCAAGCCGATAGACGTCGGGCGCGGGCTTCTTGGCACGCACTTCGTCGCCGCAAGCGATGGCGGCGAACAGGTCCCGGCCCTGCGGCCCGATCGTGACCTGCAGCAACGCGTCGATGTTCGCCGCGGTGGTGGTGCTGGCGATCGCCAGCCGGCAGCCGGCCGTGCGCGCCTGCTCGATCAGACGCTGCACGCCGTCGCGCAGCGTCACCGCGCCGCCGCGCACCGCATCGGTGTACAGCACGGTCTTGCGGGCATGGATCGCTGGCACCAGCGCGATCAGGCGGGCAGTTTCGGCGGCCGGCAGCGCCAGCCCGTCGATGAAATGCACGATGCGCTCTTTGCCGCCGGTGACCTGCAGCAACGAGCGGTAGAAATCGGTCGGCCAAGCCCAGCCCAGGCCCAGCTGGTCGAAGGCACCATTGAAAGCCCGGCGGTGCGTCTCTTCGGTGTCGGCCAGCGTGCCGTCGACGTCGAACACCAGTGCGTCGATGCTCATCGCTCGGTGCTCCGCCGCAGCGCTCGGTGGCCGCGGCGGCGGGCCGTGGTCGAATCGCGTCGTGAATGGGATCGGGTCGGTGGGGCGGCGACCCGACCCGGTTGACCCCCGGCGCCGGCACGGACATCGCCGTCACTGTGGTCATACTCCGACGTGGCAACGGGGAGCCTGCCGGCCACCCGGTGTTGCATTGCCTCGGACACGCTGGACATCGATAGTTCCTCAGGCCGGATCTGCAGGGTTGGCGACGAGCCGGCCAGGGATCGATCGCCATCGGACGACTGTATGGACGCAAGTGCAGATTGAAAAATCAATTCTTCTGAAGTCTGCCTCGGCCGTCGCTGATGCATCGATGCCGATGCCGATGCCGATGCCGATGCCGATGCAGCGACGCGTCCGTCATGCATGAAATCAGCCTGGCCGGCAGTATCCTGGGCATGGTCGAAGCCAGCGCGCGCCGCGAGGGGTTTCGTCGGGTCGGGACGCTGAGGGTGGAGGTGGGCCGCCTGTCGGGTGTGGAACCGCAGGCCTTGCACTTCGCGCTCGAATCGCTGGCGCCGGGCACCTGCCTGCAGGGCGCCGAGGTCGTGATCGACGAGCCTGAGGGACGGGCCTGGTGCGCGGCCTGCGATGGCGATGTGCCGATGCAACAGCGCGGCGAGGCCTGCCCGCACTGCGGTGGGTACGGGTTGGTGCCGACCGGAGGCACCGAACTGCGCGTGGTCGAATTGCTGGTTCATGACGATTGAGGAGACTCTGTGATGTGTGTCGTTTGTGGTTGTTCCGGTGGCGGCCCGGCCGCCGCTCCGATCGGATCGCCGGCGCCGGTCGGCGCTGAACTTGCCCGTGCGGACACCGTGGATGGCAGCCCCGGCGTGCACGGCGTGCCTGGCATCAGCCCCGCTCGCGCGATCCGGCTGGAGACCGACATCCTCGCCGAGAACGCGCGCCTGGCGCAGATCAACCGCCGACATTTTGACGACCACGGCGTGATCGCGCTGAACTTGCTGTCCAGTCCCGGTTCGGGCAAGACCACGCTGCTGTGCGCCACCATCGCCGCGCTGCGCGGGCGGCGTGCGCCGCCGCACGTGGCCGTGATCGAGGGCGACCAGCAGACGTCGCTCGACGCCGACCGCATCCGCGCGACCGGTGCGCCGGCCATCCAGGTCAACACCGGTCGCGGTTGTCATCTCGATGCAGCGATGGTGGCAACAGCGTTTGCGAGGCTGCACGATCACGAGGCCGCGCACGCGCCTGCGCACGCCACGGAGTTAGCGCATCGTCACCACCACCACCACCACCACCACCTCGAGCCGGCTGCCCGCGCAGGCAGCCTGTTGTTCATCGAGAACGTGGGCAACCTGGTGTGCCCGGCGCTGTGGGACCTGGGCGAGTATGCGAAGGTGGTGGTGCTCTCGGTCACCGAAGGCGACGACAAGCCGCTCAAATACCCCGATATGTTCGCCGCTGCGTCGCTGATGCTGATCAACAAGATCGATCTGCTGCCGCACGTCGACTTCGATGTGTCGCGCTGCGTCGCCGCGGCGCGGCGGGTGAATCCACACATCGAGGTGCTGCAACTGTCGGCCACCACCGGCACCGGGCTCGATGCATGGATCGGATGGCTGGACGAGCGACTGTCGCCGGCTGCTGCAGCGCCGTCCCAGGCCGAGCTGCTGCACCGGATCGCCGAACTCGAGGCGGCGCTGGCCGAGGCGCGCCGGGCGGCGCTGGCCGACGCGCGCCGGGCGGCGCTGTCGGCCGAGCCGCAAGGTGCTGCCGGCGCTGCGGCCCCTGCGGCCCCTGCGGCTGCAACCGTTTGCAAACTGCCCGCTTGAGCTGCATGTCGGGCGCCCTGTCGACCGAGCTGCCGGAGGTGCTGGCGGTCGGTGCCTGGTTGAAAAACAGCGCCTGTCGCCTGGGCGCCAGCGGCGCCTGCTGGTCCGGCATGCATGGCGACCTGAACGATGCACAAGCCTGCATGGCGCTGGAAAACTCGGTGGCTGCGTTGTTGCGCGACGGCCGGCGGCCCGTCGACGCCTTTGCACACGACCTGCACCCTGATTTCTACAGCACCCGGTTGGCGCTGCGCCTTGCCGCCGAGCGCGGTGTGCCGGCCATCGGCGTGCAGCACCACCATGCCCACATCGCCAGCGTGATGGCCGAACATGCCGAGGCCGGGGCGGCGATCGGCCTGGCGCTCGACGGCGTCGGCCTGGGCAGCGACGGCACGGCCTGGGGCGGCGAATTGTTGTGGGTCGGCGCTCGCGGCGACTGGCAGCGGCTGGGCCATTTGTGGCCGCTGGGCCTGCCGGGCGGAGACCGCGCTGCGCGTGAGCCCTGGCGCATGGCCGCCTCAACGCTGCACGCGCTCGGCCGTGGCGCAGAAATCACCGAGCGCTTCGGCGCGTTGGTCGGCACGACCTCGGCACGCGTCGTTCAACAGATGCTCGCTCAGGGGTTGAATTGCCCGCCCGCGAGCAGCGCTGGACGCTGGTTCGATGCCGCCGCTGCCGCGCTGGGCCTGAGGTTGCATCAAGGCTGCGAAGCCGAAGCGGCCCAGGCCTTGGAAAGGGCGGCCATGCGTTGGCTGTCCAGCGGCCGCGCGCGGGTCGCGGTCGACGTGCCGTCTCAGGTGGTGGACGGCGTGCTCGACCTGCGCCCGCTGCTGGCTCGCCTGCTCGATGCCGGCGCCAGTACGGTGCCACCCGACTCGGTCGATGCCTGGGCCGGCTGGTTTCACCTGGCCCTGGCGCAGGCGCTGGCTGGATGGGCTGCCGATGGCGCCGAACGCACCGGTTGCCGCACGGTCTGCCTGGGCGGTGGCTGCTTCCTCAACCGCGTGCTCACCGAGCGGCTGACCGCGCTGCTGGAACGGCGCGGCCTGCACGTGTTGCGGCCGCTGCGCCATTCGTGCGGCGACGCCGCACTCGCGCTCGGGCAGGCATGGGTGGCCCAGCGCCGCCTGCTCTCGGCCCGATCCGGTGCTACAACCCTTGAAACGTTTGAAAGCCTGTCATGTGCCTGGCCCTGCCTGCCCGCCTGATCGAACTGCTCGGCACCGACGAGGCCATGGTCGACCTGGGCGGCGTGCGCAAGCGTGTCTCGGTGGTCCTGGTGCCGCAGGCCGTGGTGGGCGACTACGTCATCGTGCACGTCGGGCATGCCATCGGGCTGATCGATGCGGACGAAGCGGCGCTCACCCTGGCGCTGTTCGGCGAACTGGCCGCACATCCCTCGCAGTCGGTGGCGCCATGAAGTACATCGACGAGTTTCGAGATGCCGGTCTGGCGCAGAAGATCGCCGCGCGCCTGCACGCCGAGGCCGTGCCAGGGCGGCGTTACGACTTCATGGAATTTTGCGGCGGCCACACGCATGCCATCTCGCGCTACGGCGTGATGGAACTGCTGCCGGCCCACGTGCACATGATCCACGGCCCGGGCTGTCCGGTGTGCGTGCTGCCGATCGGCCGAATCGACCTGGCGATCCAACTCGCGCTCGAACACGGTGCGATCGTCTGCACGTACGGCGACACGATGCGCGTGCCGGCCTCGGGCAGCTTGTCGCTGGTGCGCGCCAAGGCGCGCGGTGGCGACATCCGGATGGTGTATTCGGCCACCGACGCGTTGCAGATCGCGCGGCAGAACCCGGCCCGGCAGGTGGTCTTTTTCGCCATCGGCTTCGAAACCACCACGCCGCCGACGGCGCTGGTGATCCGCAGCGCCGCGCGCGAGCAACTGGGCAATTTCAGCGTGCTGTGCTGCCACGTGCTGACGCCGGCGGCGATCACGCACATCCTCGAGGCGCCGCAGGCACGCGCGCACGCCAGCGTGCCGATCGACGGCTTCGTGGGTCCGGCGCACGTCAGCATCGTGATCGGGTCGGCGCCGTACGAAGGCTTTGCGCAGCGGTACCGCAAACCTGTGGTGATCGCAGGCTTCGAGCCGCTCGACGTGATGCAGGCGATCCTGATGCTGGTGCGACAGATCAACGAAGGGCGCGCCGAGGTGGAAAACGAGTTCACGCGCGCCGTCACGCCACACGGCAACCGGACTGCGCAGGCGCTGATGGCCGAGGTGTTCGAACCGCGCGAAAGCTTCGAATGGCGCGGCCTGGGCGAGGTGCCTTTCAGTGCGCTGAGGATCCGGCCGGCCTATGCGGCGTTCGACGCCGAGCAGCGCTATGGGCTGGCCTATCGGCCGGTGCCCGACAACAAGGCCTGCGAGTGCGGCGCGATTCTGCGCGGCGTCAAAAAGCCGGTCGACTGCAAGATCTTCGGCACCGTGTGCACGCCCGAGAACCCGATGGGCTCGTGCATGGTGTCGTCGGAGGGCGCTTGCGCGGCGCATTACTCGTACGGCCGATTTCGCGACGTGCCGGTCAGGGTGTCGGAGCAGGTCGGCCCGTGACGCGTGCCGGTCAGCGCCACAGGTCCGTGACGCGTGCCGGCCAGCGCCACAGATCCGTGACGCGTGCCGGGCAGCGCCACACGTTCGCCGTGCCGGCGTCGCGGCTCGCACCGTGCCGCTCTGGTGGGGCCTGATGGCCACCCCGCCCGACCCCATCCGCCCGCTCGACCCGCGCCACGGCCGCATCGACCTGCGCCACGGCCGCATCGACGTGCGCCATGGTCGCATCGACATGAGCCACGGCGCGGGTGGGCGCGCCGCCGCACAGTTGATTGAAGAGCTGTTCGTGCGGGCGTTCGACAACGAGTACCTGAGTCAGGGCAACGACGGCGCCAGCTTGGCCATTCCGGTTGGCGCGCGGCTGGTGATGGCCACCGACGCCCACGTGGTGTCGCCGATGTTCTTCCCCGGCGGTGACATCGGGTCGCTGAGCGTGCACGGCACCCTCAACGACGTGGCCATGTGCGGCGCCCGCCCGCTGTACCTGTCGGCCAGTTTCATCATCGAGGAGGGCACCGCGCTGGCCGACCTGAAGCGGGTGGTCGATTCGATGGCCGCCGCGTCGCGCGCCGCCGGTGTGCCGATCGTCACCGGCGACACCAAGGTGGTCGAAAAGGGCAAGGGCGACGGTGTGTTCATCAGCACCACGGGCGTCGGCGTGGTGGCGCACGGGGTCGATGTCGGCGGCGCCAACGCCCGCCCGGGCGATGTCGTGCTGCTGTCCGGCGGCATCGGCGAGCACGGTGTGGCCGTGATGTCGCAACGCGTGTCGCTCGGTTTCGAGACCGCGATTTTGTCCGACAGTGCGGCCCTGCACACGCTGGTGGCGGCCATGCTGGAGGCCGGCCCGCAGGGCGTGCGCGTGCTTCGTGATCCGACCCGTGGCGGCCTGGCCACCGCGCTCAACGAGATCGCCCGCCAGTCCGGGGTGGGCATGCTGCTGCACGAGGCTGCCATTCCGGTGCGGCCGCAGGTCATTGCCGCCTGCGAGTTGCTGGGCCTGGACCCGCTCTACGTGGCCAATGAGGGCAAGCTGGTCGCCGTCTGCGCGCCGGAGTCGGCCGACACGATCCTGGCGTGCATGCGTGCCCATCCGCTGGGTGGCGACGCCGCGCGCATCGGCACCGTGACGCACGATCCGCACCGCTTCGTGCAGATGCAGACGCGCTTCGGCGGGCGCCGGGTGGTCGACTGGTTGAGTGGCGAGCAGTTGCCCCGCATCTGTTGACCCGCCGCGAGCGCCACCGCAAGCGCGGCCCAGGCGGCTCTGCGCTGACCGGGCTGACGCCGAAAAAATTCACACCGGGGGGGTAGGAAAACCCTGACAGCATGACCCGTCGCGGTCTGCTGGCTGGTTGTCGTTGCGATTCAGATACTTGGTAAATGGGCGCTGCAAATCCTCCGGCTTCGATGTCATCGAACCACAAGCATGGGTCATGGTGTCGGTGCCTGCGGGATGGACGCATCGGGTTCAGCTTTGAACACCGGGCGCAGCGTACTTTGTCCCACAACAGGAGTTTCTGATGTCCAAACTTTCCGGTTTCAAAGCGGCGGCTCTGCTGGCCGCGGTCCTTGCATTTCCCTCAACGCAGGCTGCCACGATGAGCCGAGTTGATTTCGATGGCGCGTTGCAGAAGTGCGAAGCGTTATCGGGCGATGGTGGTGCCAAGTCGATGTGTGTCGAAAAGGCCAGGCAAGATTGGCAAGCCCAGCACCCATCGACGATGGCCAAGGAGCAGCGCCCGGCCGGTTACGACGCCGCGATCAAGAAGTGCGATGTTCTTTCGGGCGATGGCGATGCGAAGTCGCTTTGCACTGAAGCCGCCGGCCAGAAATATCCGGCCGTCAAGCGAGCCGAGCGGAAGTCGGCGTCAACCACCACCATGGCCTCGTACGAGGCAGCGATCAAGAAGTGCGACACGCTGTCGGGCGACGGGAGCGCTTTGGCCGTTTGCACCGAAGCCGCGAAGGTCAAGCACGGCATGCAGTAAGCGTTGCGGCAGTCGAACCTGATGTCTCTTTCCGGTGGCTGTCGCCGGAAGGGACTTCTGGTTTTGAAGGGTTCAGGCTTGAACTGGTGATCGATCAGACTCGATTCGGTTCGTTCACAAGTTCTAGTCCGGGGGGCTTGCCATGACCAGCGCCTCCAGCGCCCCCCGCTCTCATGTTGACCGTTGCCGCTGGCAGCTCAGCGATGACTGGCACGCGAGTGAGTGAGCAGCCCAGCCACGTCGATGAAAAAAGACCCGCAGGCCGTGGTGCTGGTTCATGAAGCCTACTGCACCAAAGGGCGATACGTCAAAGAATCGCAGCGTGTCGCGGCCGACCAGTGTGCCAACTGCCAGCTGTATCGGGGCCAGGCGGCTGACGCCAACGAAGGATGTTCGATGTATGCCGGCAATGTCATGGGCAGCAAACATTCCACGAAGGGTCCTTTCGAGCGCAGTCCTGGAAGTGAGCATGCGCGAGACAGGGCGGTGCCGTTGGCTCGTCGCAGCGGGGTGAAAGGCCTGCGGTTCGAATCGCCCGCAGTGGCCGTCCACCGGTCAACCCACTGGTCAACCCGCTAAACAACACGCTGGGCGACGGACCTTCATCAACTTGGCGCCGGTGCAACTTCGGCCGTGATGTCTCAGACCGTGTCGATACCTCGCCAGCGTCGCCACAGGTCGCTGCCATGGGCCAGTCCCGCAGCCAGCAGGCCCAGCATCGTGTAGCCCGGCGGGCCGCCGACCAGCACATTGCGCAGCGCGCCCATCAGGCACAGGCCGGACAGCAGATTGGCGGCGAATTCGCGCGGTGCGACGCCGCGGCCGGTGAGGCGGTGAAAGACCGTCAGTGCCGCGCCCTCCAGCACAGTGAAGCCGATCACCAGATCGACCAGCAGCCGGCCATCGAACCAGTCGCTGGGCAACTGATTCAAGCGCCGATCCGTGGGTTGCCCGGCATCACGGCGACGATCATGCCCGAGCGAGGCCCAGCAAATGCGCCATGTCCTTCATGAAGATGCGCAAGTGGGCCATCGGCCTCTTGCGCGCCAGTTCCTTGTTCATATAAGACTCGAAGGTCAGCTGCTGCACGTCGCGGTCTTCGCAGATCTTGACGAAGCTCTCGCGCCGCTTCTCGGTCGCGTACCAGAACCACTGCATGATCGACAGCACCCGGAAAACCGTGCCGTGTGCCTTCATGAAACGCTTGCGAGCCAGCTTGAGCGACTTGACGTTGCCGGTCTGCAGCAGCGCCTGCACCGCTTCGGCGGCCAAGCGGCCGCCGTACATGGCGTAATAGATGCCTTCGCCCGAGGCCGGAGCCACCACGCCGGCGGCGTCGCCTGCCAGCACGACATCCCGGCCGTTGTCCCAGCGCGGCAGCGGCTTCATCGGGATCGGCGCGCCTTCGCGGCGCAGCGTGGTGGCGTCTGCCAGTCCGGCGGTTTGGCGCAGCAGGCCCACCGCCCCACGCAACGAGAAGCCCTTGTCGGCGCTGCCGGTGCCGATGCTCATCGTGTCGCCATGCGGGAACACCCAGCCATAGAAGTCGGGCGACAGCACGCCGCGGTAGTAGACGTCACAGCGTGAGCCGTCGTAGCCGGCGGGTTTGACGTCGGGTGCCTTGACGATCTCGTGGTAAGCGAAAACATACTTGGTGCGTTCGGCGCCGCGCACTTGCTGGCTGGCCACCTTCGAGCGCGCGCCGTCGGCGCCGATGATGCTCCGCGCGCGCACGCAGGCCGGCGCTGCAGCGTCCTTGCCGGGGCCCGGGCGACCTTCGAAGTGGACCACCGCGACGCCGTCGTCGTCGCGCGTGATGCGGTTGAAGGTGCCGACGCGGCGCACCGCGCCACTGGCGGCGGCACGTTCGCGCAGCCACTCGTCGAACTGGTCGCGGTCGACCATGCCGACAAAGCCGTTGTCGATCGGGATGTCGACCCGGTTGTCCTTGGGCGAAATCATGCGGGCCGAGCGCGCCTTGGCCACCAGCAGTTCGTCGGGGATGACGAAGTCCTTGATCAGCCGGGGCGGGATCGCGCCGCCGCACGGCTTGATGCGGCCGGCCCGGTCAAGCAGCAGCACCGAGCGGCCCTGCTGCGCGAGGTCGTGCGCGGCGGTCGCCCCGGCCGGCCCGCCACCGATCACGACCACATCGAAGGTTTCAGCAGAACTGTGGAGGTTGCTCATGACCATGCCTTTGCTGTCGGGATAACAGTGAACTTCGTGCTCGGGACGTCAGGTGGCCGCGCCGGCCGCCCGCAGCGCCATCGCGCTGACCATCATGCCCATCACGAACAGCGGCACACCGAAACCGCTGTACCAGAGCGCGCGCTCGACCGGCTGGCCGAGGAAGCGTTTCATCATCACCACCTGCAATGCGATCAGCCCGAACAGCAGACCAGCATGCATCGGCTGCGCCCACACCAGCAACAGCGCCACCACGGCCAGCTGCGGTACGAGCATGAAGATACAGGCCGTGCATGCCGCCCCTTGCACACCGAGCCGCACCGGCAATGAGCCGACGCCCATCCGGCGGTCGCCTTCAATGGCCTTGAAATCGTTCAACGTCATGATGCCGTGCGCGCCGGCGCTGTACAGCGCGGCCAGCCACAGCGAGCGGCTGTCGGGCATCGCGCCGCCGGCCATCACGGCCGCGCCGGTCGCCCAGGCCAGGCCCTCGTAGCACAGGCCGCAGGCCCCATTGCCCCACCAGCCGTTCATCTTCAATCGCACCGGCGGTGCGCTGTAGGCCCAAGCCAGCAGCAGTCCGACGACCGCGGCACCGAAGCCCCACGGCCCGAGCGTGGCAGCGACCAGCAACGACAGAAATGTCCACAAGACCGCGATGTACAGACCCCAGTGGCCGGGCATGCGGCCCGACGGGATCGGCCGCTGCGGTTCGTTGATCGCATCGACATGGCGGTCGAACCAGTCGTTGACGGCTTGACTGCTGGCGCACACCATCGGTCCGGCCAGCACGATGCCGGTCACGATCAGCGGCCACCGACCCTCGGTGCTGACGCCCGAAGCCACCACCCCGCAGCCGAACGCCCACATCGGCGGAAACCAGGTGATCGGCTTGAGCAGTTCAGCCACCACCGGCAAGGCGGGAACCGAGGATGGCCGGGTGCGGATCATGAAAATGATTTTGTTCTTGACATCTTGAAGTGTCAACTTAAACTTACACCAAGGTCGGATGCGGTGCTGCGCTGCGCGGTTCACTTCCATCCCGAAGCCATCGGCCCGATCTGCCAGCAAGGCACTTGCAGTCATGACTTCCATCTCGTCTCTCGAGCGTGAAATGCTGGCCCATGCCGACCCAGCGTCGGCCAGCGCGTCGTCCCCACACGCCATCGTGATCGGCAGCGGCTTCGGCGGCCTTGCCGCGGCGATCCGGCTGCGTGCCACTGGCTATCGCGTCACGGTGCTCGAAAAGCTCGATGCGCCTGGCGGGCGCGCTTACGTGCATCGCCAGGACGGCTACACCTTCGATGCCGGACCGACCATCATCACCGCGCCGTTCATGCTCGAGGAGTTGTGGGCGCTGTGCGGTCGCAAGATGTCGGACGACGTCGAACTGCGGCCGCTGGATCCCTTCTACCGGATCCGCTTCGACGACGGCAGCTGGTTCGACTACAGCGGCGACCCGGCCGCGATGCGCGCCGAGGTGGCACGCTTCAGCGCGGCCGACCTGCCCGGCTTCGACGCATTCGTCGCCGAATCCGACCGCTGCTATCAGCTCGGCTTCGAAGAACTCGGCTCGGTCGCGTTCGACACGGTGGGCGACCTGCTCGCGGCCGTCCCGTCGATGATGAAAATGCGCGCCTGGCGCAGCCTGTATGCCATGGCGGCCAGCCACCTGAAGGATCCGAAACTGCGCATCGTGATGAGCTTTCATCCGCTGCTGATCGGCGGCAATCCGTTCGCGGTCACCTGCGTCTACAGCCTCATCACGTCGCTCGAACGGCGCTTCGGCGTGCACTGGGCGATGGGCGGCACGGGCGCGCTGGTCAATGGCCTGGTGAGCCTGCTGGAGGGCAGCGGCGCGACGTTGCGCTGCGACGCCGAGGTGGCTGCCATCCTGTGCGACGACAGCCGACCGGGCAAACCGCGCGCGACGGGTGTCCGGCTCGCGAGTGGCGAAGTGATGAAGGCCGACATCGTGGTCTCGAATGCCGACACCGCCTGGACCTACCGGCACCTGATCGACCCGCGCTATCGGCGCCACTGGACCGACAAGCGCATCGACAAGGGCCGTTATTCGATGAGCTTGTTCGTCTGGTACTTTGGCACCGACCGCCAGTACCCCGACGTGCCGCATCACATGATGGTGCTGGGGCCGCGCTACCGCGAACTGCTGGACGACATCTTCAAGCGGCACGTGCTGGCCGACGATTTCAGCCTCTATCTGCACCGTCCGACCGCCACCGATGCATCGATGGCGCCACCGGGTTGCGATGCGTTTTACGTGCTGGCGCCGGTGCCGCACCTGGACAGCGGCACCGACTGGACGGCGCAGGCCGAGCCCTATCGACAGGCCGTGGCCGACGTGCTCGAACGAACCGTGATGCCCGGTTTTCAAAGCCACCTTGCGACCTCGAAGGTGACCACGCCGCAGGACTTTCACGACCGTCTGCTGTCGCTGAAAGGCGCGGCTTTCGGGCTCGAGCCGGTGCTGCTGCAAAGCGCCTGGTTCCGCCCGCACAACCGCAGCGAAGACATCGACGGTTTGTTCATGGTGGGGGCAAGCACCCACCCCGGCGCCGGTGTGCCCGGTGTACTCTCATCCGCGAAAGCCCTAGCTTCGGTGGTACCAGATGTCCATTCACTTCCCCGATACGCCGCGTAATTCGGTCTGGCGCCGGCCCGCCGTACTTGATTCGGTTTCAAGGGCAGTCGCACCCGGGCACGCCGACTTCGACCTGGCCGCCTGCGAAGAGTTGATGCGAGGGGGCTCGAAGAGCTTTTTTGCCGCTGCCAAGGTGTTGCCTCGTCGCGTGCGTGCGCCAGCCACGGCGCTGTATGCGTTTTGCCGCCTGGCCGACGACACGATCGACATCCACAGCGCCCTGCACGGCGGTCCGGCGGGCGCCATGGCGCACCTGCGCGACCGCCTGCAACGCATCTATGCAGGCACGCCGATGGCGGTCGATGCCGACCGTGCGCTGGCCGTCGTGGTGGCCCGTTTCGATATCCCGCAGTCGCTGCTGCAGTCGCTGCTCGAGGGCTTCCAGTGGGACATGCAAGAGCGTCGCTACGAAACCCTCGCCGACTTGCAGGACTATGCGGCGCGGGTGGCCGGCACCGTCGGCGCCATGATGTCGATCATCATGGGCACGCGCGATCCGCAGGCGCTGGCGCGCGCTTGTGAACTCGGTGTGGCGATGCAGTTGACGAACATCGCTCGCGACGTCGGTGAAGATGCCCGGCTCGGTCGCCTGTACCTGCCGCGCAACTGGATGACCGAAGCCGGGCTCGACCCCGATGCCTGGCTGCGGTCACCCGTGTTCAGCAATGCGCTGGCCGGCGTGGTGGCTCGTCTGCTGCGAGCCGCCGACGAACTGTACGAACGCGCCGGGCAGGGCCTTCGCGCGCTGCCGCGCGACTGCCGTCCGGCGATCCAGGCCGCCAGGCTGGTGTACGCCGAGATCGGCCGCGAGGTCGAACGCGCCGGCTTCGATTCGGTCAACGCGCGGGCTGTGGTGTCGCTGAACCGAAAGCTGGCCCTGATGGCGCGGGCGACAACCGTCGCGCTGCGCGTGCCGCGCGGCACGACAGGATCGCAGCTCGTGCCGCTGCCGGCGATCGCCCACCTGGTCGAGGCCAGCGCCGGGCTTGCCGTTCAGTCGCCACCAGCCCCGGGCGTGCCGAGACGGACGCTGGACGAGCGCGTCAACTGGACCATCAGCCTGTTCGAGCGCATCGAAAGCCGCCAGCGGTCGACCCATGCATTCGATGGCGCTGGCGAGCCCAAGGTGTCCGTCTTCAGCGGTTGAACGTGGTCGTGCGGAACATCCCGCGACAATGAGTCAAGCTCTCTCCCGGCTGCCGCACCAGGCGGCGGCCGGGGCGCCCCGGTACGCGTGAGTTTGAGACGCTAAGCCTCAGGCATCTGGGTATCTGGGTATCTGGGCATCGGGCTTTGGGCATCGGGCTTTGGCTGAGGTTTCTGCCTTTGGCTTTCGGCCTTGCGCATGCCCCGTCGGCCTTCTCAGTGCCTGCCTTGATCTCGTTCGCCGACCATGATCATGCCGCGCTGCCATCAGCCGGGAGCGTTCGCCGTGCCGGATCAGTGGCTGCCCACGCCCAGCTTGATGATCAGCTTGAGGTATTGCATGCGTGCGTGCAACAACTCGACTTCGCGCCGCAGTTCGAGCCACGCGCGCATCTTGGATTCGAGGTCGGTGGCCTGCGGCAACGGACGGTTCGGGGGTGTCGTGTTCATGTCGGTGCGGGCAGCAGCGGGTTGATGTTTCGATGGTGGCCGCCGCTCCGTGCAGGGTCAACCCCGCGAATCGGGTGCGGACTTGGCCTGCCAGCGAATCAACGGGTGCGCGGCATGCGCCACGGCAACATCAGCCGCACCGCCGTCGATGTCAGCCGCGGCAGATTCAGCGTCTCGTGCATCGACACCACCGACTCGCCCAGCAGGCCCGACTGCAGCACCGAGCGCACATAGAACGGCGTGTCTTCCAGTGTCTGGGTGACCCGCGCCGGATGGTGCGCGTCGGTGCGCATGGTGCGGTCGATGCGCCATGCGGTGCGTGGCAGCGCCTGCCGCATCGGCGCCTCGAACGGCTCGACCTCGCCGCTCGGGCGAAAGCGCAGCGCGAGCAGGCGATCGATGCCCGACTTCTGCCGCACGTCGTAGATCACCGCGGTGCTGCCGTCCTGCAGGCGGCTGCGTGACCAGTCCCATTCGGTGAACGGCCGGTCGATCGGTTCGCTGCCCTGGTTGCAATCGAGGTAGGCGTGGCCCGACCAGCGCGTACCGGGCTTGTCGAACTCGACCTCGACCCGCGCGCTTGGCGCGATCGGTCCCCAGTGATGCCGCCCGCCATCGTCGAGCGCTGCAACGCAGTCGAACAGGCGTTCGGGATGGATGCGCACGGTGCCGCGCACACGGCTGGGCAGTGGCACGCTGACCTCGTCGATGTGCACCGTCAGGCATTGGCCGTCCCAGTGCAGGCGGCTCGGACCGATCACGAAGTCACGCGCGCTGCGGCTGACGCTGGCGCGGCTGCGCTCGGTCATGGTCCAGCGCCTGCTGCCGCGGCCGTACAGCGCCACGTTCAGGCAGCAGTGGTTCTCGGGGTCCGCTTGCCGCGCGTTGCCGCCTCGTTGCGCCCAGGCGTAGTAGGTTGAGAAGACACTGCCGACGAACGCGATCAGCGTCAGCGCCTGTGTTCCGTCGTCGCTGACCGCGTCGACATACCACCAGAGATAGCCACCCGACGGGACCGACTGGTCGAATCGAGGTGCGCCATCACGGTCGCGGCCGCCAGCAGGCCCGACATGGCTGCCATCGGCACGCCCGGCCCCGGATGCACGCTGCCCCCGGCCAGGTAAAGACCCGGCAGTCTGCTGATCGACGAGGGCCGCCGAAACGAGTCCATCCAGCCGTTCGAGGCCTGGCCGTAAAGCGCTCCGCCCGTCCCCGGAAAGAGTCGGTGGAAGTCGCTCGGAGTGGTCAGCACCGTGTCCCCGGGTTGCCTGTCCAGCCGCAGGCCGCAGCGCTGCAGCAGCGCGAAGTGAGTCTGTTCGCATGCAGCGATCTCCGAGGGTTCGATCGGTCCGTGGTCGCCGTGGGCGGGCGCGTTGACGATGCACAAAAGGCGTTCGGCGCCGCCGCCATGGCCGACCGGCAAGCGGCCGTCGTCGTCGCGGTCTTGCGCGCACACGTAGACGGTGCCTTCGCGCGGCAGGCGCCGGTGCTGGAAGATGTCGCGGAACTCGGCAGCGTAATCGGCACAGAAGTAGACGTTGTGCCGCACCAGCGGGAAGCCGTCGGTGCGGGTGTGCATCGACCAGGCCATGGCAGACAACGACCGGGTCGACGGCGGGACCGGCCGCACGGCGCGGGATGCCGCTGCGCCGAGCAGCGACTGCCCGAGCGCCGCCGCATCGCCGTTGAAAACCACCGAGTCGGCGTCGATCACCTCACCGGCGGCCAGTCGCACGCCGCAGGCGCGTCCGTCGCGCACCAGCACTTCATCGCAGGCCACGCCGTAGCGCAGCGTGGCGCCGTGCCGCTCGGCCAGCGTGGCGAGCGCCTGCGCGACCGCCAGCATGCCGCCTTCGACCGACCAGACGCCGTCCATCTCGACCTGCGCCACCAGCATCAGCGTGGCGGGTGCCGCGTACGGCGACGAACCGCAATAGGTGGCGTAGCGGCCGAACAGTTGCTGCAGTCGCGGGTCGTGGAAGTGACGTGCCAGGCTGCGCCAAAGCGTCGCGAACGGGCCCAGCCCGGCCAGCACGCCCAGGCCGCGCGGGCCCAGGTCGCGCGCCAGATCGAACAGTGTGGGCCGCTGCGAGCGGATGAACGGGCCTTCGAGCGTGTCGTAGACGCGCCGCGCCTGTGCGCAAAACTGAATGAATCGGCGCGCCTCGGCCGCTCCGGCGAACTGTCCGATCGCCTCGGCCGATTGCCGCGCATCGGCATGCAGGTCGAGCCGCTGTTCGCCGTTCCAGGCGTGCCGGGCCAGCACCGCCAGTGGCCTCAGCGTGAGCATGTCGTCGAGTTCGACCCCGGCGCTGCGAAAAATCTGGTCCATCACCCAACGCATCGTGAACACGGTCGGGCCCGAATCGATCCGGGCGCCGCCGACATCGATCTGGCGCATCTTGCCGCCGGGTCCGGCGGCACTTTCGACCAGTGTGACTTGCAGCCCGCTCTGCGCCAACTGCAGCGCGCTGACCAGCCCGCCGATGCCGGCGCCGATCACCACGACGCGGTGAGATTTCGACGACTCAGCCAAACGAGCGGCCTTTCCACAGTCCGCGCGCGCCGTACGGCACGAAGCGCATGAACATCGACTCCGAAAAATAGGCGTGCCGATGCGCGGACTGGATCGCTTGCAGGTGCGCGCCGCTGCGCGCATAGCGGTCCATGTCCTGCTCGCTTTGCCAGATCGTGAAGGTGGCCTGGCGCAGCAGCGGCGCCTCACCGATGCCGACCGCCAGGGTGCAGCCTTGCGCCGCGTCGAGCGAGCGCTGAGTGGCCGACGCTTCGCGCCAGAACGACCAGGCCGACGCGGGCCGGATCGATGCGCGGGTAAGCGCCGCGATCGGCCCATCGACCGGCACCGGCACGCTGACCGGCAGCTGCCGTCCGGCCCAGCTGCCGCGGCTGCTGTAAGCACGCAGCTTGATGGCGAACAGCTCGCGCGCGTGGCGGCGGTAGTCGTCCATCACGGCCGATGCGTCGAGGAACTGATCGGCTGCGGCGTCGTCGTCGAACACGCAGAACAGTGCCTGGCGGCTCAGGCTCGGCCGCAAGCCAAAGCGGTTTTCGTGGCCCGTTCCGAGTTGTCGGTGAAAGCGCAGGCCGGCGACCCGGTCCAGCGCGTAGCGGCCGAGTACGAAGCGCCCGAAGCCCCACGTGCGTGAGCCGGGCGCCACGTCCACCAGAACCAGCACCGACACCTCCGCAGTCACGGGCGGCTTCCTACGCCATGCGTGGCGACACGGCGTCGCCTCGGGCCGAACGCCAGTCTCTGGTTCGAGCGGATCAAGGTGAACGCGAAAGCAGCGTGACCGGCGGCGCGGTAACGAGGCCTATTTTTCAGACTCGGCCGCCGTGTCGCCGATGCCGTAGCGGCGCAGCTTGACATACAGGCTTTGACGCGACAGCCCGAGCATTTCGGCCGCGGCAGCGCGGTTGTCGCGCGTCAGTTCGAGTGCCGCTTCGATGCACAGCTGTTCGATCAGGTCGGTGGTCTCGCCGACGATGTCTTTCATCGGCACGCGCCCCACCAATTCCGCCAACTGGCCGGCCGAACGGGGCAACTCCTTGCCGCCGCGCGCCTCGACCGACGGACGCCGGCTCACGTCGCGGATGGTGAAGCCGAGAAATGTTTCCTCGCCCTGGCGCGCGAGCGTGCCGGAGATCTCGACGTCGGTGGCCGTGCCGTGGTCGTCACGCAGCTGGCTTGGGAACAACCGCAAGGTGCCGCGCTGACGCAGCGTGTTGATCAGCACGTTGAGTTCGACGCCGGCCCGACCCAGCCACCGGTTCAGCGACTCACCGCGCACCTGCGATTCCGAGGTCAGCTGCACCAGTTCCAGAAAGGCATCGTTGACGGACACGATCCGACCGTTGGCATCGGTCACGACGATGCTGTCGGGTGCACTCTGGACCAGCTTGAGCAGGGTGGCATTGGCGCTCGACGTCGCGTCCTCGGAGCCCGCTTCCGCCACTCGCGTGAGTCGCAGCACCAGCAAAGAGCCGACATCTTGGCGAAACATGGAGCCCGAGACGATCACCTCGCCGGTGTCGAGCTGCGCCCGTGCCTCTTCGGTGCGGCCGCTGGCGCGCACCGAGGTGAGCATGTTCTGCACGCGATGCGCGCTGTGGTCGTTGAAACCCACTGGAAAGGCGGAGCCGACCAGATTGCGCACACTGCGGCCGAACATCACATCGGCAGCCGGATTGGCCTCGACGATCTTCTGCGTGGCAGCGTCGAGGATCAGCACCGCATCCGACGCGACCTGGAACAGATGTCGATAGCGCGCCTGGGCCTCGCGAAATTTCCAGTGGTCCTGCAATGATTGCTGCTGGGCTTCGAGCAGGCTTTGCTGCAACGCCGACTGCGCACGCAAGTCGCGCCCGTAGACCACGGAACGCTGATGCGCGACCAAGCCGCTGGCATCGCCCACCTTGACCGCGCAGTACGACAACGGAAGCTCGTTGCCGCCCTCCACCATCGGGTGATTGACCTGGCGCCAGCGCGGCATCGCCTTTGAATCGGCGTCGCGCAACAACGCCTCGATCTTCGGACGGCTGTCCTTGGAGACCGTCTGGATGAATCGCTGGCCCAGCCACCGATCGCAATGCTCGCTGCTCAGGCTGCTGCTGCCGTACGCGAGGTCCCGGATGACGCCCTCGGCATCGACCACCAAGGTCACATCGGCCGCGCTGTACGCCAGCCGTGCAACGGCATTCGGTCCCAGGTTGGAAAACGCTTGCGCTGGCGCGCTGAAACCAGTCATGCCGCTTCAGCCTGGTCGTTGGGCGTCCGTTGCATCAGTGGGTTTCTTCGCGCGGTCGGGCTCAGTGCGCTGACACGCGCCTGGTCAACAACCGTTCGGCCTGCAGCGGTGCATCCTTGCCGTCCACCGCGGTGCAATCGGCGCCGACCAGGTTGACCTGCTCGGGCATCTCGGCAAAGACCGGACCACCCACCATGATGCCGACGTGCGGGTTGCGCGAGACCTTGCGCACCCGGCAGATGCAGTCTTTCAGGACATCCAGCCGGGCTTCACTGCCAACCGAGAAGCCGATCACGTCGAACCATTCGCGTTGGGCCATGTCCTCGGCGTTGGTCGGCGATGCGAGCGTACCGCCGGTCACTTCCCATCCGCTGTGGCTGAAGAATTCGGCCACCATCGACAAACCGAAGGTGTGGTGATCTCCGGGCGCCGGCACCAACAACACACGTCGGGCGTGGGCCGGAAACTGAACTTCGGCACCGAACGCAGGGCTCAATGCCTGCAGCAGGTGCTGAAGCCTGCCGAGGGCCACGGTGACCTGCGTGAAGTCGCAGGTGTCTTCGACCCACATGTCGCCCAACTGTCGCGCCGCAGGCGCAAGCAGGTCGAGAAACACGGCCTCGATCGACATACCCTTGGAACGAAAGTCGCTGATACAGGTCGTGACGGGCAGTTCGTCTCGCGCCAGCACGAGCTGAACGAAGTCGGTCACTTCCTGGAGCGTGGGCGGTAAACAGGTGCCGGTGTGGGGCAGTGCAGCTTCGAGACCGCTGCGATGTGCCACAAGCAGACGTGGTATCACCTCGGCCTCCAATGTCTTGAACAGCTGAAGCATTCGGGCCTCGGCCGCGCTTCGTTCCTGGACGGCGGGTGCCCAGGTGGGGGAGTCGACATTGAACGGCAGTCGCTGATGATCCTGCCAGTTGTCGGAGGTCGGGGATGTGGTGGCGTTCGGGGTTGCGCATTCCTGCGACAGAACTTCACGCATCGATTGCTTCATGGGGCGCCTTTTCGCCTGGCGCACGTCGTTCCTTACGTTCCTCGCGCGAAAGCAAGCGCGAAGATCAGCGTCGGAAGTCTGTTCGTGTCGGCGGCTGAGGTTTGGGACCCGGACGGGAGCCGGGGCGCTGCAGCCCAAATCTCCGACTGCAAATTTAGCGTATCGGACGAACCGGGCGCTGTCGACCGGGGAAGTCCTCAATGGCGCTTTCAGCCTGAACGAGGCTAGGCGACTCATGATCCCGCGATCTGAACCCGGGCCGGGCCGGTGGACGGACAGTGTGGCGTCTCGCTGCAAAACGACCCCTTGCGAACCTCGAACCGTCGCTGCGTGCGCCGCTTGCCGCACCGCCGCAAACATTGGACAAATCATCAGGCGTCGGGTAAATACTGTCAAGTTTAATTTACGTCTAGTTTGATTGACAGATGCGGTGTCGCACCGTAAATTCATGACCATGGGCCTGAGCACCACTTCCGAGACATCGCATCGGCACGCCAAAGAGGCGGTTGCCCGCGACGCCCTTGCACAGGGCCCGGTGCGTTCATCGTCGGCACCGGTCCAGACTGTCAGATCGCGGCCCCCGCTTTACACCCCTGCTCAACGCGTTCGTCGCGACGCGTCGGTCTGGACTTTGGTGCAGGGGCTGCTGGCGCCGGTCCAGTTCCTGGTGTTCCTGATCAGTCTGGCCCTGGTGATGCGTTTTCTGTGGACCGGCGAGGGTCAGTCGGCCGCCACGGTCTCGGTGGTGGTCAAGACGCTGGCGCTCTACACCATCATGATCACCGGCTGTATCTGGGAGAAGGCGGTGTTCGGCCAGTACCTGTTTGCGCCGGCCTTCTACTGGGAGGACGTGTTCAGCATGCTGGTGCTGGCGCTTCACACCGGCTATCTGGTGGCACTGGTCACCGGCGCGCTGTCGGCCCGTGGGCTGATGCTGCTGGCGCTGGCCGCCTACGCGACGTATGTGATCAACGCCGTGCAGTTCATCTGGAAGCTGCGTCTGGCGCGGCTCGACATGGCGCAGCGCGATCTGGTGCAACGCGATCTGGTGCAGCGCGATCTGGCAGCGCGGTCCGCGGGTGTGGCGGCGTGACACCGATGCGGTCCGCCGAAATGTTCAGCGCGCGTCGGAACCCACCGGATTCGGTTCGATGAGTGTGCTCGCCAGAAGTGCGCTCGCCAGCGTCATTCCGATCCGCCCGGCCTCGATGGGTTGCGCCGATGCGCCGGTGCTGCGCGAGCGCGGCCAGCGCGAGGTCTTTTGCGGGCTGACCGGCATCATCTGGCTGCACCGCAAGATTCAAGATGCTTTCTTTCTGGTGGTGGGCTCGCGCACCTGCGCGCACCTGATTCAGTCGGCCGCTGGGGTGATGATCTTTGCCGAGCCACGCTTCGCGACGGCCATCATCGACGAGCGCGACCTGGCGGGGCTGGCGGACGCCAACGACGAACTCGACCGCGTCGTGACCCGGCTGCTCGAACGGCGCCCCGAGATCCGCTTGCTGTTCCTCGTCGGGTCGTGTCCGTCCGAGGTCATCAAGCTCGACCTGTCGCGTGCAGCCGCACGGCTTTCGACCACGTTTGCGTCGCAGGCGCGCGTGCTGGCCTATTCCGGCAGCGGCATCGAGACCACCTTCACGCAGGGCGAAGACGCCTGCCTGGCCGCGCTGGTGCCAAGCCTGCCCGCCGCGCCGGTTGGCGCCGAGCCCGCGCTGCTGATCGTTGGTGCGTTGGCCGACGTCGTCGAGGATCAGTTCATGCGACTGTTCCGTCAGCTGGGCATTGACAGCGCATCGCGGCCGGTGCGCTTTTTCCCACCGCGTCGGGCCGCCGATCTGCCAGCCATCGGTCCGAACACGCGCTTCCTGCTGGCTCAACCGTTCCTGGCCGACACGGCACGTGCGCTCGAATCGCGTGGCGCGCAGCGCCTGCCGGCACCGTTTCCGCTCGGTGTCGAGGGCACGACGCGCTGGCTGCAAGCGGCGGCTTCGGCCTTCGGCATCGCGGACGAGGTGTTTGCGCGGGCCGTCGCGGCTCCGCAAGAACGCGCCCGTGCCGCGCTCGCCCGTCTCGAGCCGCAGCTGGCCGGCAAGCGCATCTTCTTTTTTCCCGACTCGCAGCTCGAGGTGCCGATCGCACGTTTCCTGTCGCGTGAACTGGGCATGCAGCTGGTCGAGGTCGGCACGCCCTACCTGCACCGCCAGCACCTGGCCGAGGAACTCGAGTTGCTGCCCGCGGGTACGTTGTTGTCGGAAGGCCAGCACGTCGAGAACCAGCTCGACCGCTGCCGCGCCGCGCAGCCCGACATCGTGGTGTGCGGCCTCGGTCTGGCCAATCCGCTGGAAGCCGAAGGCATGACCACCAAGTGGGCGATCGAACTGGTGTTCACGCCGATCCAGGGTTTCGAGCAGGCCGGTGATCTGGCCGAACTGTTCGCGCGGCCGTTGCTGCGCCGCCTGAAGCTGGTGGCCTGAGCCGCCGGCCCCAGACGCTGAGTCATCCGATGCAACTGACCCTGTGGACCTACGAAGGCCCGCCGCACGTCGGCGCGATGCGCATCGCCACCGCCATGGAAGGCGTGCATTACGTGCTGCACGCACCGCAGGGCGACACCTACGCCGATCTGCTGTTCACGATGATCGAGCGGTTGCCGAAAAGGCCGCCGGTCACTTACACCACGTTCCAGGCGCGCGATCTGGGCGGCGACACGGCCGAGTTGTTCAAGAACGCGGCGCGCGATGCGTTCGAGCGCTTCAAGCCGCAGGCGATGCTGGTTGGCGCCTCGTGCACCGCCGAGCTGATTCAGGACGACCCGGGTGGCCTCGCCAAGGCGCTCGACCTGCCGATCCCGGTGGTCGCGCTCGAACTGCCGTCGTACCAGCGCAAGGAAAACTGGGGCGCGTCCGAAACCTTCTACCAGATGGTGCGAGCGCTGGCCGGCCCGACGGTAGTGCCCGGCAGCGCGCGGCGCGTGCGCGACCCGGCCCGGCGTCCGCGCTGCAACATCCTCGGCCCGGCCGCGCTGGGATTTCGCCACCGCGACGACCTGCGCGAGATTCGCGGCCTGCTCGGGCAGCTGGGCATCGACATCAACGTGGTGGCGCCGCTCGGCGCCACGCCGGCCGACCTCGCGCGCCTGGGTGACGCCGACTTCAACGTCGTGCTGTACCCCGAGATCGCCTCGCTCACCGCGACATGGCTGTCCAAAAATTTCGGACAGCCGGCCACCAAAATCGTGCCGATCGGCAACCGCGCCACGCGCGATTTCATCACCGAGGTGGCGGAGCTGGCGGGTATCGATCCGCAAGCCGTGCTGAACGGCGAGGGCTCGCGGGCGCCGTGGTACGCGCGCTCGGTCGATTCCACCTACCTGACGGGCAAGCGCGTGTTCGTGTTCGGCGATGCCACGCACGCCGTGGCTGCGGCGCGCGTGGCCACGCAGGAAATGGGCTTCACCGTCGTCGGCATCGGCACCTACAGCCGCGAATTCGCGCGCGAAGTGCGCGAGGCCGCCAAGCTGTACGGCGTCGAGGCGCTGATCAGCGACGACTACCTCGAGATCGAGGCGCGCATCACCGAGTTGCAACCCGAATTGGTGCTCGGCACGCAGATGGAGCGTCACATCGCCAAGCGGGTGGGCGTGCCGTGCGCCGTCATCTCGGCACCGGTGCACGTGCAGGACTTTCCGGCGCGCTACTCGCCGCAAATGGGGTTCGAAGGTGCCAACGTGCTGTTCGACACCTGGGTGCATCCGCTGATGATGGGCCTGGAAGAGCACCTGATCGGCATGTTCCGCGGCGACTTCGAGTTTCACGAAGACGCTGCGCCGTCGCACCTGGGCGGCCACGCGGGCCCGCCCGGACAGCGGCCGGCCGAAACCGTGTGGCCAGCGCCGGTTGCCGTCCTCGCTGACGCCAACGTGATCGCCCACATCGACGCCGCACCCGCGTCCGCTGCCGTGGCGCCTGACGCCCAAACCTTCGCACATGTCGCAGCGGTCGCTGCCCCCGCGAGCTGGGCGCCCGACGCCGAGAAGGAACTGCGCAAGATCCCGTTTTTCGTGCGCGGCAAGGCGCGCCGCAACACGGAAGCCTATGCACAGGTGCACAGCGTGCCGGTGATCACCGTCGAGACACTCTATGACGCCAAAGCCCATTTCGGCCGCTGACACCGGCGCCGCGCGCACGCCGGTGCGCGTGGTCATCATCTCGATGGACACGCACCTGGCGAGTTCGACCGATCGTGCACGTGCCGCACTGGCGTGCGACCTGCCGGGCCTGCAGCTGACGATGCATGCCGCGTCCGAGTTCGCAGGCAACGAGGCCGCCACCGCGCGCTGCCGCGCCGACATCGCACAGGCCGACATCGTCGTCGCCGGCATGCTGTTTCTGGAAGACCACTTCCTGCCGATCATCGACGACTTGCGCGCTCGCCGCGAGCACTGCGACGCGATGATCTGCCTGATGTCGGCCAGCGAAGTGGTCAAGCTCACGCGCCTCGGCAACTTCGACATGGGCAAGCCGGCCAGCGGCCCGATGGCGCTGCTGAAGAAGCTGCGCGGCTCGAAGGAGAAGACGTCCACCGGCGGCGCCGCGCAAATGAAGATGCTGCGGCGCATTCCGCAGATGCTGCGTTTCATTCCCGGCACCGCGCAGGACGTGCGGGCCTATTTCATGACGCTGCAGTATTGGCTCGGCGGCTCCGACGAGAACATGCTCAACCTCGTCCGCCACGTCGTCGACCGCGGCGCCGACGGCCCGCGCCGCGCGCTGCGTGGCCTGGCCAAACCCGCCGCGCCGGTCGAATACCCCGAACTCGGTGTCTATCACCCGCGCATGCCCGGCCGGCTGTCGGCCGATGCCGGCGCGCTGCCAGGATTGCCCGACGTCGATACCAAGGGCACGGTCGGCGTGCTGCTGCTGCGCTCCTACTTGCTGTCGCACAACTCGGGCCATTACGACGGCGTGATCGCAGCACTCGAGGCGCGCGGCCTGCGCGTCGTGCCGGCTTTTGCCGCCGGCCTCGATTCGCGTCCTGCGATCGACGAGTTCTTCATGAAGGACGGTCGCGCCACGGTCGATGCCGTGGTCTCGCTGACCGGTTTCTCGCTGGTCGGCGGGCCGGCCTACAACGATGCCAAGGCGGCCGAAGAGGTGCTGGCGTTACTCGACGTGCCCTACCTCGCGGCGCACCCGGTCGAATTTCAGACGCTCGACCAGTGGGGCGGCTCCGAGCGCGGCCTGTTGCCGGTCGAGAGCACGATCATGGTCGCGATCCCCGAGCTCGACGGCGCGACCAGCCCGATCGTGTTCGGCGGCCGGCCGGGTGCCGCGGGTGTCACCTGTTCCGGCTGCCACCATGCGTGCACTTTCAAGGCCACCGACACGGCGCAGGACATGCAGTCGTGTCCCGAGCGCGCCATCATGCTGGCCGCGCGCATCGGCAAGGACATGCCCCCCGAGGGCCACTGTGATCCGAAGTGCTCGGCCGACGTCGCGGCCTTCATCCTGCACGAGCTCGCCGCGCCCTGAAGCGCCGTGTCCAGCGTCAATACGTCACTTCGGACAGGATCCGGGTGCCCGTAGGCCCCGTCTCGACCTCGAAATGGCTCGACAGCCGCTTCACGCCGAGGATCCCGGCGCCGAGCCCCGTACGGCTCTTGTACCGGCCAGACATGATCTCGTCGAGGTTCGAGATGCCCTTCCCCTCGTCGGTGGAGGTGATGGAGAAGATCCGCTTGTCCGCCTTCAAGGCGAGCTCGACCGCGCCGCCGGGCGTGTAGCTCACGATGTTGCGGGCCAGCTCGCTCACGATCGTGGTGATCTTCTGCATGGCCAGCGACCTCACGCCGCCGCTCTCGCAGAGGAGCCTGGCAGCGGCCCTGCCCTCGCTGATGTCGCGCTCGACGTTGATCCGCACGGTGCGCTGGGCGCTGACGGCCACGGACGCGCTGAGGTC